>Ga0316208_1003420_pt1 | contig 11486 bp, 10 predicted proteins | sample 3monopyrite_MG_FD_204944 | JGI IMG/M metagenome (GOLD analysis project Ga0316208, IMG submission 204944) | Microbial mat bacterial communities from mineral coupon in-situ incubated in ocean water Damariscotta River, Maine, United States -... | ecosystem: Environmental > Aquatic > Marine >... | reverse complement strand
TTTGATATTCATCTAAAGTTGTTGCGCCAACTGCTCTTAATTCTCCCCTTGCTAAAGCGGGTTTTAAAATGTTAGCGGCATCCATTGCGCCATCACCACCTCCAGCACCAACAAGTGTATGGATTTCATCAATAAACAATATAATTTCTCCTTCAGAATCAATCACTTCTTTAACAACTGCTTTTAATCGTTCTTCAAATTCTCCTTTGTATTTTGCTCCTGCAACTAAAGCGCCCATATCTAAGGCGTAAACAATCTTTGATTGTAAATTATCTGGTACATCTCCATTGACAATTCTGTGAGCTATTCCTTCAGCAATTGCAGTTTTACCAACACCAGGTTCACCTATTAAAATGGGATTATTTTTTCTTCTACGTGATAATATTTGTAATACACGTCTAATTTCTTCATCTCGTCCAATTACGGGGTCTAACTTACCAGAACTGGCACGTTCGTTTAAATTAACACCATACTTAGCTAATGATTGATAAGTATCTTCAGCACTCTCCGAATTTACAGTATTTCCGTTCCTTAATTTCATAATGGCTTCTTTTAAGTTTGTTTTATTTATGTTGTTGTCTTTTAATAAGTCTTTGGTTGAATCGTTTAAATTTAGAATACTATAAAAAAGTAATTCTAACGATACAAATTCGTCATTAAATGTTTTTAAGTTTTCAAAACTATAATTTAATAATTGATTTGCTTTACTTGACAATTGAGTTGTACCACCTGATACTTTTGGGTAATTATTTACAATCCTGTCTAAAACTAAATTAAAAGTTTGTTCATTAATATTTAGTTCGTTAAAAATAAAAGGAAACACATTTATATCTACTTGCAACATAGTTTTTAAGATATGCGCAGGCTCAATTAATTGTTGTCCATTAGATTCTACTAAACTTTGAACTTTATTTAATACTTCTTTTGATTTGTGTGTGAATTTTTCAATATTCATTTTATTTGTTTTTCCGTTCGATTTAGTATTGTCAATTTTGAGACCAAAGCTTTTTTCAGCTAAATTTCGGAAAAAATGTCAGCAAAAGCTTTGGTAATATGTAAAAATGTCATTAAAATAAAACATTGTATGACTTTTATTAAGATAATTTAGTCTTTCATAACACAACGGTAATTTATTACAAATAACAGAGGTCAAAATTTCTTGACTGTAAGCGGTATTCATAAGTAATATTTCTTTTTCCTTAGGTCGAAACTGAGATTTTTAGATTATTACATAATAAATAGTAGTTTTAACTTTGACTAAATATTTTAGAATAAAATTTAAAGAAGTAGATGGTAATAATCATTTCACTTTTTATGTGAGAAAAATTTTACTTCACATTTACCATATTTTTTTACACATGGATTAACTTAAAGGGTTGATGCTATTCATTAAATATCCCGAACCATTCATTAATATTTATTTGGGGATAGTTTCCGATATAAATAAATTCGTTTGTTAGGGTATTGTATTTATAATCTTTTTTCCATTCATTTATATTGCCCACAACTGATTTTATGGAAGTCATAATATAGTTTACTTCTTGGTTGGTCATTGTAGGGTGGATTGACATGCGCACCCAACCAGGTTTTTCAGTGTTGTTGCCGTCTAAAATTTCACATACAATTTTAGATGAAAATTCTTGATTTACATCCAATAAAATATGTCCATAAGTACCTGCACAAGCACAACCTCCTCTTGTTTGAACGCCAAATCGATCATTTAAAATCTTTACGAGTAGATTATAGTGAATATCTTCAACATAAAATGAAAACACTCCTAATCTATCTCGTTGTTGATTAGCTAAAACATGGACTTTATTTCCCATTTTATCAAAATGTTCAAAAACAATGGCAATCAGTTCCTCTTCACGTTTTAAAATATTTTTAACACCCATTTCTTCTTTTAAACGAATGGCTAATGCTGTTTTTATGCCTTGTAAAAAACCGGGAGTTCCGCCATCTTCACGTGATTCAATATCAGATATATAGCCATGATTTCCCCAAGGATCAGTAAATGTAACGGTTCCACCACCTGGACTATCAGGTACTTCTCTTTTATAAAGTGACTTGTTAAAAATCATAGCACCAGAAGTTGCAGGTCCGCCTAAAAATTTATGAGGTGATAAAAATACAACATCCAAAGCCCTTAGTTTATCATTTGGATGCATATCTATTTCAACATACGGTCCTGAACAAGCAAAATCTACAAAACAATAGCCGTTATTTTGGTGCATTATTTTAGCTATGTGGTGGTAAGGCGTTTTAATCCCTGTCACATTTGAGCAAGCTGTAATTGATGCTATTTTTAAAGTTCTATGTTTGTGTTTTTCAACTAATCTTTTTAAATCGTCAACGTCCACCAAGCCTTCACTCGTTTGCCCAATAATTTCGACAATTGCAGCTGTTTCTAACCAACTGGTTTGATTTGAGTGGTGCTCCATGTGTGTAATAAATACAACGGGTAATTTATAGGGGTCTAAACTCACATCACAATGGTCTTTTAAATATTGATCCGGTTTTTCGGGATATTTGATTCCTAAAATACGTTGAAGTTTGTTAATTGCCCCCGTCATTCCAGTTCCTGCAAAAATTAATACATCATTTTTATTGGCGTTTACATGATTTTTAACAATGTCTTTTGCTAAATGATAAGCCTGAGTCATTGCAGTACCCGTTACCGTGGTTTCGGTATGTGTATTTGCAACAAAAGGCATAATGTCATTACGGAGTGTGTTTTCTATGTCATTATATAAACGCCCACTAGCCGTCCAATCTGCATAAACAATTTTTTTTGTGCCGTGTGGCGATTCAAAAGAGGAATCAATTCCAATGATTTTATTTCGGAATTTTGAAAAATATTGTTCTAACATACGTGTGAATTTTAAAATACAAATGTAAGTATTATAGTGGTGAATAGAAGGGGAGTTGTTACAAAAAAAGAGTAGGAGTATTGCATTCTTAATTGATGAATGATTGATTTATGACTATTATCAATATTTTACTTTTTAGATAAAATTAACAATTTTTTTCAAATTAATTTTACTAAATACGAATACCAATCACACAAATATCATCAAGTTGTTCAATGTCTCCCATCCAATCAATAATTGTTTTTTGAAGAATTTCATTTTGCTCTTTTAGTGGACGTTCCCAGATTGATAATAATAACTTTTTAAAAGTTTTATACTTAAATTTCTTTCCTTTTTCACCACCAAATTGATCTGCAAAACCATCACTAATCAAATAAATTATATCACCTGAATTAAGTTCAACAGTATGATTTAAATATTTTTTTTGTTCAATGTAACGTCCAATTGGTTGTTTGTCTCCTTTAATTTCATAAAAATATGAATCTTCATCAACTAAGTTTACAGTAACATTTTTACCGTTATCCAATATCTTTGATTTTGATATGATCCAAAGTGGATTTAATGCTCCTGCAAATTCAATTTTTGAATCATTTTTCACAATTTTACACAATGAAATATCCATTCCATCTCTTACTTCAACTTGAGAATTTTCTTGTTCAAAGTGACTTCTTATAATTGAATTTGTTTGATTTAATATTGATGCCGGTTCAGTTAATTTGTACTCTTTAACACTAGAATTTAATGCATTGCTACTAACTAAAGAAACAAATGCACCAGGAACACCATGTCCTGTACAATCTGCTACCGAAATTAAAGTCACATCATTTATTTTTTCTAACCAATAAAAATCACCGCTCACAATGTCTTTTGGCATATACATCACAAAACTGTCATTAAAACTTTCAGAAATCGTATCTATTGAAGGAAGGATTGCTTCTTGAATTCTTTTGGCATATGATATACTGTCTGTCATACTTTTGTTCTTCTCTTCAACTAAATCCTTTTGTTCCACTAATTCATTTGTTGTTAGATTTAATTGCGATACCATTGAATTAAATGCTACAAATAAATCTCCAATTTCATCTTTAGATTTTAATATTAATGATTGATCTAAATCACCATTTTCTACTTTACCTGCGGCTTCTCTTAATTGTAAAACAGGTTTTGAAATATTTTTTGCCAACCATAATCCTAAAAGGATCCCAAGTAATGAAACAATAAGACTACTAATAATAGACGTAAATCTCATTTCATTAATTGTTTGATGAATCGACTTGGTTGAAAAACCGACTAATACCTCACCATTCAATATTTCTGTTAAAATAGGGGAGTTACTGACCACCATTTTTTCTGATGACTTAACTTCTATGTCTAATTTAAAGTTCTCAGGAAATACAGTGAAAATCGATTTTTCTATAGTCTTACTTCCATTTTTATTCTCAATTGAGTCAATTTGAATAAGGGCTACAAAGTTAAGTCGTTCATCTGATTTTGCAAACGACATTGCGGTTTCTACACCTGCAAAATTTTGTTCTTCTAAGGCTATATTAACACCCAAACCAACTGTTGTGGCAATATTGCTTACCTCTTTTTTATACCCTTCAGTTAAAATGTTTTTTTGTTGATTGGGATAAAAATAGAATAAAAATGGGGAAAATGATAATACAATTACAATAACTACTACAATAATCTTATTTTGAATAGTTATGAGTCTCATATTTTATTTAAAAGGATGTTTTTCCGTCAACAGTAATTGTTTTTAATCCTGATGAATTACCAGCTTTAATAACAGCAATTGTACCTTTTGTGTTTTTTACAAAGTTCAAAAGATCTGTTTCCGAATCAAAAAATTCAGGTGAGCTCATTTTTCCTTGAAAAACTTGAGCTAAAAAATATTTATTCAATTGCTTTTCTGACATATCAAATACCCTATGGCTCATTTCAGATCCTATATTCGTAGATGTTTTCATAAATGCCAAAGTAATTTTAGTCCCATCTTTCCACCTTTGTTTTTCTCCTTTTAATACACTTTTTAAATTAGACAAAGATATGTTTGTTGGTGCTTCATTTGTATTCACTATAACTGATAAACTACCGGTTTCAAATGGTGTGATCAAAGCAGGTAATGTTATCGATAACATTGAATATGACAATGCGATAATAAATGATAGTTTAGTTAAATTTTTCATAATTAAAATCCTAATGCGAGTTGAAGGTTAAATGTTTGACCAGCAGTGTTCGCTAATTCTGTTAATTTGTAATTGTACTCAAATTTTAAAGCTGTTAAATAGTTTATTTCGTAACGCACACCAATGGTATAGCTATTTGTTTTATTATGAACATAGTACATGTCTTGCTCTCCAAATCCTATATAGTCTAACCTAACATAAGGTACAATCATATCTTTAATTTTGTATCCCATGTATATATATGCGGCTATTGTTGATTGTCTTCCTAAAGAATCTGTTGAATTATTAGTATATGCCATTTCTCCAAGAAATTCAAATTTATTAAAGTATGCAACTGAAACCGAATAAACTTGTTGACTTACATCTTCATTAGATTTTTTTGATCCATCCGTAATTTTATCAATGTAAGCAGACATTCCAATTCTTAAATATTCAATAGGTTTCATGTGTCCTGCAATTGTATACGATTTAAACCTATCATTGTCCTTAATATCTGTTGACCCTAATCCATTTCCAATCATTAAATTATATCCCATTTTTAATTTACCAAAATTTTCTCCCATCATGCCAATACCTGTGGTGTGAATGGGAATGATTTTCTGGTTAAATAATTCTGGTCTTCCAATGGTTGGGAAAAATACACGACCATGGTGATATGAATCATTCCAATAATTAACCGGCGTGTGAAATTTTCCTGCTACAAAGTTGTGATTTCCTTTAAAATTATACTTAAATACAGCTCTTTCTAAGCTAACATTGAATTTAGATGTTGATGTGGCGCTATATTTAAAAACAGATTCACCAAGAAAAGATAATCTATCTGAAATGTCTGTAGTTATAAATAAATCTTGCTCACCTAAACCAAATGAAGCTGTTCCGTTAACAGAGTTATAAGTGGAGTTAATATCCATAAATCCCCTGATTTTTGTTTTTTGAGCATTGACGTTAAATGTAATAAATAACATCAAAAATAGTGTAGTGTGTAATTGTCTCATGGTTTTACTTAATGGTAACAAAGTTAATAAATTTCTACACCTTACAAAATTTACAGTGAATAACAATGATTTGTGTCATGTTTTTCTCAAAAGTTTATTCAAACGGAAATTAATTGTAAAACTTTAATAATTTCATAGACATTCTTAATATTGATTACACTACTAAAATCTAAAAGTGTTGTGATCTTTTTTACTAATTCAAATTTTTATACTCGAAAAATGGTAGAGTAATAATTAAAATTAAGGTGGATATGGCCCTGTGTAAGTGAAGCAAGGGTTAACACCAGTAAAACAACTTTGGTAAATGTTTGCGCTAAACTTTAGGGTGTCTTTAATGTCATTTATTTTAAAGTCCACAAGGTTAGTTTTCCACCAATTTTCGTAACATTCTTTTGTGCCATTTTTTGTATTTTTACTCCCTTTAGATAATTCTTTAGCATAAAATTGTTTAAAGTTCATGTTTTTATATGTTTCTCGTAAAGAATATTCACCTAATGGTAATTTAATATGAATAATGCCTTTTGAATTTGTTTGCACAGTAGATTTTTTTCCCTTTGTGTGATTTACTAAAATAAATTCTCCAACTGCAGGTTGGTAATTACTCATTTGCTCTTGAGTTGGTGCAGCACCCCCACAATACGGAATGTACTTTGTGATTGTAATTTTTACATTGTAAAATGGGTTAGGTTTCGGTTTTACTATGTTAAACGTATCTGGTAAAATAATAGAACTTATGTTTTCAGAAGAATCTCTAAAACTTGTAGGTGTAGTATTGTTTTGGGATGTTGTACTGGTTTGTTTAGATGTGCCACAACCAAACAGAAAAGCCAATACAATTATAGGAATGATTTGTTTCATGTTGTTTAATACAATTTTAAGTTAAATAAGTTCAAAGTCAATTTTTTGAAGGGCAATACCATTTACTTTTACCTCTATATAGTGTTGACCTTTATAATGTTTTCGGGTTGTAAAGTCTGTAAAAGTAATCTTTTTTCTAAGTTTTATGATTTCATTTTGTTGTAATGTTGTTTCTTTTAATTGAAACACCTTTGGGCTATGTTTGCCGTTATTTTTTAAATAATAAATAGAATATTCTAATCTAAATTTAGCTGAATTTGAAGCATTACAGACTTCCATTTTAAAATAAGTGGATTCACCAATAGCCATTTTAGTTTTTTCTATTTTAAAATTATTAATTTTAATGCCACTTACATCCCCAAAACCAAAAATTTTCATAGCCTCTAAATCACCTTTCTTTAAAAGAGTACGTAATGCATGTTTTATGACCCATTGTGTCTGTTTGTGTCCTCCTTTTTGCCATTTTTTACATAATTCAATTACTAATTCGGGGTGACTTTTAGAAATATCGTTCAAATTATTAGCAACCGAACGGTAAACATAATCTTCATCATCAGATTTTAAGTTTTCTAAAATGGGTAAAATTGGAGTAGGGTCTTTAACTAATTCATGTAATTTCATTGCCCAAGGTAAAAGTGGACGACAACCTTCAGATGCCAACCTGCGTACATGATGATTTTCATTTTTTGACCATAAAACCATTTGGTTTATAGTTGCTTTTGGTTGATTAATAATGAAAGGTCTTATGGCAAATTCACTAGTCGAAAATTGGGTGTAAAACGCTAAGGTTTTTAATGATAATTCATAATCATTTGTGCCATATTGTTCAACAAAATTTGGAAAAATCATAGCGGTCAATCCATTAAAAAATGATACGACTTGGTTTAAAATTTCAATTTGTTGTTTGTATGCAATAGGTAAGTGTGTATGAATCTGTTTTGTGATATGATGCATGCGTACTTTTAACTCTAAATTATCCCATTTTTCATTAAAAATCGCATTTTTGAAACTGTTAATATCAAAATTGTGATTATATTTTTTTAATTTCAAAGCTAATTTATGCACAAAAATCTCATTATATCTTAATTTAAGTAATTCTGCCATTTACAACTGTATTATTTTTTCGGTAAATGAATCAAATGTGGTTTCTGGTTTCTCTTTAAATAGTCCGTAAATAGTAGAACCAGTACCAGTCATGCTCGCATAAAAGGCACCTTCTTTTAGTAGTTTGTTTTTGATTCCATTTAGCTTTGGATAAGCAATAAAAATAGTTTCCTCAAAGTCATTTGTAATAATTAAAGGATTGGCAATAAAATCACTTAAATTTAAATGATTTAATTCATTGGTAGTAGAATTAAATTTTATGCCTTTAAAAGCATTTGCTGTGCTAATATGAATGTTTGGATTGATTAATTTAATATAAAAACCACTCAAATCTAAATTGCTAGGCATCATTTTATTTCCTTTTCCACTCACAAATTTAGGTGTGTTTTCGATAAAAAAAGGACAATCACTCCCTAAAGTATCTGCCATTTTTTCTAATTCTAAAATGGGAATATTTAAGTTGAAAAGTTGATTTAAAGCAGTCAAAGTATAACTGCCGTCTGCAGATCCACCACCAAGTCCAGCACCCATTGGTATTTGTTTGTGTAAATGTATATTCACATTAGGGATATCGTAGTTTTTTTGAATAATTTTGAAGGCTTTAACAACCAAATTTGATTCTAAACTGCCATTAATTTTAAGGCCTGTTGAATAAAATTGGAATTTTTTATCTGGATTAATTTCTAAAACGTCACACCAATTAATGGGATAAAAAATACTTTCTAAATCGTGAAAACCATCCACTCGTTTACCAACAACTTTAAGTCCTATATTTATTTTTGCATTTGGAAAAACAATCATTTTAATTTTAATATGGTGCTAATATAATCAATCTTTCTTGTTAACAATATTCAAATATTAAACACAACTTATGATTTCACTTAAAAAATATTAGTAAATTTGTCGACCGAAAATAATTTACAAATTATGGCAAATTACTTACCGTTTGAAGAACCAATAAGAATAATTGAAGAAGAAATTCTGAAATTAACTGAAATTGAGGAGAATAGTGGCGTAGATTCTTCAAAAATGAAAAAGGATTTAGAAAAAAAGAAAAAAGAAACCATTACCAAAATATTTAAAGATTTAAGTCCTTGGCAAAAGGTACAACTTTCTCGTCATCCTGACAGACCTTATACTTTAGATTATATAAATGCCATTACTGATGGTGATTTTATTGAATTGCATGGCGACAGAAGTGTTAAAGACGATAAAGCAATGGTTGGTGGTTTTGGTAAAATTGATGGCAAAACTTATATGTTTGTCGGTCAACAAAAAGGAATTAACACTAAAATGCGTCAATATCGTAATTTTGGAATGCCAAATCCTGAAGGATATAGAAAAGCATTGCGTTTATTTAGATTAGCTGAAAAATTTAATATTCCGGTTGTTACTTTGATTGATACACCGGGTGCATTTCCAGGTTTAGAAGCTGAAGAAAGAGGACAAGGTGAAGCTATTGCACGTAACATTTACGAAATGATGCGTTTAAAAGTACCTGTTGTTTGCATGATTATAGGTGAAGGTGCTTCTGGTGGTGCTTTAGGTATTGGAGTGGGAGATAAAGTCATTATGCTTGAAAATACTTGGTATTCAGTTATTTCTCCTGAGTCTTGTTCGTCAATTTTATGGCGTAGTTGGGATTATAAAGAACAAGCTGCTAGTGCACTTAAATTAACTTCTGATGACATGAAATCTCTTAAAATTGTGGATGATATTGTAAAAGAACCGCTTGGAGGTGCACACCGAAATAGAACTGAAACTTTTGATATTGTAAAAGCTAAAATTATTAAAGAGATTGAAAAGTTAGAAAAAGTTGAACCTGCAAAACGCATATCTAAAAGAATAGATAAGTTTTGTGATATGGGTGTCTATAAAGGACGTTAATAAATGATTGGTGTAGATTATCCTAAAATTGAATTCCAACTTTTTGGTTTGGAATTATTAGAGCCAATGGCTCTAATTACTGACAGTGTTCTTGGTTTTTTAAGTCTATTTTTTGCCTTTAAATTGACTAAAATCAATTCTAAATTGCCATTTTATATATATTGGAAATGGTTTTTTATAATTTTTGGAATTGGAATGATTTTCGGTGGAATAGGGCACACTTTTTACAATCAATTAGGTATGAAAGGTAAAGTTTTAGCTTGGGTTTTTGGCCCAATAGGTATTTTTTTATCTGAAAAGGCCATGATTGCTACACATTGGAACAATAAAACAAAAACAATACTCAATAAACTTATTGTTGTAGAAATGATAATAACTTATGTTGCTTTTGTAATTCTTTTATTAACAGCTGACAAATCTAAAATATCAACATTACCATTTTTACCAATTGCACTCAACACAATAATTGGATTTATTGGGGTAGTAGGGATGCTAAGTTTTAAATATACCGAAAAATTATCGGTTAAATTTAAGTATTTTTGGTTAGGAATATTGATTATGTTACCGACTGCACTCATTTTTTTAATGAAAATAAATTTGCACCAATGGTTCGATAAAAACGATTTTAGTCATATATTGTTTATTATTGGGATAACTTATTTCTTTTTAGGTGTACATCATCTTTCAAAAGGACTCAAACAAACTACTTAATATATGCATTATGATATTCGAATTTAATGGATTTAAACCAGTTGTTCATACATCAGCATTTATTCACCCACAAGCTACTGTAACGGGGAACGTAATTATAGGTAAAAACGTTTACATTGGTCCATCTGCTGCCTTGCGCGGTGATTGGGGACAAATTATAATTGAAGATGGCTGTAATGTTCAAGAAAATTGTACCATACACATGTTTCCAGGAACTACAGTTACCTTAAAAAAAGGTGCACATATTGGGCATGGCGCTATAATTCATGGTGGTACAATAGGTGAAAACTGTTTAATTGGGATGAATGCCGTTATCATGGATGATGTAGAAATGGGCACTGAATGTATTGTTGGTGCTTTAGCATTTGTTCCTGCAAAAATGAAAATTGAAGCACGTAGTTTGTTAGTTGGAAATCCCGCTAAAAAAATTAAAGATGTATCAGATGAGATGGTGAAATGGAAATCTATGGGAACAGCACTCTATCAAAAATTACCGAAAGAATGCCATTTAACACTTAAAGAATGTGAGCCTTTACGACAAGTTGAACCAAATAGACCATCACAAGATACTATGTATAAAACATGGAATGAAATAAAGGGAAAATAAATAGCTTTGTGATTAAAAATTAAGGAGTATAACAGAAAAATCAACCAAATAAATCATCAATTCTATCTTTAGAGCCTTTAGGGTGAAATTCAACCCTAACAATTTCGTTTGTTTTTAATCCTAAAAGAGAAGCAGCACCGCCACCAGTTGAACTTGTAGCTTTGTTAAGTGCGATTTCTAACCAACCATTTTCATTAAATAAAGCCAATTTTTCACCTATGGCAACTTCATTATAATTTTCAGAAATACGGTCAATAAAATAATT
>Ga0316208_1003419_pt1 | contig 11487 bp, 8 predicted proteins | sample 3monopyrite_MG_FD_204944 | JGI IMG/M metagenome (GOLD analysis project Ga0316208, IMG submission 204944) | Microbial mat bacterial communities from mineral coupon in-situ incubated in ocean water Damariscotta River, Maine, United States -... | ecosystem: Environmental > Aquatic > Marine > Coastal... | reverse complement strand
ATCGAGGGGATCCTGGCGGTCATCAAGAAAGAGGGTCTCGAAGCGGATGCCTCGGGCTACGCGAATCTGGAATACCACTCGGATTGCGGGTTCGGCGCTTGTCATGTGACCTGTCCCTGCGTCCTCGTTGGGATTCAGGTCGACGCGGCCGGCCCGGCGAGCTCACAGCTTCACATGATGGCCGGCAGTTGGGGTAAGGCCTATCACAACGTGCCCGCCGACATTACGCCCGAGCGCTATCCGCTCGTACCGATCGAGGCGGAACCCGGCGATGCGACGGTTCATTTCGGCTGTGGCCTTCACGCGGGGCCGCCGCCGACCGGGCCGAACCGCCGTCGCACGATCTACCTCCAGCACTACAGTCCACGCGCCGCGGATTTGATCGGCCCGCATCAGGGATACAACCAGATCATGCCCGGCTACGGTGTCGGGGATATTCCGAACATCGATGAGATGCGCGAAAAGGTCGAATAACATTCGGCCCGATTTCGTTTCGGCTTTTCGCGCGACGAATTGTTCAACGAGAACGAGGAACAAGATATGAAGCGCTTTCTGGCGATTTCTTCCGACGGTCATGCAGGGCTTCAGCCGGCTGAATACCGCCCCTATCTCGACGCCAAATATCGAGACACCTTCGACGCCGCTCTGAAGATCCAGATCGAGCAGACGAAGGAAGCGGAGAAGATGTTCCTCGTCGATGAAATTAATCAGCGATGGCGCGAGGGAATCGAATACGAACTGACCGGCGCGTGGGATCACGATGCGCGGATCAAGGTTTGCGACGAAGATGGTGTGGCGGCGGAAGTGCTCTTTCCCGACGGCATCACGGAGATGAACACGCCGCCCTTCGGCGCGGGGATTGGTCTGTCGCCGAAGAACGCCGACGCGGAGCTGCAATGGGCGGGTGCTCGCGCGCACAACCGATGGATCGCCGAGTTCTGCCAGATGGCACCGGAGCGGCGCTGTGGCGTGGCGGTTGTCCCGCTGCTCTTTGATATCGATGAAGCGATCAAGGAAGCGCGCTGGGCGCGGCGGCAGGATATGCGTTCCGTGATGATCCCCGTCATGTGGCATGACTACCCGGGCTATCACCACCCGCGTTACGACCCCTTCTGGGCGGTCTGCGAAGAGCTCGAACTCGTCGTGAATTTCCATTCGGGGCCCGCGCCCCAGGAAGAATATTTCGGGACCTGGCCACCGGCGCCGGGGGAAGACTCGACCCGTGGCGCGATGGGGACGTACCTGTCGGAAGTGCTTTGGTGGGTCGCGCGCCCGCTGACGTTCCTGATCTGGGGCGGTGTCTTTGAGCAGTTCCCGAAGCTCAAGGTCTCAACGACCGAGGGCATGGCGGATTGGGTTCCGCATCAGCTGGCGATTTGGGACAAGCACTACGAGCACAGCGCTGATGAGCAGAAGCTCGGCGACTACGTGAGCCATCTCTCGATGAAGCCCTCGGAGTATTTCGCTCGCAACGTGCGCGTCGGATCGATGGTCACGCGAAACGAAACGCAGAACCGAGAGGCGATCGGGGTCAAGAACCTGATGTGGGGCACGGATTACCCGCATCCCGAAGGCACGTGGCCGGTTACCCAGAACAAGGTCGATACCGCGTTCAAGGGCGTTCCCGAGGCGGATATCGAAGCGATCATGGGCACGAACGCGGCGGAGTGGTACGGCTTCGATGTCGAGAAGCTGGCGCCGATCGTGGACCGAATCGGGCCGACTGCGGATCGCTTCGCCTAGCAAGGCCTCGCGCGACCGCGCTGCCGGGATCAGGCTCGGAAGAGCCCGCCCGGTCGCGCGCCCGTGTCCACGCCTTCGCGACAGGTGACCTGGCCGCCCACAATGTTGGCGACGTAGCCGCTTGCGCTCTGCAGAAGTCGCGGCGAGCCGCTCGGGAGATCGTGCTCGACCCGCGGTGTGCCGAGGGCGATTCGCGCGGGGTCGATCACGTTGAGATCTGCGCGCAGTCCCTTGCGGACGACGCCGCGGTCCTTCATTCCGTAGAGCTCTGCAGGATCCTGGGTGAGCATGCGGACCGCTGTCTCGGTCGGAATCTTTTCGCCGCGCTCTCGATCGCGCACCCAATGCTCCATCATGTAGGTGGGGTAGCTCGCGTCGCAGATGACGGTCACGTGTGCGCCGCCATCGCCGCCGCCGACGAGGGTTCCCGGTCGCATCAGCATTTCGCGCACGGCGCCGAGGTTCCCTTCGGCGTAGTTGCCCATAAAGACGTTCAGGAAACCGGGGCCGGTCGGTCCTTCCGCGGCTTCGCAGAGGGCATCGAAGACGCCTTCGAGGGGCGTGACGCCTGCGGCTTCGATGTGCCGACCGAGGCTTGCCGCCGGGTCAGGTTCATGGATGGCCTTCGTCGTGGGTAGATAGGTACTGCCGAGGCTGCTCATGATGATCGTTGCCGCGTGTTCGAACATCGGCGTCTGAACCGGCTCTTCGAGAATGCGCCGTCGGCGCGCCGGATCGCGCAGGAGTTCGACGCGTTCGGCGAGGGGGCGATCGGCGATCTCGACATAACTCGGTCGGTCGACGAAGGGGTGGAACGTGTCCCAACTAAGGAGCAGCCCGCCCGGCCGGTTGATCGTCATGGGAACGAGCTTTGCGCCTTCGGCGTTTGCGGCGTCGGCCATGTCGAAGAGTTCGCGCCAGAGTTCGGGCTGGACGTTGTTCTGGGCGACCGTAAAGAGGACGGTGCAGCCGGTTTCGAGACTGACCGAGCGATAGAAGTTGAGTTCGTGCCGGAAGCCGTCCGGGTCTTCACCCATGAGGCCGGCGGGGACGACCTGGAAGAGGCCGTGGCCGTCTTTCTGGGCCGCCTTCATAATCGCGTTCACTTCGCGGGATTCGGCGAAGGTTCCGGGTACGGCTTCACCGGAAGTCGAGGTGTGCAGCGTGATGCGATTGCTCGAGAATGCGACTGCGCCTGCATCGACCGCTTCCCGCGCAAGTTCTGCCATCGTTTCGACCTGCGCATCGGTCGCGGGACCGTTGACCTTTCCTTCGTCACCGATCGCGTAGGTGCGAAGCGATCCGTGGGGAAGCTGGGCTGCGACTTCGACGGCACGGGGTTTCGATTCGAGTGCGTCGAGGTATTCCGGGAAGGATTCCCAAGCCCAGTTGATCCCGTCATGGAGGGCAGCACCGGGAATATCCTCGACGCCCTCCATCAGGTCGATGAGGACGTCCTTGTGATTAGGTCGAACCGGAGCGAAGCCGACGCCGCAATTTCCAATAACGACGGTCGAGACGCCGTGGTCGGCCGACGGCGCGAGGCGATCGTCCCAGGTGGCCTGGCCGTCGTAGTGGGTGTGGGGATCGATGAAGCCCGGCGTGACGAGGAGCGAGTCCGCTTCGATGACCTCCGCCGCATTCGCGGATTCGATCGTGCCCGGATCCGCGACGGCTTCGATTCGGCCATCCCTGACCGCGACATCGGCGCGCTTGAGCGGCGCTCCCGTTCCATCGGCGAGCTCGGCGTTGCGGATCAGGATATCGAGATTCATGGGAGGTCCTCGGGTTGTGGTGGCTATCCTTCAAACGTTAGCGAGCGGGGCGCGGGGTGAAACCGTGCGATTGCTCGCGATTCTTGCGGGGGAGACTCGGATGCGAGTGATGATCTTTGGAGCGACGGGGGACCTTGGGCGCGAATGCGTTGGGCAATGTCTAGAGGCTGGACACGAAGTCTCGGTCTACGTCCGGTCGCCGGAGAAGCTTCGTCGCGAGACCCTCGATCGAGTGGTCGTCCACGAGGGTGACGGGCTCGACGGCGAAGCGATCGCGGCGGCGCTCAGCCAGGGCTGCGATGCCATCCTCTTCGCGATCGGCGTCGACGCGAATTCCCCCGAAGATCTCTGCACTACGGCGACGCGACACATCTTCGCCGCCATGCGAGCGAACGGGATTAAGCGCTTCGTCTGGTGCGGTGGCGGCAGCACCCTCGTCGCCGAGGATCAGGTGACCTTAGGCGCGCGCTTCGTTCAGTTCTTCGGACGAAACTTTCTCGGACTCCGCCATCGAGACAAACAGCACCAACTCGAACTCCTCGCGACTGCCGATGACCTCGATTGGATCGGCTTGCGTCCCTTGCAGATGGGAAAGGGGCCCCGCGAAGAGAATTACCGAATCGGCTTCGACCGCTTTAGTGGGTTTTCCAAGATCACCTTCGCGGATTGCGCGCACGGGATGATTCGCATGTTGGACGACGATACGTGGCTTCGGAAGGCGCCGATTATTCAGTACTGATCGGGGGCTGATCGAAGGGCGTGCTAGGCGTCGGCTGGCTTCGGCCGAACGGCGTTGTGTTTGTTAGAGTTCGGCGTGAAGAGCCGGACCTAATACACGGCTCTCGAAATGCGAGGAACGGTCATGCGACGCTCACTTATTCGATCAAGAGTGTGGATGGTGTTCGCGCTGGTTGCCCAGTTGGGTTTGATGTCCGCACTTCTGGGCTGTGGCGCGACGCGGGGGATCGACGTTGTTTCACGCGGTCCGGGGTTTCAGCCGTCTCCCGACCGTGGTCTGATGATTGTGCAGATCGATTCGGATATTCCCCTTAAGCGGGTCATGATCGACGACTACGCCCTGTGCGAGGGAGTCGCTAAGGGAAAGCACTTCTGGGTCGTGGAGATGCCTGCTGGGAAGCATTCATGGCGCGGTCTCGAGACCGGTGCGAATGCGGGCGTCGCCGCCTGGTATCAATTCAAGGGCCGGTGGAGCGGGCCTCACAATTTTATTAAGCCGGATGAAGAGTACGACTTCGAGATCGTCGCTGGGCAGATCAACTATCCGGGATCGTTAATCGTCCGCTCCGATGTAATGCGTCGATCTTCGGTGGCAGACCTGAATGTCCGAGTGCGAAATCATTCCGCGATGGCGACGCGAAAGCTTCGTCAGGAGTATCCGGAGCTCTTTGGGGCGTATCGAATTCGCTATGCGGGAGTGAGGGGCGACACGTTTCTCGAACATTGGGAAGAGGTGAGGCAGCGGGGCGCGGCGAGTACCTCCGAGGGTTCTCAATCGGGGGTGGCCGAATGAGCGGTGCGTCTCTAGGAAAGGCCCGCCTCACCCAGCGGCTTGCTGTGTGGATCGCACTCTCGTTCGTTCTGATCGGGTCGTCGGCAACGGCAGAAAAAGCCCCGACAGGTCTATCCGCTGAGCGAATTCTCCATAGTTCAGGTGCTTCGCTCGTTCGGGTCAGTCCGACCGGTGATTGGGTCGCTGCAGACCTCTATCGCGGCCGCTTGAACGGTATCGCCGTGCAAAGAATTGGGAGTGGCTCACAGCAGGTCGTTCTAACGACCGAAGACTCGGTGCAATCGATTCATTGGACCGGCGAGAACGAGTTCATCGCGAGCTTTTCGACGGATACCGGGTCCCAGTGGTTTTCGATCGTACTTTCGGCGGCGGGAGGGCTCGGCCATTCCATCACGAAATTGGACACGATCGGCTGGCTGGTCGATCCTCTTCCGCTCTCGCCCGGTGAAGTGGTCTGGTCGTTCCAGTATCGCGAGTGGACGCATTTGCATCGTGTGTCTTTGATCGATCTCGCTGGTTTTCGAAAGGCGTCACGAAATTCTCGCGGGCGTTTCAGAATCCCGGGCGATCAGATAGAAAAGTTGCGAGGCGCTGCTCGGGATTGGGTCGTCGACGCTGAATTAAACGTCCGCGCCGTCACGATGATCGAAGAGGAGCTCTACCGCGTCCTCGTGTCGAGCAAGCCCGGCGCAGGTCTCAGGACGATCCGCCGAATCGACTATTCGGACGATGAAGCGACCTTTCGGCCTCTAGCGGCCACGGCGGACGGCACGCGGCTGATCGTTGCCGCCTATGGCGGACGGGACAAGATCGGGCTCGAACTCTATGACCCGGTCTCCGACCAGTTCACCGAGACTCTATTTCGTCGACCCGATGTCGATATCACTGGCCTACAGGTGGACGACCTGACTCGAGAGCCGGTTGCGGCAATCTACGAGGTGGGTGGTGAGGTTCAATACGACTATTTCGGGGGGGAGGGCCGCGCGTCCCTTGTCGCGTTGCAAGAGCAGTTCGGAGATCAGTCTCTTTCGATGGTCAGTCGGACCGAAGACGGAAAGCGATTTGCTCTTTGGGTTCGAAGCGCAACAAACCCGGGTGAGTATTTCTTTCGAGACGAGACCTCAGACCAGCTGATGACGATTGCGACGGTTGCCGACGCACTCGACCGGTCGACGCTATCCCGGGTTGAGGAATTCGTTGTTGAATCGAAAGACGGGACTGAAATCGAAGCCTATCTGACGATTCCGAATCACATTACGCGCGATGCGTTTCCGCTCGTGGTGATGCCCCACGGCGGTCCCATCAATATTCGTGATCGTCGAGTCTTCAACGCTCGCGTTCAATACCTGGCGAGCTGGGGTTATGCGGTTTTGCAGCCGAACTACCGAGGGTCAGCGGGGTACGGGCGCGACTTTATCGAGGCCGCGAAAAAACAATGGGCGTCCGGAATCGAGGACGATATTGACGCAGCGGTCGAGCATGTGATGAAGCGCGCGGACATCGACGCCTCGCGCGTGTGCATCATCGGCGGGAGTTACGGCGGCTTCTCCGCGCTCGCGAACGTCGTGCGCCATCGCGATCGCTACCGATGTGCCATCTCGTGGAACGGAGTATCCGACATCGCGATGCTCGCCGAGTCGAGCGATATGGCGGACTCGGAGGACGCGATGGAGTACTTCGATGAGTTTATTGGCGATCTCGAGACCGAGCGCGAGAAGCTGATCGCGGCTTCGCCAGCGTATTCCGTCGAGAAAATCGAAACGCCGATCATGTTTATCTATGGCGATCGCGATCGTCGAGTCGATCCGGACCATTCGCACAGGATGATGTTGATGCTCGAAACGCTAGATAAGCCATTCGAGTCGCTTGAGATCGAAGGGATGGCGCATGGCTACAATCGGACCGAAGGGATCATCATTCTGCGCGCAATGCGACGTTACCTCTCGCGCTTCCTATATGCCGACTCGGAGTTCGAGCGCGATCCCGAATTCTCTGAGGATGCCGACGCGTCGCAACGTGTTCCGATCAAGTTCGATCGATAGGACCGAGTCCGCCTAACGAAGGCCGCGGCAATACTCCTCGGATCCGAAATAGGGATGAAACGAGATGCAGATTCTCTCGCGAATGAACCCTTCGTCCTGGAGAAGGTCCTCCTTCAGATCGTATCGACGCTTCGCGATATTCGTCTCGAAGATCGCATCGAGGCCACCGTATCCGGAAAGAACTTCGTTGCCCTTCGCGTCGTAGACGATGGAATGGATTGACGCGACCGGGACCGCGCCCGAGATCATGCCGGTTCCGACTTTTTCTCGGCGGGTAACGCCGTCCCACCTCATCACCTTGCCGCCAATATATTCGCCGGTTCGCATGACGACGTTTGAGATGATGACGATTTGCGCGTCGGATTCGAGTTCCTGGATCAGCGTGGGGACGAGATCGCCGTAGGAGATCGCCGAGGACGTCGAGCCCGCCTCGCCGGACATTCGTTGCTTGTTGACCCTGTCCGACGCAACGGCGAAGGCGCGTCGATAAGAGCGGAGAGCGGGTTGATCAACCGTGATGCCCTTGCTCTCCAGGTACTCTTTTTGGAGGCGGGCGACCGCTTCATCGGCGGAATCGAGTCCGCGCGCCGTTTTCGCGGTCTCGTTGATCGGAAGCGCCAGAGCCCGCGTAATCCCCGAATGGTGTCCCGCTCCCGGGGCCATCGAATACTCGTGTTTGATGTTGGGCGCGGCGCAGCCCGCCAATGTTAAACAGGATACAAGTGCGACGATGAGTGCGATCCGGGACATGCGAAGACTCCTTTTGGCTTCCGCGTCAGACTAACAAAACCGAGTCGATCGGCGAAGGATTATCGCTTGTCTGCGGGTCACGCTGGGGGCGAATCGATGCTGTCATGTGGCGCGTTGGGCGATGTTTCAGGTCTTGGCCGCTCGCCCCCGTTATTCCCCGCGAATGCCGTAGTGCTCGACATAAGCCTGATAGGTCGTGTCGACGGTGGCGGCGTCCAGCCCGTATTCCTCAAGCGTGTAGACGTGCTTGCCGAATTTCCCCTTCGGTTTGTCGCGCAAATAGCCGCGAATGCGCTCTTCGTGGCCGTCCGGCCAATCGAGTTGGGCCTGGCGGTAGATTTTCTGAATCGCCGCGACGGGATCGTCCATCAGGTCGAGGAAATGGCTATCGACGAATTGCTTGTCGGGAAGGGTTCCTTCGCGGCGGAGGTTCATCACGCTATTCAGCATGAAGCTGAATCCGCCGAGCGCCAGCTGCCCGTTCATGTGGGGACTGACATCGTCCGACCGCATCCATTGGAGTAGGGCGGTCGTGCTTGCGGCGGAGCCGACGAATTTTTGCGGGTCGCGATGGGTATGAATCACGATCGCGTCGGGGTATTCGGCGAAGAGGGCTTCCGCAGTGGCGAGGTGGCCTGGCGACTTGAGCAGCCAAGGCTTTCGGTCGTTCCCGAATTGAAGCGTCTGCAAGAACTGGCGATGGAGTTGATAGGTCCGCGGAAGAATCTCCGGTTGGGTCATCGCCCAGGCCTGAAACTCCGCCCCTCCGTAATGCATGCTCCAGTACGGGCCACCGAAGTCGAGTGACATGAAATGAATGCACTCACAGGGCAGGTCGGCGCGCATTTCGTGGAGCGTGGCGAGTTCGGGTTGGATGTCCATCCAGAAATCGTGCTCGGCTTCGGCGGCCGCAATCGCGCTCGCCTCGTCCTGAATGTCGTCATGGAATATGGGGTGCTGGGCTTCCCAGGAGATCGGTGCGCGCAGTCCGGGATCGAGGGCGAGCAGTTCGAGCAGGATCGTGGTCCCGGTGCGCGGCGCGCCGAGGACAAACATGGGGCGCTCGATCGGCTCTTCGAGGATCGCCGGCTCCTTCGCCCAGGCATCAAAGAGTCGGAGTCGCGTCTGTAGTACGCGGATGACCTCCGCGCGGGTCAGGATGCGCCCGAGCAGGTTCGGCTTCGCTTCGAGGTCGATCGAGCGAACGCGCCGCTCGTAGGTTTCGATCCATTGGGCGTCGCCAATCTCGTGGAGGCCCGTTGAGGTCCGAGCGGTTTCGAGCATTTCGGCGGGATCGAGGGGAATGACGTGGCGGGGATCCCCCGTCGCGGGGCCAAATTGATTGAGGCGGCGCACCCAGTCAGGGCGGGGTCGATACGGTTCCATCGGGGCTCCAAAGCGGTTTCCCGCGCTCTACACATCGCGTCGGGCGGGTCGCCGAAGCATCGACCTCCTGACGCTTGTTTTCAACCGTCGCGCGTCTCGGTCGCTATGCTCGACGACCGTCGTAGAGGCCCCCAGACGGGTGCGCCGGCGACGCTGGAGGAAGTTCTTTGATGTCTCGTCGACTCGTTTCGCGTTGGAGCTCGCTCGCGGTTGCGGCCCTCGCTTTGCTCACCCTCTCGGCATGCGCGGGCGGAATTCCCTTCCTGGGCGGCACGCCCGAGGGCACTGCCGATCTCGTTTTCTACGGTGAGCACATTCATACCGTCGACGATTCAAACGCGGGCGCGACGGCGGTCGCGGTTCGCGGTGATCAGATCGTGGCGGTCGGCGATCGCGACGACGTCGCTTCTTGGGTTGCGGATTCGACGCGAGTCGTCGAGTTAGGCGAGCGCGCTCTCGTGCCCGGCTTCATCGATAGCCATGGTCATTTCGCCATGGTGATGCAGATGCTCGACTTGTTGAATGCTTCCTCGCCGCCGGTCGGTCCGATGGAAAACATCGATCAGATTGTGACCGCGATCCAGGAGCGAATCGTCGAGCAGGAGATCGCCGAGGGCGATTTGGTCATGGGCTACGGCTACGACGACTCGCTGCTCGCGGAAGGGCGCCATCCCAATCGCGATGATCTCGACCGCGCGTCGACGGATCATCCAGTCGTTCTTCTTCATGTGTCGGGTCATCTCGCGGCTGCGAATTCGAGGGCGCTAGAACTCGCGGGCTTTGACGAGTCGACGGAGGACCCGTTCGGTGGCGTGCTTCGACGTCGAGCGGGAACGACGATTCCGAATGGCGTGCTCGAAGAAGTGGCCGCTCACATGATTCTCGCGCCGATGATGGAGTCGATGGGCAATCCCTCGCCGATGGAGTTCGCGAAGTCCGTCAAGAAGGGGGTCGACTACCACGCGTCCTTCGGAATCACGACCGTTCAGGACGGCGCCTCGAGTATGAAGCTCGCGAATGGTCTCGCGGCGCTGGCCGCTTTCCGTCCGCTTGAGATTGATGTTGCGATCTTTCCCGCGTTTCGAAGCGACGAGGACGCGTTCGATGTTGAAGAGCTCGGCTATTCGCGGACGTATACGAATGGGGTTCGCGTCGCGGGTGTGAAGTTCGTGCTCGATGGTTCGCCTCAGGGTCGAACCGCCTGGCTCTCGCATCCCTACCACGCGGGGCCCCCTGGCGCGGATGAAGACTACGTCGCCTATCCGATGGTCAAGCCTGCCTTCTATAAGGAACACGTCAATCGGCTGCTCGACGCGAATATTCCCGTGATCGCTCACGCCAATGGCGATGCGGCGATCGATTTGATGCTCGAAGGAATCGAGGAGGGGCTCGGCGGAGAGATGAAGGACCATCGCTCCGTCACGATCCACGCGCAGCTCACCCGTGAAGATCAGCTCGACGACATGAAGCGCCTCGGGATCGTTCCGTCCTTTTACGCGGCCCATCCCTTCTTCTGGGGCGATTGGCATCGCCTGAGTTTCGGGGACGATCGAGCGATGCGGATTAGCCCGCTTCGAGGAGCACTCGATCGGGGGATCCCCTTTACGATCCACAACGACGCCCCGATCGTTCCGCCCGACATCATGCGGCTCATGGAAATCGCCGTCGGTCGAAAGACGCGCGCGGGCGTCGTGCTTGGTGAGGATCAACGCATCTCGTTTGCGGATGCGCTCCATGCAGTCACGCTGGGTGGCGCCTATCAGTATTTCGAAGAGGACACGAAGGGGTCGATCACGGTCGGGAAGCGAGCGGACCTGGTCGTGCTCGAACGAGATCCGGCTCTCGTCCCGGTCGATGACATCGGCGAAGTCGGGATCCTCGAAACCATCGCGCGCGGCGTCTCGGTCTACACGGCCGAGTAGTCCTCCCCAAAACGACTCCCAAGGAGATCCACCATGAGCTCATCCCCCCAGCGCCCGCTGCGTTCCGGCGTCTTTATCGCTCCCTTTCATCCCGCGGATGAGAGTCCCACGGAGCAGATCCATCGCGACCTCGAGCTGGTGAAACAGCTCGATGCGCAGGGTTATGACGAGGCCTGGATCGGGGAACATCATTCCGGGGGCTACGAGATCATTCCGTCGCCGGAACTCTTCATCGCCCACGCCGCTGCGATCACGCAGCGCATCCGCTTGGGAACCGGCGTCGTTTCGCTCCCGTACCACAACCCGCTCATGCTCGCGGATCGGATCATGCAGCTCGA
>Ga0316208_1003418_pt1 | contig 11491 bp, 9 predicted proteins | sample 3monopyrite_MG_FD_204944 | JGI IMG/M metagenome (GOLD analysis project Ga0316208, IMG submission 204944) | Microbial mat bacterial communities from mineral coupon in-situ incubated in ocean water Damariscotta River, Maine, United States -... | ecosystem: Environmental > Aquatic > Marine > Coastal... | reverse complement strand
ATACACCTTTATAACCTTTGTTATTGTATCTCTGCAGCCATTCACATTAGTTGCGATTAAAGAAATCTTATTTTGTCCTCTTTGGGTGAATTTAAATTCCTTTGTCGTCAATGATGTTGAAACAGGCCGTTTGTTGGTATCACTAAATACCCATGTATAACCAGAATGTGATGTGGCAGATTCACAAGCTATGTCTGCATTTACAGATGCAGAAGCATCAAATGTATATTCTATGTTTTCGCAGAATATGGAATCAGATGTAAAATCTGCTTTAATGGTTCTAATTTTTATTTGTGTTGTATCATATGTGGTGGCACATGTACTGTTTAGGTCAGAAGCCCCTAAAATTATTTCGTAATCTCCTTCTAACGCATAGATGTAGCTGCTGTCATTTATTATTTCAGCAGTATTGCCGTCGCCAAATTGTATTTCCGTCAAATTAGCCCCTAAACTGCTGTCTCTAAAGGACACTTCAAATGGTTTTGCACAGTCCATCAAATAATCGATTTTGGCCACTGCACCATTTACTTTTACTGCCGAATCTTTGACTACAGAACTAAAGCAACCGTTAAATCCTGCAGTAAAGTTTACATCATGATAGCCAGGTTCTGATCGATACTTCCATGTGGGATTGGCTTGTTGAAAGCAGCTAAACGTTCTGTCTGACTCTGAATAATAATGCCAGGCATCAATGCTGTCTTTCAATACGTCTGTTGTTAGGTCAGTAAATTGCACTGGATCGCCAATGCAAACAACTGCTGGTGCTACTGAGAAGTCCAAATTGATTTTATCGCCCACTTTGATGGTGACTTTGTATGAAGTGTCAATGCAACCCAATGAATTGGTTACGATCAAGTAGGCATCATAATGGCCCAATTGCGAATAGGTATGTTTGACTGCACTGTCGAAGGGATTGACGATGGAAGTGCCGTCCCCAAAATACCATTCCCATTTGACCAAAGGATTCCGTTGGTCAAACAAAGAAGAATCGTGAAAGGTAACCTCTAAAGGCAAACAACCGTCGACCTTATTGGGCATTAATCGTGCGTTTGGTGGCCAAACTTCTTCAAAACTAGAAAAGGTTTCTGAACATTTTTGAGGAAGAACAATGGAAAGTGATGTACTCAATAAATTTCTACGATTAATTGAATAATTAAGCGTGTTTGGATCGTTGTAAACAAATGTAGTGTCTTTAGCGTTAAATCTAAAAATTGTTCCTGTATCCGTAATTATCCAATTGTACTGATATCTTGGATTCGCAATCTTGGTCAATGCTTTGTAATTGATTGCTGCAGGATAGTCACATAAATATTCCGGGTCAACTACAATTTCTCCTTCCAATTCTTCTATGAATACATCTTTTGAAAAGCTTGAACTGCAACCGTCCGAAGTAACAGTCAAGTATATGGTTTGAAGCCCTGTTCCGATAAACCTTAAATTAGGTGAAACGAAATCTAAGGGATTACCAATGTGTTGTATTGAATCTCCAAAATCCCATTTGTAAGAGCCTGCTGTTGATTTGTTTAATATGCTTCTTTGGTCAAAATAACAGACTGTGTCTTGTAATTCAAATTCTGCTTTAGGGGAACCCACAGAAATGTCTCTGTACAAGGTGTCTGCACAATTGTTGGTATCCATAACGGCCAGGAACATTTCATACTGTCCAGTATCGTAGCGTTGCACTGGAGGATTTTGCAGTGTGCTTGAATTTCCTTTGCCAAAATCCCATTCAAAGCTTAACGGATGAGCAGAAGTAGAGGTATTGGTGAATTGCACATCCAAAGGGGCTGTGCATTTGCTTGGTGGATCTGGATTAGTGGTAAAATTTACATTGGGTTTGGTAGATACATTGATGAAATTGTTGAACTGCTTGGTAACATTGCAAGAGGGTAGGTCTGTGTTGATGGAAAGAGAAACCCAATAATTTCCGCTATTTCCGAAGGTATAAGAAGCATTGTTTCCAAAAGCAGTGCCCCCATCGGAAAACACCCAAGAATAATTTTGAATGTTGATGGCCGGGTTTAAGTTGGTGACATCTGTAAACTTTGTTCTTAAAGGTGCACAACCTTTTGCAAAATCCAAGCTTATTTGAAGATCAGGTTTGGCTAGTACTTCAATTTTTATAGTGTTAATCACTGCGCCAGTAGCACTGTTTTTAAATTCAACATCATAAATGCCGGGATTTAAAAAGGTGTTCTTTGGTGCAGCCAAATTGGAGGTAGCCCCGTCTTTAAAATCCCAAAAGAATGAAGTTTGTCCTGCAGGAGGATTGAATTGAACTTCGAGGGGCGCGCAACCAACGCTAATGTCAGCCGTCTGTGCATAAGCGAATTGGCTGAAGAAACTAAGTGAGATCAGAAATGAGAAAATAGATTTACTGATCATGTTGAAAATTGAGGTAGTATAAACAAAATAGTGATTTGAGGCATAAATTTAAGTTTTCAATCAATACGATTCATTTAGAATAGAGTATAAATTCAGAAATTTACATTGATGATGAGAAATAAAGTATTTTCGTTGCATTCAAATTCATTCTTTTTGAAAAATAAATTCATTTTAAGCTTTTTCATAATCGTTGTTTTTGTTGTTCAAGCATATAGCCAGCAGCAAACTCAGAAGCCCTTGCCTTGTCTAGAAAAAAAATTCAATGTCATTGTGCACATCGTCAATGATTCATTAGAAGAGGCCAATGTGAGTTTGGCAGACATACAAAATGGCTTTAATGAGATGAATGGATATTTTGAAGAGATCTGTGTGTCATTTAAGATTTGTGAGGTTAGGTACATAGAGAATTTTCAATATGATCGTTTAAACTTTGAAAAGGAGGGGGACGAAATGGATGTTTTCTACCATGATGAATACCGCATCAATATGCATTTTATCAAAGAGTTTACAGATGGCGCGGCTGGTAGAGCTACTTTAGGTGGAATAGCCCGCCAAAATAAAAACAACATTTGGATCGTGAAGAGTGATAATATGGGCGGTACTATGGCACATGAAATGGGCCATTTTTTTGGTTTGCAGCATACTTTTGAGGTGACACAAGTTGGTGAATTAGTCGATGGGAGCAATTGCGCTACTTCAGGAGACAGCTTGTGCGACACTCCTGCAGATCCTTTCGTTTTTGGATCAAGTCCAGAAAAATACGTGAACGATGATTGTGAATTCGATGCAGAATCTAAAGATGCAAATGGTCAGTATTACGATCCAGATGTGAAGAACATCATGTCCTATTATCCTTGCGCCTGCCGCTTTTCCTACCAACAGTATGAAAAAATGGCACGAACGTATTTGTCCAATACAGATATGTGGTAATGAAGTACAGCCATCTCCTTTTGATCTACTTTCTATTGTATTGTGTTGCAGTTCAGGCGCAAGATGTGCATCTATCACAGTTTTACAGCAACCGTCAGAACTTAAATCCTGCCATGGCTGGCAATTACGATGGGCGCTATCAAGTAGCACTTAATTACAGAAGTCAGTGGGCCCAAATTGGCAGCGAGCCCATAACTACCTCTATGATTTCATACGATCAGAAAGTCCCCTTTTACAGCGATGAAATTGCTGTTGGAGGAACGATCGTGAGGGATGAATTTCAAGGATTCAACAATGTGTATAGCAAATACTTGCTAACTGCAGCCTATGTGAAGACCATTAATTTTCATGAATTGAGGGCAGGGGTGCAATTCGGATTAGCCACCAGAAGCACTGACCTCTCCAGACAGACCTTCCCGAATCAATGGGTGCGTTCAGCGGGAATTTTTGACCAAAATGTCGACAATCGTGAAGATGGCTTGCAGCAAAATCAAAATTTTGTTGATGTCAATGTAGGATTTGCCTGGTCAAAAACATTTGCCAATTTTAAATCGACCGCTGGCATATCTTTTTTTCATGTCAACAAACCTAAAGACAGCTATTTCAAAGATGCCGTTGAAGGCTTGAAAATGCGGCCTGTGATTCATGGAGAAGTGGAAGTGGAGCTGCAAAAAGGATTTCGACTCATCCCGCGTGTTATGCATATGTGGACTACCAAAAATGAGAATACCATGCTGGGTGCTAACTTGCACAAGGATATTCAAAATTTGCCCATTCAAGAATTGTATGCTGGGCTCCTTTACCGGGATGGCTTTGGCAGAAATGGGGATGCTTTAATACCCATCATTGGTGTGAAATACAAGACTGTGGATATTGGTTTCAGTTATGACATCAATGTGAGTGAATTGAGCAGTGGCTCCAATCAAAAAGGAACCGTTGAATTTTCGCTTGTCTACACGCCGCCTTCCTTTACTCCAAGAAAATTGGCCATTCCATGCGATCGATTCTGAGCCTTTTTCGGAAACATATTGGGCTGTGCTTAATGATCTTCTTATTGGGCGGATTCACTGAGGCTGCAGCGCAATACGCTAAACCTGACTTGCAGGATGTTTCATTGAAAGAAATTAAAGGTATTGCCAAAAATGCCCTGCGAACAGGAGATACTTATACCGCACTTTTTTATTACGAAGCTTGGGCCAATGAAAAGCCAAAAGACTTTAAAGTGGTGTATCAAACAGCTGAATTGTACCGCGAAAGCCGCAATTATGTGAAAGCGGAAGAATGGTATTTGAAAAGTCTAGAAATGGATGCAGAGAAAGAACCGAAGGCCTTCTTCTATTTGGCAAAAGTTCAGATGTCCTTGAAGAAATACAAGGAGGCCAAAGAAAATTTTCTCGCCTACAAAAAGAAATCTGCAGACTTAAAAGATCCCGCTTATCGTCGCTTGACCAAGAATGGCATATTGAGTTGTGATTATGCATTGCAGCAAACAGACAGCTCTAAAACGTCAGCCATCAAGCACCTTGACGCCACAATAAATAAGGCACACATTGAGTTTTCTCCTTTTCTCTATGATGAAGAAACCTTGATTTTTGGCTCCTTAAGGGAAAGCAGTTTGAATTTTTACGATGTGGAACTGCAAGACAGTTTAAAGTTGCCGACACGCAAACTCTATGTTGCAAAAAAGGAAGGTGACAAATGGACGGCAAAGGGAGAGCTGAACGGTCCATTCAATGACCCTTCTGTGAATTTGGGCAATGCCGCCATCAATGATGCAAAAGACCGCATCTACTTTACCCAATGTCAGAAGAATTGGTACGGCAAAATGATTTGTCACTTGTACTACTCTGACAAGGGTAATAAAGGATGGAAGGCAGCCATAAAAATGAATGAATCCATCAATTTGTCCAACTACACCACCACACAAATCACCATCGGGAAAGATTTTAAAAAGAATACAGAATTGATCTATTTTGTCTCAGATAGACCTGGGGGTAAAGGGGATCTTGATATTTGGTATACAGAGTATGATCGTCGAAAGAATACGTACAAAGAACCACGCAATGCTGGCAGTAAAATCAACACTGCAGGAAAAGAAACTACACCATTTTACGATATTGAGACGCACCGCTTGTATTTCAGTTCAGATGGGCATCCAGGAATAGGCGGTTTAGATGTTTTTAACACCATAGGAGAAAAGCGCAAATGGGAAAAACTGACCAATATGGAGAGAGAGATCAATTCCCCGGCAGATGATCTCTATTTCAGTTTGAATGAAAGCAAGAAAGGCGGTTTCTTGGTGTCTAACAGAGTTGGAGGAGAAGCATTGTTGAGTCCAACATGCTGTGATGATGTGTATGCATTCAGTTTTAATAAATTCATCGACATCCAATATGCTGGAAGGGTGATGGATTCTTTGGACTGTATTAAGAACTATGTGGTGAGCATGTACATACAAGACAGTTCGAAGACTGAAAAATACTTAGTGAAGCGCATAGAAATGGATGACTGCAATTACACCCTTCAATTGCAACAAGGAATGCGCTACGTTATTGAGGTAGAGAAAGAAGGCTACTTTAATTATGTAGAAGAAGTTAGCACAGAAGACATCATCAATTCCACGCGAATTGAAAAGGATGTCAGCATTCAAAAGATTCCAGATCAGCCCATGGTTTTGCCCAATATTTTGTACGAATTCAACAGTGCAGCACTAACTGCGGAGGCGATGCAAACAGTGGATACATTCCTGTACAAGCTTTTGGTAGACAATCCGAGTATTATCATCCTCCTTTCTTCTCATACAGACAGTAAAGGTTCTGAGGCTTACAATCTTAGTTTATCTCAAAAGCGGGCAGCCTCAGTGGTCAATTATTTGATTAAAAAGGGCATTGCCCGCGAACGACTCAAGTCGAAGGGCTTTGGCGAAAGCAAACCCATTGCTCCAAATACAAGCCCAGACGGTTCTGACAACCCAGAAGGAAGGAGCAAGAACAGGAGAACGGAATTGGAGGTTATCGGTAAACTAAAATCCGAGATTGATTAAGGATTGATCTTTATTGACCGAGCTGTTGCATAATTAACAGAATAAGGATGCTGATGATGATCAATGCAATATTTAAAATTCCTTGTATTTTCACTGCCGCAATACTTTTGTATAGCTTCATTGATCAAATGTTCCCAAGTTTTTAATTTCAATGAAGGGTATAAATACCTAAATATTACATCCAAATGGAAAATTTCTATGAAATTGAATATTTAAAGAAGGATTTTACATCTTCTTCCTTCTTGGTTGCACTCTATGAAAGTTGTGTGTTTGAAGATTGCAATTTCGAAGGTATTGACCTGACTGACAGTAAATTTCATGCCTGCGTTTTCAAGGGCTGTAATTTGTCCAATGCCACACTCCTAAATGTGCAATTTCAAGATGTTGAGCTCAGTGATTGTAAATTATTGGGTTTGCATTTTAATGATTGCAATCAAATGCTGCTAGAGTTTAACTTCCACAACTGCAAGCTTTCTCACAGCAGTTTTTATCAACTAAAATTGGAGGGGATACAGTTCATTCATTGCGATTTACAGGCAGTGGATTTCGAAGAGGTCATGCTCTCAAAAGCAGTGTTTGACCAATGCTCGCTTCAGGATGCTCGATTTAGTGGTGCTGATTTAAGGGGAGCCAATATGAAAACATCTTATGGTTTCACAATTCATCCCGAAGATGTGAAGTTAAAAGGGGCGAAATTTTCCAGCTCGAATATTGCAGGACTTTTGAGTCATACGCAAATTCACATCGAAGATTGATTATGGTTTTAACTTCTTCGCAAACTGGAAGAATTTAGAACCTTCTTGATAAAGGTTAGAAAAAGCTGTCAATTCGCCTCCAAAACCTCTTAAAAAGGGCTCAATCTTTGGATTTGTGCTTCCTTCTGTATTGAATGTAGACAGACCTTTTTCTTTTGCAGTCAATATTGCCTTCCAAATCAAAAGGCTCATGGCCCCTGAATTCTTCAAAGAGGATTCTGCTCCACCCATTAAATAATAAGCAGAATCTTTATCATAAAGCATCAATAGTGAAGCATGCGCTTTGTTTTCTTCATAAGCTGTCCACAATTGTCCACAATCGTGTTTTTGGACATAATTGTTCAATCGTTGCATCAAATCAGGATCTGAAATTGGATAAGCCCTGCTTTGTTTTTCAAAACTGGACTGAACATTCTTTTCAAGTTGATGAAAGTTTTCATGGGCTTTCAGCTTGAGTGTTTTTTGCGCTTTCATGACCTGACGTCGTGTGCTTTCTTTTAAATTGGACCATAATTGATCTTCTGCAATTGAGAGGTCAATCAAATAAGTAAAGCGCTTGCGATCTTGAAAGGCATTCCAATGAAACTCTAAGGAATTTTTGAAATACAATGGGAGATTCAGATCGAACAATGCAAAATCAGGGCACTGATTGATCATTTCTTTGTAGTGCTTATTCTCGAATGCAATCTTACGTTCGGTCTTTTGTTCTTCAGGGTATATGAGAAATGGTCCACAATAAGGGGTAAGTGGTGGGTTGCAAATGATTTTCCAAGGGCCTTTTTGGCGGATGTAAAGTGGCCATATTCCAATGACTTCATTTCCATTATGAATACACAGCACCTCCCAATCCTTTACCACCACCTCATTCCACCAATCGAAATGCATGCAAAATGGAAGATGATCCTTCCATTGCTTAGAGAAAGTTTGATAATGTGCTTTGTTTTCCTTGCTGTTCATAAAATGCTGCATGCAAAGTAATAATTCTTTGTTTCTTTGTAGGTAAAAAGAACAAATATGTGGCAACGTATTCAAACTGTCTATCTCAGTCTAGGAATTTTATTGAACACCCTTATCGTTTACCTCAGTTGGAGCAGTTGGGTAGCAGATGCAATTGTTGGATCTGTCGCGAGAGAATTGTTTGCGATTTATGGTGAGATTGATCAAGAGGGGCAAAGCATCATCTTTCCTTCGCAGTACATTTTAGTAATTTCTTTATTGTCTATTCTCTTAAGTGTCGTAATAGTATTAATGTATAAGCGGAGGAGCTTGCAAATCAAAATGGCCCAACTCAATTTAATTCTTCAAGCAGGATTGGTGGTTGGTATTTTCTTTAGCCTTGATCAAAGTGCCAACTCTGGCATTGTGCTAGCTGAGGATTTTGCCTTGACCTACAGCATAGGTACCTATTTGAGTTTGATTCCGATGATCTTTATCTTCTTGGCCATAAAAGCCATCAAGAAAGATGAAGCATTGGTCAGGGCTGCTGATCGCATTCGCTAAATGCGTTTTTGAAGTTCAATTACTTCTAAATTCTCCACTTTCCCTGCATTTATGTCAAAGCGCATTAAAGTTATGACCTTGTGAAAACCAATATTACCTGCTGCCCCTGGATTTAAGTGTAAAAGGCCCAATTTCTTGTCAGGTATCACTTTTAGAATGTGAGAGTGCCCACAAATGAAAAGGTCAGGTGGTAGAGCATGAATTTCCTCATTCACCCTGCGGTCATAATGTCCCGGATATCCTCCAATATGGGTAATCCATGTATCCACTCCTTCTATTGAAAAGCGAAGATTTTTCGGGAACTCACTTCGTAGCTTATGTCCGTCTATATTGCCATATACGGCACGAACTGGGCAAATTTCTGCGAGTTGATCTGTGATTCTTAATTGACCAATGTCGCCAGCATGCCAAATTTCATCACAATGATTAAAATGCTTGCTCACTGAGGGATGCAGAAAGCTGTGTGTGTCAGAAATTAACCCAATCTTTTTCATTTGGCTAAATTAATCTTTCCGCTCTCTTAGAGGCTACTTTAGTAGATTTGAACCATGCAGCATTTGAAGAATACTGAGATGACTGATTCAATGATCCTATTAGCCGACAATCAATGGGCTAGATTGTATGAACTATTGGCTGAAATGCAAGTTAGTAAACTGTTTGTATTGACAGATGTCAATACCTCAAAACACTGTTTTCCTATTTTGAGGGAACGTTTAAAAGACGTTCAAAAGTCATTGATAAAGCTTGAAATTCAAGCAGGAGAGGAACACAAAAACCTTGAGACAGCGAACAACATTTGGGAACAATTGACAGAAGCTGGAGCTGATCGAAAGGCTATACTCATCAATCTTGGTGGGGGAGTGATCACTGATATTGGAGGATTTGTGGCCTCAACATATAAGCGAGGAATACGATTTATAAATATACCAACTAGTCTAATGGGCATGGTAGACGCTGCCTTAGGAGGGAAATGTGGCATTGATTTTTTAAATTACAAAAATCTCTTGGGCGTTTTCCAACAGCCAACATCAATTTTAATTGATCCTGCCTTCTTAAATACATTGGAGGCTCAAGAAATTAAAAGCGGTGCTGCAGAAATGGTCAAGCATGCACTTATTGGTGATACAGATGCTTGGCAAGAGATGAATGGTGAAGTAGGATTCGAATGGTTGAATACAAATGCCATCCATCGCTCGGTTAAATTTAAACTAGGCATTACGCAAAGAGATCCTTTAGAGCAAGATCGTCGTAAATCATTGAATTTTGGGCATACCATTGGCCATGCCATTGAAAGCTTTTACCTCGGTAAAGGAAAACCATTACGCCATGGTTCAGCAGTGGCGGCTGGTATACTCTGCGAAAGCATTTTGTCAAAAGAGCTGCTCCAATTATCAAATTTAGAATGCACACAAATTGAAGCGTACATTTTAAGACATTATCAGAAGTTGTCTTTTTCAAAGGCCGATATATCTAGCATACTTGATTTCATGATACAAGATAAAAAAAACCGAGAAGGACGTCTTCAATTTGTATTGTTAAAATCAATTGGAGAAGTAGTTTGGGACATTGAGGTTAAAGAGCAGGATATAAAGGAAGCACTGATGCATTACATTGATTGTTGATGGAGATTCTGCTGCAAAAAAGTTCAATTAGTAGCTCAAAGATTGAGATAGAATTGCCTTATTCCAAGAGCATCTCCAACAGATTGCTTGTCGCTCAGGCCTTGTCAGGTAATAAATTCAACCTAAAGGGGATCTCGAATGCAGATGATGCGAAAGTTTTAAGCAAAGCACTCGCATCCGAAAGTAAGGAGCTAAACTTAGGTATGGCAGGAACAGCCTACCGATTTTTAACGGCATACTTTTCAATAATTGGTGGAGAGCGATTTTTAGAAGGTCATGAGAGAATGTATGAACGACCAATAGGCATATTGGTGGATGTGCTTAGGTCAATGGGTGCTGACATTAGTTACATCAAAAAGGAAGGCTATCCACCTTTAAAAATAAATGGTAAACAGCTCAATGGTGGACGCATCAACTTAATGGGAAATGTTAGTAGTCAGTTTATCTCTGCTCTTCTTCTTATTTCACCTTACTTAGAAGAAGGCATTCAGTTGAAGATTGAAGGTGAATTGGTATCTGCTCCCTATGTAGACATGACAATTCAATTAATGCAGAAAATGAATGCAGATGTTAAGAAGAAGGATGGACGAATCCATGTATTGCCAGGTTTTTATTCTGCAAGAGATGCTATAATAATTGAACGAGATTGGTCCTCCGCAGCCTTTTTTTATGCTTACGTTGCTTTAGGGGGAAACTCAATATTGCTCAAAGGCTTGTATTTAGATTCAATTCAAGGAGATGCTTTGTGCGCTTGGCTCTTTGCTAAGTTAGGTGTAAGCACCCAAAATGCAGCAGAAGGATTGCTCATTCAATTGGATGCAAATTTTGAATTGCCAAAAGAACTAGAGATTGATTTGACGGATTGCCCTGATCTAATACCTGCCTTCATCATCTGTGCAAGTCAAAAAGTACAACATTTAAAAGTATTTGGTGTAAAAACATTGAGAATTAAAGAATCAGATCGAGTTCAGGCGTTAAAAATTGAGTTGAAAAAGCTAGGGGTAGAAATGATTGAAATAGATGAGAATACCATAAGCGTTATTGGAGGCATGAATGCAGTAAGAACACTAGAGGTTAATGTGTATAATGATCATCGGATGGCAATGGCATTTGCTCCACTATGTCAAAGAGTGGAGAAGGTCATCATCAAGAATGCTGAAGTGGTAAGTAAAAGCTTTCCGAATTTTTGGGAGGAATTTTCCAAAACTGCTCATCTAAAAAAGACAATTAGCTAATGCGCTTTTTTTGTTTCTTTC
>Ga0316208_1003417_pt1 | contig 11498 bp, 8 predicted proteins | sample 3monopyrite_MG_FD_204944 | JGI IMG/M metagenome (GOLD analysis project Ga0316208, IMG submission 204944) | Microbial mat bacterial communities from mineral coupon in-situ incubated in ocean water Damariscotta River, Maine, United States -... | ecosystem: Environmental > Aquatic > Marine > Coastal... | reverse complement strand
ATAGTTTTATTTCTTTATTTCAAAATTTTGTATAATTATTTAAATATCAAATACTTGATAGCATAGATTATATTTGAAAGAATACTTGAGGGAAGAAAATTTCAACTGAAAAATCGTAAATCATTGCGATTTAGACTAAATATCAAACAATATTAGGATAAAAAATCGATAAAAACAATTAAAAATCGGATAAAAAGTAATTTTTTAACGACAAAGCGTATTTTTTGTAATATCATTATTATAAGTTATCACTTATTCTACTTTGAATTCTGCACAAAAATCACTACATTAATACACCATTTCTTCAATAGAACTTCTATTAAAGTTTTTAGAATTAAGCATATTTATTATCCCTGCACAATCACTAAAATACGCTTTAGCACTTCTTTTAAAAGGCATTACACCATCAAAGCTAACGGCTATTACATTGTTCTCTTTTTTTACAAAATATTTGATAGAAGTTGTTTTATAATGAGGTGTTTTAGCAAACCCTCTTTTTACAGACTAAACAATAAACCCTACTAAATCTTCAATTTTTGAAATTAATTGAATTTTAATAGCTGTGTTTTTAAGCGAAATTTTATTGTATTTTGAAACAAAAATGGTTGAAAACCCTAATTTTTCAGCTTCTAGAATACGCTGCTCTACGCGTTGCACAGGACGAATTTCACCAGACAAACCCACCTCAGCAGCAAAGCAAAAATCTTTTTGAAGTGCTACATCTTCATTAGATGATAAGATGGCTGCTACTACAGCTAAATCTATTGCAGGATCATCAACTGTAATACCGCCTGTAATATTTAAAAACACATCCTTTGCGCCTAAACGGAAGCCCGCTCGTTTTTCTAAAACTGCTAGTAACATATTTAAACGTTTCGCATTAAAACCAGTTGCGCTACGTTGTGGTGTACCATAAACTGCTGTACTAACCAAAGCCTGAACTTCAATCATAAGTGGCCGCATGCCTTCCAACGTTGCGGCTATAGCATTACCCGAAAGTTCTTCATCCTTTTTAGAAATTAAAATTTCTGATGGGTTTGATACTTCTCGTAAACCTGAACCTTGCATTTCATAAATGCCTAATTCATTTGTTGAACCAAACCGGTTTTTGTTCGCTCTTAAAATTCGGAATACATGATTTCTATCGCCTTCAAATTGTAGAACGGTATCCACCATGTGTTCTAAAATTTTAGGTCCAGCTATATTTCCATCCTTGGTAATATGACCTATCAACATTACTGGCGTTGCTGTTTCTTTGGCAAACTTTATAAGTTCAGCTGTACATTCTTTTATTTGTGAAATACTACCGGAAGACGATTCAATATAATCGCTATGCAAGGTTTGAATCGAGTCAATAATTACAATATCGGGCTCTAAAGCTTCAATTTGCTTGAAAATATTTTGAGTTTTAGTTTCTGTTAAGATATAACAGTTGCTATTTTCTGGATTAATACGTTCAGCACGCATTTTTATTTGTTTTTGGCTTTCTTCACCAGAAACATAAAGTGTTTTATAAGGTAATTTTAATGAAATTTGAAGTAACAAGGTACTCTTACCAATTCCGGGTTCACCTCCTAATAAAATTAAAGACCCTGGCACAATTCCACCGCCTAAAACACGATTAAACTCTGCATCAAAAGTATCTAATCTTGCTTCTTTTGATGAGTCTATTTCATTGATTCGTAATGGGATTGAGGCTCTCTTTACTGTAGAAGTTGGTAATTTCCAATCGCTTTTTTCAGGCTTTTGAATTACTTCTTCAACAATAGTATTCCATTCTTTACAAGCATTACATTGCCCTTGCCAATTAGCATATTGTGTGCCGCAGTTTTGACAAAAAAACGTGGTTTTTATTTTAGCCATATTCCTCTCCTAACCTCCCCAAAGGAGAGGGATTAATTCAGTTTTTAAAATTTAACCTAGTAGCCAAAATCTTCTTTAATTAAATCTGCTTTTTCTAACATTAAATCTTTTGTAAGTCCTGCAATTTCTTCTAAAGTATAGGCCGATTGATAAGTACGCATAGCTTTTTTGGCCTCTCCTGTTTCTTCATAAAAACGTGCAATATAATAAGTTCCTAAAAGGGTTTCAGGGTATGCTTTTCGTGCCATTTTACCTAACTCTTCGTAATACTCATACAATTCATTTTTTTCTATTGCAGCAGATATCGCTTTAAAATCGTTGATTAACACTTTCTTTTCAATACCAAACAAATCAGAAATAGCTTGATATTTTTCTTGAAGATAAAGTACTGGTGAAATTTCTAATTCAAGGATAACATCTTTATATTCCTTTTTTGAAATAGGTTGAAACACTTGAAAAATACTTTCTATGGCACTTGGTATAGCATGTGTAGGAACAGAATAATGTGAAGGCCCATCAAAACTATCGAAATCATAGACTAAGCTTCCATTTTCTATAGCAGAAATATCTGTATTCAATGCTTCTGTCATGCGCAATATAGATTTAGCATCATTATTTGTATTGGCTAAATAGTAAAATGTTTTTGATTGAATTTTACTCAAAACTTCAGGTAGATAATCAATCATATTAGGCGCCAAATCTGGACTAATTGAAATATAAGCTTGAAATAATGGTTGCGGTTTTAATAAATAGTAATTTATAAAATTTGCTGTTTCCCCATGACCTACTGCAACTCTAAAATTACCAGCTCTATATGTTTTTTCTATATAAGGCAACAACTCCATTCCAATAAACTCAAAAAAAGCAGCACCTGTTTCAATAGGTAAAGAGTTTTGTTCAGAATACATGCCATCATCATATCTTTTATCCAATTGATTAACTCCAACAACAATAGACTCTGGCATATCTTCCCAATACGAATAGTAATCTACGTTTCCTGCTACAGCTTCAAACATATAATCGCCATCTAAAACAATAAATATTGGATATGTTTTATCTTCATCAGAATTATAACCTCTTGGTAATTGAATTTTAATTTGACGTTCTTCCCCTAATTTTGAAGATTGAATGGTTTCGTATTTAACTTGTGCTATTGAAGTATTTAAAGCTAAAAAAAGGAATAAAAAGAAAACAACAGTCTTTTTCATTTTAGAATGATTTGAGATTTATTAATGGCAAGGTAAGAAATTAAGGTAGAGATTAAAAGCAAAGTTTTTCTAACTTTTAAAAGCGCTTCGAAGTCTTATATCTATTATAAATAGGCAAATAAATTAAGGAAAGACCACCAAAAACAATAATCATAAGCGTTTGTGATGCCCACATAATCCAACCGAAAGCAATACTTGGTTCTTCTGCAATTCCGAAAATTGAAAACGCTGCGTATATAGCCAAAGGATAAGAACCAATGCCACCATTTGTAGCCGCAATACTAAAACTTGCCGAAATAAAACCTATTAGAACAGCACCAAGAGAAATCTCATTTAATTCAACAATAGATAATGAAGTTATATAAAACATAAGCAAATACATGCCCCATATAAATAGGGTATGAAAAATATAAGCCCACTTTTTTTTCATTTTAAAAATACTAAGCGCGCCTTCTATTAATCCAGTCACTAAACCTTTTAATTTCAAAGCGATTTTTGATTTACTTTTTTTTATGTAACCAAATAAAATTGCAGCAGCAATTACAAACCCTAATAAGGCCATTATAACTTTAGTTAGATTGAATTTCTCAATTAAAAAGCCATATATAAAATCGAATTGAAGAAAAAGTGTAATTGCAATAATCCCCAACATCACTATCATATCTGCAATACGCTCTGCGACAATGGTTCCAAAGCCTTTTTCAAATGGTACATCTTCGTAATTTGTTAATATAGAAGCTCGTGCAACTTCGCCAGCACGTGGAATTGTGTAATTTATTAAATAAGTAGCAAAAACGGCCATAATACTGTTGCCAAACTTCACTTTATAACCCATTGGCTCTAATTGAAACAACCAACGATATGCTCTTGATAAATGGCTTAACAAGCCTAAAAACATACCTAAAAGTATCCAAGTATAATCAGCTTTTTTTACATAAACCATTAATTCTTCAATAGATACTTTTGACAGCGAATACCAAACCAAAAAAACTCCCAATAATAATGGGAGTGTGATTTTTAGTATATTTTTTGTCTTTTTATTCAAAAGGTTATTTTAATAAATTGGTCGCCTCATCTGGAAAAACTAGAGATGGTTTGAACACTTTAGCTTCCTCAATATCCATGAAAGCATAGGTAATAAGAATTAAGGTGTCTCCTACAGATACCTTTCTGGCAGCAGCACCGTTTAGTGTTATTTCGCCACTATTTCGTGGCCCAGGAATACAATAGGTTTCTAAACGCTCTCCATTGTCGTTATTTACAATTTGAACTTTTTCTCCTTGTATAATATTGGCAGCATCCATTAAGTCCTCATCAATAGTGATACTACCAATGTAATTAAGTTCTGCACCCGTGCATTTAACTCTATGAATCTTAGATTTTACTACTTGAATTTGCATGCGGTAAAGATAATTAATTTAAAGCGATATTATCAATAAGTCTAATATCGTCAGCATATACGGCAATAAATGCGCGATAGGCTTTTTTGTTTGATTTTCGTTTAAGTGGCTTCAAGGTTTCAGCATCTGCAATTATGATATATTCTAAGTCTAACAAATCATGTTTAGCAAACTGTTTTTCAACCCATTCCACAACTTTAGCAGCACTTTTTGTGCCAAATTTTTCTTTGGCAGTTGTTAAAGTTTTATAAATAAACGGTGCTACTGCTTTATACTCTGGTTTTAATCTTGTATTACGTGAGCTCATAGCTAAACCATTAGCTTCACGATGAATTTTACACCCAATAATTTTTACTGGAATATTATATTTTTTAACTAATTTTTTTATGATGGTTAATTGCTGAAAATCTTTCTCTCCAAAATAACCTGTATTTGGTTTTATAATCTCAAAAAAACGTTTTACAATAGTACCCACGCCGTCAAAATGACCATTTCTAAATTTGCCTTCCATTTCAAACTCCAAGCCATCAAAATCGAATTCTTGAGACACTGCGTTTCCTTCATAAATATCATTTACAGTTGGTGCGTAAACTAAAATATCGGTTTTACTAACTGTTTCTAGCAAGGCTACATCACTATCCAAAGTCCTAGGGTATTTTACTAAGTCCTCATTATTATCAAACTGTGTTGGGTTTACAAAAATACTAACTACTACTTTGTCATTCTCAGTCAAGGCTTTTTTGACTAATTGCAAATGCCCTTCGTGCAACGCGCCCATTGTAGGCACCATTCCAATGGTTAGCTTTTTTGCTTTTAAAGCATCAATAACTGAGGTAATTTGTTGTTTTTCTAGGTAAACTTCCACTTTTTTAATAAAAAATTAACGCGTGCAAACTTAAGATTTTACAACCAATTAGCATAAATTTTTGTACTTTTGCATCGTTTTTATTTTGAGTTTTATAAAGCAGAAGTGTATTCAGCGTAAGTTTTTCAATCTCTCTCTCTAAAAATAGTTCAATAATTGCTTATGATATTAAGTCATTAAAAGTCAACAAAATCAAACATATGAAAGATAAGAGGATATTATACGTATCATCTGAAGTCGTGCCTTATTTACCTGAAACCGAAATTTCGTCTGCCTCTTTTGAAGCACCGAGATTAGTGAATCAACAAGGCGGACAAATAAGAATCTTTATGCCCCGGTACGGCAACATAAACGAAAGAAGGCACCAATTACACGAAGTTATAAGATTATCTGGTATCAATTTAGTAATAAACGATTTAGACATGCCCCTTATCATTAAAGTGGCATCAATCCCTAAAGAGCGTATCCAAGTTTATTTTATTGATAATGACGAATACTTTAAAAGAAAAGCCACATTAACTGATGAAGATGGTAAATTATTTTCTGATAATGATGAACGTGCTATTTTCTTCGCTAAAGGCGTTATTGAAACGGTTAAGAAATTAAACTGGGCTCCAGATATTATTCATGTTCATGGATGGTTGGCTGCTTTATTACCTCTTTATCTAAAAGAATATTACAAAGACGAGCCATTGTTTAATGAGAGTAAAATTGTTACTTCTATATACAATCAAAGCTTTGATGGTACGTTAAACAAAGACATGGTTAACAAAATTAAATTTGACAACATTGATGACGATGCCATTAAAACACTTGAAGAGCCATCATTTAACAATTTAATGAAAGTTGCTATTGATTATTCTGACGCATTAATTGTAGGATCTGAAAACATTTCAGACGATTTAGAGTCATACTTAAAAGCCTCCGACAAACCTATTTTAGAATACAAAAGTAAAGATGAATTTGGTGAAGCTTACACAACATTTTTTAACGAAACTGTTTTAGGTTAAACTATTTAAATTCATTAAATATTATATGAAAAAGACATTTAAAGCCCTTAAATACGCCACAGTTTTTCTTCTATTTTTAGCATCATTTATTGCTTGCGATAAAGATTTTAATGTTATAGAAAGTGATGTTCTTGGAAAAGACAATGCTAATTTTTTTACAGATTCTTTGGTTTTACCAATCTCTGCATACAACAAAAAATTAGAAGCTTTACAAATTAATAATTTGCCATCTAACTTGCTTGGAGTTTTTGATGATCCGGATTATGGAAAAACCACAGCTAGTATAGTTACACAGTTAACACCTACCTCTTTTGATGAAGATTTTGGTATTAATCCAGCTATAGATTCTGTAGTAATACATATACCATATTTTAATACTGTAACAGGTACTGACACCAATAATAGCAGTGCATCAACCTATTCATTAGATTCGGTTTATGGCAATGTAGATGCTCCTATTAAATTAACCATTTATCAGAATAATTATTTTTTAAGAGACTTTGATCCTTCTGGAGAAATAAATAGCATTCAAAATTATTTTTCTAAGACTGAAGAGCTTATAGATCCAACCCGTAATTATGCTTTAAACGGTTCTCAAACCATAGATTTTGATAATCATTTAGGTGAGATAATTTATGAAAATGATGCTTTTAGAGCAAAAGCTGAGGCTATTGAACTATGGGTGGTAAGCAGCACTGATACAGTTAAAACCTTCGTTGCCCCAGCGCTAAGAATTAGTTTTGATAGTGAAATTGATGATGATGCAGATGAAATAGCATTTTGGCAACAAACAATTATAGAAAAAAATGGCGACCCCGTTTTAAGTAATGCAAACAACTTTAGAAACTACTTTAGAGGATTATATTTTAAAGCAGAAGCTATTGGTAGTGATGGAAACATGATTTTAATGAACCTCGGCGCTGCTGATGCTAATGTTACTATTTATTACACTAAAGGGGAGGAGGCTGAAAGAACTCAAGATAGCTATGTCTTAAATTTTAATGGGAATATACTGAACACCTTTATTAACGATTTTAGTATTCCATTAGAAGATGGCGACAAAGATAATGGCGATGAAACATTATATCTTAAGGGATTAGAAGGCTCGATGGCTGTGGTAGATTTGTTTCCAACTGATGAAGCATTAGAAGATTTTAAAAATAATTTCAGGCAAACTGATGATAATGATGAATTTATTATAGATAAAACAACAGGTCTTTTCTTATTAAAAAAACTTATTAACGAAGCGCAATTAGTTATTTATGAAGATGACAATATGTTAACAAACCCTACAGATGAGAATGGTGATGTATATCATAAATACGACCGTATTTATGCCTATGATATTAAAAATAACATCACAACTATTGATTACCAAATAGATCCTACGGAGAGTAATGTGGCATTAAGCTCTAAAATTTTTAGTCTTGGACAAAGGGAAGAAAGTACTGGGAAATATAAAATACGTATCACAGAGCATCTAAATAACATTATACAGAATGATTCTACCAACTATCAACTTGGGCTAGTATTATCTAATAATGTAAATGTAGCCTCAAGCTCTAGAATTTTAAATAGTTCTGATGATGTAACCGCTGTTCCTACAGTATCAATAATATCTCCTCGAGGAACTATTCTTTATGGAAGTAATGATGCTATTGATGCCATTGATGTTAATGGCGAAAATAAAAAGCTCAAATTAAAAGTATTTTTCACAGAACTTAAAGAGAACTAACAAGCTAAATAAAATTCAATCATTATTGAAGTGGATTTTATCGTATAAATCAACTAGTTCGTATAATAATTATCTTTCATTGGTATTTATTTTACATATTTGCTTTATGAACTAATTTAAACTTTTCGCTTAAATGGAAAAAGTTTAAATTAGTTCTATATTAAATAACCCCAAAATCAAATCTAAAAAACTATGTGTGGAATTGTTGGATATATAGGATCAAGAGAAGCATACCCAATTATAATTGAGGGTCTTAAGCGACTGGAATATAGAGGATATGATAGTGCTGGAATTGCTTTATTTGATGGGACCGACCTGAAAGTCTCTAAAACCAAGGGGAAAGTAGCCGATTTAGAAGAACGCGCAGAAAAAGAAATTTCTAAAAGTGGAAATGTAGGCATTGGTCATACCCGTTGGGCAACTCACGGCGTTCCAAATGATGTGAACTCTCATCCTCACCTTTCAAACTCAGGGGAATTAGTTATTATTCATAATGGTATTATAGAAAATTATGAATCTCTTAAACAAGAACTTATTTCTAGAGGCTATACGTTTAAGTCTGATACAGATACTGAAGTTTTAATTAACTTAATTGAAGATGTTAAAAAGCAAGAAAACGTAAAGCTTGGTAAAGCGGTTCAAATCGCATTAAATCAAGTTATAGGAGCCTACGCTATTGCTGTTTTTGACAAAAATAAGCCCGAAGAAGTTGTTGTAGCACGTTTAGGAAGCCCTTTAGCAATTGGTATTGGTGAAAACGAAGATGAGTTTTTTATTGCTAGTGATGCTTCACCTTTTTTAGAATACACTAAGAATGCTGTGTATCTAGAAGATGAAGAAATGGCTGTAATTAGATTTCATAAAGGTATAAAGGTTAGAAAAATTAAAGATGATTCTTTAGTAGATACTTACGTTCAAAAGCTTCAAATTAATTTAGAACAAATTGAAAAAGGAGGTTATGAGCATTTCATGCTTAAAGAAATTCATGAACAACCAAAAGCCATAAAAGACACATACAGAGGTAGATTACTGCGACATGAGGCTATTATAAAAATGGCTGGTGTTGAAGACAACATGAAAAAGTTTCTTAATGCCAATCGTATTGTCATAGTTGCCTGTGGTACATCATGGCACGCTGGATTAGTAGCAGAATATATTTTTGAAAATTTAGTAAGAGTCCCTGTAGAGGTTGAATACGCTTCAGAATTTAGATATCGAAATCCTGTTATCAGAGAAGACGATGTGCTAATTGCCATTTCTCAATCAGGTGAAACAGCCGACACATTAGCAGCTATTAAGCTTGCTAAATCAAAAGGCGCTTTTGTATTTGGTGTTTGTAATGTCGTAGGGTCTTCCATTGCCAGAGAATCTGATGCAGGCGCATATACGCATGCTGGACCAGAAATTGGTGTAGCTTCCACCAAAGCTTTTACAACACAAATCACGGTGTTAACACTAATCGCTTTAAGATTAGCTAGAGCAAAAGGCACTATTAGTAGTTCTGATTTCCGTCAGCATCTTTTAGAGCTAGAGATGATTCCTCAAAAGGTAGAGAAAGCATTAAAGTCTGATGCAAATATTAAAACCATTGCTAATGTTTATAAAGATGTTAGTAATTTCTTATACTTAGGAAGAGGATATAATTTCCCTGTAGCTCTTGAAGGCGCACTTAAATTAAAGGAGATTTCATACATACACGCGGAAGGGTATCCAGCAGCAGAAATGAAACATGGCCCAATAGCATTAATTGATGAAAACATGCCTATTGTTGTTATTGCTACAAAAAAAGGGCATTATGAGAAAGTGGTTAGTAATATTCAAGAAATTAAATCTAGGAAAGGTAAAATTATTGGTATCGTTACTGAAGGCGATGTTCAAGTTAGAGATCTTGCCGACCATGTCATTGAAGTTCCAGAAACTTTAGAATTACTTTCTCCATTACTTACCACCATTCCATTACAATTACTATCATACCATATAGCAGTTATGTTAGATAAAAATGTTGATCAACCAAGAAATCTAGCAAAATCTGTAACTGTAGAATAAAAAAAGCGACTTCAATAAATAATTTCAAAATTGCCATGTTTTACTTTTAAACATGGCAATTCTCAATTTTACCTCCTTTTTATTGCCTATTTACCAATAAAATGTAAGGTTTTTTGTTAAAATATACTATGCGTGCATAATTTTTTATACTTTTGACAAATTGAATAATATAATATATTTATGTTATCCTGTTTGTTAAACTAAACTCTAATTATTAAATGAAAACAATTCTCCCCTATTTAATGCTGTTGTTTTGTGGCTTATCATTCTCACAAACAACTATTACCGGTTCAGTCGTCGATGATAATAGTCAGCCCATTCCTGGCGCTAATATTATTATTGTTGGAACATCAACTGGTACAGTGACAGATTTTGATGGCAACTTTTCATTGACAACAAATTTAAATCCGCCTTTTTCGCTTCAAGGAAGTAGTGTTGGTTTTGAAACTGTTACTCTAGAAGTTACATCCAATAATCAAAACATTAACTTTATTCTGAATGAAGGCACCTCGCTTGACGAAGTGGTTATTTCAGCTTCTAGAACGCCCGAGCGTGTTTTTGAATCGCCAGTAACCATTGAACGTTTCGGTCTTAAAGAAATAAAAAATACGGCTTCGGCTGAATTTTATGATGGTTTAGAAAACTTAAAAGGTGTAGATGTTAACACAAACAGTTTAACCTTTAAATCTGTTAATACAAGAGGTTTCGCCACATTCGCCAATACACGCTTTATGCAATTGGTTGATGGTATGGATAATGCAGCTCCAACACTTAACTTTCCACTAGGTAATCTATTAGGAATGATAGAAACTGATGTGCAAAGTGTAGAATTACTTCCAGGAGCATCTTCAGCACTATACGGTGCAAATGCTTTTAATGGTATTTTATTTATGCGAAGTAAAAGTGCTTTTGATCATACAGGAATAAGTGCTTATTATAAACAAGGATTAACATCACAAGAGACCTCAGGGGATAACGAGTATAAAGATTATGGTATTAGAGCTGCACATAAATTCAGCGATAAATTTGCTGCAAAAATAAACTTTAGTTATTTGCAGGGTACAGACTGGGCTGCAAACGACACGAGAGGAAAAGACAGAAACAACACGTTCGTTAAACCGGGTAGCACTAGGGCAAATGATATTGATTATGATGGTATAAATGTATATGGAGATCTAGTTTCAACAAACCTCAGTAGGGTTAAAAGCAGTCCTGATTTTCTAGCTCAATTACCAAATCCGGCACTTGCTAATTTAGTGCCCGATGTAAATGTAAGTAGAACAGGTTATGATGAAGCAGATTTAACAAATTATGATGCTAAAAGTATTAAAGCAGATTGGGGCTTATATTTCCGTCCTTGGGAAAACGATT
>Ga0316208_1003416_pt1 | contig 11503 bp, 9 predicted proteins | sample 3monopyrite_MG_FD_204944 | JGI IMG/M metagenome (GOLD analysis project Ga0316208, IMG submission 204944) | Microbial mat bacterial communities from mineral coupon in-situ incubated in ocean water Damariscotta River, Maine, United States -... | ecosystem: Environmental > Aquatic > Marine > Coastal... | reverse complement strand
TTGGCGTGAAATACTTTTTTTATCAGCTTTGGCAAACTGCAATCAAGCGTGCATTGCTTTGCTCTATATGGCAGTCCGCAATCACAGACTTCGCACATGAATTCAAATTTCAGCCAAAGACCAATTATCGCTGAATAGTTACCTCTTGGATAAGAATAATGACGTTTCGTTCTGTTGAAAGGGGGGCCAATTCGTTAAAACATCAATTTATACAAGCAATAAATGAAAACCAAGATAGTAGATTCCAAGAACAATATGAAGGTTGTCATCACGCTGTGTACTTATAATGAATCTGAAAATCTGCCTCGCATGCTCAAGGAACTCAGGACCGTTCTTCCCGAAGGAGATATTCTTGTTATCGATGACGATTCTCCAGATGGAACCGGGGAGATAGCCGATAAGATGGCAATAGCCGATGCGCACATTCATGTTTTACATCGAAAAGAAGAGCGAGGCCTGGGGTCTGCGACACTGAAAGCATTTCAGGTGTCGCTGGAAGGCGACTACGATTTGCTGGTCAATCTGGATGCCGACTTTAGCCATCCTGCTCGTTATATTCCGGAATTAATCGAAGCATTACAGGCATCCCAAGCAGATGTGGCGATTGGCTCCCGATATATTCAGGGAGGGAAGATCATTGGCTGGCCGTTGAAAAGGCACCTGATGAGCCGTTGTATCAATATCTGGTCAAGATTATTCCTCGGACTGAAAGTTCGAGATTGCAGTGGTAGTTACCGCTGTTATCGTTGTTCGATGTTAAAGAAAGTCGATTTCAACCGTTTTCGCTCGCAAGGTTATTCGGTCCAGGAAGAGTTGCTTTACCGTTGTGCCCAGGTTGGTGCAAAAATTGTTGAGTCTCCCATCGTGTTTGAGGAAAGACGCGTTGGAGAATCCAAAATCAATATGAAGGAGGCCTTTCGAGCTGTTTATGTCATTCTTCGTTGCGGCTTGGAACGGTTTCGCAAAACAAATTCACGCGATTGAGATTTGTGTCTCAGTCCTACCGCGACACAAGTTTCGGGGAAAGAAATTCTTCAGAACCAAGAACGAGCAGCGTTGACTGTTTAATCTTTTCGATCCACAATTCTTCCCCGCCAACATTCTTTTGGATACGATACCGTTTTGCGTTGACTGCTTCGCTTAATTGCCTGATGGCTTCGTGCATCCCCCATTGAAAAAAATGAGACTGTTCAACCGACAAATCGGTCCGCATCAACGTGGTTTCGGTTTCAGTACGATGCCGATACATCGAACTTAACGTATGCCCTTCACTACGATAAAGTTTCCCTGCTACAAACGCCCGGCGTAGTCGCCCCTGTGGATCGAATTGATAAACAGGATCGGGACCGAAATAAAAAGAAAAGGCTCCACTTTTTCGAAAACCGACAAAAAGCGGTTGCTCCCAATCGGGAGTCAAAAGCTCGCCACGCACCACATAGGCTGTTGCTTCTTTGACTAAATCCTCACGATCTGCTTCATGCCTGGCCATTGGATATCTTTCTGTTAGTATCATACCAATGAAATGCTGCGCAAAAGTGGCAGGATATTTTTGATGAATCGTAGGTTAGGCTTTCCAGCCTGAGACGAATTACACTGATCTTTCAATGAATAAAACAGCACCGTAGGGTTCGCTATTGCGGACCACGCATGAAACGAAAGCGTCGAATTCACAACATGGCAGGGTGTGCTGTGTACACCAGTGGTGACTCATGTCTGGAAGAGTGCATAGCTTTGTAGCATTCATTACCCTGGAATCGTGGTACGCACAGCGTACCCTACATCCATTTGCGTTTCAACAGGCGACGCGAAGTTGCACTTCTTCTGCGTTGAGCGAAACGATGGCGATGCCGAGTTTGTTTGCCAGTTCGATGACTTCGTGGTTATCGAGAATAATTGTCTGGCCAGCTTCCACGGCTAGAACACGTCCGCCTGCTTCGTGCATCGAACGCAGCGTTTGCATGCCGATTGTTGGGACATCGAACCGGGGGTCTTGTTGCGGCTTAGCGACTTTGACAACCGTAAAACCACCTCGTTTGCAAAGTTCGCCCGCTCGTAAAATTGCCTGGTCGGTTCCTTCAATCGCTTCGACCGCAATCACTGCGGTGTCGTTAACAATGACGGTTTGACCGATATCAAGCCGACCGATTTCTTTCGCCATGTCCCAACCGAAACATATATCTTTCCACTGGGACGATGTCGGTTTGCGCTGAGATAAAAAGCCGTGTTGCACGAGTAACTCCGGACAAAAATCGAGGGCAGAGGCAAAGTGAATGTTATCACGTTCAAACTCGCGAATGACCGCAAGTAACAAGGTATCATCTTTTTTGTTCTCGCGGGCATATTGCAACCACATGTGAATGGTGCGCCAATCGGGCAACAATCGCCAAATTCGATTTGATTGAAAGAGAACCGTTTTTTCAACTTTTCCCGCCATCACAATTTGATCGATCTTCTGGCGTTTAAACCAGCGAATTGCTCGACCAATTTTTGCAAGCGGCACGGGGGCATATCGATCACAAAGTTCCGGCAGATTTTCATCCGCCATGCCGATCACGCCCATGCCGTAAACCTTCAATCCTGCCTTGCGAGCCGTTTCTGCAAAGACCATCGGAAACCGCCCGGCACCTGCAAGCAGGCCGACTTTATTTCCACGCAGCTTCGCTGGCGGTTGTTCCAGATAGTCTTTCAAAGGGATGATATCAGTCATTGTGATACAGTTATGTCACGTAATACGTAGGGTGCGTTGCAACGCACCAAATAACATGTGTAAGTAACTCGCTCAAAGGTGCGTCACGACGCACCTTACGAGATTATCATGCGGCTTTTTTTTGTTCCTGTTCGTTGGAGATCTGTTTTTCCATCGCTGTGACCTGCTTCTGTAGTTTTCTGACGGTCTGTCTCATTTCCGGCAACTTCATTTGAGCCATCCAGATTCTTTTTTGTTCGTCAATCGGAAGCGCCGGCGCACCACCCATGACTGCATTTTCTGGGATATCTCGAAAGACACCAGCTTTGGCGATTAACGAACTGTTCTTCCCGACATTGACATGATCCGCAATTCCAACATGCCCACCGAATCGGCAGTTTTCACCGGTCGTAATTGAACCTGCAAAGCCGACTTGAGAAACCAGGATATTGTTCGGTCCGATATCGCAGTTGTGAGCCACCATCACCAGATTATCAATTTTTGTGCCGCGATGAATAATTGTGTTATCGATCATCCCACGATCAATTGTGGTGCAGGAGCCGATTTCGACATCGTCTTCGATAACGACAACGCCGTAATGTTGAATTTTGTGGTAAGCCCCTTGCGAAAATTCGTAGCCGAATCCGTCCGCACCAATGACCGCTCCGGCGTGAATGATCACTCGCTCACCAATTTGGCAGCCACCATAGATAACCGTGTTGGGATGCAAAATAACATTGTTCCCCAGCACAACACTGGGCGCGAGTGAAACACCGCCGTGAATTTCGCAGTTGTTTCCAATCTTACAGCCCGCTGCGATACGTGCATAAGGACCAACGCTCACTCCCTGTCCAATAACCGCCGTTTCATCAACAATGGCAGTCGGATCAATTCCCGAAAGATGGAAGTTATGATGTTCCCGAAACCGGGCCAGCAATTCGAAAATGGCAGACTTCGGATCGCTAATTTCAATAAATGCTTTGATGTTCGATTTTAGTCCAGAAGTATCGCATTGTTCGGGAATCAGCACGATGCTGGCTGTGGTCTGTTCCAACTCTTTCACATTTCGACTATCAGAAAGAAAGCTGATTTTCCCTTCATGGGATTGACTTAACGAGCAAACATCATCCACACTGGCGTTTGCATCGCCGTGCACGGTTCCAGAAAGAAATTCGGCAATCTCAGCGGCAGTTAATCTCATTAAGCCCGTCCTTGACCAGTCGTTTTCATGAAAAACCTTCTTGCCTTCCTGGCAACAGCCGAGTATTTAACAAGTTATGGCGTTTTAATGCAATATCGCTTTGGGAAAGGTGGTCAATCATGCAGTAGTTCTGTTTGTCTGCAAGCTTTCAACCGAATAAAATAGAGCTATAAATTGTAAATACTGTAATTTAGAGAGGTTAGCGGTTTTAATGAGTGTTGATCTCTGCGAAGTTGTTTTAATCATCCCTGCCTTGAATGAGCAGGAATCGTTGCCGCTGGTGCTCACTGCTTTGCCTGAACTTGGGCGAGTGGTCGTTGTTGATAATGCCTCACAAGATGAAACGGCGACAATTGCTGCCAGCCACGGGGCAGATGTTGTCAGCGAATTACAACGTGGCTACGGGGCAGCCTGTCTGGCAGGGTTGGCGTATGTTGAAGCAAACATCCCGCAGTGCAAAATCATCGCCTTTCTGGATGCAGATTTCAGCGATTACCCTGAAAAACTGCTCGATTTAGTACAGCCCATTCAGGAAAATAAAGCCGATTTCGTACTCGGTTCGAGACTGGCAGGCAAGCTCGAACCGGGCGCGATGCCCATTCAGGCAAGATTCGGGAATCACTTGGCGACCTTCTTAATCTGGCTGCTGTTGGGCAAAAAGTATTCAGATTTAGGCCCCTTTCGCGTCATTCGTCGTGATTCTCTCAATCAACTGAACATGCAGGACCGCAACTTCGGTTGGACGGTCGAAATGCAGATCAAAGCGATTGAACATCATTTGCGAATTCTGGAAATCCCGGTCCCTTACCGAATTCGTATCGGCACAAGCAAAATCAGCGGCACGGTCAAAGGAACAATTCTGGCTGGCTACAAAATCCTGCTTCTCATTGCCATTTACGGTATCCCCGCTTCTTTCCGCCGGATAACGGGTCGCCATTAAACTTCAGGAAATCTCCAATAGTTAAGGAGTAGAGGCATTCCTGTCTGTCTTCCTAACGGCACGCTAGAACTATACAGACAGGAATGTCTGTGCTCCATACTTTTGATGTGAATATACGCAAACTACGTCCTGTTAAACTGCGTCACTGACGAAGAAGGGGGATTTTCTTGTTGCTCGCTACCCATTGATTGTTTCTTAGAAAGCAATTTCGTAAAGTGGCACAAACAGGGTTCGTTATTTGCGGACCGTTTGGCGTAACAGGCATAGCAATAGGACGTAGCAGGAACCATGCAGCAAAACGAACACAATACTGTCAAAAAAAGCAAACGCCTGGGTTTTGACAAACTGAGTAAAACGTGGTTCAACCTCGTGCATCAGAATAACCTGGTGTACAACACCTGTTGGGAAGACCCGCGGCTGGATCATGTTGCACTCGAATTAACACCTGACGACACCGTGATGGTCATCACATCAGCCGGCTGTAATGCCCTCGATTATGTCATCAAAGAGCCAAAGCATGTGCATGCGGTTGATGTCAATTCCCGCCAGAATGCCCTGCTCGAATTGAAACTGGCAGCCATTCGCGAACTCGACTACGAACAGTTCTTTCAGATGTTTGGCGAAGGACAACTGCCGGATTTCAAAAACATCTACAAAGAAAAAATCGCCCAGCATCTTTCACACTCTGCCCGCTCGTATTGGGATAAACGATCAAAAATGTTTTCGGGGCGCGGGTTACGGCCCAGTTTTTATTATTACGGATCATCAGGAACCTTCGCGAGATTGATCAAGTTCTACGTGGATCGCATCAAAAAACTTCGCCCGGCAGTGAATGAACTGCTGGCTTCTAAATCTGTCGAAGAACAGAAAGAAGTTTACGACCGTTACAAACTGGGCGATACTTTGTGGACACCATTCCTCAAATTCGCGATGCGGCGAGATATGACACTCGCGATGTTAGGCGTGCCTCGCGCGCAGCGGCGTCAGTTGGATCGGGGTTATCCGGGCGGGATTTTGCAGTTCATTGTTGATTCTCTCGAAACAGTTTTCACAAAACTGCCACTTCAGGATAACTACTTCTGGCACGTTTATCTCACGGGGAAATATCGCAAAGACTGCTGCCCGGAATACCTCAAAGAAGAAAACTTCGAGAAGCTCAAAGGAGGATTGGTAGACCGCATCAGCATTCATACCAATACCATTCTCGGTTTTCTGCGGGAAGATAAAGAAGTCGAAGTTTCGCGATACATTTTGCTCGACCACATGGATTGGCTCGCCGATGTACGAAAAGATATTCTGGCGGAAGAATGGCAGATGATGCTCAATCGCGCCGCCCCGAATACTCGCTTTTTATGGCGAAGTGCAGGGCTGGAAGTCGATTTTGTTGATCCGATTGAAGTACATCATCAGGGGGTTGATTGCAAACTGGGGGATGTTCTTCAGTATCAAACTGAACTAGCTAAAGAATTGCACCCGATTGATCGCGTCCACACTTACGGCTGTTTTTACATCGCCCATCTGCAAAACAATGCCCCATCAGAAACGACATCAGATACACAACTTGAAACCGTTGAATCGTAAAGTTCGCAACAGCGGCCAACTACTACATCCTATTATGAATCTTCATCGTTATGTCAATCGTTCAATCTGCCAGTTCAAATTTTCGCGTTCTTTGGCATCTTCTCGTTAATCGAGTACGAGGGAAAACTCATGAAGAACGTCTCGAAAGTTTTTATAAAGGACAGGCGGGCGATTACGATGGTTTCCGCAAACGACTGCTGCACGGTCGGGAGGAAATGCTGGAATCGATTGTTTTTCCTGATGACGGAATCTGGGTCGATCTGGGAGCAGGAACGGGCGCCAATGCCGAGCATGTGGCTGATTCAATCAAGAGGCTCAAACGAGTTTATCAGGTCGATTTGTGCCAGCCGTTATTGGACATGGCTGGCAAACGGGTCGAACATCATCACTGGGATAACGTGACGCCAACTCATGCCGATGCGACAAAGTTCACGCCGGAAGAAGGTTCTGCTGATGTGGTTACTTTTTCGTATTCTTTAACGATGATTCCTGACTGGTTTGCAGCGATTGAAAATGCGTACCGAATCCTCAAGCCGGGCGGCGTGATCGGAATCGTCGATTTTTACGTCGCGCGAAAGTACCCTGCAGAAGGGATGCGTCAACATTCCTGGAGTACACGAACCTTCTGGACAACCTGGTTCGCGATGGACAACGTCTTTTTGAACAGCGACCATCTTCCGTTCTTGCTCAGTAAATTTGAACAACTGCGGTTAGAAGAACGACGCGGCAAAGTCCCCTTCATGCCATTCATACGAGCCCCACATTACATCTTCCTGGGCCGAAAACCGGAATGACTTGAATTGGCTGAGCTACCCAATTCTCCATGATGAAAAAATCAGGTTCCAATTATGTTACAAAGACAGCATTTCACATACGGGATTCAATTTTTTCAATCGCCTGCCTTGCGTATAACTTGACCAGAGAATCTTTATCGTTGGATATAAGTTTCCGAAGTGCAGGTAGGCTAATTGGCGTTCCAATCTCAACAAGGATATTGCAAGCCTCTCTTCTGACTTCAGATGATTTTTCTCCCAATAATTGGAGAACGGGTCTTTCAGCCATTTTTCCTGCTTCAATCAAAGCAGTTTGCACGGCATATCGGTATTGAGACTCATGGATAAGATTGATGAGTTGCGCAATACTTTCTTTTGTTTTTAATTGACCAAGTACCTTGATTGCGCTTGAGATGGTTGCCGAATTCCCTTTATTCATTGTTCTGATTATTTGAGGAAGAACCTTTGGAGTAGCCCAGAACTGCAATGTCATCAGAGCTGAAGTGCGAATATAATTTTTTTCATGTTTAAGCAACTGTGCAATGATTTGAGCCATTTCGTCATCAGGCGAAGTCGGTTTTTTTTCTTGAAGAACGGTCAACCCTTTTTGTATTAGTTGTGCGTCATTGGTTTTAAGGTTCGCAATAATATTTTTTCGCTGTACTGCATTTAATGGCTCTGCCTTTTTTTTACGCTCTTCTTCAATTTTTCTCATCAGTTCTTTTTCAGCAAGTATTTCAGCTTCTGTTTTTACGTGATAGGAAAAAGTGAGAGGGGCGCTAACAACCAAGCCCTTTGCACGTATCTTTGCGGTCCCTTTAGCTTGGCAATTAACTGCGATTCCCTGTTGTGGATCGAATTCGATTGTAGCATCGTAATCAAGAGTCAGCTTAGGCGGTTCGCCTTCACGCCCCACAGACTGCATATGGTATTTCTTTTCCAAAAGCAGTTTCTTAAGAGATTGGCTGACAACCTTATAGTTAACCGAAAATCGAAAAAGTCCTCCACGATTAAATCGAAGCCCTTCATGTTCCCAAGTATCTATATTATTGCGGGGAAGCCTTTCAAGAAAAAAATCGGGACCAATCGCGATTAAAGGAGAACTCCCACTTTTTTTGCGGGTATCTTGCAGTTCTCCATATTCTGAAACAAGTAAATCTCCTGTCAGGAAGCTATGTGAGGGTGGTGCAGGGAAAAAGGAGCGGGCCCGATTACCTGACACTGGGCGAGAATGCATGGTAAAGATTGTCATCAAGTAACTTATTTCTGTGTTTTGGCTTTTTTCTTTTCCCAGCGATACTTCCACAAATGCTATTGCGGATCGGGAAGATTTCACAATTGCTGGACCCGTTTTGTCAGCCTCGGCTCGACCACGGACGTAGCCAATTTTGTGTTTTTTCAAAAGTTCAATAGCCAGCTTTACAGGAACAGCAAACGCAACATCAGTGACGGTTCTGCTTGTGATTTTCGAAACAGCAATACCAATGACATTTCCATGACGGTCGAAAACGGGGCCTCCACTATTGCCTGGATTAACAGAGGCATCAACCTGTATGCGTCGAGAAAGATTTTCGGTATTGTGATGAATTCCAGAGACGGTTCCAGATGTCACTTTTAATTCGTTACCAAGCAAACTTGAAACGGGGTACCCAATAACACGCACATCTTCAGCCAATTCAAGAGCATCGGAATTCCCAAGAGGAACAACGTGTAAATCTTTTTTTTGAATTTGCAGAATGGCTAAATCTTCTGTCTCATGGATCGCAGCCACTTTGCATAAAAAGCGTTCTCCATTCAAAATAACATGAATATCTTTAGCCCCTTCAATGACATGAGCACAAGTCACAAGATAACCACGGGGATCGACAACAAATGCTGTTCCTGTTGCTTTCCCACCGGACTTATCAACATCGACGCCAATAAAGTTACCCAAAGAAGATTTGTCTTTGAATTCATATTCACAACTACCTGTCGACTTCTCTTCGTGATCGAGAATCTTGATTTTCATGTCGATTTTATAATCAACAACTTTCCCCTTTTCCCATTTGTAGAGATATTTGGGTGGAGAGGATTCTCCAGAAAAACTTCCACTAAAGGCATTGGGCGGAGAGCCAACCGGAAGTATCAGGGTTCCATCGAAATTCTGCCTCGCTTGGGTACTCTCTTTGGAAGTAGATGAGGGAGATGTGCCAGATTTTTCGTTTATTGCGTGATCGTTTTTTGAATTCTTATTCGCTTGATTTTCGAAGACAGATTCTACGAGGGGCTCCTGAATATCTGGTTTCTGACGGCCTGCGGAAAAGATAACAACTACCAACAAAACAATGACTGCCAAAGAACCTCCACCAATTCCTATCCACATTCCGATAGAAGAACCCTGCGGCTTCGCCTTTTTCCTCGAGGTACTATCGATGCGTCTGGATTTCCCGGCCCCGTGTGAGCGTCTCTTAGGTTGTAACGATATTTTTCCGTTACAGTTTGGACAACGAACAAATTTCTTATTGGGGTCTGTAATTCGAATTTTAAACTCGGAAAAACATTCGTCACACTCAACACGTCTAACTGTCATCATGGCTCCCGAAGTGAATTAGAAATAATTAGGAGAATTCCTCCATCTCGCCAAGTTTTTCTCAACCAAGAAAGAACCGACTATCATATCCACAAAAGGACACGTGTGTCACATTGAAAGCCCCTCAAATATGAAAAAGCTTCTAATTCGATCCAGAATTAAAAGTGTCGCGAAACTAAAGGTGTCAGCCAATATAAAGGTGAACTAAAGACAGCAGGATGCAAAGGTGCAGGAACCGTTGTTTTCTTGGCTGTATCCATTCAATTCTACAGTGGGGTAGTGCTGCTTGTAGTTTTTTGAGCCCCGTTTCGCTCACTTCTTTTTTTTGCAATTTCAGGATACGTGATTTTTTGAGACTTTCAAAATGAGCTTAAAGTAACCTAAAATCTGTCCAACGATTGGGGTCCACTACCGTTTACCATGTTTTTCGTGCTATTACATCTAACACCTTTCTATGTGTCCAATTACTGCTATTATAAGTTCTGAGTCGCTCATTGTTTCTCCTACAGACCAATTGGAAGAATGCCATCTAAATGTTCGAATTCAAAGAAGTGAGATGATGCACAATGGAGGGAGGGCAGGAACTGTTATTCCTTGATGGCGCTGAATCGTTCTGATTCTTAAACGATGAAAGATACCCCTTACAATTACGCTCGTTCAATTTCCCATTGTGAATGTCCGGTGGTTGCTTTTTTGAGGAGGTATTTTGCGGAGTCTGCAAACGTTTTGCTTAATTCTTTTTGCCTGGTTAAATCGGCTGCTCCCGGATGGGCGTGCAGCAGGTATCGCAAGGTGAGTGGGTTTTTCTTTGTGAGCAAAATGGAAGAATCGCGGCAAACCGAGGCTCCCATCCAGCCATCTTTCCGTACATGCCAGCGGGAGGGATAGCTGATGTTTTCCGGGTGATCGTAATACGTAATCCCTTCGGTCACAAAGTGTCGATCTTTGCCTGTGCCAACTGCAATCGGGCCGCTGTAATCGATCCAGGCAGAAGCTTTACCAAATACCTTTTCCTCTCCCTGCTCACCTTTGTCGTTTTGAATAATCCCATGCCCGAAGTAGCTTGAGATACTTTTGGCAACTCGTACAGCCAGGAAACCAAAATTCGTTTTCCCCAACTCCAGCTGATCTGCCTGTGGTGTAAAAATTGATTGTAATTCGAGCAGCGTCCCGTGATCGGAATGCAGGCGAAATCCAGCAATTAAATTCTGCGTTAATAGCGGGGCAGGGTCATGTCCATCGAGCCAATCCAGTCTCACCGCGATACTCGCTTCTTCCTGACCATCCTGGTACCGCAACCATTCTCGTTGTCTGACAACTGCTTCGGTACTGTCTGACCAGAAATTATTACCAAGCACTTTGTGGTGGGCAAACCAGATCGAACGATGATGATCGTGATTGCTCACACCTGGGTGACCAATACGCGTTAAGGAAACATTGGAAGGGCCGCAAAACGGATAGAAAAAAGGTCGTGGGTACTGCTTACCAAAATGCCAGCGAAGTTTTTCGATGCCCTGCACTTGAAAAGAGACTTCCTGATTCGGTTGAGGAACTATTTCAAAGCGAGTTGGTAATGGAGCCATTAGACTGCTTTCTTTTTGTTTAACTATTCAGCGGACAGGGCAGCACGGACAATTCCGCTGCGGATTGTCTGTGTTGCGAAGTAGCCTGAGGAGTTTATTCTCAGACATCGCTAATTCTGACCTTCAAACTTTTTACTACAGTACCCCGGTGTCAGAGGCACCCGCGCTGG
>Ga0316208_1003415_pt1 | contig 11507 bp, 9 predicted proteins | sample 3monopyrite_MG_FD_204944 | JGI IMG/M metagenome (GOLD analysis project Ga0316208, IMG submission 204944) | Microbial mat bacterial communities from mineral coupon in-situ incubated in ocean water Damariscotta River, Maine, United States -... | ecosystem: Environmental > Aquatic > Marine > Coastal... | reverse complement strand
CGAAGGGAGTGTCTTCCTTGCGCAGCATTTCACTGAAGCGCAGGTTGAGCATGCTGTAGGCCACGCTCTTGACCAAATCATTGCGGCGTTGCTCCACCGTGTCTGGGCGGTGCTGGTATGGCTTCAGGTTCGCGATTTGCACAGATTGCGCAGGGATTTCCTCGTCGTAGAGGGCGAACACCAAGTCGAGCATGTCCGGCTGCCCCAGGGCGGGCTCGGCTTCCACCGGTGTGCCAGGGCCATTCCAAGACGCGAAGGCATCGTGGATCATCTGCTCCGGGTTGAGGTCGCCAAGATCGCCCACAATCACCAGCGTGGTGTTTTCGGGGCGATACCAGCGCTCATAAAAGGCACGCACACCAGCGGCGGTGAATTCATCGCGGACTTCCTTAACGCCAATCGGCAAACGCTTCGGCAGACGCGTGCCGGAGTACTGACGGTTCAAAACCTGAACGAAGTTGCGGAAACCAGCGGAGTCGCGCTCGCGCTGTTCACCGTCAATCACGCCCTTCTCGGCTTGCACTTCCTCTTCGGCGAGCAACATTTCCGAGGCAAAATCGCGCATCACGCGCAGACCATCGGTGATGGTTTCGACGTCGTTGTGCGGCAGGTCCAGCTTGTACACCGTTTCGGAGAAAGCGGTGTGGGCATTGGTGTCGGCACCAAAGCTCATGCCGTGCTCTTGGAACCATTCAATCAGGGTGCCGGCTTCAAAGTTGGTCGAACCATTGAACGCCATGTGCTCCAGGAAGTGGGCCAAACCCTGCTCGGTCGTGCCTTCGGCAAAGCTGCCGGCATCGACGTGCATGCGCAAATACACCCGTTCTTCCGGCTTCGGGTTTTGCACCCAAGCGAAACGCATGCCGTTGGGCAGGGCACCAAACTGAATCCGAGGGTCGACCGGAATATCACTACTGACGTGATCCCAAGGGGCCACCGAACCCGGTTGGCGCAGGCCTTCAGCCTGGACGGCGGGTGCCGGCTCTTGGGCGGTGGTCGGGGCTGTAAACAGCGCCAGACCAGAGAGGGCTAGAGCGCTCGTAGCGAGCACCGAAGACCACAGGCGGGGATGAGACAACATGGCGCAATATCATACGCACTGATGCCCCTGGCGTTGGTCAGTCCGTGCTTAAGCGCCCTCGCCCAGCCCGTTTGGCTCCGTAAAGGGCCTGGTCGGCGGCATCAATCAGGGCGCTGAAGTCTTCGACCTCGCGTTCTGGGAACACGGCTAAGCCCACCGAGACTCCAGGTTCCGGATCTAGCGGGGGCAGAACTTCGCGCAAGTGCAGCTCCACCGAGTCACGTAGGCGTTGGGTCAGGATTAGGGCGCCTGCCCCATCGGTGTGCGACATCAGGACGGCAAATTCATCTCCACCGAGACGTGCCACCAGGTCGGATTGACGCGTGGCCGTCTGCAAGTAGCTGGCAAAGACCTGCAACATGCGGTCCCCAGCAGCATGGCCGAGGTGGTCGTTCACCTGCTTGAAGTGATCGAGATCGAAGAAAGCCAAGCTCAGCGGGAACTGATAGCGGCGCGCCCGGTCAAATTCCTGGCCGCCAAAGCGCTCGAAGGCGCGACGGTTGAGGACTCCGGTGAGCGAATCGCGTAGAGCCAATTCCTCGAGACGGCGCCAAACTTTGTCGCCCTCCCCGACCATTTCGGCCTGATGCGTGGCTTGACGCAATTCCTTGGCCATGGCGGCACTGTCTTCCTGCACAAACAGCATGGGCAGCTTGTGCTCGGACTCCTCCAGCAGCTTGCCCAATTCTTCGGCTTCTGCGGAAGGCAGATGGCGATCGACGAGGACGACGTCGGCCTCGTTGGCCTGGGCGGCGCGGAGTACGTCTTGGGCATTGCGGCCGGCACGGAACAACAGGCGCAGACCTTCGTTGCGCAGGCGGTCAATCAAGTGCGCCGCGCGCGTGGGCGTGGTGCCGAGAACCAAAACACGGACGACATCGAGTTCGGTTTGGCCCACGTCTTCACCCTGAGTGGGCAGGCGCAGATTGTCGAACATGCCGACGAGATGGCGGGATGCCTTGCGCACCGAGCGCAGCTGGCGCCGCAACATCTGCGGATTGTCGTGAAGTTCGTCTTCTTCGAGCTCTGCCATCCAGCGCAATGCGCCGAGTGGGTACTCCAAGTCGCTCATATTGGTGCCTAGAAGGTCCAATAATGCGTCGGCATGGGTGTTTTCTTCGCGCTGCTCAAAATCTTCGACTAAAGCACTGACGTCGTCGAGTTGCAGCAGCATGGCTCCCCCACGAGGTGCAATTTGTGCGGCCAAATCCGGAGCAATCGCGGACAAAGGTTGCTGCCGCAACAACATTTGATGCTGTTGTTTGGATTTATTGTGAAGATTCAGGCACAACGAGCGGTTGCCCGGACGCGCCAAGAACAAACGCAACTCCGACAGTTGCTCGGGTTTGGCTAAATGCCGTTGCAGCAAAGCCGACAACGGGGGGAAATCTTGGCCGTCGACCAAAGCAAAAAAACGCTTGGCAGCACGGTTTGCGAAGACAAGTTTGCCGTTAGGGTCGGCAAGCAATAGGGGGGATAAGCAGAGAGAAAGTCCGGTGTCTGCGGACCTTGCCGCTGCCTCCCCAACATGGGGGCGCAGGGTCATCGGGATATGTACGTGTGAAGCGTCGTTCGGATACTCAGACTTTTTCACTTTTACTCGAAGCGACGAGATTCCCTTCACCGGGGTGACGTGCACACCGGTGAAAGGATGACGTAGATATTGCCTCTCGTCGACTCGGCGTAAGCGCCTTCGACCATTTCATAGTCCTTGCGGACAGGCTTATCATCGCCCATGAAATCGGTCGTCTTGAGTGCTGACTCGGCGGCATTTGCATTGCTCGATCCCTAGGGTGGATCCAGCAAAATGCAGCTTTCTACGTCAAAGTTGAGGAGAATCTAAGAATTCGGGAAAACGGGGGGTAGGGATGAATTGTTGCAGGCCGCGCAAGCAGTGTCCGCAGCGTGGTATCTTAGCTGCACGATGTCGCGGATTCCCCTCGTCGGTTTTTGCCTTTTGCTCGGCCTTGGCGCGAGCGCTTGCACCTCCCCCACCGGACCTAGTGGTTTGGCGCAGTGGGAACATCAGGCCTTTTATCAGCTCGATGCCAACACGATTTGGCTCGAAGTTCCTGCCGAAGGGGCTTCTTGGAGTAGTGCCGATGTCCGCGATGCGCACAATGCTGCCTTGACCCGCGCTTGGGAAGCGGGAGAAGCTCCGGCCTCGCCCCTCATCGGTCGCGACCATGCGCAATGGATTCGCGCCCTCGATGCGCACATGAATGAAGACGGCAGCCTGCACTTGGCGGCAAAGGCCATGGCCCCCTACCCGATTCGCTTTAGCTTGATTGCGGTCGAACATGGGCAGGAGCGTTTGCTCGGCCAACTCAACAGTGAGTCCTGGTCGGCCGGTACCCACTTCGCCAAAATTGGCGTGGATTATTTGCTCCCACAAGGCGACGCCATGGTGATTCTACGCAGCGAAGGCGCGTACCAAGCCATGGAATCGATGCTGCGCGTGCACCCGGTTCAACCGGCGGGCATGTAAAGGACGACTCCTTCCGGATCGACCTGCACCGCCGAGGCGCCAGCGCCTAGTGACAACGACGTTTTCTTGTCACTCATCTCTACCACCCGCTCTTGGGTGTTGCCGTCGGCCTCTTGCCAACGCACCGGAATGCGTAGGCGGAAGGCCTCCCCTTCTTGACTTTGTTCGAGGTGCAAAGTCTCGCCTTCGACTTTCCAAGATAGGGTTGGTGCGCCCGGGCGATCGAGCCATTGCGCGAAGAACCAACTCATGTCGCGCTCGGCAGCTTTCGAAATCGCGGCCTGCAAACTGGCGGAATCGACGGCCTGATTGAGGTGCTCTAGATACCAGGCACGGATGCCGCCGAAGAAGGCTTCGTCGCCGACCTCATGGCGCAGCATGTGCAGCACGAAGGCCGCCTTTTGGTAAGTATTCGAAGACGCGCGGCCGTACATCTGGTCCGGGTTTTGGTATTCGCCCCAGCGAATCGGCAGAACATGCGCATTCTTCGCGCGCCGCCAGCGCTGGCGCACGCCGCGCATAGATTCACCAAGCTCGGATTCTCCGACGGCGTCGGACAGCCACGGGCCAAAGTAAGTGGCAAAGCCTTCGGCCAGCCAAGCATCTTGCCAATCGGCGTAGCCGACGCCATCGCCAAACCACATATGGGCGAACTCATGCGACAAGGTGCCGATGCCATGGTCGCGCCCGCGGAAAATATGCTGCGACAGCCACACGTTGCCGGGGTATTCCACCCCTCCCCAGCGCGTGGGGATTTGGGCGGTGGTGTATTTGGCGTACTGGTAGGGCCCAAAGGTTTTCTCCATCAGGGCCATCCATGCTGCATGGTGCTTCAACCCCTCCTTCGAAGCGGCGACGTCTTGCGGAAAGATGTAATGCGGCTTGAGGCGGTCATCGCCGGCCTCGGCCACGCGGGTGAAGGGACCGGCGGCAAAAGCAAAGAGGCTAGGTGGGATGTCAGCCTGAGTTTTCCCCGAGAACTTGCGCCCGGCTTCGTCCTGAGCTTCCCACTTGCCACTGCCCAAAGCCTCCCAACCTGGCGGGATGCTCAGGCTCACCGACCATGCCGCGCGATCGGTGTTGGCATCTTCGAGCGGCAACCAATGGCGGCCCCGGGTGCTGAAGTGATCGGTAAACACATAGGTGGTGCCGTGGCGATTGCGTTCGCGATACAAACCATGCACCGGCTTGCCGGAGAAGGTCGCGCTGAAGAACACGTCTTTGCCCTTTTCATAAGGGAAGGGCCGCGACAAACGAACCTTGGCCTCGCCGCGTTCAATTTTGAGCTCATTCCCTTCCATGACCTGGGCCTTCATGTCATGGAACTCGACCTTCCAATCCGCACTCGGCACGAAGTCGAGGTAGATGGCGTCGGCATCTTCGAGCATGCGGAAGTGATAGCGAATGGAACCAGAGAAGGTGCCATCGGCGTGGACTTCGACGGCCAAGCCATAACTCAACGCGTCTTGCGCCGGATAGCCCATGTAGTTGGGCATATCTAAATCGGAGAAGGCAGCGGCGGCCTCGGCGGCAGGAGCGGCCGCGGGTGCGGTCGATTCCGGGGAAGCGTTTTGGAGCGCGAGTAGAAGAAGGATGGACATGGCCAGCATGACCCCAACCATTCTAAGGCGCAGGCTCACACGTTGAGGATGCGCAGGCGCACGCGGCCCTGGCCCATCATGGTCTGACAGGCCAAACGCACGCCGGGCTCGCAGGCAAAGCTTTCGAGCACAGCCTTTTCGAAGGTCCCGGGCTCGGCCAGCTCACCCGAAAGCACTTCGACCTGGCAAATGCCGCATTTACCGGACTGACAACCGAAGGGAATCGGCAGGTCTTGGTCTTCGGCAAGGTCCATCAGCGGGCTGCCCTCTTCATAGGCAACCACTTCGAGACCACTCGGCGTTTCTACATCAAGGCGTGACATGCGTTAGGGCGCGGGGGGTGTGCGGAGCCGTTCCACCGGGCGGCCTTCGAGCAGATGCTCGTCGATGATGGCTGCGATGTCGCTCTCGCGGAAGCCAGAATACCAAACATTGTCCGGCATCACGACTGCATGCGGCCCGCCCACACAGGGACCGAGACAAGAAGTGCGCGAGGCGCGCAGCCGACCGCTCAAGCCGCGGGCTTTGAGCTCGCGGCGGAAGGCGTCGGCGATTTCGGCACCTTGGTGATGCCCCCCGCAACTCTCCTTGCGGTCGGGTGGGCGCACGTTGGTGCACATCAGGATCAATCGTTCCGGACGAGGCATGACTAGGGCTGAAAACGTTTGGCGAAGACTTCCTGCATGCGCGCAATTTGCGCGCGGTATCCCCAGGGCGACGGCAGGTTTTGTTGCATCTCCTGCAGCCAGGCCTCGCGGCCACCCGCAGCTTCCATGCGCCGCCTCACCCCTGTCGGCCCCAGGCGGTAGGAAAGCAAGCCCAAATCTTCGTCGCCATCCCAGTATTGGATCATGCGCTTCAGATAGCCGGCTCCCAATCGTAGATTGTCTTGCGGCGTGTAGGGCGGGCCGCTGATGCCTTGGCGTTTGGCCTCTTCTTCGGCGGTGGTCGGCAGCAGTTGGCACAGGCCGAGGGCGCCAATCGAAGACACGGCGTTCTCGTCGCCGCGCGATTCAGCGAAGACCAGGGCAGCGAGCATGGCCGGCTCGATGCCATGTTCCTCGGCGGCAAGCGTGATCTGCTCTTGCCACCCTGCGACCCGACGTTCGCCAGCGCCTAAGCGCCAGGACATGAGTAATACCGCCAAGCCAACGCCGACGAAGACGACGCCAAGAATGCGTTGGATGCGACCTGGTCTTTTGCTCACTGCTTGAGCCAATCACGCCACACGGCGGCGCGGCGTTCCACTTCAGCTTTCGGGGTGCGTGCCAAGATGACTGGAGCATCGCGACCGCTCAAGGCTTCTAGGTAGTAAGCCGCGGCAGGACGCATCCAGGTCGGTCCATTGACTAAAAGATCGAGCAAGATCGCGGCACTGGTGCGTGTCGAAACTCGCTCCGGGTCGAGGAAGGCTGGCGACAGGGCGTAGCCCGCATCGGCGGCTGGCTTTTGCAGCCACAGCGCGGGCGAAGTTAAGCGGTTCTTCTCCCACCACGCGGTATAGGTACCCGCCGGGTCCGGTAGGCGGCGATAGTCGGTGCACAAGGTGGTGGCCAAGGCTTCGAGTAACTCGGCGTCGCGCGGGTTCGCCGGCAACATCGCCATCAAGGATGGTGCGGCGGCAGGGTCGCCGAGGCTACCGGAAAGGACCGCAGCACGGTTCGAAACCAGTGGGTCTTCGGCCAGCAAGTTCGGGCGCAAGATGCCGCGGGCGCGGGCCGAGCCTTCACTCATGACCGCGCGCAGATAACTCGATTCCAGCGGGCTATCGGCGAAGGCCGAGAACAACTGGGACAGCGAATCATCGGCTTCGCGACCACCGACACGACCAAGGGCCTCGAGGCCTGCGACTTGCACCGTCATTTCGGTATCCAAGGCCGCTTCGACCATGGTGGCGACGGCTTCCGCACGCCCAAGGCGACCTAGACCCCACAGCGCTTCATTGCGTAAGGCATTGGGGTTGCCTGCTTGGGCGAAAGCCCACAGAGCTTGGTAGGTCTCTTCATCGGCTGATGCCAATCGACCCAAACCACGAAGCGCCAGTTGCTGCACTTGCAGATCAGAATCGCTCAGGGCTTGGCGCAGGAACGCAGGGGCTTCGGCGACATCGGCAGTGGCGAGTGCGGTCACTGCGGCCACGCGCACTTCACTGCGTTGGTCCTGCAGGGCTGCGGCTAAATCGGCGGGCGCGTAATGGGTGAAGGCGGATTCCAGCAACATGCCTGCAGCCGGTGGTTCCAATGCCATGATGGCGTCGATGTGATTCGGCAAGTGCTGCGGCTGCGGCGAAGTCAGCGCTAAGTCCAAAATCTGCACCGCAAACAAGGGGTCAGCCGGAGCTTCGCGCAGGGCAATGCTGAAGAAGTCTTGTGCGAGTTCGTCGGACCAAACGCCGGCGAGATCGGACATGGTGTGCAACTCCCCTACCCAGTTGCGCAAAGATTCGGGATCGAGGCTGGCCAAACGGTCGCGCATCAAACCCAACAATGCGGCGTTGCGCGCTTCCCCGGGGCCGAGGCGATCAAACTCTTCCAAGTGATCGAGCACAAACTGATGGCCGATTTCATCGCGACTGGCCAAAGATTGCCAGGCGGTCTTCTGGTCCAGTTCATTGAGCAAGGCCAGCAAAGGTTGCACCTTGCCACTGCCAGCGCGTCCGCGGTACTTCACGGTCTTGCGCTGCGTGCCCATCGAAAGATCGAAACTTGCGGCAAGGGCCGCTTCCGGTAAACCGTATGTGCCTGGCAGCACAGAAGCGTCGAGCAAGTGCGCGTCTTCGAGTGCACGCTGGAGACGGCCGAGATCATTCGTGCCGAGCACGCGATCGCCGTAGTTCCAGGCCGCTTCGGGGCCGACCAAAACATGCGGCGGAACACCCTCGCGATCGTTCCACGCCATGCGCAAACGACCCACGGTTTCGGCGTTGACATCGAGACGGCCGCGCACCAAACGGAAGCCTTCTTGGTTGGCCTGCAACCAACGAATCCAGGCCGAGCCATCTTCCCCGCGGAAGTCCTCGCCGGTGATGCGGCGCAGGCTGCGCTCAGCAAGTGGCGCAAAGGTGGCGTATTGCGGATAGAAAATCACCCCGCCGACCGCGCGCACCAAGAACAAGGGCAGCTTGCGGTCGAGTTCGGCTTGGCTGCCAACCAAATCAATGCGGAAAGCCAACTCGGCAAGTGCTGCGGCAGCAGCGCCACTGACAAAGATGTCTTTGTCATCGAGCAGAAAACGCAAACGCGACTCCAAACCCGGGTTCAAGATGAGTTCCGGGCGCTGGTCCTGCAACTCCACCAAGCCATAGGCCAAGTAACCGGCTTCCAAGGTGGTTTGCGCCACCAACAACTCCTTCTCCATCCAGGCGATGTCCTCTTCACTGCCTTCGCCCTGCAAGGTGTGAATGGCGACCATCGCGATCTCGACCGAGTCCTCGGCCAAAGTCTTGCGCAGGCCTTCCCGCACTTCTTCCCGTTCCGGGTACAGCGACAACAATCGCGCGGCGCGCAACTTCAAATCTTTGTCGCGGCCGTAGTTCAAGAACTGCAGCAACTTCGGCAAGTACTCTTCCGACTTCGCTTCGCCCAAGCGCGCTTCGGCCAAGGTGCGCACCGGACGGCGCGGGTGGTCGAGCAACTTCACGGTGTTGGCCGGCAACTTGCCATTGCCCAACTTCATGGCGCAGGTCAGGCAAGCATTGACCGAGGTCGTATCGGGCGCCTGAAAGGAGGCGGCCACAATCGCTTCCGCATCTTGCGGATCACCCACCCACTCCAACAACTCGGCGGCAATCACCACGGTCGGCGGGTAGGTTGAGTTGAGCGCCTTGAGCGCGGCATCTTTGGTGTTCAGACCTAGGTCGCGCAGCTCATTCAGGGTGCGCTTGTGCACGACATCGGTATCGCGCCGGGCCATTTCAAAGTCGCGGAAAATCTCTTCCGCGCGGCCAGAGGCGTCTTCCCATAGCTTGGGGACTTCGGCCTCGGCGCCAGCTTCGGTGACCTCGCCCTGCTGGTCTTCACCCTCGCCCTGCTGCTGGTCCTTCTTGGGGTCCTTCTCGCCACCCCCCTGCTCGGGTTCGGGCTTCGGCGGCGGAGGCAGCTCAAGCCCTTGGGCGGAAAGGGCGGACACGGGCAATGCCGCGAGCAAAAGGAAGGTCAGGAGGCGGGGAAACATGTTCAAGGGCCATAGGGCCTGGACAAGAGGCCTATTCTAGCCCTGGTCTTGAATCCAGTTGCGTATGTCTTTGTCCGCAAGATGGAGAATTAAATCAGCATCGGCGACCGGGTCGAACATTTGGAACCGGCTGTGACCATGCTGAGCGCGGCCTCGCAGGGTTCCTGGCCCTCTGCGGCGCAAATCCTCCTCGGCAACGGCGAAGCCATCGGCCGCTTGCTCGAGAAATTGGAGTCGGGCGACGGCCTCTTCGCCCTTGGCCAAAATCTGGCAATGCCCGTTGGCGGCGCCGGCACCTCGGCTGAGGCGACCGCGGAGCTGGTGCAAGGAAGCCAGGCCGAAGCGTTCGGCGCCGAGGATCAGCATGCGCGGAATCTGCGGCACATCGAGGCCGACTTCGACCACGGTGGTGCCAAACAGCAGCGTGACTTCTTGGCGGCGGAAGCGGCCGACGGCGCGCGCGGTGTCTTGACCAGGGAGGCGGCCGTGGACAAAGGCCGAGGAGATCCCCTTCCATGGTCCTTGCAGCAAGCGATCTTGCCAGGCTTGGAGGCCGTCGTCGCCATCGACATGGGGCACTACGACGAAGGCGCGCTCGCCGGCTTCGAGTGCAGGGCGCCATGCCTTTGCGATTTCGCGCCAAGAACTGCGCTCGGCGACTTCGGTGTGAATGGTGGCGGTGGTGCCGGCGCGGCTGCGCAGAGTGCAAGATTGCACCGCGCCGTAATGCGCCCACGCCAAAGTGCGCGGAATCGGCGTGGCGGTCATGGTTAATACATGCGGGTGGTCGCCCTTGGCCAGAAGCGCGGCCTTTTGGCGCACGCCGAAGCGGTGTTGTTCATCAAAGACCACCAAACGCAAGTTGCGAAAGCTCACCTTGGGTTGGAACAGCGCATGGGTGCCAATCGCAATCGCCGGACGACCCGCACCCAAGGTGGCGAGGGCGGCGCGGCGTGCGGCTGTGGAGTCATCGCCCAAGAAAGCGACCACCTCGACCGCGCTGTCACGCAGCCAAGTGCGGAAGGTGTCCAAATGTTGGCGCGCAAGGATTTCGGTCGGCGCCAACAGCGCCACTTGCCCGCCTGCGGCCACGACGGCGAGCGCCAAGGCAAAGGCCACCGCCGTCTTTCCACTGCCTACTTCGCCATGCAGGAGCCGCGCCATGGGCCGGCCGCTGTCGAGGTCAGCGCGCAGCTCGGACAGCACCTCTTCCTGTTCCGCGCTCAAGCGGAAGGGCAGACGCGCGGCAATCCTTTGCCACAGCTCCTGGTCGGTGGGCACGGGCGATGCCTCGGCGCTTGGGTTCTGCAGCGCTTCTAGGTGGTGCATTTCGCGGCGCAGGACCTCGCCCCAAGCCAGCCGACGTCGCCCGGCTTGTAGTTGCCCAGGATCCGGCGGCGTGTGCAGCGCGGCAAGCGCTTGGGAAAGCGTCGGCACCTCGACTTTGGCGCGTAACCAATCTGGCAAGGGGTCTTGGATTTGCGGCAACAACACCAAGGCAGCTTCGACCGCGCGGCCGACGACTCCCGCGGACAATCCTTCGCCTTCGGGGTAGACCGGAATCGGGCCGGTCGAGGGCGGCGGGGCGTCGGCCGGCAAAGACTTGGGCACAAGAAGTTGCGGCAGCGCCTGCGGCTTGTCCGGATCCACCCGCACTTGGGCTTCGAACAAAATCGGCTCCTCCGTGGCAAAGGCGGAACGGCGATAGGGCTGATTGAAGAACAGGGCCTCGGCCAAAACTTCGGTGGCGTCGCCCCCGCCATCAGCAACGCCTTCGGCGGCTTCACCATCAGCAGCGCTCCCTTCTCGCGGCAGCGTGAGCCCCAAACGCAGAGTCGAGCGTCGGCCTCGGCGCCAAAATTGTTGCCGCGCGACCACCGCCAGGACCCGCACCCGTCGGCCCGAAAACTCGGCAAGCTGATCCAAACTGGTCAGCACCGGAGGCTCCTCATATTTGCGCGGCAACAGCCCGAGCAGACCGCTCACTTTGGTCACCCCAAAGGACGCGGCAAACAGCGCAGCGCGCTTCGGACCCACGCCTGACAGCACCGTGAGCGGGTCCTGAAGGCTCAGACCCCGTTCCGCCGGGTCTGGTTCGCGCGAGGCGGCGGCGGGCGCGGACGCTTTGCTCACCTACCTAATGTAGGGACTGGCGACCCTCAGG
>Ga0316208_1003414_pt1 | contig 11511 bp, 6 predicted proteins | sample 3monopyrite_MG_FD_204944 | JGI IMG/M metagenome (GOLD analysis project Ga0316208, IMG submission 204944) | Microbial mat bacterial communities from mineral coupon in-situ incubated in ocean water Damariscotta River, Maine, United States -... | ecosystem: Environmental > Aquatic > Marine > Coastal... | reverse complement strand
CTGTGACCGGGGTGTTTTACTTCACACCTGCCCCGCCTGAATCAGGAACTCGCCATGAGTGCCCCTCGCCATTTCGTACTTGCGATGTTGCTCGCGACTTTGACATTGCCGCTGCTGAGTGCTGCTGAAGTTTCGACGCAGAAGCCTGAGATTCAGGAAACCGTCGTTCGGAACGCGGACGGCTCAGTTCACACGGTGGCCGTTGCAAAACCGAAGCAAAAGTTCGACGTGTCCGCCGGCCCGGACGCGATCTGGATCTGGAATCAGGGAGCGGCGGCTCAGACATGCTTCATCAGGAAGCAGTTCAAGGTCGCCGACGTTAAGTCAGCTGTCATGATTGCGACTTGTGACAACGGCATGACCGTCCGGATCAACGGAAAAAAAGTGGCGACCAGTAGCGAGTGGGGACAGCCGGTCACCGTCAGCGTTGGCTCGGCATTGAAAGACGGCTTAAACGAGATCACGGTCGACGCGAACAACGAAGGCGGCGTGGGTGGTTTTGTTCTGAAACTGGAAATGGTCCACGGGGGCGGCGGGAAGTCGTACATCGTGACGGACTCGACCTGGACGATTGCGAAGGACAAAGAATTCAAGAATCTTTACGACGTAAAGTCGGTAGGGAAGATGGGCGTCGGGCCGTGGAATAATGTCTTCGCCAATCCGGGCGGCGGCGGGAACGACCTGTTGAAGAACAGCGTGCCTCGCGGAGTGTTTCAGGCTCCCGAAGGTTTCCAGGTTGAACTGCTCTATGACGTTCCGAAGGAGACTCAAGGGTCGTGGGTCAGCATCGCGTTTGACGGAAAGGGGCGTCTGATTGCCAGTGATCAGGGCGGCAAAGGACTGTATCGAATCACGCCGCCGCCAGTCGGCAGCGACAAGCCAACGGCGGTCGAGAAACTCGACATCGCGATGACGTCAGCTCATGGAATGCTGTGGGCATTCGACTCGCTTTACATCTCGGCGAACGGCGGGCCGGGCAGCGGCCTTTACCGAGCAACCGATACCAACGGCGACGATCAATTCGACAAGGTCGTCAAACTCAAAGCTATCCGCGGTGGCGGCGAACATGGCCCGCACGGGTTGCGACTTTCGCCGGACGGCAAGTCGATCTACCTGATCGCCGGAAATCACACGGACCTGCCGGACAACTTTGATTCCAGCCGAGTTCCGACGAACTGGTCCGAGGATCATCTGCTGCCTCGGCAGTGGGACGCTCGAGGTCACGCGCGAGGCAAGCTCGCCCCCGGTGGCTGGATCGCAAAGACCGATCCGGAAGGCAAGACCTGGGAAATCATCAGCATGGGTTATCGCAATCCGTACGATTTCGATTTCACGCCCGAAGGTGAACTATTCGCCTACGACGCGGACATGGAATGGGACATGGGCTCGCCCTGGTACCGCCCGACTCGGATTGTCCACGCAGTCAGCGGCAGCGAATTCGGCTGGCGAAGTGGCACAGGCAAATGGCCGACCTACTACGTCGATAGTCTGCCTCAGGTTGTTGATATTGGACCGGGTTCGCCGGTGGGAGTTTCGTTCGGAACGGGAGCAAAGTTTCCCGCGAAGTACCAGAGAGCCTTGTTCTGCTGCGACTGGACCTTCGGAACCATGTACGCCGTGCATCTGACTCCGAACGGTGCGTCGTATGTTGGCGAGAAAGAAGAATTCGTTTCCTGCACCCCGCTGCCGCTGACGGACGTCGCCATCGGCCCGGACGGGGCGATGTACTTTACAGTCGGCGGGCGAGGTGCTCAGTCGGCTCTTTACCGGGTGACGTACGTTGGCGATGAATCAACAGCACCCGTTCGATCTGACCGTGAACCCGGCGGCGTGGAACGGTCGGTCCGAAAGCAGCTGGAAGCTCTACACGAATCCGGAAAGTCCACCGAAGAAAACGTCGAATTTATCTGGCGACACCTTGGCCACGACGACCGTTCGATCCGCTACGCGGCTCGTGTCGCTTTGGAATTCCAGGAGCCGGCTCTCTGGCAGGGCCGGGTTCTTTCGGAAACCTATCCGGAGCTGCTGATCACCGCTGCGGTGGCGATGGCTCGGCAGGGTGACGCGGCCAGGCGTGATGCTCTCGTTGATCGACTGCTCAAAATCCAGTTCAGCGGGCTGTCCGAATTCCAGAAACTCGAATGGCTGCGGGCAGTCAGTCTGGTTTTCATCCGGATGGGGGCTCCGACGGTCGAGCAGCAGCGTGCGGTTGTGCAGATTCTCGAACCCGAGTTTCCATCGAATCGGGAGATGCTCGATCGTGAACTGGCTGGGATGCTCGTTTACGTGAACTCGGCGAAGGTCATCGATAAGACGCTCAAGTTGATGGCGGCGACGCCAGAAGGAGATACGCAAGCCGAGATTCCGGAAGTGCTGGCGCGAAACGCGGGCTACGGCGGCTCGATTGCGAACATGCTGGCGAACATGCCGAACCTTAACCAGACGCACTACGCCTACGTGCTTCGCAATATGAAATACGGGTGGACGATCGAGCAGCGGCGACAATACCTGGATTGGTTCGCAAGGGCTTCGAAGAAAAGCGGCGGAGCCAGCTTCGGCGGCTTTCTAACGAATATCAAAGACGAGTTTCTCGCCAACGCGACAGAAGCAGAACGCAAGGCACTGGAAAGTTCCATCGCGGCAGCCGCTCCGAAAGAAGCTGACCTTCCGAAACCTGAAGGTCCCGGCAAAGAGTGGACTCTTGAAGAACTGGTCAGCGTGACCGCCAAGGGACTGTCTGGTCGCAATTTCGAGAACGGCAAACGGACTTATGCATCGTCGCGTTGCATCTCCTGCCATCGTTATCTCGGAGAAGGCGGCAGCACGGGGCCGGACCTCTCCAGCGTTGCCGGGCGGTTCAGTTACAAAGACATGCTCGAATCAATCATCGTTCCGAGCAAAGTTGTCTCTGACCAGTACCGAGCATCAATCGTGACCACGAATGCTGGCAAGGTTCACACCGGCCGAATTCTGAACGACGCGGATGGCAAGGTCACAATTCTGACTGACCCGGTGGATGCAACGAAAGTTGTGACAATCGAAAAGGACGACATCGACGAAGTGCTGCCCTCACCGACCTCGCTCATGCCAGCGAAATTGCTCAACCAGTTGAACCACGAAGAAGTGCTCGACCTGCTGGCCTTTCTGATGTCGCGCGGAAATCCGGGCGACCCTGTTTTCGCAAAGTAACGTTCAGCAGGAAAACAATTGAGAACCACGGAAGGCACGGAATTACACGGAAGAGGTGATTCTCGTTTCCGTGTAATTCCGTGCCTTCCGTGGTTCTATTTTTAGAATGGAAAAAGAACGAATGGAACTCAAAGAAATCACGGACGCGTTGTCGGAGCATTGCCCGGATATCCTGCGGTGGTCGGGGGCGATTGCGAAGACGTTGCGGCAGTTTGATATTTCGCTCAGTGGAAAATCTTCGGGAAGCTCCAACACCGACGCGCTAACGCTTGCCGACCTGACCGTACAGGAGCTGGCGGTCGCGGCGCTGCGGGACAAAGCTCCGATTCTGAAGAACTGCCGGATCGAAGCCGAAGAAGAAACCGGGGATCTGGGAGCGTTCGCGTCGGACTCAGAGTATGTCATCTCGCTCGACCCGATTGACGGTACGAAGTACTTCCGAGATCGGACGGGAGATCAGTGGTGCGTGATGCTGCATCTTCGAACGCGAGACACAGTGCACTACTCGCTGGTCTACGTGCCTGAAGACGGTGAGCACGGAACGTGGATGGAAGCCGTCGGTGACCGCATTCTCTGCGGGCCGGACGATCTGACGAAGCCAGCTCGCGAAGTGCTGGACTCGATGACGCCTGTCGACGTCGAAAACTGGGATGGCTCGTCGAGTATTTACCTGATCGGGTTTCAGGATCGCGATGTCGAGCGGGCTGGTGAGGTAACCGGACTCGGCCTTAACGGAGTGGCTCCGGACGAAATGCCGGGCAGCATCTATCCGTTGCTGGCGACGGGAGCGTTCGGCGGTTCGCTGATCCATTCGCCAAATATCTACGACTTCCCGGTGTCGATGCACCTGGCTCGGATACTCGGCGGCGATGCCGTCTGGGTTCACAATGGCAAGTCAGTCAACTTCGACGAGATGTGGATGGACGACCGAGCGGACATGTTGCGTCTACCAGGCATCGTCGCCTGTAGTCCGAAACGCGAGTACCTCGACCAGTTCTGTGCTCTGGCGAAAGACTGGCCGAAAGAACGATACATCGACTGAGCGAGTCGCCCGTGGTTTGAATTCGTAGGGTATGTCAAGCGCAGCGCCGGCGTACCATTTGGCGACGTCGCGAAATCTGGTACGCCGGCGCTGCGCTTGACATACCCTACTCATCGTGGCGTCACTGACCGTGGCGTCACTGATCGTGGCGTCACTGATCGTGGCGTCACTGGCCGTGGCGTCGCATCGGTTGCTTGTGGGGTTAGTCCAGAATGACGCCCATGTCGGCTCGAAAGAATTTCATGTCGGCCCAGACGTCTTTCTTCGCGCCCGGAGATCTCAGCAGGTAGGACGGGTGGTAGGTACAAAGGACTTTGATGCCTTTGTAGTCGAAGAACTTCCCTCGCATTTTTCCGATGGCGGCTTTGGTGCCGAGCAGATTGTGGGCGGCGACGGAGCCCCAGCAGACGATGTATTTCGGATCGACGGTCTCGATCTGAGCGTCGAGATACTCGCGGCAGTTTTCGGCTTCGTTGGGTGTTGGATTGCGATTGCCCGGCGGGCGACACCTGAGGATGTTGCAGATGTAGATTTCCTGGCGAGTCAGTTTGCACGCTTCCGTGATCTTGTCGAGCAACTGCCCGGCTCGCCCGACGAACGGTTCTCCCTGTCGGTCCTCGTCTGCGCCGGGGGCTTCGCCGATGTACATGATGTCGGCCTCCGGGTTGCCGACTCCGAAGACGGTTTGCGTTCGAGTCTCTGCCAGTTCCTGGCAACGCGTGCAGGCCGCGACCTGCTCGGCAACTTTTGAGAGCTCGGCAATTCGTTCATCGAGTGGCGCGGTCGAGCACGGGCGTTTGACTTCGGTCATGTCCGGAGAGAATTCCCTGGGCAACGAGCCAGCGGACGACGGGAGAAACTTGCGGGGCACCGAAGGGGCCACGACCGTCGCCGCAGGTTGTGCCTTCCCAGACTGCGGCGCAGACGGCTGGTCGGGAGTCGCTTTGGACGAAGCGGCAGGGGCAGAGCGAGCGACAGCCGTTCGCGGCGCAACGACAGACGGTGTGGGAGGCAACGATGCGGGCGCCGATGATTCTGCCTGGGCTGCGCCCTGCTGTTCGGAGAGTGCGGCGACGAGGTCCGTTAGTTCACTCGGGACGTGAGTTACGCCCGCTCGCTGAAGGTCTTCCAGTTTTTGCCGCAGGATCCTTTGCGGATTCATTTGCTCCTGCTCCGGTTGGTTTGTCGGGGAGACGTTGACCTTTTAGTTGGTCGACTTCGTCAGGCGGTGCCTGACCTACGCTTTGGTTGCTTCGGTGCTGAATGTTGAGCTGCAGTTTTTGCTGGCGAAGTTGGCGACGATCTCGATGGCTCGACGCATGCTGGACTCGTCAATTTCGTGGACGTCGATTGGTTTACCGACGGCTTCGAGCATTGTGATTGTCAGACGACCGCCCAGGTGCTGGCGGAATTCTTCCAGGCCAGCAAACAGCTCGTCGGTTTCGTGCAGCGCCGGATGGTCGAGCGGGAGTCCCATCTCGGCGAGACATTTCAGGACTCGGTCTGCGTCGGATTGGGGCAGGCCATGTACGAGCGAGGAATAAACAGTGTCGACGGCGACTCCGATGCCGACAGCCTCGCCGTGCCTCAAGCCGAAGTTCGTCATCACTTCCAGCTTGTGCGCGGACCAGTGACCGTAATCCAGTGGCCGAGCTTCGAGAGCTTCGAACGGGTCGCCGCCCTTCGTGATGTGGTTAAGGTGGTGGACCGCCGAGCGGCGAATGACTGGTTCGGTGATGTCGGCGTCGCGGTTTCTGATCCGCTCAGCATTCCGACACAGATCGGCAAACAGTTCGGGCTCTTTGAGCAGCGATACTTTGACCGCTTCTGAGAAGCCACAGACAAAGTCGCGATCGGGTAGCGTCGCCAGGAGCTTCGCGTCATTAATCACCGCCCACGGAACGGCGAATGATCCCACCCAGTTCTTCTTCTCGAACAGGTTTACCGCGCTTTTGACGCCGACTCCCGAGTCTGCCTGAGCCAGCGTGGTGGTCGGCAGTCGGACAAGACGGATTCCGCGGTGGGCGATCGCCGCTGCAAAGCCGACGGCATCCAGAACCGCTCCGCCGCCGATAACGACAACGTAGCTGCGTCGGTCGAGGTTGGCGTGGTTGATGCACTTGAGCATCCGCTCGAGAATGTGGATCTCGTTCTTGACGACTTCTCCACCGGGCAGTGTCTGAATGTTGCCGGGCGTCAGAAAGCGATCGGCGTTGTTCTGGCAGAATGCTTCGACGCGTGAACGCAGTTCGGGGACGGCATCGGCGACGCATTCGTCCAACCAGAACTGGACTCGCGGCAGCTGATCGCCAGAAGGTTCCAGCACGTCCAGCAGGATGTCCTGGTCGGCGTCCAGCACGTCCTCAGTAAAACGAAGGCGATGCACGAAGGGGACGGCAAACGAAATATCGATCGTCCCTGGGTCGACATCTTGTGGCATGGGTGACTCCTTGCCGGGCGGCAGGTGTGCGGGGATGGCAGTGGGGTGAGGCCGGCACTGTCGAGATGACAATGTGAGCGGCGAACGATCGCGACGGTTTTCAACAGCCCGATTCCGTCGGATCTGGTTGCCTGATCCATCAGGGGAACATTGCAACGGCAGGGCGACAAGTATTGTGGCGATCGGTCAATGCTTGATCAACCAGTTGCCGAAGATCGATGTCGTGCTGCTGTTCGAAAATCGACTGAGTCCAACGGTCGTGCCGATCGTGCCGATCCAACTGCGGACCAGACGAGAACGGCCACAGGCCTCGCACAAGCCAGCGGTCGTTCACCGGCGATTAGATTGGAAACGCGAGCTGACTGAGAATAGACGTATCCAGAATGAACGCTTCGTCGATCTCGCCGGCGTCTCCAAAGACGACGTTGGAACCGCTGCCTCCCGCGATTGTGTCCGAGCCGCCGTTCCCCTGCACGATGTCGTCATCTTCTTCGCCGAGGGCGATGTCGTCGCCGCTTCCGCCAAAGATCGAATCGTCACCGTCTCCACCGATGATCGTGTCGTCTCCGTCGTTGCCGTTGAGGGCGTCGTCGCCGTCTCCGCCGCTGATGAGGTCGTTGCCGGCTTCACCTTTAGCGATGTCGTCGCCTTCTCCGGCGACCAGCGTGTCATCTCCGGCACTACCTTTGATGGTGTCCGAACCGTCTCCGCCAGCGAGGTAGTCTCGACCAGAATTACCTTTCAGGGAGTCGTTACCGGTTCCGCCGCTCAGGACGTCCTGCCCCGAACCACCGAACAGCGTGTCGTTCCCCAGTCCGCCGTCGATTGTGTCATTGTCTGCCTGACCGTTCAGAGTGTCAGACCCGCCGCCGCCAAGCAGGCTGTCGCGGCCGGAGTTTCCGAAGACAAAGTCGGCTCCCGCACCCGCATCGATGGTGTCGTTCTGGTTGCCGCCCATGATTACGTCGTCGCCGTCTCCGCCAAAGATCCTGTCGTCGCCGTTAAATCCCATAATCATGTCGTTGCCGGCTCCGCCGAGCAGAATGTCGTCACCGGCTTCACCGTTGATCATGTCGTCGCCGTCGCCGCCGTCGATAACATCCCGAGATGTGCCGCCGGTGATCGTGTCGTTATCGGCGCCGCCTTCAAGCAGCAATTGATAGCCGCTGATCGACGAGCCCGACGCGGTGATCGTGTCGGCACCGGCGTCGCCTCGAACGAAGAAGCTGGTGAAGCCCGAGCCGCTGAGCGTTCCGATCGTGATGGTGTCAGCACCGTCGCCAGCATTGATATCGATGCGGGAGATCGAGCTGTCGATCGTGACGGTCGACACCCCTTCGTTAATCAGGACGTTGCCGCCGGCTCCGGTGACGTTGAATGTGTCATCGGTGACGTCTCCCTGAATCACGACGGTGTCGAAACCGGACGTGTTCGACAAAGTGTCGTTGCCCGATCCGTTGCCCGCCCAGACGAGAGCATCGACGCCCGCACCGCCATCAAGAACGTCTTCCCCGCCCTCGCCGTCGAGTGTGTCGTCACCGTCGCCGCCGAACAGAGTGTCATTGTCGGCACCGCCAAAGAGCGAATCGTTTCCGCCTCCGCCGTCCAGCGAATCCAGCCCGGCTCCACCCCGAAGTTCATCGTCGCTGTTGTTCGCGAGGATCGTATCGTTGCCGCCTTCGCCTGAGAGCGTGTCGGTTTCGATATTGATGATCGGCGGTGGGTTCGGAAGTGGCGGCGTTGGATTGTTGCCGGGATTTGGTTGTCCGTTGGGCGTTGGATCATTGTCGGTGATCCGTGCTTCACCCATCCCATCCTGAACCAGAGCCCCCAGCGGATTGACCAGGTCGACGAAAAAGTTCTCACCGTTGATCTCATCATCAAAGTCGCCAACGACCGACACGATGATTGTCTGAGAGCTGTCTCCCGTGGTAAATGTCAGCGTTCCACTGGTCGCGGTGTAATCATCTGGTTCGACCGCAAATCCGTTGCGTGTCTGAAAGCTGACCGACACTGGATCGAGAACAGGCCCGGTCACCGAAACTGTGAACACGGCCTGGACGGTTCCAACGTTGCTTTCGAAGACGGTTGTGTCACTGATTGAGAACGTTGTCGCGCGAGCATCGATCAAGTCGTTGCCTTCGCCGCCGAGCACCGAGTCGAAGCCCGTGCCGGTGAGAATGGTGTCGTTGCCGTCGTTGCCGCGCAGCATGTCATCGCCAGCGTCGCCGGAGACGAGGTCGTCATTGGCACCACCGAAGACCGCGTCGACACCGTTGCCGCCCCGGACAACGTCGTTGTCTGCCTGCCCGTTGACATTGTCGTCACCTTCGCCGCCGGTCAGCGTGTCGTCGCCGTCGCCGCCGTTGACGATGTCGTTGCCGGTGCTGCCGTCAATGCTGTCGTTGCCCGTTCCGCCGTCAACAGAGTCCAATCCGTCACCAGCGTCGATCGTGTCGTTACCGCTGCCGCCGTTTATTGTATCGTCGCCGAGGCCGCCTGTGACTGAGTCGGCGCTCGATCCGGCGTCGATGAAGTCGTTGCCGCTTTCACCAGAAATGGTGTCACGGCTGCTGCCCCCGAGTATCGAGTCGTCGTCCATACCCCCGAAGATCAGGTCGGCACTGCTACCCGCGTTGATGGTGTCGTTGCCCGGGCCACCGAAAAGTGTGTCGGATCCGTCTTCGCCGATGATCAGGTCTGCTCCGCTCTGGCCATCGATCGAATCTTTGCCGTTGCCGCCGTCGAGCGTGTCGTCCCTATTGCCGCCGATGATTGTGTCTGAGCCGTCGCCGCCCAGGACCGACGTCGCAATGTCGTTGCTGGCGCGAATGAAGTCTGCGCCGTCACCTCCGTCCAGCACGATCGACGTGATGGCTGTGTAGAATGACTGGTTAACCAGCGAGGCATCGACAATGTTGTTGCCGCCGCCAGCGCTCACCATGATGCCGGTAATCGAGCTTGTGGAGAGCGAGCCGAGTCCCACGAAGTCTTCAAACTGGCCGGTCGAATTAAATTCGATTCGGACGTTCGCCCCGAGTGCGCTGATGCGGACATCCTCGTTGGCGTCCATCGTGATGTTGAGCACGTCGTTGGAAACAAACGCGTTCACGGCCAGCAGAGTCCGGTCCTCAAGGTGTTCAATACTTTGTCGCCGACGTGAAAGTCGCCGGGAAAGTGATCTCAGCCACGGCGTAATTCGCATGATACCTGGACCTGATAAAACAGAAGTGCGCGGTTTTGTGAGACGGCTGGTCATTGCAGGGCGCAATGAACCATCGCTCGTGAATATCGCCTATCGCAAAACTGCCAAACCTGAGCGACGTGACATGGGCCCAGATGAGAGAGACGGCCTGGCAGCAGAAGTCTTTACAGCGGCGAGTATCGTACCGGACTTTCGGGCGGTCTTTGCAAGCGAAACACGAGATTCGTGTAACCGCCCTGAAATGTTTTCAGACGACGAGTCGGAACACCTGTCAAACCTGACCGATTCCTGTCCGAATTGCCGTGGCGACGTTGCACCAAATCCTTGTAAGCAGGCTCAAGCGTGCTCGCACAGCCGATCGACCGCGGCGTCGAGTTCCGAGCTGCGAGTCTCCCAGAAGAATCGCTCGACGTTGGGATAAGCATTGTCGAGAAGTGAAGCGTCGGTCGTGCTCGGTGAATTTTGTGCCTTCGCTAGACTGACTAACGACCGCGCAATTCCAGCTGCCGTTCCGTCATGGAAAGAGCTGAGGTTCGCTCCAAGCGTCTCGGGATAGGCCAGAGCGTTCGGAACAAGCGGGCGACATCCGACCGCGACCGCTTCCAGGACAGAGATTCCGAAGAACTCGTGGCGAGCCGTCGAGACGACGACGTCGGACTCCGACAGAATTCGAAGATACTCGGCACGGGACTCCGCAAAGCCCCAGTGGCGGATCTGCGACGAGAGTCTTCCTTTCGCGTCGTCAAAGCACGGCGGTGAATTCCGGAACGACTCGCCCAGCACGCTGACTTCGAACGGAACGTTCAACCTGGAAAGTTCGTCGAGGGCGGCGAAGAAGAGTTCCGGATTCTTGTCGTGTTCCCAGCGGGACGCCCACACGATGCGGAGTGGTTGGTCAGGTCGTCGCTCTTTTCTTTCGACGATTGACTCCGAGCCAGGAGCATCGATACCGGGATGCTGGATCTCAGATTTCGCCCGGATCCGGTTCACGGACTCTTCGTGACCAAAGTCCGGCATCCGACGAAGCAAAGCGCCGAGCGCGGTCAGAAATTCATCGCGATGATAATCCGAGTTGAACCAGACTTTGTCGGCGGCCAGCGCCGACGTCATGTTTGAATAGGCAAAATGAAAGTCGCGTTCTTCGTCCTGCTGGGTCGGGTAGGTCAACTGGTTCTCATGAAAGTAGACGATCGCCGGTAACTGCCGAACGGGCTCCGGGCAGAGACCACGAAACTCGGCAAGCCCCAGCATGTCGGTGCAGAACAAAACGTCCCACTGCGGCGCGGCCGATGCTCGGTCACGAACCTGATCGTAAAGTTGCTCAGAAAATGTGACGGCCGAATGCCGCATCCGCCACTTCCACTTGTAAGCGGGCAACGGCAACACCGTGAATTCGTGCCGGCTGTGACTGGCCCATCCGTCGAGGAATGCCTGATGACTTCCGCCGTGCCAGGGATTTAGTGCGAGAATTCGTCGAGTCATCGCGGGCGGACGATCCAGTTAAGGTGGCAGCGCTTGAGTTCGTTTCGAGGGTCTGAGAGACTCCGCACTTCACGCAGAGGCTGTGAGTTTGTTGATTGTAGGGTGTGACCAGCGGGCTGAACGGAAATTGCGGTGTGCCGGCGCGGAGATCTG
>Ga0316208_1003412_pt1 | contig 11518 bp, 9 predicted proteins | sample 3monopyrite_MG_FD_204944 | JGI IMG/M metagenome (GOLD analysis project Ga0316208, IMG submission 204944) | Microbial mat bacterial communities from mineral coupon in-situ incubated in ocean water Damariscotta River, Maine, United States -... | ecosystem: Environmental > Aquatic > Marine > Coastal... | reverse complement strand
CCAACCACTCGCGCACAAAAAAAGCCCGAGCAAACCACTCGGGCTTCTTGAACAAAAGGTTTAGAACTCGGCTACGCGAGTTTCTGATGAACTGCAGGCAGTAGTCAGTAGGCTGGGTCGTGACCCAGCAATTGTTAATGGGATAAAGCTGGGTCAAGACCCAGCCTACGCAACTTCAAGACGGCGACGTAAAATTCCACACCGACTTCCGCCACCAAGTCTACGCGACAGTACTCGACCAGTCAGTAGGCTGGGTCGTGACCCAGCAATTGCTAATGGGATAAAGCTGGGTCAAGACCCAGCCTACGCAACTGCGAATAGCGGTAAACGAAAACAGCGTTGCCAATTGCGAAAGCGTCGAGAACGCCTTTTTCAGACAGTGACTCGATTCGAGGCGCATAGTAGCCTTGCGCATGACAGAACGTGGGGCAAAGGGCGAGAATGACAGCTATGGAATTTGTTGTTACGGCATTCATGGCACTGACATTCCTCGTCACACTAAAAGGATTCACGATAAAGCTGGATATTCCGATGTGGAAGGACTATCAGGCGAGAAAATTCGTTTCAAGGATCGGCCCGCGATTATCGTGGATAGTGCGATAGGCCGTGTGTTGAGTTCACTGCTGGCCGACTGGCGTTTGACCGGAAGCAGAAAGCTGGCCCGGACACACGCGGCTGGTGGATGCAGTCTTTCGACTCGCCGGCGTCGTGAGCGTAAACTCCGCTCCTTGAGCTGTCTTCGGCCTCACTCGCGGATAACGCCGCCCGAACTTAAACTCCGTAACTGGCCGTCATGCTGGTTCTTCCAGCAGCCGTTTACTCAGAATTTCAAAGCAGAATACCAGGCAGAACCATGCCGGACTGGCTGGCCGTTGGAATTGGCGGGTTCGTGGGAGCCATCTCACGATTCCAGATCAGCCTCTGGCTGAGCGTCTGGAGTACTCAGAAGTTCGGCCGCGTTTACCCGTTCGGTACGTTCGCTGTGAACATCGGCGGCTGCCTGCTCATCGGAATTCTGATGGCACTGGCGGCGGACAAAAAGATTCCTGACGTCTGGCAGAAGGTTCTGGTAACCGGCTGCCTGGGATCACTGACGACGTTTTCGACGTTCAGTTACGAAACGATCGGGCTGTTCCGAGATGACCGGCCGGGACTGGCGGCGGTCTACGTCATCGCCAACCTGGCGATCGGATTGATCGCCGTCATGGTCGGAATGGGGATTGCCAGAGCGATCGTCCGCTGACCGCGTCTTTTTTTCACTGATGCAGAATTAAGTTTCCGATCCGCACGAAAGCTCGGGTCACCGATTTGATGGAGAGTCCACGTTGAGCCACGACATTTACTCGAACCCGCTGATTTCTCGATACGCCTCCCGCGAGATGGCACAACTCTGGTCGCCGCAGCGGCGGCACGAAACCTGGCGTCGCATGTGGGTTGCTCTGGCCGAGTCTGAAAAAGAACTCGGTCTGAACATCTCTGATGAGCAGATTAACCAGCTCAAAGCGAACATCGAAAACATCGACTTCGAGGCGGCTGCCGGTTACGAACGCGAGCTTCGTCACGACGTCATGGCTCATGTTCATGCTTACGGTGATGTTTGCCCGGACGCGCGCGGCATCATCCACCTCGGAGCGACAAGCTGCTACGTCACTGACAACGCCGACCTTGTGCTGCTCCGTGAAGGACTGGGACTGGTCCGAAATCGACTGGTCCAGGTAATCGATTCGCTCGGCAAATTCGCAGCGGAATATCGCGACCTGCCGTGTCTGGGCTTTACACATCTGCAGCCAGCTCAGCCGACGACTGTCGGGAAGCGAGCAACACTCTGGTGCTACGACCTTGTTCTCGACCTCGAAGAACTCGAACACCGAATCAGCAAGCTTCGATTCCGCGGCGTCAAAGGGACGACCGGCACGCAGGCAACCTTCCTTTCGCTCTTCGAAGGTGACCATCACAAAGTCGAAGAACTCGACCGACTGGTTACGGAAAAGCTCGGCTTCTCCGAGTCCTACGCCGTCACCGGCCAGACCTACAGCCGTAAAGTCGACGCTCAGATTATCGGGGTGCTGTCGGGAATCGCTCAGTCCGCGAACAAGACCGGCTCTGACATGCGGATTCTGCAAAGCCGTAAAGAACTCGAAGAGCCGTTTGAGAAGAAGCAGATCGGATCTTCGGCGATGGCCTATAAACGAAACCCGATGCGGTCTGAGCGGATGTGCTCATTGGCCCGCTACGTGACGAGCCTGCAAAGCAGTGCCGATCAGACATTCGCCAATCAGTGGCTGGAACGAACTCTGGACGACAGTGCTGTTCGCCGCCTCAATATCCCCCAGGGTTTCCTCGCGATCGACGCCGTGCTGATTCTTTATCAGAACATTACAAATGGCCTGGTCGTTTACCCGAAGACGATCGAAAAACATCTCAACGAAGAGCTTCCGTTTATGGCGACGGAAGAAATCCTGATGGCTGGGGTCCAAGCGGGCGGCGACCGCCAGGAACTGCACGAGCAGATTCGTGTCCACAGTCAGGAAGCAGCTCGACAGGTCAAAGAGCACGGTCTCTCAAACGATCTATTGGAGCGTTTGAAAGACGACACTGCATTCAAAGGGGTCGATCTTACTGGGGCACTTGATGGTCGACGATTCGTCGGTCGCGCTCCGGAGCAGGTCGATTCGTTCATCGCGAACGTCGTCCAGCCAATTCGTGATCTTTATGCGGGAGCAGGCTCAGACTTGTCAGGCGAAGTGACCGTCTAGAATCCGGGAGAATTGCCGCCCGCACAACGTGCCCAAACGCGACATGGCTCGCTGCTCATACTTTAGTGTGCCACTGGACTGACCAGGCGGCTCGGCGATGCTCGACTTCCAGACAAGACTTCTCATGACAGACTCCGTATCTCAATCTGTTGCAAAACGGGTCGCCGTGATCGGCGCCGGAGCGTCTGGGCTGGCCGCCGCGCATCGGTTGATTGAGCTGTCGAACAAAGAGCCCGGTAAACTCGACGTTACCTTGTTCGAAGCAAGTGATTCGCCCGGCGGCGTCGCCCGAACGCGAAAAATTGGCGAGTACCTGGTCGAGACCGGGCCAGACATGTTCATCACGAACCAGCCGGCTGCGGTGAATCTGTCTCAGAGAATTGGACTGAGTGACGAGCTGATTCCGACGGAGACCGCTCATCGCGGATCGCTGGTCCTGCGGAACGGCAAGCCCGTTCGAGTTCCCGAAGGCTTCATGCTGATCAGCCCGGCGAAGGTCTGGCCGGTTCTGACATCGTCCATCTTTTCTCCGCTGGGCAAACTGCGGATGGGACTTGAGTATTTACTGCCTCGCCGCAAGGAACAGACTGACGAAACACTCGCGAGCTTTGTGAAACGCCGATTCGGGAAGGAAGCATTCGACCGGCTGATTCAGCCAATGGTTGGGGGGATCTACACTGCTGATCCTGAGAAATTGAGTCTGCAAGCAACGTTGCCTCGATTTATCGAAATGGAGCGGGAGCATCGCAGCCTGATTGTCGCCTCCCGAAAGCAGGCCGCCGTTCGAGAAAGCGACGCCGAAAGTGGAGGCAGCGGCGCCCGCTACGGACTGTTTACGGCACCTCGCGGCGGCATTTCGGATCTGTTTAGTCGACTTCTGGAAGTCGTCCAACAGGAGGCCACGGTCAAATTCGGCGAACCCGTTACTGCAGTTTCGTTGACCGAGTCCGGTAGCTACGAGGTGAAGGCGCAGTCCGGTGAGCAACTCAACTTCGACGGCGTTGTGATCGCTCTTCCGTCGTTCCATGCCGCGAGTGTTCTGACGTCAGGCGCCTCGGACATTCCCGATGCGCAATCCTCTGATTCGATACGCGAGCTGACCGGGCTCCTGAACAGCATCGAGTATTCATCGGCCGCCGTCGTTGTCAGTGGGCACCAGCTGGGAGATATCGAGCATCCTCTAGACGCCTTCGGACTGGTCATACCGGCTATCGAAAACCGGAAGGTGCTGGCGATTTCGTTTACAAGTCGGAAGTTCCCCGGCCGCGCACCGGAAGGCAGAGTTCTGCTCCGCACTTTTGTTGGAGGTGCTTTGCAGCCGGAGATGCTCGATCAGTCAGACGAGGAGATTTTGAACGCGGTTCGAGCCGAGCTGCAGTCAATTCTCGGAGTTAGCGGCGAGCCTGATTTCATGGAAGTTTGCCGTTACGAGCGGTCGATGCCGCAGTATCACGTTGGACATTGCGAACGTGTCGCGCGTATTCGCGAGCTGGTTGCCGGTCATACCGGACTGGAACTGGCCGGAAACGCGTATTCGGGAGTTGGTATTCCGGACTGCATCTTGAGCGGTGAATCCGCAGCTGAACGGTTGGCAGAGCAACTGGCTACAGGGGCTGAGTCGTAAGAGTCGCGAGCACGATCTCGTCACCCGAAGCGTCAGCGAGGAATTCCCGCCGCATGCAAACGATTCTGATCAGCCTCGCTCACGCGACTTGAAGTTGCACATTTCAGCCGCGAAGCGGCGACAGCAGATAGCCGTGGGTGTAAACCCACGGAAATGGATTGATTTCAACATCTGAGCCGCGAAGCGGTGGCAGCACCTGGCAGCATGATTTTGCTGCCGCCGCTTCGCGGCTCGATGTGATGTTTTCGTCCCGAATCTGCGGGCTGACGCCCGCAGCTATGTGCTGCCGTCGCTTCGCGACTCCAGCTTTCTGCAATCTCGAAACTCACGCGTCTCTGGCTATCTTGAGCCGCAACGCTCACAAGAGGCTCGCGGCTAATTGAGCCACTTGCCGGTGCGCTGATCGAGGATCGACTGGAAGCTTGATTTCGGTGTCCCGGAGGCGTCGATCAGGCCGGCGTTTGGGAACACGTGGCGGCTGGCGTCGGTCAGATGGCTCCAGTAAATCCCGACGACTGACTGCTTTGCCATGAGCAGCGGAAAGACGGAATCGATCCAGTCGGATTGAGCCTGCGTGCTCCACGGGCTGCGCCAACTGTTCGGAGCGACCGGCACTTCGTCAGAAGCATTCTGGTCAGCATCGCTGCACGATGGAAATGCCAGTGTCACGTTCAGAGGGATCTCAAGCATGCTCCACTGATCGATCAATCTTGAAAGATCAAGCAAGTCTCGCGGGGCACTTCCTTTGACTCCGTAACCGACGGAGATTTCCAGGTTGACGCCTGAAAGGCCGACGCCGCATCGCAGCAGTGCATCAACAAACTGAATCGGAGACAGCCGATGCTGACCTGCGGAAAGATAAGACCCCCATGGGTCCTCGATCCGGATCATCAACTGACCTTCTTCGTCGCTCTGCCGCGCGACTTCCAACGTTCGAGCGACAAGTGTCAGACGTTCTTCCTCCGTCAGATTGAACGATCCGCCCGTGTTGACTCGCGACGAGACTTCCCACAATCGAACCTTGCCGGCGTACCGCGAAATCGCGGTTTCGACAAAGTCGCAAAGGAAGCTTTGCAGATTGAAATAATCGTGCCCCCACTGGTTCAACCAGTCGGGTAACCCGTTCGGCGACAGATCAAGCAGCGGGCCGCCGCGCATCAGCAGCCGGTTTTCCATGCACCACGCGACGAGTTCGTCACACGAATCCCAGTTGTACTCACCTTCCAGGGGTTCGATCTGTTTCCACTCGATCGGAATCGCTGCGGCGTTAAACGTTTCGAGAAACGACTCTCGCTGTTTGTAAGGAGCGTCGACGCAGTTGATGCTGCATCCGAAGGAAACGGGAAGCTGCGGCGACCTTTTGAATCGCACGGACAGCCTCTGCCGCACATACGCGTTGGCCAGTTGGTCAATCGCTTCGAAAGCTTTCGCAATAGCCTGATCAGCCAGTCGGGTGACCTCAGCAACGTCCGGTTTGGCGGCGGTCGCCTGAGCGAACAGGTGATGCGACTCCTTGTGCGCCGTGCGGAACTCGTCGGGGATCTGCATCCCGAGACCTTCCCAGGTCGCGAGCTGGTTTCTGACCTGACAGATCTTTCCGCGTGCCAGTTCGAGCGACAGGATGTAAGGGTCTTCGTGCTCACGGAGGCTGGCCGTGCTGACGATCGGCTTGCCGAATCCTTCAACGGGATACGGAACCTGCAGTTTGCCGCTGTCAGCGGTCACTCTTCGAAAGTCGACGTTGTCTCCATCGACTTCGAAGCGAGAAGCAAAGACTCGTCCGTCAAAGCCACTGATGTAGGCTCGGGGAAGATCAGCTTGAGCATCCAGCAGTCCTTCGGGGTGGACCGTGAACCGCATGACCCCCATAGAGGAACCTCAATGTATGCTGGAACGGATTATTTTCAGTGAGTTGAAATGCGCGTCGCTCGGTCCGTCAAAGCTGTGACCAGCAACCACGTACGACGAGTCAAAATCCGTTTTGAGAGTGCCTCAACATTCCTTTTCTGCTCTGAATCTGAGCAGTCGAAACACTCATCCGAGACCAGATTATCTCGGAAAGAACGGGCGAGTGTAGCCCCCGTCCGGCTACTGTTCAACGATCTTTGGCACCGATACACTCCGACCGAATCACGATCATAAGGTGTCCCTTTTTTGACTTTTATGACGGCAATCGTGCCGACTCTGGTGAAAGCCACAATGTCCACCGCAGTGCTCCAAACATCGTTGCCGGGAATGCCCGTGCGACAGGGAAAAGTCCGGGACATCTACGACTTTGACGATCGGCTGCTGTTCGTCGCGTCTGACCGGATCAGTGCCTTCGACTGGGTGCTGCCGGATGGTATTCCGGATAAAGGCCGAGTCCTTACACAGGTCAGCCGATTCTGGTTCGACCAGCTCGACGTCACGAATCACGTGCTGAGCCTCGATCCGACCGCCCTGCCCCTCCCGGACGGCACCGATGTCGAGTCTCTGCAGGGCCGCAGCATGGTGGTCCGAAAAACCGAAGTCGTCCCGATCGAGTGTGTCGTGCGAGGTTACCTGGCCGGTTCCGGCTGGAAAGAGTACCAGGCCAACCAAACCGTGTGCGGAATCGCGCTCCCGGCCGGACTGCTGCAGGCAGACCAGCTTCCCGAGCCGATTTTCACTCCCGCCACCAAAGCGGAATCCGGCCACGACGAGAACATTTCATTTGAAGAAACATGCAGCGTCATTGGCGAAGAACTCGCCAGCAAACTGCGAGAAATCAGTATCAGCATCTACAAAAAGGCCTCAGAATTCGCCCGCGATCGAGGCATCATCCTGGCAGACACAAAGTTCGAATTCGGGCTGGACGGCGACGAAATCGTGCTGATTGACGAAGTGCTGACTCCGGACAGCTCGCGATACTGGCCGGCGGATCGCTACGAACCTGGCCGCAGCCCGTTTTCTTACGATAAGCAGTTCGTTCGGGACTGGCTCGAAACGACCGACTGGGACAAAAACAGCCCGCCGCCGAACATGCCGGAAGAAATCGCCACGAAAACTCGAGCCAAGTACATCGAGGCCTTCGAAGTGCTGACCGGCGAGACGTTTCGCTGGAAATAACCGTGGCTCGGTAACGGCTTTCGAGCTCGGAATCGGCTGGTTTGGTTTTCGCACTGAGGTCCAATAAACTCCTCGGTTTGACGCATTCAGCGCGGCGATTCAGCTGCGGGGCAGGTCCGGATTTGAACTGAGTCGTCCGGCAATATTCGGTGGAGTTATGGCCAAAGACTTTCTGAAAGATACGAAAGATCACTACGACGTCGTCGTCATCGGCAGCGGACTGGCGGGGCTGACGTCCGCCAACACGCTGGCTCGACAAGGACGTTCGGTGCTGCTGCTGGAGCATCATTATCAGCTCGGCGGCATGGCCACCTGGTTCAAACGACGCAACGGGCACATCTTTGATATCTCGCTGCACGGCTTCCCGATCGGAATGGTCAAATCGTGCCGTAAGTACTGGACTCAGGAAATCGCGGATTCCATCGTCCAGCTCAAAGGCATCCGATTTGAGAACCCGCAGTTTTCACTCGAGACAACCTTCGACCGAAAAGACTTCACACGGCTGATCACCGAAAAGTTTGAGATCCCGCACCAGACCGTCGACGAATTCTTCACCTTCGCTCGGAAGATGAATTTCTACGACGAGCAGCAGATGACGACCGGCGAACTGTTCGACAAGTTCTTTCCCGGACGCGATGACGTCGTTCGTTTGCTGATGGAGCCAATCACGTACGCCAACGGGTCGACACTCGAAGACCCCGCCATCACCTACGGAATCGTCTTCTCAAACTTCATGAGCAAAGGCGTGTTCACCTTTCAGGGCGGCACCGACAAGCTCGTCAATCAAATGAAGGACGAGATGATCAGCAACGGAGTCGACATTCGAATTCGATCCAATGTCGAGAGCATCGAAATCGGTCCCGACCGGCAGGTAACCGGAGTCGTCGTCAACGGCCAGCGCATCGGCTGCAACGCGATCCTCTCCAACGCCAACCTGAAGCAGACGATCTTTGATCTGGTCGGCGCTGATAGTCTCGACAAGGAGTACGTGGAAGAGGCTGAAGCCGTTCGGCTCAATACAAGCAGTTGCCAGGTCTACATCGCTCTGAAGCCGGGCGAGTCGTACGATTATTGCGGCGACCTGTTGTTCCACTCCGAGCACCGCGGCTTCGATATCGACGCGATCCTCAGTCGCGACGTCAGCAGCCGAACGTTCTCGTTCTATTACCCGGAAACTCGTCCTGGCCACGACCGCTATGTCATCGTGTCGTCGACGAATGCCCGCTTTGAAGACTGGGCTAATCTGTCGGAGGAAGAGTACGCCGCTTCAAAGCAGGATCTTGTCGACACGACCCTCGACTGCCTCGAACAATACGTTCCAAATATCCGCGAAAAGGTGGACCACGCCGAAGCTTCTACGCCAGTGACTTTCCAGCATTACACAAAGCACTGGCGAGGATCGTCGTTCGGCACCAAGTTCGAAGGCCTCGAAGTCAGCCGCAAACTTCCCGAGCAGATCGGCGGTTTATTCCACGCTGGAAGCGTCGGGATCATCATGTCCGGCTGGCTGGGAGCGGTGAATTATGGCGTGATCGTTTCAAACGACGTCGACAAATATCTGACGCCAGCCGTAGCGACTGTCTGAAAACAGCTGCCAGACTGATCCGAAGTCCTGGTTCTACGATCTACTCACTCGGCGAGGCCGCAGCGCGAGGACAGTAGGCTGGAACAAGCGCAGCGCAGTTCCGGCAATCGCAAGTCGAGTCCCGTTCAATTTGCCGGAACTGCGCTGCGCTTGTTCCAGCCCACAAAATAACTCGCGTCTGCAAACAACTCACAACTTCAACGATTCGGGACGACGGCGAGGCAGCCGGCAAACTGGCAGTATTCACGTGTGGGAGAGACTCCGTGGCCGTCACATTTTCGGACGACGAACTTCTGGCATTTCTGGATGAGCAGCTGCCCGTTCAACGAGCATCTTCACTCGAAGAGTTGCTCCGAGATTCGTCCGACATGCGACAGCGGCTCGCCGCGTTGATCAGACGCCGGGACCAGGGCGGACATACGGTCGGGGAAATCTGGAGGCGGAACCGGTTCAGTTGCCCGACACGAGCAACGCTCGGCAGTCATTTGCTCGGCGCGCTGGACGACTCGCTGAGCCAGTACGTCGAGTTTCACCTGGAGACAATCGGCTGCCGACTTTGCAACGCGGTTGTGACCGAACTCGAAGAATCACGCCAGCCAAAGCCGGCCACCACCGAGCGAAGACAGCGGTACTTCGAATCGTCGGCCGGGATGCTTCGAAACGAGGAATAGGTCGATTTTCGGATTCGGGCAAAGTCACAATTGACAACTTAGGCTGTCTACCTAGAATGCGTGACGTCTCTCTTCTCTCTCCCCTCACCCAACGATTCATCGTTAGGTTTGGGCGGAAGGCATGGCGGTCTCCTGCGGGAGGTCGCCATGCGTTCCATTTTCTGACGTCCTCTCAACTGAAGATTCGACCCGTCACGGGTTGGTTCTTCCGTCAGAACGATTGAGTCATCTGGTCGTTGACCAGTGCTCAACCCATCCGGACGATGAGCTGATCGTCGGGGATCCTCACTCGCTGAAACTTTGGTTCAGATTCCATGTTTCAGTTCGCGAGTAAGGAAACGCCCCGTGACCCAATCGAGAGAATCGTCGACCTCGTGCATCGCTTCAGCTACTGATCCGGCCACCACACTTCTCAATTGTGCCCGACAGTTGGAAGCAACCGGCCTGATGGTCGCCGCCCGGAATGCCTATCAGGCAGCAGCCCTCGCTGACGACACACCGCATGGCCGCGTCGAGCTGGCCGGATTTCAATTCCGAACCGAGTTCTTCGACGAAGCCTCGAAAGAGTATGAATCGCTGCTCGAGCTGGCCGCCGAAACCGACAACCGTCGACTCGCAGAGATCGCTCGCCACAATCTGGCAGCCGTGCTCAGAAAGACGGGGCAGACTTCTCGCGCGACGACGCTTCAGGCTCGTGCAAGTGAGACAACGCTCTCGACCTGCGGCGAACTTGGAACGGCAGACCTGACCGGCCGCGCATTGGACGCGATCGATCAGCGAGACTTTGACCTGGCCGAGAATCTGCTACTCAGATCTCTCGCCGTCGAAAAGGAAATCGACAACCGCACCGGCGAAGCGACTGACTGTGCAAACCTGGGAGCGCTCGCCCTCTTACGAGGCGACAACGCTGTCGGCATCCGGTTTCTGGCGCGAGCCTACCATCTGCATCGAACGCTGAATGACCGAGTCAACGCGGGAACTGACCTGTTGAATCTGGCCGAAGCCTTTCAGAATGCCAGCCGGTGGTCACTCGCCAGCCGTTGTCTTCGACGAGCGATTTCGCAGTTCGAATCCTGTGGAGCCGAGCAGTCTCTCAACACGGCTCACCAGCGACTCCGAGAAGTTCGAGAAATCCAGGCAGTGCTTGAACGAGATCCGCTGCTGAATTGACTTCGGAGCACCGTTCCGTAGCGTGCGCAGTTTCCAGCGATCGGCACGCCTGCGCTTTGCTTGTCGGTGCCCTACGAATGCTCACTATGCAGAAAGTTGACTCGATGTCAGACGAAACTTGGAAGGTGCGAGTCACGAAGGACCATCTGGTCTTCAGCGCCGCTCACTTCATCACGTTCAATGGAAATATTTGCGAACGTCTGCACGGCCACAACTGGCGGACGGCGGTGGAGCTGACGGGGCCGCTTGATCGCAACTCGTACGTTTTTGACTTCATAGCGCTACGCGACACGCTGCAAGGCATCGTCAACGAGCTGGATCATCACGTCCTGCTGCCAACTCAGCATCCGACGATCAAGGTCAACGAGTCCGAACTCGAGGTCGAAGTGAAGTTCGAAGACCGCCGCTGGGTATTCCCCCGCGAAGACTGCGTTCTGCTGCCGGTTGAAAACACGACAGCAGAACTGATCGCACGCTGGATCGGCAAGCGACTGCGACCGACGGTCGAGAATCACGACGAAGCCAAAGTCTCGATGATTCAAATCGAAGTCGAAGAGAACTTCGGTCAATGGGCCATCTGTCAGATTCCGCTCGGCAGGTAACTCACAGAAAGAATCCATGAATA
>Ga0316208_1003411_pt1 | contig 11521 bp, 6 predicted proteins | sample 3monopyrite_MG_FD_204944 | JGI IMG/M metagenome (GOLD analysis project Ga0316208, IMG submission 204944) | Microbial mat bacterial communities from mineral coupon in-situ incubated in ocean water Damariscotta River, Maine, United States -... | ecosystem: Environmental > Aquatic > Marine > Coastal... | reverse complement strand
ATATGGACACATCGGGCAACAACTGATGCAAGGCACAATGAACATGAAAACTCTCAAATCAACCGCTCGCTCCGCCGCGATCGCCTGCTGTGCGATCATCGGTGCCGGCGCGGGCGCACAAGATCTCATCCCCTCCGCCCCGCCCCAGACCGGGGACGTGATGCTCACGGGAGGCACAGTTCACACCGTTTCGGGTGAGACAATCGAGAACGGCGTCGTCGGCTTCCGCGATGGAAAAATCACCCTCGTCGCCGATGTCGAGATCATGCGCCGGATCCAACTCTCGCCCGATACCCAGATCATCGACGTGAGCGGGCAGCATGTCTACCCCGGCTTGTTCGCGGCCCGCACCCAACTCGGGCTCACCGAAACCTCGGCCGTGCGCTCAACCAACGACGCAAACGAACTCGGCTCGTTCAACCCAGAAGTCCACGCCGAGGTCGCCATCAATCCAGACTCAACGCTCATCCCCGTCGCCCGGCTCAACGGGGTGATGCTCGCCGGCGTGATGCCCAGCGGCGGAAGAATCTCCGGGCGCGCAGCCGTGGTCCGGCTCGACGGCTGGACCTGGGAAGACATGACCGTGCGCTCAGACGCGGCCATGCTCATCAACTGGCCCGGCGTGCGCGCAAACCCGGGCCTGTGGCGTTCGTCGCCCGAGTCCAGCGCGACCAAGCGCGTCGCGAGTGCGCTCGATGGCATCCGCGATTTTTTCGATTCTGCCGTCGCCTACAACGCGGACCAGTCGCTCCCCGCCGACCTGCGCCTCCGGGCGATGCGGCCCTACTTGGGTGGCGATGATTCTGATGGCGGGCTGTTGCTGATCGCCGCTGACGACTATGACCAGATCGTGTCGGCGGTCTCGTTCGCGGCCGAGCGCGGGATCCGGGCCGCGATTCTGGGCGGGCGAGATGCGCCCTTGTGCGCCGGTTTGTTGATCGAGCACGATGTCCCGGTCATCATCGGCGGCGTGTACCGATTCCCGAAACGGGCGGATTCGCCGCACGACGATGCGTTTACGCTCGCGGCACGGCTCAGCGAGGCCGGCGTCCGGTTTTGTATCTCGGGGGCCGACCGGGACGGGAACGTGCGCAACCTCGCTTACGAGGCGGCGATGGCGGCGCGGTTCGGGCTCGACCCCGTCGAGGCCGTGCGCGCGATCACGCTGAGCCCGGCCGAGATTTTGGGAGTCGATACAGACTACGGCTCGATCGAGCGGGGCAAGAGCGCGACGCTGATCGTGACGACCGGCGATGTGCTCGAAGTGACGAGCAATATCACGCGGGCGTTCATCGACGGTCGCGCGATCGAACTGCGGAGCAAGCAGACCGAACTCCGCGATAAGTATGTCGAGAAGTACCGCCAACTCGGGATCATCCCGCGGGACGGCGATGATACGGATTCGGGCGGCGGACAGGACTGAGCGCACCCGGCTCAGTGCATGACTCGGAAGACCTCGGCCTGATCGGTGAGGCCCATCTCGACCTTGCGGAGCGCATCGGTGCGCATGGGCTCGAACCCCTCTTCGACGGCGGCGTTGTAGATCGTCACGCCGTCGGCGTTCTGGGCGGTGAGGCTGCGGATGGTGTCGGTGACGCGCATGAGTTCGTGGGCCGCGAGCCTGCCTTTGTAATGCCCCGGGTTATCGGGATCGGACTTCCGCAACAGGCGTTGGGCGAGCACCCCGAGCAGGGAACTGGTGATGAGATAGTGCTCGACGCCGATGTCGATCAGGCGGGGGATGGCGCTGGGCGCATCGTTTGTATGGAGCGTGGCGAGCACGAGGTGGCCCGTGAGCGAGGCCTGGATGGCGAGTTGTGCGGTCTCGTGATCGCGGATTTCGCCGACGAGGATGACGTCTGGGTCTTGCCGGAGCAGGGCGCGGAGACCTGTCGAGAACGTAACATTGCGTTTGGGGTTGACCTGCATCTGGCTGATGCCCTCGAGGCGGTACTCGACGGGGTCTTCGACGGTCATCACATTCCGGCTGGTGCGGTCGATACGGTCGAGCGCGGCGTAGAGGGTCGTGGTTTTACCAGAGCCCGTAGGACCGGTGACGAGCACCATTCCGTTTGGGCGATCGACGATATCCATGAGTTGGGATTGGATGTTGGGGTCCATGCCCAATGAGTCGAGCGAGAGTTGGGTGGTGGATTGATCGAGCAGGCGCAAGACGACGCGCTCGCCGTAGATTGTCGGGATGACGCTGAGGCGGATATCGACTTTTTTCGAGCCGATGCGGACGGTGGTCTGGCCGTCTTGTGGGCTGTGGCGGTTGGCGATATCGAGTTCGGTCATGACCTTGAGCCGCGAGCTTATGGCGGGCGCGAGGCTGAGGGGCGGGCTGAAGGCATCGACGAGCATGCCGTCGACGCGGAGGCGGATGACGAGCCGGTTTTCCATCGGGTGGATGTGGACATCGCTGGCGCGGCGCCGGAGGGCTTCGAACAGGATCATGTTGACGAGGCGGATGACGGGGGTCTGGCGTGCTAGCGCGAGCAGATCGGTCTGCCTGCCGACGGCGCCGGCCGCCATGTCGATCGCGGACGCGTCGAGGGGCATCTCTTCGACGATCTCTTCGACGAGATCGCCCCGGCGTTCGTAGCCGCGGTTGGTTAGGCTGGCGACGGCGGCGCGTGGCGCGAGGAGGATCTCGATTGGCATGCGGAGCATGTCTTCGAGGATCGACAGCACGCTGGGCTGCATGGGCTGGGCGACGGCGACGGTGATCGCGACGCCGTCGGAACGGATGCCCGCGACCATGTGCGTGCGCGCAAAGTCGGCGGGGACGTGCTCATAAAACCCGTTGGCGGATTCATCGAGAACGGGCTCGACTTCGAAGGGGATCTTGGTGCGCTCGGCGAGGCGTTCGAGGGCGGTCTGCTCGTCGGTGCCCATGAGTTGGATCATGAGATCCCACGGGTGCTCGTCGCCGCCCTCGGCGTTGGCGACTGTTCGGAGCTGCTCGGCCGAGAGTCCCATCGCGCCGAACTGCTCGGCGACGGTATCGAAATCACCCCGCACGATCGCGGCGTTGTCCCGGTCCTCGCCGTTGATGATGGCTTTGCCGTTGGTTTGGCCTCGCATGCTTAGTTCTCGCTCGGTGCTTCTGCGGGCGTTGGGGCCGGGTCTTGGGTGCGGTTGGCAGGGCGGATCCGCTCGATGGCGATAGGCTGGAGCTCGGGCAGATCGAGATCCAAGCCGGACTCGAACTGCGGGCCTTTGCTCAGGAGCCGGAGGTCTCGGAAGTCGGGATCGACCAGGATTTTTGGGGTGATGAAGATGTAGAGCAGCGAGTTGGATTTATTTTTATTGGTGTCGCGGAAGAGATCACCGACGAGCGGGATGTCGCCCAGGAACGGGACTTTGATCACAGTGTTCTGCCGGTTTTCAACGGTGATGCCGCCGACAACGATTGTGGTGTCGGTGGGCATGGTGACGCTGCCCTCGACGTTCTGGTTTGTTCTTGGCGGGGGCACGCCGTTGGAGCCCAGACCCACGAAGTTGGAGAATTCGATGACGTATTCGAGCCTGAGAAACCCGGCTTCTGAGATGCCGGGTGTGACGGTGAGCGATGTGCCCGCGTCCTCGTAGCCGTCGAAGGTTGTGACGGTCGTCGCGGTGCCCTGGCTCTGGCTGGTGGTGGGTTGCTGCTCGATCGAGGCGATGGTGGCTTCTTCGTTGTCGTTGACCAAGAGCTGGGGCTTCGAGATGATCCGGCCGTCGGTATCGTTCTGGATCGCGGTGATCACGAACGGGAGATACTCGGTCTGGATGAGCGAGGCGGTGAGCCCGCCGAGCCCGGTGGCGGGTACCCGGGGCGAGAGAAAATCAGCACCCGCGTCTGAAAGGCTGAAGTTGGATTGGACCCCGAACTGGCCGGCCTGGTATTGCTGTTCGATGGCGAACCTGAATGTCTCGGTGTCAGAAACCGAGACGATGATGGCCTCGATGTAGACCTGCCGGCGGCGGAGGTCGAGTTTCTCGATGAGTTGGGCGAGGTCGTCTTGCTGCTTTATGGGGGCCTTGACGATGATCTGGTTGTTGGGCACGTCGGCGACGACGAAGACCCGGCGTGGATCAAAGTTGCCGATCTCGCCGTCGCTCCCGTTGAAACTTTGCTGGAACTGATTCTGGTTCTGCCCCCCGCGATTCTGCGGCAGCAGACCGCCCTGGGCCTGCTGCTGGCCGTTGAGCAGCGTGGTGATGATCTCGGTGACCTCATCGGCGACGGCGTGACTGAGTTTGTAATGGCGGATGACGATGCGGTCGGCCTCGGTGTCGAGATCGGCGATCATGCCTTCGAGGATCTCTTGCTGGGCGATGGTGCCGTAGTAGACGATCTCGCCGTTGCGGGTGTCGACGATTAGCGTGGGACCGGTGACGGTGCTTTGTTGCTGGTTGCCGAGCTGGCTTTGCTGCTGGAAATTGCGTGCGTTCCCGAACTGGTTGTTCTGGGTCGAGCTGGAATCTTCGAGGATGACGACTTCGCCGAGCCCCCGCCCGCTGGCGAGTTCGGCGATCTGGCGTGCGGCCGAGCCCACGAAGTGGCGTTTGGATGGGAGCTTGTTGTCGACATCGATGAGATCGACGTAGCCCTGGACGCGTGCGAGTTCATCGGGCGTGCCCCGGAAGAGCAGCGAGTTAGACTGTGGATCGACCGCGAGGCGCTCGGCCAGGTTCTCGATGGTTCCGCCCGCGGCGGGCCCGATGTTGTTTGCCTGGGCGTTATTTTGATTGCGGAACTGCGGGTTCTGAACGCGGCTGTTGGTGGGTGAAGATGCGGGGCTGCCGCCTGCGAGCGAGATGAGCCGGTCGCGCGCGGTGGATGCAGAGATGAACTCGAGCTCGATGGGTGTTAGCACCATCTTCTTTGTGCGCGCCAGGATTTTGGAGATGAGTTCCTCGACGCGGGCGATCTGCCTTGGCGTGTTGGTGATGATGATGAGCCCCAGCTCGTCGATGAACGTGACGCCGCCGGCGGCCCCGGCGGTGGCCGCGTTGCCAAGGATCTGGTTGATCGAATCGCTGAGCGCACTGGGCTTGATGTTGGGGATCTCGATGAGCTTGGTGGATGCGAGTGGGTTGCCGTCATCGCCGAAGACGATGGGGATGTTTCCCTTGGGCTGGATCTGATAGAACTCGCTTTCTGAGTCGTAGGTGATCGAAAAATCGTGCTGTTCGAGCATCGCGTCGAGCAGGGGGAGCAGCTTGCTCATCCGCACGCTCTTGGATGTGTTGAACAGCACCGTGCCCCGCAGTTCGCCGCGCACGCTGATATTGATGCCCAGCGTGTTGGCAACAAAGTCGACCAGCGCCGTCAGTTCCATCGGGTCGGCCGTCTCTGAAAACGTGATGAGCGGGTCTTCATCCACCACGGCGTCTTCTGCCGCCGTGTCATCGGCGACGGTATCAACCTCCTCGGCTTCCGGCTGGAAGACCGCGAGCGTCGCGGGGGGGGCGATCGGCTGCTGGGCTTCGGGAGGAATAAAACCGGCGTAGGTCGCGGCGGAGGTGCCCGCGAGCGCGGCGAAAAGGGCTATTGCTTGATGAATCGGCGTGTTCACGCTGCCGTTCCTATCTGTTGGACGGGCTCATTTAGCGGCCCGGGTGGTTCAATCCGTGAGGGTATCGTGGTTTGCGGGCTGTGTGGGGCCAAACGCCGCTGCGAGGGCCGTATTGTGTGCGACATGAAACGAGTTGTCAGTTTGCTGCCGTCCGCGACCGAGATCCTGTGCCGCATCGGCGGGAAAGAGAATTTTGTGGGCCGGAGCCATGAATGCGATTGGCCTACCGATTTGTCGGCAATTCCGGTGCTCACAGGCCAAAGGACCGTGTACAACCCGGCAGGCGGCATCGATTCGGCGGCCGTGGATGCCCGGGTCCGTGCTTCGCTCGACGAAGCCGGCTCGCTGTACACCCTCGATGCGGATCTGCTGGCGGATCTCGCGCCCGACGTGATTCTCACCCAGGATTTGTGCGATGTCTGCTGCATCGATATGAGTTCCGTTCGGGACGCGATCGCAAAGATCGGCAAAAAAACCGGGCACGAGCCGAGATTGATCGCGCTGTCCCCCGAGACATTCGAGGGAGTTCTCGATGACCATCTCACGGTTGGCACAGCGGCAGGGCTGGAAGCCGAAGCGGCCCAGGCGGTGTTCGATCTGCGGAGCCGATGGATCTCGGCGGAGAGTTATGTCAATCCTTATACCGAGGGACCGGTCGTCGGTTTCCTCGAATGGACAGATCCGCTCTATGTTGCCGGGCATTGGTCGGCCCAGATGATCGAACGGGCCGGCGGGCGACACCCGCTCAACGAGTGCGTGCCGCTGCCAAACTCGGGCGCGGCCGCGGGTATGCAGGCCGGGCAGCGCGTCGCGGGCAAGTCGATCCGGGTGCCCGCCGAGGCGTTCGTTGCGACCCGGCCCGAGGCTCTGGTCATCTGCCCCTGCGGGCTGTCGCTCGAGCAAGCGTGGGACGAAACCGAACGGCTCAGAGATACCGCTGAGTGGTGGGGTGGCTTGCCCGCCGTGCGCACAGGCCGGGTCGCCGTTGTCGATGGCAGCGCGATGTTCAATCGGCCGGGGCCGAGGTTGGCCGATGCGTTCGAGTGGCTGGTGGGTTGGCTGAACGGGCGCGACAGTTTGATCCCCGATGACTTCCCCTGGCGCGAATTTAAGTAGAAAATTTCTGCTACTCTGTGGCGATTGGCCGTGCCACTGACCTGTCCTCAGGTCAGTGTTTTTTTACATTGCAAATGTTGCAAGAAGCACTGATCCAGAGTCGGGCCAGTGGCACGGGAAAAAGCAACATGACCTAGACCGAATCCGCCGGCTCGGGTATCGTCGGGATGAGCACCGGTGATCCCGAGACCCGGCTCACCCGCTCAAACCCGATTCCGAAAACCGGGGATAAAACCGCCTGTGTCAAGACTTCATCGGTAGGCCCGCAAGCCGCGACGCGACCCTGATCGTCTAGCAGCACAGCGTCATGCGCAAATCGCAGCGCCAGATTGAGATCGTGAAGAACCACGAGCGCTGCCGATTGGCTCGATGCATCGGTGCATAACTCACGGATGATCGTCAGGCTCTCGATCGCGTGTTTCGGGTCCATCGCGCTGACGGGCTCATCGGCAAGGACCACCCGCGAAGAAGTACCATCATGCTGCGCAAGGGCTCTGGCGAGGGCGGCCCGCTGCTGCTGACCAACGCTGAGATGCTCGAACCGCTCGCGTGCCCGATCCGCGAGCCCCACACGTTTGAGGGCCGACATCGCCGCTTCGCTCACGCTACCTGTCCCTCGGCCGATGGACACGAGCCCGAACCCGACGACTTCACGCACCGAATACCCGAACGCGACTTCGGGCCGTTGGGCGATCAGCGAGAGCCGCCGGGCCCGGTCGGCCGGCGACCACCGATGAATCGGCTTGCCGCCGAGTGTGACAACGCCCTCTCCCGGCTTTGCGAGGCCCGCGAGCAGCCGGAGCAGCGTGGATTTCCCGCTCCCGTTTGGGCCCACGAGCGCCGTCATCCGCCCGGGATTGAGCCGAACCGAGACATCCCGGAGGACCATTGTCCGTGGGGTATAGCCGAACTGGATGGTGTCGCAGGCGAGCATTGGTCTAGAGCATACCCTGAGGCTCGGGGCGACTATTCTTGGGCTCTCGTCACGATTCTCCCGGAGCACACATGAGCAACGACACCAATCAGATAATCTCGATCACCGGCGGCGCAGGCTTTGTGGGCCGGCATGTGGTGCGGGAACTGCTGTCACGCAGGTATGCGGTGCGGGTCTTGACGCGGGACGCCGAGAAGGCCGCGGCTGTGTTGCCCGAATCCGACCGGCTGAAGGTCGTTGTGGGGGATGCCTTCGATGCGCCTGCGATGGACTCGCTCTTCGATAGCGCCGACGCGTGCATCAACCTTATCGGGATCATCCGCGAATCCCGCGACGGCCAGACTTTCGAGCGTGTCCATGTGGACGCAACCGAGCGCACAATCGAGGCCTGCGCGCGGGAGGGTGTGAAGAGATTTATCCAGGTCTCGGCCCTCGCGGCCGACCCGGAAGGATCCGCCGCGTATCAGAAATCCAAGTATCAAGGCGAACGGGCCGTGATGTCGTCGGGCCTTGATTGGACGATTTTTCGACCCGGTTTGGTCCACGGCGCCGACGGCGAGTTTGTCGGGATGATGCGGGCCTGGGCCGAGGGCCGGGCGATGCCGTTCGCTTTTATGCCGTATTTTTCGAGGATCGAACAGACCGGCACACCCGGGCCCACCAACCCGCCCAAGCTTGTCGATCCGATCGTCGCCCCGGTCCATGTCGAAGATGTCGCGGCCATTATCGCCGATTCGATCGCAGCACAGGTCTCGATCGGCGAGGTCTATCGCCTCTGTGGCTCAGAAAATATCAGTTTCCCCGACATGCTCCGGTATGTCCGCGACACCGTGCCGCACGGGAAAAAAGGCATGCCGGCGTTGGGTCTCCCAGGCGTGGTCGCGGCGGGCAAAGCGATCGGCGCGAAATACCTGGGGCTGAGCGGGCTGCTCCCGTTCGACGCGGGCATGGCGCTGATGGGTGAGAAAGACGCCGTGTGCGATAATTGCAAGGCGGCGATTCATCTGGGGTTCGAGCCGAGAGGCTTTGAAGAAAGCGCCAAGGAATACCTGAGCGTCTGACCTCCGGGGCCACTACCCTTGGGCTATGTCGCTTCGATTCCAACACCGTGTGCTCCAGCACCTTCGCCATCCGACCTACGAACCCAAGGCTCTTGGCCCGCTCGCCGTCGAGCTGGGTTTCAACACCGAGATGCAGGAGTTCAAAGACGCCGTCTTTGAACTCAGAGACGAAGGAAAAATCGGCATCGACGACGACGGCGTTGTCACCCTGCCCCACATGCCCAACCGAGGCGATCTCGTCGGCGTCTTCCGCGGCTCGGCCAAGGGGTTCGGCTTTGTCATCCCTGAAGTTAAAAACGCCGACGGCGATGTCTTTATCCCCGAGCACGCGACCAACGGCGCACTCTCGGGCGATACCGTCAAGATCCACTTCGAGCGTGACCAACGCCGCGAGAAACGCCTGGGCACGCTCCAAAAACAGTTCGCGGGCGAGGTGCTCGAAATCCTCGAACGCAAGCGAGCCAACTTCACCGGCGAGATCGGCAAGCAGGGCGATACCTGGCTCGCCTATCCAGATGGTAAAGAACTGACCGACCCGGTCCGCATCCGCGACGCGTCGAGCAAGAACGTCAAACCGGGCGATAAGGTCGTGCTCGAGATCATCGAGTACGGCGAGGGCAACTCGATGGCCGAGGCGGTCATCACAAAGGTGCTGGGCGAAGCGGGCGAGCCCGACGTTGAGACCCAGGCCGTCATCGCGGCCTATTCGCTCCCCGATAATGAATTCGATGACGATTGTGTGAACCAGGCCCGCGAGGCGAGCGCCGAGTTCGACCGCCAGATCGAGGATTGGGAAAAGCGTGGCCAAGCCGCTCTCGATGAACCCGCCCAGCAGGGCCGGTGCGCTCCGCGCCGCGATATCACCGATATGTTCATCTCGACAATCGACCCGCCGGATGCTAAGGATTACGACGACGCGATCAGCATCACCCGGCTGAGCAAAAGTGATGGGGGCTTCGACGGCTGGGAGGTCGGGGTCCACATCGCCGACGTCGCCCACTTCATCCCCTCGGGCAGCGCCCTTGATGCAGAAGCGTTTGAACGCGGCAACTCGTGCTACCTCCCCCGGCTCGTCATCCCCATGCTCCCCGAGATCCTCTCCAACGGCATCTGCTCGCTGCAAGAAGGCGTGCCCCGATTCGCCAAAACCGCGTGGATGCGCTACGACAAACAAGGCAAAATCCGCAGCGAGGGCGTGCAGCAAACGCTCATCAAGAGCCGAAAACGCACGACCTATCTAGAGGCTCAGGCCCTAATCGACGGCGATCTCGAAGAGGCGAAACTGCACGCCAAAACCGAGCCCAATTATTCCGATGAACTCGTCGCCGTGATGCGCGAAATGAACGGCTGCGCCCGCGCCATCGAAGGCCGGCGTCACCGAGCCGGCATGATCAGCCTCGACTTGCCAGACGTGAATCTGGTCTTCGACGAGGACGGCCGGGTCATCGACGCCGAACAAGAAGACGACGCCTACACCCACAAACTCATCGAGATGTTCATGGTCGAGGCCAACGAGGTCATCGCCCGGCTCTTCGAAAAAATGAGCGTGCCGCTGATCCGCCGGATCCACCCAGACCCCGTCCCCGGCAACGTCGAACACCTGCAAAAAGCGGCGAATGTCGCGGGATACAAGATCCCCAAAGAGCCGAGCCGAGAAGAAATGCAGGGCCTGCTCGACGCCACCCGCGGCAAGCCCGCGGCCAAGGCCGTGCATATGGCGGTGCTGCGGACACTGAGCAAGGCCGAGTACAGCCCCGCGCAGATCGGTCACTTCGCGCTCGCGTCCAGCGCCTACGCCCACTTCACCAGCCCGATCCGTCGCTACGCCGATCTCACCGTCCACCGCGCGATCGCCGAGTATCTCAATCTCACCCGCAACGGCGACGAACGCCCGAAATCAGAAAACGAATGGGCCGCCCTGGGCAAACGCCTGCGCGATGCCAACGACTGTCCGACCGAGGAAGCCCTCATCGACATCGGCCACGCCATCACCCAGACCGAGCAGAACGCCGAGAGCGCCGAACGCGAACTCCGCCAGTTCCTCGTCCTCCAACTGCTCTCAGAAAAACACATCGGCGACACCATGCCCGGCGTCGTCACGGGCGTCACCAACAAAGGCATCTTCATCCAGCTCGACAAGTACCTCGCCGACGGGCTCATCAAGAAAGAAGACCTGCCCGGCGACATCACCCGCGACGCCAAGCGCCCAAGGTGGGTCATGGACCAACGCACCGGCGCCCTCGTCGATGCCAACAGCGGCCGGAGTTATAAGATAGGCGACATGTTCGATGTCGTCATCGCCAGCGTCGATCTGCAACGCCGTCAACTCGAACTCCAAGTCGCCGATCCAGAAGGCCGCGCCGCCGGCAAAGCCAAAGACACCGCCGGCCTCAAACTCGCCCTAGGCGGCGACGCGGGCGGCATCGGCAAAACCGAGGGTGCGGGCTTCAAGCAGAAGGTGCCGGGCGGCACCCGCCGGAGCGCAAAGAGCAAACGGCGTGATAAGGGTAAGGCCGACCACCGGGGCGATCGGAAGAATAAGGGCAAGCGGCAGTAGACCGTTTCATGATGCAGGGTGCCACGGCTTGACCGTCCTCGACAAGCCGTGTCTTCAACTGCACAACCAGGCCTACCGCGCTCGTTCTCCCCGCACAACACAGCCCAGAATGCCCGGCACGCTCATAGGTCTAGCCCCAAGAGCCCGCCGCGCAGCCCCGATCTCAAACGCGATCGTCCATTGCCTCGCGAGCAACTTCAATGCGCGCGCCGGCGACCACGACGGGTCGTACAGATTTGTCGCCTCGCTCGTCACGCCGTTGAGTTCGATGACCGCCAGATCCTCG
>Ga0316208_1003410_pt1 | contig 11521 bp, 15 predicted proteins | sample 3monopyrite_MG_FD_204944 | JGI IMG/M metagenome (GOLD analysis project Ga0316208, IMG submission 204944) | Microbial mat bacterial communities from mineral coupon in-situ incubated in ocean water Damariscotta River, Maine, United States -... | ecosystem: Environmental > Aquatic > Marine >... | reverse complement strand
CGCCAGAAACACGCGAGTCGTTCGAGAAATACTCAGCACGAACGCACCTCACGCTCACGAGCCGAAGAGCCACTTCCGCCAAACGAAATCACGCCGGGGCGGCAGACAACACTCAGCACGCGTTCCAATGTTTCTGCCGAAGCGTTCTCTCGCAACCGAATCACCACACCGCCAGCAACATCAATCTCCAGCTGCGCTGTGCAGCCAGCGGACGCGGACGCCGAAGGCATCACGTCCGAGGTTAGAACGTCCACGGCGACAAAGCTCGGCGCAAAGGCAGCTTCCGATAATGGGGCATGCCTGTCGCGCTCAGGCAATCCACGCTCGTGATCACGGTTCTGCAATTTCCGACGCCACACGTAATACGTCGGCTCCGAAACGCCGTTCTCGTGACACCACCTTCTGATCGACAGACCGCTCGCCGACTGCCGCTCAAGCTGACCCCGCCAGTAAGCTTCTTTCTCCACACTACGCCGATGATTCGCCATGACTCGGAACTCCAGACTGAGGAAACACAAATCTCCTCAGCATAAAGCCCCATGCAAGATGCACTTCACCGTGCGCTTACTCTACTTTGACGCCTGTGGCCAGATTGCCGGTGGGAAACCCAACACCCTTGGTCCAATCATCAGCATCCTTGACCGGCAGCGACTGAACTCTCCCGGCGTGCTAATCACGAATTTCTGCGCACCTCCAGACGATGGGAACGCCAGAAACCGGTACGTTGACCTGGTGACTGCGTTCTTCGCTCCGAGATATAACGATCTGCCTCAAGTCGTTCACTCCGCGGGCAATCTCGACCCACAGGTATTTCAACATGAGTACGGACGCCTGCGCTCGTTCGCTGCGAAGAATCTCGAACCACTGTACTCACATGTCATCACCAGGCTCATCACTGATCTAGGAATGAACCTCGTGCCAAATTGTCGGGCATTGTCGATGGGAGCGCTGTTTCGTGGCTACCTGATGGGTGAGGATGAATTCAAAGACGTTCGCAGTCGTGCGGATGACCCAACGATCGACCTGAGTCGTGGGAAACTGCCTGGCGAACTGCTGTTGTCACCGTCTTCTTATCCAATCCCTTCATTCGTGAGGATTCTGGAGAAACTGCGGAGAGACGATCCAGTCCTGACCCTACTGTCCAAGCCGCTCACCCACCAGAAGCGCAGCCTCAGGGAATTGGTCATAGCTTCGTCACTGCTGGATCATGTGATCGAGGGGCATTGGGACATGCTGAGCGATGCAATGAAACGTGCAGTCGCGACTTCATGGTTCGACCGAAACGCGAGGATCACCTGCGATTCGCCTCTGCCGAACCTCATCGTGAATTCGCTTCTCGGTATTTACGGGAGACCGTGGTTCGCGAATACCCGAGTCTGCGACCGCGTCACTTACCGTGCAAAGACTCAGCAGATGTACTGCGACCTCTTCGTCCTGGACCAATGCCGATCCTACTTCGACTGGTTTCCCACCGTTCACGCGTGCCCAGCTCGATTCGAGTCCGTTCCATTCCAGATCGTCGCCCGTTGTATCCTCGATCGAATCGAACGCCATGACTTCAAAGCTGACGCTCACCCGTTCCGGGGAGCCGCCGTCTTGGGGCATGAGGTCGCGGCATGGTACACCTTCAAAGAGCGTGACGTAGTGACGTGACGGCCGATGTGAACATAACGGACAATTTGTCCGGTAGCGAGGAGCCGGACCAGCACGAGCATGTCCGCAATGTCGTGGCGGATGCCGTAACCAGGACGGCCGGATTTAACCGACGATCTCGCGCATCCAAAGCACGCGCCGTGTTTAAGTCGAAAAGAGACCAGGCTTCCCCATGGCCTGATGAGTGCAAACACAAGGCTTGCTGAGAGCGCCCAGCGGGCGTCGAACCCGCACTTTCGCGACTAAGCCGGCATTCTGAAATCACAACGGGAGAGAAGGGTTTGCGACTACGTCCTCTCCCAACTGATTGATCTTGGGCCTGAAACCGATGGGGGGTCGCCTCCAACATTCTGCAATCGAACTGCGAACGAACGGAGGCCGACGAGTGAGCCTCGCAATAGTGATCGAAATCACTAAGAATCGACTGACGAGATCAAAAACACAGCTGGGGAGTCGTCGAAGAGTCGCTGAGACGGCACAGCAAGAAAGGAAAGAGGCATGAACGACGTTGAAGCAGCATTCTGGCTCGGAGTTCGTTGTTCGGAATACGTGGACGGACTGGGAGGAGAAAAAAGCAAAGCGCTCTTAAAGACGCTGACGGAAGTCGCAAGCGGTGACCTTACGTTGGTTGATTCTACAGCACAGCTATTCACAGTGATCGACGACTTGACGGATGAGCACAAGACAATCCTGGAAGCCGGAAACAAGGGGACACGTGAACGTGAACATGCCATAGCGAAAGCAATTCTGGGGATGCCGTCAGACAATTGAATTGAGAGCAAACGTGGCTAAGTTCTATCGACTCAAAGGCAACTCGGCTGATCCGATCTGGGTGTACTCAGAACGCGGAGTGCTGGGGTACGCCTTTAGCACATTCCTTGTCGAGTCGCCCGGGCTGATTCTCACCAGTGCGATTAACGGAAATGGAACGCCTCTTTCCGACGCTGTTGGATCACCGAGCGGACATCGTGTGCTCACGGAGTTCGAACTTGGAAGCGAAGGATTTGGCAATCCCGATGTGGGGCTACTAATCCAAACGGATACGCGAACCAGTTTCGTTTTCATTGAAGGTAAAGCTGTCGCCTTTCGACAGTCCTGGAAGCAACCGTCAACTTTGACGACCACAGAGGCACAAGGTATCAGCGATCACGATCTCGACGTGCGATGTCGTAGTAATAGCTTCAATAGTTCCATCAACGGACAACTCGAACTGCGTTGGCGGTTTGTCAATTCATTTCGTGCGGCAGCGACGCGCGGGCAAACATTCGTCAGCGAAGAACTTGTTCCGCCACCAACGACATTGCAGCAGAATGATCGTTTTTACTGGCGACGTCGTCTTGATCCTCGGCCCGGAATCGTTCGGGATTGGCGGCGGGTCGCGATGGACGGACTCATGCCGCTCTGGAACGTTTTCAACCAAGTCGACGATTTCTACCTGATGGCGATCACACGAGATTCAGCCCGCCCAGCGGCACTTGATGAATTGCGATTATTCGACGACCAGCAGACTCCACTCAAAGACGTGGGTGGCAGAGTCTATTGGCTCGCATTCGACGAGCTTGCAGGCCTGCTTGAAGAAGTGGCGAGTTAGAAGACAGTGGTAAGCAGATGAAATCGAAGACTACGAACCAACATCAGTAACGGCATTACGGTGACACGGAGATCAAAAAGTGGCAGACGAACAACTTCTTATCGCCGAACGAATTCAGAAGGAAATCGAACAGAGCGAGAGCCAGTTTCGTGAGTTCAAGAGCGCCTGTGAACGAGATGCTGCAGGCAATATGAAACGCCGGCCGGCAAAGGAGATTGCCGTCCACATTGCTCAGGAATTGGTCGCATTCGCCAACGCCGATGGCGGTCTGCTGCTTGTTGGAGTTGAGGATGACGGAGTCGTCACTGGCGTGCCGCACTCTGACGACAAAGTTCAGGTCATGCTGAACTCGCCAAAAACTCATGTGCACTCTGACGCACCATTGCCATCACCGGTCGTGAGGAAAGTCGAGATAGACGGCAAGACCGTTCTGTACTTTACGTGTCAAAAAGTCTGACTACGGTTTGCCTGACTTCGGACGGACGCTGCCTCGAGAGGTTTGATCGAGAAAATCGGCCCGTTGCCGCAGAGCACGTGCAGTTTGATCGTCAGGAACAGCGATCACGAGAGTACGACCGCGAGTTCGTTCCGAATGCGACCGTTCAAGAACTGAATCGTCAGTTGCTCGACAGTATCGGTGCCCAGATCGCGCCGGGTTTCTCGCCCGAGAAGTTGATTCAACTGCTTGATCTGGGGGAGTATGGCCCAAACGGCCTTCAACTGCGCCGGGCTGCACTACTACTGTTTGGAAATGACATCTTGAAATGGCACCCACGATGCGAAGTTCGCATTCTTCGAGCATCAGGCACGGAGATTGGATCGGGCACGGACTATAACGTCACTGAAGATGAAACCGTCCGCGGAAACGTCATCGAGATTCTTGAGTCTGCGTGGGATCGACTTCGGCCGTACCTGGCTCGAACGAAGTTTCAGCCGAATGCGTTGTTCCGTGAAAGCATCATGTATCCTGAGGATGCGTGCCGTGAGGCTTTGATAAACGCCGTGGCGCATCGGGACTACTCCGCCGAGGGCGAGCCGATCGAAATTGTCGTGTTTGACGACCGGATGGAAGTCCGCAGTCCTGGTGATCTCCTTGCGACGGTCACCGTGCCGGAATTGGTTGAGCTAAAGCGAGTTCACGAATCTAGGAATGTGTTCATCGCGCGTGTGCTTCGCGAACTTGGCTACATGCGAGAAATGGGTAAGGGAATGCGCCGAATATTCTCAAGCGTTCGTCAATTTGACCTGGTCGATCCGCAGCTGCGAAGCGAGACCGGGAACTTCAGCGTGACGTTGTTTCATCAGTCGATGTTTTCTCAGAAAGACATTCAGTGGTTGGAAGGTTTCTCTGAGTTCGGCTTGACGAAAGACGAACAGCGGGTTGTATTACTCGGACGTGACGGTGATCTAATTTCAACCACTCAAATCATGGAGACCCTCGGCTACGTCGACACAGAGGATTTTCGTGCGTTGTTCGAGGGGATGCGGCGAAAGGGCCTGATCTACAGCGCGCGATCGGTGGCGGGCGGGGGAAAGCGGAACATCCCGCGATTTCAAGTGCGTGCGCCGCAGGAAGCCATGCAGTATCTGGACGAACTGGTGCAGTCACTCGCTGATACTGGTTCGTTTGAACGACTCGGTCAGGATGTCGAAGGCTCGATCCGTAAGAATTTATCCAGCAACAGTCCTTATCGACAAAACCCTGGCTGGACAATGTCTGAGCTGGCGTTCATGGATTCGGCGAAACGCCCCTTGCCGAAGTTGTCGGCTGTGTGGAAAAATGCGGCGCGCGCCGCGACGGTACCGCTTCCAAACAGCTCCACCACCTCACCGCAATTAGTCAATACTCCATCGCGATTGGTCGGGTCCGTCACAGCGGTGAAGGACAATGGGTTTGGATTCGCTCGTGCGGACGCAGGTGAAGATTTCTTTCTGCACGTTTCCGCATTCGAAGATTCATCCGAGTTCGCGAAACTGGCAATATATCGATCGGAAAGGTCAGCAGACCACCGACCAACAGCAGAGACAATGATACTCGAACAACCCATTGCATGATGACACAAACTCCCTGATGACGCGTGAAAGCAATCACAGAGAGTTACACCGAAACGCAGCCGCTGCTGTTTACCATGTCTTCAGGCTGTTTGCAGGATTAAACGTGCCAGAGCCTGCAACTTAACCACAGCTTGAGCACGTTCAGTCGGGAATCTGGCCCGGCAGTCTCGTTCCGAATCCGGCGTGTTCCGGATACACTTCATGCCAAGCAAACGAAGTCCCCTAAAGTACAACGGTTGACAGGTGATTTGCAGACATGGACGGGCAGCTCCTTCAGACAATCGGCCTCGCAGGAAGAGGCGGGGGCACCGTTGAGGAACTCGTCAGCGTTTCGCCGCCACCACGCACGCTGAGCCCGGACGAAGCAGCCGTCATTCAGGATGCAGCGTCGTTCGACGCCGTCGATTACGTCTTTTTCCGCAGATTCTCGGACGATCGGTCGTCGCAGCCTGCCGCGTTTGTCATCGACAACTCCGACGAACGATTCTCGACGGATGACCTTGCCCATATCCACAACGCCCTCTGGCTTCACGGCGTGGCCCCGCTGGTCTATGTGGCATGGCCGACGCGCGTTGACATTCTAAGCTGTGCTCGTGGCGCAGACTTCTGGCGGCGCGACGAGCACGTTTACAGCCCTGTCGAGCACATTGAAGTGGCCGCTCAGGTCGACTCTGCACTTTCGAGGCGACACCGGTTCTCCGCAATGCGACTCGCGGACGGCACGTTCTGGGATGATCCGCGAAATCATACTCTGGCGAATCGCGAGAAGACTGCACACGAGTCTCTGATTCAGACCATCGTCGAAACCGATCAGGCGCTGGACGGCGAATCCAATCCACAGCTACGACGATTGCTGCTGTTGATGGTGCTGATCAAGTACCTTGAGGATCGCAATGTGTTTTCTCGCCCGGCGTGGTTCTCGCACTACCACAAAGGTGCCCGCTGTTTTTTCGATGTCCTTAAAGGTGGAGAACCAGACAGTGTTCTCCGGCTTCTGCGGACTCTGGAAGATAAGTTTAACGGCGACGTCTTTGCTCTTCCGGCTGGAACTCGGTTGACGAAAAAGGCGTTGAAGAAATTCGCGACGCTGGTTGAAGCTAGAACGGTTGACAGGCAACGGTATCTCTGGGCTCCGTTCTCATTCGCCCATCTTCCTGTCGAGGTGATCAGCCATCTGTACCAGCGATTTGTACAGGGCAGCACAGCGGTCTACACCCCTCCTTTTCTCGCGGCATTGCTGCTTGACTACGCCATGCCTTACGAGAGGCTGACCGGAAAGGAACGGGTACTCGATCCGGCGTGTGGATCGGGCGTTTTTCTCGTGGGTGCCTTCCGCCGGCTCGTCAATGTCTGGAGATCGAGGCACCGATCGAGCACTTTTGATGTTGACACGCTCAAGTCGATCATTCGCGAGCAAATCTACGGCGTCGAGCTGGACAAGAACGCGGTGGACCTGTCCGCCTTCAGTCTCGCACTGGCAGTTTGCGACTGTTTGCAACCAAATGTGATCTGGAATGAGCTGCGTTTTGACCGCTTAAGAGACGAAAACCTTCTGGAAGCGGACTTCTTCGATTGTGCTCCGACCGACGACGACGTTGCACGGCGACCCATTGGTAAGTTTGACGTGATTGTGGGCAATCCGCCCTTCCAGTCCGCGTTCTCCGAATCCGCTCAAGAGGTCAACGCCGCGCGAGTGAAGAAGCGTGGAACGATTCCTGACAAGCAGATCGCCTACCTGTTTCTTGATCGGGCCATGCAATTCATGAAGCCGAAGGGACATCTCTGTCTGATCCAGCCGTCCGGATTTCTTTACAACCTGCAGTCGCACAGTTTTCGCACCTTTGTGGCGCAGTCACGGCGAGTGCAGTCGATTCTTGACTTTACTTCGATTCGTGGCCTCTTTGGAGGTGCCGGGGCTGATCCGAAGACGATCGCCATCCTCGTGGGGCACGAATCAGATTCGCCGATTGTCCATTTGACGTTTCGAAGGACGTACGAAGCCACCCAGCACATCGGGTTTGAGCTCGACCACTACGACCGCAATCGGCTGCATGTTGACGACGTAGCAGCAAACCCCAGAGCAGCCCGGGCCAACCTGTTAGGCGGGGGGCGCTTGGGAGCATTGGCGTCCCGACTCGGTGGAATGCGAAGCCTAAGCCAGTTCGTCGATGAAATGGGCTGGTTAATGGGGGAAGGGTTTATCGAGGGCAAGGGCGGAAAACCTGCGAAACACCTGACGGACCAGCCACTGCTGCCAACAGGGGCTTTAACGGTGGACGGAATCAATGTTGAGCGACTTGAGACCGTGGTCGCCAGTAGTTTCTATCGGTCGGGCCGCGAGTCGCTATTTCAGCCTCCGCTTGTTCTGATTCGAGAAAATGAATCATTGCCGATCGCGTATTGGGACCGAAGCAATCTGGCATATAAACACGAAATTGTGGGCATCCATGCTCCGCTTCATCAGGCATCCCAATTAGAGCAGTTTCACCTGCAAATTCTCAACAATCTGCAGACGCTTCGATTCGCTAGCCTCATAAACGGGTCGCGTGGGATTGTTCAACGAGCAACTTCGCTGCTGAAGAGTGACATCGAGGCCCTGCCATTTCCGGAAGACGAAACCGAACTGCGTTTTGCATTCTGGGAGTCCGCTCTCGCGGACGACACATTGAACTACTTTACGGAGTTCGTGCGACGAGGGCAGAATTCGGCCTTACTCCGTAGAACCGCCGACAGCGAAGTTCTGACTGATTATTCTGCTCTGTTCTGCAGGATGCTTGGCAGTGTTTACTCGAACCTGCGAGCCAGCGAACCGGTTTTTCTCGATGGTTTGATCTGTCAGCCTTTTTACTTTGGCGACGAACCAACCATCGAATGGCTCGGACCGGACTGCGAAGAGCCGCTCACAAATCTTGTCTTTGATGACTCACTCGATTCTCTGCGCACCATCCGCGTCATCCGGTTCTATCATGAGAATGTTGTGTTTGTTGTAAAACCGGACCGGCTGCGATACTGGATTCGTTCAACGGCAATTCGTGACGCCGACGACACGCTCATCGATCTCCAGAAGCAGGGATATTGAGATGAGCGTCTCTGACGGCCAGCCGGTCCACGGCAGGATTTCGACCGGTCTTGAGCCGGGGACTCTCGCGCGTCGAACGATCGAGTTTGTCCGTAACCAGTTGCCAGCCTGGCGTGATGATCCGGAACGCGAATCGGTTGAGGCCGAGGAAGCACTCAACGGCCAGCTCTCCAAGTTCCTTAACTTTGCCGCGCGGTCGGAGTTTCCGATGGCACAGTTCCATCACGAAGAGCGACAGGCAGAACGCCGCCGTGTCGATCTGTCGGCGGTCAGCGACATCCTTGTCGGCCACACAAAGTACGAGCCCTTTCTGGTCATGGAAGGCAAGCGGCTGCCTGCGCCTTCGTCCGATCGAGAGCGTGAATACGTCATCGGTACGAAAAAGACATCAGGCGGAATCGAGCGTTTCAAACTCGGCCTGCACGGTGACAAGCTGCCGCGAGCTGCGATGATTGGGTACGTGCAAAGTGGCAGTTTCAACGCGTGGTACAATGCAATCAATAGATGGATCGGCGATCTGAGTGCGGAAACCAACAGCGACTGGAGTAACGGCGACCGCCTCGCCATCCAGGGAATCGACGCCGGTGGCGGAACAGCGGTCTGCCAATCAGCTCATCCGCGAGTCAACGCCGCCTCGTCAGTGATTGAGCTGGACCATGTCTGGATCGAAATGGCACCCACTCGCGCTGGGTAGTTGCCTGTAGATTCGCCCGATCTGTCAACGGCATCTGACGAGATAGTACGTCGGGGCGAGGATCAGGACGAGGACCGTAGCCAGCATCATGCCGAAGGCGAGGTTTGTGGCCGTTGGGATCAGGACGAAGGCCTGCCGCGATGTTTCCAGCAGGATCGGGAGAATTCCGGCGATCGTTGTGACTGATGTCAGGACGACCGGACGGAAGCGGCGGCCATCAGCCCTGCGTAGAACGACACAAGTAGCCACCTCATGACCTCAGTACGTTTAAACGACGTGGATGAATCGATTTCTGTGGCCGTGCCAGTTGTGCGAGGATCGAGGATCAGCAGCTTAATTTTCACGAAAAACGGGGCATAATCAGGTGCAGGGCTGCGTAGCTCTCAGGAACGCCTGCGAAGAGTGATTTACGGTCACTCTCAGCGGATTTACCCATGCTCCGGGAGGATTGTCTTGTCACACATTGTGGAAATCAGAACTGAGGTGCGCGACGCCAATGGGGTGCGTGCCGCCTGCGATCGGTTGCGGCTGGAGCCGCCGGTCGAAGGCAAAGCGAAGCTCTTCAGTCGAGAGGTCGAAGGGCTTGCTGTGCTGCTGCCGGACTGGCGTTATCCGGTGGTCTTCAAGACGGCGACCGGAGAAGCCCAGTACGACAACTACGGCGGCAGGTGGGGTGAGCAGTCGCGGCTCGATCAGTTTCTGCAAGCGTACGCCGTTGAGCAGACGAAGATCGAGGCTCGGCGGAAGGGGCACTCGGTGTCCGAGCAGAGTCTGGCGGGCGGTTCCATCAAGTTGACGGTGCAGGTGGGAGGTGCCGTATGACGAACACATCCCGAACGATCGAGATCACGGTGAAGCCGGACGGCTCGACGTCGCTGGAAACCAAAGGTTTTGCGGGCAACGGATGCCGGGCGGCGAGTGAGTTTCTCGAGCAGTCTCTGGGCGCGACCGCATCCGAACGGCTCACGTCCGACTTCCATCAAAGCGTGGCGGCGAATCAGCAGACCACGCAGCAGCGGTGACCTGGCGATGTCGGAGTACCGCGTTCACCTCACCCGGACCGTTCGTGTCCACAAGGTCATTTACGTCGTCGCTGATGACGAACACAAAGCCCGTCGTGCTGCACTCCGCGGTGACGACGGACGCGACTACTGCGATGAATCGGCAGGTCGACGCCGCATTGTGAGCGTCGAGCGAACTGCTTCTGCCGATCCGCCTGCTGCGGACCATTGAATCCGCAGCCCGTTGCTTTGCTGCGTGGCTCCTTCGCGGGACGCCACCGCTTAGGACCGCTCGACGAATAACTGTCGTGTTTGACAGTAGCCTGACTCTCTGAGTCGGGCGTTTCCCGTGCCCGACTCGGAGAGTCAGGCTACGAATTTGGGCACTTATTGATCGAGCGGTCCTTACCCATCAGAATTCCAACATTGGGAGAACTCTATGTCACTCACCGAGCGTCTGGCGGAGTACGTGCGCGCGTGCTTTACCGGGCTGTGGATTGAATCTCATGAACATGAGGACGCGCTGCGGGAGATGGCTCAGCTTTGTGCTGACCAGAACTGGCAGCTTGTGACCTGGAACATTGACTCGGGGCTGGCCTCTGGCGGTCAGCCCAACGATGCAGACCGGTCTGCGTCAGACCCGCTGGCAGCGATCCGGACATTGCGGACAGCAACCGGTGACACAGCGACGTTGTTGGTGCTGTCCAACTTTCATCGCTTCCTGAACAGTGCCGAGATCGTGCAGGCTCTGGCCGAGCAGCTCGTCACCGGCAAGCAGACCGATCTGCGTCAGACCCGCTGGCGGCGATCCGGACGCTGCGGACTGCAACCGGTGACACGGCGACGCTGCTGGTGCTGTCGAACTTTCATCGCTTCCTGAACAGTGCCGAGATCGTGCAGGCTCTGGCGGAACAACTCGTCACCGGCAAACAGACTCGGACGTTCGTCGTGGTGCTCTCGCCAGTGGTCGCCATTCCGGTTGAACTGGAAAAGCTGTTCGTGGTCGTCGAGCACCAGTTGCCGAACCGCGAACAACTTCATGAGATCGCCGCCGGCATTGCGGCAGAAGAAGGTGAGCTGCCCACCGGCACGGAACTCGACACCGTGCTGGATGCGGCCTGCGGGCTGTACGGGCATTATGCGCCGAACTGTAGGTGTCGAGTCTGGTCAATTGTCGATCCCGATGTTTTATTGCGCGTGGCAGAGTTTTCAGTCCCAACGGGCCGGCTCTGTGTCAGCCCAGGGCAACGCCCGGGAAAATGTGGAATGACCTCAACATGGCCCTGAAAGGGCGGCCCTCTCCGTGAATCGCCGTTCAGGATCGCCCTTTCAGGGCTGGTTGGAGACAACCACGACCGGAATCCCAGGGCGTTGCTCTGGGCTGACATAGGGCTGCCCCTGCGGGCAACGCCGTTAAGGATATTTCACCGCTGGATTCTCGTTTTATT
>Ga0316208_1003408_pt1 | contig 11524 bp, 11 predicted proteins | sample 3monopyrite_MG_FD_204944 | JGI IMG/M metagenome (GOLD analysis project Ga0316208, IMG submission 204944) | Microbial mat bacterial communities from mineral coupon in-situ incubated in ocean water Damariscotta River, Maine, United States -... | ecosystem: Environmental > Aquatic > Marine >... | reverse complement strand
TGAGGGTGGGAGAGTATGTAAATGCCAATTTTTAAAAAGCCTCATTGTTAAGATGGGGCTTTTTTTTTGTGATATTATGAGTGAGAAAATATTTAAAATCATAATATTATTGTAATTTTGAAAACACAAATTGGAATTAGAAATGAATAAAATTAAGTTTGGGACTGATGGTTGGAGGTCTATAATTGGAGATACTTATACTGTAGAAAATGTCGCTAGAGTATCTGAAGCTGTAGCTAAGTGGCTAAAAAATAAATATAAATCTCCAAGTGTAACGATTGGTTATGATTGCCGTTTTGGTGGTGATTTATTTGCAATGACTGCTATTAAAGTATTTGTATTAAATGGTGTCAAAGTAATAACTAAACATGATGGATTTGTTTCTACTCCCACAATATCCTATGGTACTGTTTCATTAAATGCAAATCTAGGAGTTGTAATAACAGCAAGTCATAATCCACCTTCATATAATGGCTATAAACTAAAAGGAAGTTTTGGAGGTCCTTTGTCTCCTGAAGATGTCACAGAAATTGAGCAAATGATTGAATCAAAGTATGAAATTGATCTAAGATCTGTTAATATTGAAGAGTTTGAAAAAAATGGTTTGATTGAATATATAGATTTAGAAGAAATGTATATAAATGCTGTTAAAAAATCATTTGATTTAGATTTAATTAAAAACTCAAATTTAAATTTTGTTTATGATGCTATGTATGGAGCCGGTCAAAATGTAATGAAAATGATATTACCAAATATTGATTTTCTACATTGTGAATATAATCCATCATTTAAGGGACAAGCACCAGAACCCATAGCAAAAAATTTAAAAGAGTTATCCAATTTTATTAAAATTAAAGGAAATATTGATTGTGCACTAGCTACTGACGGTGACGCTGATAGAATTGGATTATACAACTCAAAAGGAGAGTTTATTGATTCTCATCATGTAATTTTATTATTAATACACTACCTTGTTAAATATAAAGGTATGTCAGGAAAAGTTGTTACAGGTTTTTCATCAACTCCAAGAATTAAGAAGATGTGTGATCATTATAATTTGATTCATCAAGAAGTTCCAATCGGCTTTAAATATATTGCTGGAATTATGGCAGATGAAAATGAAGATGTGTTGTTAGGAGGAGAAGAAAGTGGTGGAATAGCTATAAAGACTTTTATACCTGAAAGAGATGGTATATGGATGGGACTTACAATTTGGGAATTCATGGCTAAATCTGGAAAATCATTGGAGAACTTGATAAGTGAAGTTTATGAAATTGTTGGTGAATTTGCATTTGAAAGATCTGACTTACATATTGATGATGCATTAAAACAAAAAATAATTAAGCAGTGTCAGAACAAAGAATTTAACATGTTTGGAAAGTATAAAGTTAAAGCTGTAGAAACATTGGACGGATTTAAATACTTTTTTGATGAAAACAGATGGCTAATGATTCGTCCATCAGGAACTGAACCTGTTTTAAGAACTTATGCTGAAGCGCCTACACTTGATGAAGTTAGACATATTTTGGATAATTGTAAATTAACAATTGGCGCATAAACAATGGGGAATTCGTTTGGTAATTTATTTAAGTTGACATCATTTGGAGAGTCACATGGTATTTCAATTGGAGGAATTATTGAAGGTTGTTTACCGAACATTAAAATTGATTTTAGTTTAATTCAGGATGAATTGAAAAGGAGAAGACCAGGTCAATCTAATATAACAACACAAAGGAAAGAAGAGGATATAGTGGAATTTCAGTCTGGCTTTTTAGAAGGGAAAACGACTGGAATGCCAATAGGATTTATAATTAAAAATTCAGATCATAAGTCAAAAGATTATTCACATAATAGTGATGTTTACCGTCCTTCACATGCAGATTATACTTATGATAATAAATTTGGAATTCGTGATTATAGAGGCGGAGGAAGAAGTAGTGCTAGAGAGACAGCTGTAAGAATAGTTGCTGGTGCGATTGCAAAACAAATATTATTGAAACTTAATATTTCTTTTCATGCTTTTGTTTCTGAAGTTGGAAATATTAAAATTGAATCTAATTATTCTAAGTTAGATTTAACTTTAAAAAACATAGAGTCAAATAAAGTTAGATGCCCAGTTCAATTGAAAGCTGTTGAAATGCAATCTTTAATTGAGAATGTCAAAAAAAAAGGAGATACGATTGGAGGAAAAATAACTTGCATTATTAAAAATACACCGATAGGATTGGGAGAGCCTGTTTTTGATAGATTAAATGCAGAATTGGCAAAAGCTATGTTTTCGATAAATGCAGTTAAAGGCTTTGAGTTAGGGAGTGGTTTTGATTGTGTAGCAATGATAGGTTCGGAACATAATGATGAGTTTTATATCGAAAATGACGTTGTAAAAACCAGAACAAATAATTCTGGAGGAATTCAAGGAGGTATTTCTAATGGGGAAGATATATATTTTAATGTTGCGTTTAAACCTGTGGCAACAATCATGCAAAAGCAAAAAACCATTAATACAAATAATGAAAACGTTGAATTAATGGGGAGAGGGAGACATGATCCTTGTGTAGTACCAAGAGCAGTTCCAATTGTAGAAGCGATGGCAGCTATGGTAATTCTTGATTATTATTTAATACAAAAGAGTAAAAAATTGTAAATTTAATTCTTGTTAAGAATAATCTTTTTTCTATCTAAAACTAAGACAAAATCCTTATTTTTGCCCTAAATATTTAGAAAATGAATTTAGAAAAATTATTAGATAAAAAAGTAAAATTTGCAATTGATAAATTGTATAATGTAACGGTAAATGATAATTTAATTCAATTTCAAAAAACAAGGAAAGAATTTGAGGGAGATTTAACTTTGGTAACATTTCCTTTATTAAAAATATCTAAAAAATCTCCTGAGCAAACCGGAATAGAAATAGGTCAATTTTTAAAGGAAAACATAAATGAAATTACAGATTTTAATGCAGTAAACGGCTTTTTGAATATTGTAATTTCTAATTCAATTTGGATAAATAAATTAAATATAGCTAACAATCAAGAGAATTTTGGTTTTAATAATGAACCAAATCAATCTATAATGATAGAGTATTCATCTCCAAATACTAATAAACCTCTACATTTAGGTCATTTAAGAAATAACTTTTTAGGTTATTCAGTTGCTGAGATATTAAAGGCGAATGGAAATAAGGTGATTAAAACTCAAATTATAAATGACCGTGGTATTCATATTTGTAAAAGTATGTTAGCTTGGCAGAAATATGGTAATTCTGAAACACCAGAATCAACAGGGTTGAAAGGTGATAAATTTGTAGGTAAATATTATGTAGAATTTGACAAACACTTAAGAGAGGAAGCAAAAGAAATTATTAAAGAATGGAATGCAGGTAATTTTTCAAATGCAACTCATGCTCAGAAAGCAGAATATTTAAAATTTGAAACAGCAAAAGAAGGTAAAAATGAAAAAGGCGTAAAAGCAATTGATTCTAAAATTTTAGAATTATCGAAAAATGCCACAAAAATTTTAAAAGAAGCAAAACAAATGCTTTTAAAATGGGAATCAAAAGATCCAGAAGTATATTCATTATGGGAAAAAATGAATAATTGGGTATATGATGGCTTTGAAATGACTTATAAAACAATGGGAGTCGATTTTGATAAGTTGTACTATGAGTCAACAACATTTTTAACCGGCAAAGATTTAGTAGAGAAAGGTTTAGAAAATGGAATTTTCTTTAAAAAAGAAGATGGATCGGTTTGGATTGATCTAACAGATGAAGGATTAGATGAAAAATTGGTTTTGAGATCAGATGGAACAGCTGTTTATATGACACAAGATATGGGGACGGCTAATTTACGGTATGAGGATTTTCCTGATTTGAATGGTATGATTTACACAGTAGGAAATGAACAAGATTACCATTTTAAAGTTCTGTTTTTAATTCTAAAAAAAATGGGATATTCTTGGGCTGACAATTGTTATCATTTGTCTTATGGGATGGTTGATTTACCTTCTGGAAAAATGAAATCAAGAGAAGGAACTGTGGTTGATGCAGATGATTTAATGGCTGATGTTATTCAAAAAGCTAAAGAAATGACCCAAGAACGTGGTCACATTGAAGGTATGTCAGATAAAGAAAAAGAAAATCTTTATTACATGATTGGTATGGGAGGATTGAAATATTACTTATTAAAAGTTGATCCAAAAAAACGAATGATGTTTAATCCAGAAGAATCTGTTGATTTGAATGGAAATACTGGACCATTTATTCAATATACCCATGCTAGAATATCTTCTTTGTTACGAAAAGGAAATGAATTGACAGACATAGAAGAAAATGTTGAATTGCACTCTTCAGAAAAAGAATTAATTAAGCATTTAGTTACCTATCCTCAATTAATTGAAGAAGCAGCACAAAATTACAGCCCTGCATTAATTGCAAATTATACTTATGATTTAGTTAAAATGTATAATTCATTTTATCAATCTGTAAGTATTTTCAGAGAAGATGATCAGGTTAAAGTCAACTTACGTTTACAGTTATCAAAAATTGTTGCAAATATTATAAAGTCATCAATGAGGTTACTAGGAATTCAAGTGCCAGATAGAATGTAGAAATAACTAAACGACATAAAAAAAGGCTTTTCAAATTAATGAAAAGCCTTTTTGTTTATTATAAATTTAAAAATTATTCTCCAACAACTTCAAATTTAAAATCTTGTTTTACTTCTTTATGTAAGTTAGCAGAAGCATTGTAAGTTCCAATTTCTTTAATTGGTTCTTCAATAATTTTCAGTGATTTTCTGTCAACTTCAACACCAGCAGTTTTTAAAGCTTCAGAAAGAACAACAGTGTTTACAGATCCGAAAATCTTACCGTTTTCACCAACTTTAGCAATAACTTTAACAGTTAAACCTTCCAATTTAACAGCAATTGTACTTGCATCTTCTTTAATTTTTGCATTTTTATGAGACTTTTGTTTCATATTTTCTACATGACCTTTTTTCGCAGTTTCAGTTGCTAAAATGGCATATCCTTGAGGAATTAAAAAGTTTCTACCGTAACCAGCTTTTACTGTTACAACTTCATCTTTATATCCTAATTTATCTACGTTCTTTTTTAATATAATTTCCATTACCTTTAAAATTTTTAAATTAATAATTCGGTTAAAATGAATTACTTCATCATATCCGCTACATAAGGTAAAATAGCCATATGTCTAGCTCTTTTTACCGCTTTATTAACTCTTTTTTGGAATTTTTGTGAAGTTCCAGTTAATCTTCTTGGTAAAATTTTACCTTGTTCATTAATAAATTTTAAAAGGTAATCTGGATTTTTGTAATCAATATACTTAATTCCATTCTTTTTAAATCTACAGTATTTCTCCTTTTTAATCTCAATGCTAATAGGAGTTAAATATCTAATATCTGATGCCATCTTTTTATCTTTTTAATGGTTTAACAATTAAGCTTTAGCAGCTTCTTTTCTAGTTTTTTCAGCAAACGCAATATGGTCTTTATTCATGCTAACAGTCATAAATCTCATAATACGTTCATCACGTTTGTATTCGATTTCTAATTTGCTAACTAAATCACCTTCAGCTTCAAATTCAACCAAGTTGTAAAAACCAGTTGATTTTTTTTGAATCTGGTAGGCCATTTTTTTCATGCCCCAAAATTCGTTATGCTTAATCTTACCACCATTTTTTTTGATATAAGATTCAAAGCTTTTTACTGCTTCCTTTGCCTGATCTTCAGACAAAACGGGAGTTAAAATGAAAACAGTTTCGTACCTATTCATATCTTTTTGTTTTAAATTGAGTGCAAAAATACGGATTAATTCCGTAATACCAATGCTTTTAGCTGTTTTTTTACGTAAAAAATCCCATCTAAATTTATAGATGGGATTTAAGAATTTATTGAATCTAAAGTTAGCCTAATTCGGTAATAATTGTATCATTGTCTTCACCTCTGTCAATTAAAGCTATTATTGATTCTACATCAATATCATCCAATGAACGATAACCAATTTGGATGGCAAATCTTTCTAATAATTTTAATTCTCTTTCATCATCTATCCCATCAACATGCATCATTCTAATTAAGTCAATCATCATTTCAAACCTATCGTCTTTTCCAAAAGGAGGAATAACTCTAAATTGTTTGGGATCATCAATAATTGCACCTATTTGAGCATAAGACAATCCAATGTGTTGTCCAATTTTTCTTAACAACAATAATTCAGTATCATCAATTACGCCATCAACCTCAGCAATTAACACTAAGTTTCTAAAGTGACCTATATCTTGTTTTCTTTCTCCTGTTTGAAATATATCTGCTATCGACATTTTTAATGTTTTTTTTTGCAAAAATACATATTTTTAATTAATCCACTATGATTCTTATCTAAAATTAAAGACAAAAGCAACTATTTTGTAAAAGTGGACTTTGTAAATACTATGATAATTAAATTCTTAGAAACTAGGTCTAAGTGGATGGTTTTTGTAGAAATCATTAATCATTTGAATAGCTTCTTCAGGACTGTCAGTCATTTGAATCAAATCTAAATCAGCAGGATTGATATTGTTTTCTTCACCAAGCATAGTGTTTTTAATCCATTCAATTAATCCACCCCAATATTTGGTTCCAAATAAAATAACTGGTTTTGCACCTATTTTTTTTGTTTGGATTAAAGTTAAGACTTCAAACAGCTCGTCTAATGTTCCAAATCCACCAGGAAAAGTGATTAAGGCTTGCGTATATTTAACAAACATTACCTTTCTTACAAAAAAGTAATCAAAATCCACCGGATGGTTAACGTATTGGTTGCATGACTGTTCAAAAGGAAGTACAATATTTAATCCAACTGATTTCCCTCCAACTTGATCAGCCCCTTTGTTTCCTGCTTCCATAATTCCGGGACCGCCTCCAGTAATTACACCATATCCAGATTCTACTAATAATTCTGATACTTTTACCGCATCTGCATAATATGGATTATCTGTTTTTGTTCTTGCCGAACCAAATACTGATACACATGGACCTATTCTTGCCATTTTTTCATATCCTTCAACAAATTCTGCCATAATTTTAAATATGGCCCAACTGTCATTTGTACGTATTTCATTCCAATCTTTAATCTTTTCCATTATCTGAATCTTTTATTTTATTGTAATTGTTTTCATTTTCAAAAACCGACCTACAAGGTACGTATTTTTTTTAAACCAACTTCAATTTACCGTTAGAATATTCAAAACTAAAAATCTGGCAGAAATTTTGGTATATTCGCATCAAAGAATTCAAACAAAATGAAAAAAAATAAATTTATAGCTCTTTTGGCTTTCGTATTGTGCTTGGTAAATCTGAATGCACAAAAAAAAATATCTAACCCGCTTATTTGGGCAAGTAGAACATTTTCTCCAGAATATGTATATTCAGTTAATTCAATGAAAGATGGCGAACATTTTTCGGCTTTAGAAAACAATAAAATTGAAAAATACAGCTATAAAAGCTTTGGTAAATCCATAGCCACTATTTTAGATGGAAATAATTTAACATTTAATGATGAACCTATTGGTATTGACGATTACTTTTTTAATGCAGACGAATCTAAAGTATTAATAGCAAGCAATGTTAATTCAATTTACCGTAGAAGTTTTACAGCAAATTATTTTGTAGTGGATTTAAAAACAAAAAATGTAATTGAACTAAATAAAAAAGATGCACAACAATTAGCTGATTTTTCGCCTGACGGAACCAAGGTTGGATATGTAATGAAAAATAATTTATATTATTTGGATTTAGAAACCGGAAAAACTATTGGTATTACCAATGATGGTAAAAGAAATGAAGTTATTAATGGCGCAACGGATTGGGTTTATGAAGAAGAGTTTGAACTTACAAAAGGATTTTATTGGTCACCTGATAGTAAAAAAATGGCATTTTATCAGTTTATAGAAAAAGATGTACCAGACTTTACAATGGATTATTATAATGGTAAAACTTACCCAACAACATATACCTTTAAATATCCAAAAGCCGGAGAGGTAAATTCTAAAATTGCAATTTGGTTATATGACGTGGTAACAATAAATAAATCACCAATCATTAAAACCAGTTATAAATACGAATATTTTCCGCGTATAAAATGGACTGTTAATAATCAATTATGTGTTTTAGGAATGAATCGACATCAAAATAATTTAGAATATATATTAATGGACGATTTTGAGTTTGTGAAATCAAGTGGTGTATCTTCAAATCAAAAAGTAATTTACACTGACAAATCTGATACTTATGTTGAAGTAGATAATAATCTAATTTTTTTAAAAGACGGTCAATCATTTTTAAGAACATCCGAAAAAGATGGGTTTAGACATATTTATAAAGTGAATTTTGATGGTACAGAAACACAAATAACAAAAGGTAATTGGGATGTCGTTGATTTAAAAGGTATTAATGAAGATAATGGTCATGTTTATTATATTTCATCAGAAGAAGGAGCTATGTATAAAGCGCTTTATGTAACGGATTTAAATGGGAGTAAATCTAAAAAACTTTCAGATTTAAAGGGAACAAATGATGCAGACTTTAGTACTGGGATGAAGTATTACATAAATTATTATACTAATGCAAATCAACCCTATTATATTACGCTTCATAATGCAAAAGGAAAAGAGTTAAAAGTATTAAAAGACAACAAAGCATTAAATGAAACCTTAAAGTCTTACAATTTTTCAAAAAAAGAATTTATTACAATTAAAGGAAAAGAAGACGATTTAAATGCTTGGATAATTAAGCCAAAAAACTTTGACTCCGCTAAAAAATATCCTGTCTATTTTACCATTTATAATGGGCCAGGGCATAATACTGTTACAGATTCTTGGGATGGTAGCAATTATTTATATCACCAATTATTGGCACAAAATGGATATATTGTAATAAGTGTTGACACGAGAGGAACAATGTTTAGAGGGGCTAAATTTAAAAAATCGACTTATTTACAATTGGGAAAGTTAGAAACAGAAGATATGATTGCTTGTGCAAAAACAGTTGGGAATTGGGAATTTGTTGATAATAATAGAATTGGCGTGCAAGGTTGGTCGTATGGCGGTTATATGACAGCATTATGTATGACCAAAGGTGCGGATGTATTTAAAATGGGAATAGCAGTAGCGCCAGTTACAAATTGGCGTTGGTACGATAATATTTATACGGAACGTTTTATGCGAACCCCACAAGAAAATGCGAGTGGTTATGATGATAACTCACCAATTAATCACGTAAAAAAAATGAAAGGTAAATTTTTAATTGTTCACGGAACAGGTGATGATAATGTACATGTGCAAAATACATTTGAAATGACAGAGGCTATGGTTGCCAATAATATTGATTTTGATATGGCAATTTATACCAATAAAAATCATGGTATTTATGGAGGTTACACACGGTTACATTTATTTAATAAAATGCTTAAATTTACGTTAGATAATTTATAGAAAGTATCACTTAGTAATGCGATTTTTACCTTGATAAATATAAAAAAAATGATAAAACAAATTTTAATATTACTTCTCGTATCTTCATTTTTAACAAATTGTGGAAACTCGAAAGAGGCTGTGACAAATGATAAGGTTGAAACTACAACTGAACAAGTTGCAAATTCGACTACTGGAACAGTTGAAGAAGTAACAGAAACGGTCAATGATACAAAAATTGAATGGTTTGATTTTGAAACAGCAATCGACAAGAACTCTAAACACAAAAAATTCATTTTTATTGACATTTATACCGATTGGTGTGGATGGTGTAAAAAAATGGATGCCACAACTTTTGTAAATAAAGAGATGATTACGTATATGAATACTCATTTTTATGCCGTTAAAATGAATGCAGAATCTAAGGATCCAATTGCCTATAAAGGTATATTATATGAATATAAACAATATAACGAACGTTCGGGTTACAACACTTTGGCGGTGAGTTTGTTGGACTCAAAAATGAGTTTTCCATCTTTTGTTGTGCTTAATAAAAATGAAGTTAAAAAAGGAAATATAATTGGGTATAAAGATTCGAAAACTCTTTTGGGACTATTGAAAAGTTATGTTGGGTAGTAGTAGAGTAGGGAAATACATCATTCTATTTTTAACGTCAATCGTTATCATTTTTTCATGTCGTACATCTAAAGAAAAAATAATGCAAAAAAATGAAAATCACCAAACCCTTAACGGACAAGTTATTAAGAAAGAATTTATTAATAAAGCGGGAAAGTCTTTAGGGTATTATGAGTATTATTTGAGATGCTCTATACAGGATTATTTTATTAAATTTTGTGAAAGTGATGTAACTAAAACCGAAATTGATACACTAAATTTAAGCGAGTTTGATGCCGTATCTGTTGAAGCCGAAATAAAAGATGGAAATTGGGATATTTGTCCAAATGATCCTCAAAATATACAAAGCAGAATAGGAAGATATGTCGTTATTTATAAACTTTATAGCTAACTTTAAAGCGGTAGAATTATTTTAACATTCATATAAATTAATTACCTTTGTAATTCAATTACATTTAATGGGTGAGTCTGAAAAAATAGAAAATTTAAACCAACAAGAAATAGACAAGGCGATACGTGTTTTAAAAGAATTATTAGATAACACCAATCAACTTTTTGAGTTAGAAGAAGCAAAACGTGTTGAATTAATGACTTTAGCAGGCAAATTGTCAAGACCAAATAAAGAAGAGTTTAAAAAACGAAAAAAAGACGCAAAAAAGGCAGCTAAACGAAAAATGATTGAGCGTGATAAACATTCACGTAAAAATACAGGAATCCGATCTGCAAGAGAAGATACCATTTTTGTAGCTCCTAAATTTATAGAAATGCCTAAAACAGATGAAGATGATGATAGACCTGTTTTAGAATCTTCAAGAAACTGTTATGTTTGTAAAGCTGAATTCAATAAATTACATCATTTTTATGATACTATGTGTAGTGAATGTGGTGATTTTAACTATGCAAAACGTTTTCAAACTGCCGATTTAAGTGGTCAAGTAGCGGTTGTTACAGGCTCAAGATTAAAAATTGGTTATCACATAACACTTATTTTATTGCGTTCTGGTGCTACTGTTGTGGCTACAACAAGATTTCCTGTAGATTCTGCATTGCGTTTTTCTAAAGAAGAAGATTTTACCGATTGGGGACATAGACTGCATATACACGGATTAGATTTAAGGCATATACCTAGCGTTGAAATATTTTGTAATTTTATTGAAATGAAATATAAAGGATTAGATATTTTAATCAATAATGCAGCGCAAACAGTTAGACGACCGGCTGGGTTTTATAAGCATTTAATGGATAAAGAAGAAATGCCAATTTCAGAATTACCAGACTTTGCAAAAGACTTACTAAAAGACCATCACGATTGTATTCAAGAGTTAAATACACTGGCTGAAAATATTGCTGATGAAAAAAACTTACCAGTAACTTGGCATGGTAAACAACCAGGTATTGGTTTGAGTCAGTCTGCAAAAT
>Ga0316208_1003407_pt1 | contig 11525 bp, 14 predicted proteins | sample 3monopyrite_MG_FD_204944 | JGI IMG/M metagenome (GOLD analysis project Ga0316208, IMG submission 204944) | Microbial mat bacterial communities from mineral coupon in-situ incubated in ocean water Damariscotta River, Maine, United States -... | ecosystem: Environmental > Aquatic > Marine >... | reverse complement strand
ACCATATATGTCGTAAATTGCGACTCAAGCCCGGTGAACGGCTACTTGACATCGGCTGCGGCTGGGGTGCCCTGGTCTGCTGGGCTGCAGAACATTATGGTGTGATCGCGCATGGCATTACCCTGAGTCAAAATCAGTACGACCATGCTCAACGCACTATCAGGCAACGCGGGCTGGAACAAAAAGTTTCCGTTGAACTGCTTGATTACCGTGATCTTCAGGGTGAAGCTGAGTACGATAAACTGGTAAGTGTCGGTATGTTCGAGCACGTAGGCTTGAAGAACTTGCCGACCTACTTTGCTATTGCCCAGCGATTACTCAAACCTGGTGGGCTTTTTCTGAACCACGGCATCACCAGTGATGAAGGCGGCTGGAAAAAAAGCGTCGCGACCGAGTTCATCAATCGCTATGTGTTTCCCGATGGTCAACTCGAAACCATCAGCACAGTGCAGCAGCTCATGGAGGATGCCAAGTTGGAAATTCACGACGTTGAAGGCCTTAGGCAGCACTATGCATTGACGTTGCGGGAATGGGTACGCCGGCTTGAGCTACGCCGAGAGGAGGCACTGCAATATGTCTCCGAGTCCACCTATCGTATCTGGCGGTTGTATATGGCGGCCAGTGCCCAGCAGTTTGAAGAAGGCTGCACGGGGATATACCAAATTCTGGCGTCCAAACGAGAACCCTTTTCCAGGCCGGTACCGCTTACACGGCGTGATTTCTATGATTAACCCTGTTCAATTCGAAATAATTGAATAAAACAGTGGGCAACTTGTCCGTTTTCTTTTAGTGGTGTCGGGGCGGTTTCGCTTGAGGATTTTATCACTCGTATGTCAAAGCCGCGCATGGTCCGGGTGGCATCGTTATTTACGGTATGGAAAACAATCGCATGACCTGATGGAGAATGAGTACGTCAGAGTTAAATCACTTTCGTGTTGGAGCGTGAGCATGCGACATTTAAAAAAGATTGATAATTAAGGAAACGACCATGAAAGATAACATTGCGCATTCCGGTGCCTGGGCCCTGGCCATAATTATGATTGTAGTGGCATCGTGGATATTTTATCGCTACTTCGCACCAAAGACCTGGCGCGAGTGGGCGAGCGCGGGCGTGGTACAGGCCTTTATTATTGCGTTGTATGCAGAGATGTATGGCTTTCCTTTGTCCATTTATCTGTTAGCACGGTTTTTCGGTTTGGACCGCTATAATCTCAATGCCAACCTTTGGTCTTCGTTGATCGGTTTGGGCGAAACAGGTATGTTGATCTCGATGATATTGGGTTACGGGTTATTGTTTGTCGGTGTTGGTATTTTTATTCAAGGCTGGCGAGAGCTATATCGTGCGCGCCAGAAAAATGAACTTGTCACTACAGGCCTGTATCGTCTTGTTCGACACCCTCAATATACGGGCTTGTTCATCGGATTGTTTGGTGAAGGTGTCGTACATTGGCCAACACTATTTTCGGTGGGCTTATTACCAATTATTGTGTTGGCCTATAGTCTACTGGCACGCAGTGAGGAAAAACGCGTGCTCGAACAATTTGGCGATGAATACCGGGCTTATCAGGCACAGGTACCTATGTTCATTCCGCGACCAGGCCAATGGCGGCAGTTGGTTAGGCGTTCCGGCCAGTGAAAGTACGCAACGTCCCCGGCCCTACAGAGTATTGCACGGGACAATATGCATGAGAGTACAAGCATAAATTTAAGCAATGCCCGCTGTGCCATCTGGCCTGCGGTAAAACCACCCCTTCTATCAAGTACAACATGGAGACTTAAAAGATGAAACAATCGATTCATATCGCCGTAGTGGCCACCCTACTTTTTTCCACATCCCTTACCTGGGCAGAGGAAGCCCATCATTCCGACCAGGGTAAGAAGTCGGCAACGACCATGACCGACAAGGACAAACAGATGCGGATGAGCAAGATGCAGGAAAAAATGCTGCGGATGCATGAACAGATGCACAAGATCATGCAGTCCAGGGACGCCAAAGAACGCGAGAAACTTATGCAAGAGCACGCGAAAATGATGCAGAAAAACATGTCCATGATGCAGGGCATGATGGGCTGCGGAATGATGGGCGGGAAGATGAATGGTGGCATGAAGGGCATGAAGGGCATGAAGGGCATGTGATGGGCACGCCGGCGCGACGCCGTACTCATCGGCGGTTGCACCAGTAAGGTCACAAACGTGCTGCAGGCGCAGAATATATTGGCCGGATTCAGGATTCTGTTGAACGTCCGGTTGAGCCACGACAAGAAAGAGGGAGGTGTAATATGGGACAACGCCGTTTTCATGATTGCGGGCTGAGCGAGAAGCTGCTCTATACGGGATTTCTGCTGTTGATGGGCACTGGTTACCTGATGGCGCTGGTGTATCTGTATACCAGCCATGAGGGGCACGACGGCAAGCCGGGCGTGTCCATCGAGGACATTGTCGACAACTACTACGGTAACCGCAGCGGTACGCGCCTGGAGGCGGCGATCCGTGGCCCCATGGCCGGGTATATTCAGAAAACCGACGACCGTCACGAAATTGTGGCCTGGCTGAAAGACATGTCGCCCGAGCAGGGCTACCGCGCCACGGTGCGACCTATTCTGGAACGATCGTGTTTGCAGTGCCACAGTCCCGCATCGGGGCTGAAGATCACCGACCTCTCTACTTATGAAGGCATCAAGGCGGTGGCGGAGGTGGATACCGGCGAATCGCTGCACACTTTAATGAAGCTCTCCCATATCCATCTGTTCGGTATTGGACTTGTGGCGCTGGGGATCGGTTTTGTTTTCCGCCTCGCCGTTGTGAGTACATGGCTCAAGGCGACGCTAATGGTGTCGCCTTTCGTAGCAATTATTGCCGATATTCTCGCCTGGTTTCTTACCAAATGGGATCCATTCTATGCCTATACGGTCATCGCAGCTGGCGTGTTGCTTGGCACGGCATGGGCAGGCCAGATCCTGATTTCGCTGTATCAGTTATGGTTTATCAAGGCGCCGAACAGTAATTCATCCAAATAAAGCAATGAAAATGCATTTATTAAAAAGAAACGGCTTATGATGGGGGCAAAAACATCCATGCTTAAATTATTTCATTACCTGTTGATTTACATCAACAAATTTTGTTATTTATTGCACTAACCGTGCTTTATGTGGTCTATTAATCATGTATTGTTATCGATTCAGTCTTTGTCGTTACCCTTGCGGCGAGATGATATTTAGTCCTAACAGGTGAGAGTGGTGTCAGAAAACTATGCTTATGGTATGTGGGTCATCGTTGCCTTTAATATCAAATATTGTAGGAGGTAAATAAAATGGATGGTCTACTCTCGTTGCTGATATTTGCAGGTTTGTTTTATTTTATGATGCGTTTTGGTTGCGGCGCACACATGGTACATGGGAAACACAATCACAATACTGAACAAAATAACTTAAAAGATATAGATCCTGTTTGCGGCATAGAAATCGACACAAATAAAGGTTACGGAATGATGTATAAAGAAACGTTGTATCGTTTTTGTTCGCGTAACTGTATGGATAAATTTGAAGCCAGTCCAGACGATTATATACATTCAAAACAACAAGGAGAGTCATCATGAGTCAACGAATATCACTTATCGCGGTGGGACATGCCAGCAGTCTGTTTTTAGCCATTACATTCACCTTATGTGTTGGTTTTGATCTTCTATTTCCCGAACATGCTATGTTTCAGGCATGGCAAAAACTGTTGCCGGGTTTTGTCTGGTTGAGTTGGAAAAGTTTTTTTATTGGATTCATAGAGTCTTATGCTTACGGGTGGTACTTCGCTTTGATCTGGGTGCCTTTGTATAACGTCTGTGCAGTTAAATGTAGTAAAGGTTAACCATAGTGAGTTAGCTTCGTCATTGCTAACCCTGTCTTTGAGGGTGAAGGAATCTCATGAATTAAAATTAATTGTTGAGTTAAACTTTCATTTAGCAATAAAGAATAATAAAAAATATTACGAGTACATATAGTGAAGAAAAAAATAATAATAGTCGGTAACGGTTTTGCATCGTTGTTTTTAATACAATACTTTCTCACGCTGCCAATTTTTCCTTTTTTCGCATATTTTTTCCGCAGGTTATATTCCCGCTATGAGATTACAGTTATAGGTAATGGCCGGTTTGTTTATTTTCCGGCTATCCCTGAATTTATTAGTGGCAAGAAAAATAAAAAGCAAATGACCATTGATATCCGGCCATTTCTCAAACGGCGTAATATTCATTTTATCGATGATGTGGTGACGGGTATTCAGGATGGGGGTCGAACCGTCATAACTCAAAATGCGAGCTATAAAAATGATATGTTGTTTTTGGGTATCGGCCCTGCTTTTTTAAAAAATGATATTCCAGGAACGGAGGAACACACCTTCTCACCCTGTGATGGACCTGATGCAATGGAGGCTTTTGTTAATAAGCTTGAGGCTTTAGATAAAGGCATTATTTATTTGGGATTTAAGATAAATAAACAGGATGGATTTGTTGCCGGACGTGCAGGGCAAATGTATGAAAGCGCGGGGCTGCTGGATTATGCATTAAAAGAAAAAGGAATAAGAGATAAGTTTGAAATTCATTTTTTTTCTTCGAATATCGATCCAGAAGAAAAAGGAGGAATTACCGATAGACTTCTGGAACGGGGCATTGTTCTTGACTATGGTTATGAACCTGCTGAGTTTGTTAAAGGTGGTATGTTAGATAAAGAGGGGTCTTTTCGAAAAGCTGATCTGGTGCTTTTTTCTCCGGGTATCACCGGACCTGAGTGGATTAAAAAAACATGTCTGCCAGTATCAATGGGTGGTCAAATTGAGGTGGATAAATACGGGCAGGTTAAAGGTTTGAAAAATGTATTTGCTGCAGGTGATTGTGCTAGCCACGAAAACCCGCCGCCATGGGTACCGCATCAGGCTCATATGGCACAGTTACGTTCACAAGCGGCTGCAAAAAACATGAAAGCTGTTTTAACGGGTAAGCAGTCTGCACAAACTTATCGTTTTGAGCTTTCCTGCATTATGAATCTCGAAAACGATGCGATGTGGTTACATATGGCAAGCGATGATAAACCGCCTTTCTGGAATCTGTTTCCACGTCGTTCAAAAAAATTAATTAAAGTTAAAAATTTATTTGAAAAATTATATCTTCTTTACCTTAAGTATTTATAGTTTTGATTAGTACAGGGTAAAAGCACGAGCTAACGGGCTTGTTAATGAATACAAACAGAATAGAGGTTTTGTTTAAACAATGATAAATGAACAGTACATCTGGTTAATATGGGCAAGTGCTTTTTTAATTCCATGGGCGGTAATATATTTAGCTTACCCGAAATACCGTCATACCATGCTTTGGACAAGCTTGTTTACCGCACCCTTCGGTTTAACCGAGCCGCTTTTTGTTCCGGAATACTGGAGTCCTCCGAGTTTATTTGACCTTGCACTGCGCACCGGGTTTGATATTGAAAGCCTGATATTTTGCTTTGGCATTGGCGGAATAGGCGCGGTTCTTTATAATTTGTTGCATAAACAAATCCCCGTTAAGGTGATGAAAGGTGAACGTCTGCAGCCTCTTCATCGTCATCATTATAAGGCGCTTGCTGCACCGTTTGTGAGTTTTCCTTTATTATATTTTTTCCCCTGGAACCCAATTTATCCTTCGATTATCGCAATGGCGATTGGTGCGGTCGCGAATGGATGGTGCCGTCCTGACTTGAAACGTAAGACCTGGCTAGGTGGGCTTTTGTTTCTGGCTTTTTACATCATATTTCTTGTTGGTCTTGAGCTGAGTGCGCCTGACTATATCGAGAAAGTCTGGAACCTGTCTGATTTATCTGGCCTGATGATCGGCTTTATGCCTTTAGAAGAATTACTTTTTGCCATCACTTTTGGAATGTACTGGGCCGGTGTTTATGAACATTTTACATGGCGGAGAACACATTAGTTGAAGGCACAGCATTCATCATTAGATTTAACCCTTTGTCACTGGTGTGGCAAAGCGATAGCCGCAGGCAAGGTGTTATTGCGTGCTGGCAAAGGATATTGTTGTGAAGGATGTTACCTGGGTGAATTTTCAGAACAAACACGAGTGCATGAACTTGATGAAGCCTATATGGCACTGACAGAAAGTTTAGTGACAGCACTGGATACACGTGAGCATGAAACGGGTTTACATTCTAAGCGAGTTGCATGCCATACACAGGTTCTTGCCCGACAGTTTACTGATGATGCAAATAGTTTAAAGCAAATTTACTGGGGCGCGTTATTACATGACATCGGTAAAATTGCTATTCCGGATTCGATTTTATTAAATCAGGGAAAATTATCGAATGATGAGTGGGTAATAATGCGCAGTCATCCACAACAGGGGTATGACATCATCGCAGAAATTCCTTTTTTAACCGATGCTGCAAATATTATTTTAAGTCATGAAGAACGTTATGACGGTAAAGGATACCCACATGGTTTAAGTGGAGATAATATCCCATGGGGTGCACGTTTATTTGCGATTATCGATACACTCGATGCAATAACAAATGATCGACCGTACCGTGAAGGCATGAGCTTTGATGTTGCAAAAGCAGAAATTATCAAATTTTCGGGACAGCAATTCGATCCACGAGCAGTTGAGGCTTTTTTAGCAGAAGAAAATATTCTACGTGAAATGGTAGAGATGAAGTGTTTTTTACCACCAGAATTTGGATAACTTAACGATGAATGAAAATACAGAGAGTGTAACGAAACTTAAGGCGGGTGAGGTAGTCCAGATTGCCGGTGCGGGACCGGCTGGATTAGCTGCGGCAATCACGCTGGCAAAAAAAGGCGCAAAGGTCGAGGTGCATGAATGCCGTAAGGAAGTCGGTTTTCGGTTTCAGGGTGATTTTCAGGGTTTAGAGAACTGGACAACAGAACAAGATACGCTGCAATGGATGCAGGAGAATGGCTTATCAACAGATTTTGAAAAACTGGCCGGCCATAATGTTACCGTCTTTGATGACAAAGGTCGGGCTTATGAAATGTCGAGTGAAAAACCTTTCTTTTATTTACTTGAGCGTGGCCCCGGTGCGGGCAGTCTGGATACCGCATTACTTAATCAGGCGCGTGAACTGGGTGTTAATGTTATTTTTAATAGTCGAATTAAAAATATAAAAGGCCCGGGTGTTCTGGCGATAGGTCCGAAAGCAGCCGATGCCATTGCAGTGGGGTATCATTTTGAAACTAACATGGAGAATGGCTTCTGGGTTATTTGTGATGATAATCTGGCACCAAAAGGTTATGCCTATTTACTGGTGATGAACGGGCGTGGCACGGTTAAAAGCTGTATGTTCACTGGTTTTAAAGAAGAACAGCTTTATGTCAAACGCACAGTTGCTGCATTCGAAAAACTGGTCGGGTTAAAAATGATTAACCCTCAAGCACATGGCGGTGCAGGTAATTTTCATTTTCCTTTATCAGCCATTCATGGTGGCCATCCTATTGTGGGTGAACAAGCAGGGTTTCAGGATACGTTATGGGGGTTTGGAATGCGTCAGGCTATGGCATCGGGTATGCTTGCTGCACAAAGTATTTTAACGGGTGAAAACTATAATAATTTATGGCGAGCCGCATTTTCCGATCAGTTAAATGCGTCTATCGTGAACCGTGCTATATACGGCTTATTAGGTAATCGTGGATATCGGATAGTTTTACGTTTATTAGCTAAAAGCAAAAATTCACAACGTGTATTACATCAATTTTATACTTTTAGCCGAATAAAATCTTTGTTATTACCTTTAGCAAAATGGCGTTATCGCAGTAAACGAAAAGATAAAAGTTGTGATCATATTGATTGCAGTTGTGTCTGGTGCCGTTGTGGTTAAGTGTGAATGGGTAGTTAAAGAACATTTATATATTATTAAATATTTAGTCCCTCATTTGCCGGACAACTTGTCCGGATAAAAAAATTAACAAGAAAAAAGAGGTATGGAGATGCAAGGCATAGTAAAACGGTTTAAATATTTCTGCTGCGCAGTTGTTATATCAGGATTCCTGAGTCCATCTTTGGCGCAGAGTGAAGAAAGCGGTAAACAATTATTTGAATCGCGTTGTCAAAAATGTCATGACCTGCCAAACCCGGATACCACACCCGCCATGGGCTGGAAAAAACGCCTGAAACTCATGGGTAAACTGGCCAAACTAAGCCCGGAACAAAAAACGGAGGTGCTTGGTTATTTGCAAGGGCATACAAAAAAGGCAGCAAAAACAATGTCGCTGGCTGAAGAACGGCATTTGTTCGAGCAAAAATGCAGCCTGTGTCATACCCTGGATCGTGTTTACCTGACACCGTTGACTGATGAAACACGTAAACATATCGTCAAACGGATGAAAGGAAAAATACCCGGCTGGATTTCAGAAGAGGAAGCATTACTTATTGTTGACTACCTGAGTAAAGCGCCGAAAGTTGAGCGAAGTAAAAAAAGTAAAGGCAAGGCTAACGAAATATTTGTTGAACGTTGCAGTGCCTGTCATTCACTGGAACGTGTTTACACAAAAATGAAAACCGACAAGGTGCCTGCATGGACACATATTATTCAGCGAATGCAGAGCAAGGCACCGCAGTGGCTAAGTTCAAATGAAGCTAAGCTGGTTGTTGAATATTTACAATCAATCCAAAGCAAGAAAGAATAAAGAATCAGACCGATGACAGAAAAACAGAAAAATAAATTACGCCTTGGTGTTGTTCTGAGTTCAGGAGGCGTTCGTGGCGTCTATGCACATACCGGTTTTTTGCTGGCGCTGGAAAAAATGTCTTTAGAATTTAAGGCAATGGCAGGTTGTAGCGCCGGCGCGTTAGTGGGCGGGGTTTATGCAAGTGGTACACCAGTAGAGGAATGGGCTGAGGCATTATCAAAAATTAACCCGAAACAATTTTGGTCGCCATCATTGTTTCGAATGTTTTTTTCATTTATTTTTAGAAAAGGGCGGGGTTATACGGGTTTATCATCAACTAAAGCCGCAATGGATTTTTGCTATCGTAATTTAACAGCAAAAACCTTTGAAGAATGTAAGCTCCCCTTTTATACGCTGGCAAAAAATTTATTTCATGGTTGTAAAACTGTTTTTAACAGTGGTGAGCTGACACCGCGTATTGTCGCGAGTGGAGCCGTTCCATTAATGTATGAGCCGGTAGAAATCGATCAGCAATTATATTGTGATGGTGCTTTACTTGAGCTTGCACCAACAGATGCAATTTGCTGCAAACACCAGCTTGATGTATTGATTATTCACCATGTGGCACGGCGAAATAATGTGCAGTTAGGAATACGCCAGATTCTTAAACAACCATGGAGTATGCTTGAAGTATTTAATATGTTGTTATTTCAACAACGCCCCTGGTATTTATCAGAGTCACCGATTACTTTTAAACAGTGTCCCTGTGGTTGCGATGCAATTATTATTGTTGTTGAGCCGGAATTACAGGACTTATTATGGCCGACAAGCGATACTGGAGTACAGGTTTTGAAAGCCGCCCGTCAGCAGGCCGAAGAATTACTACAACCGTATCTTGATGCGATCATTAATAATAAACCGGTATTAACAGAGCATGTAAAAATTCATAATCCGGTTTAAAAATTAAAATCGGGTGCGGTATGCAGGCAGCAAACTAATAGTTTTATTTATTAAGTAAGAACAACAGGTGGTCCGTTATGAGTTTTTATTTTGAAGGACGTACGACACATGAATTGATGACAACAGGTAAGCTGTTTAAAAATCGTCGTGTTGATAAAACAGATAACATAGAATCAACACATAAATCAGTTAAAAATAAAATAAATCCAATTAAAGAAGACAATAGTAAACTTATTAAACAATCCTATCAGCAAATTGAACATTTTGTGCCAGATGAACATGTTGTATTTGCAGAACAAATTATGATATCACCGGTGATTACTTTGTCACCTGACAATAATGTTGAGCAGGCTTTTGAGTTATTTCATCAACATAAATTCAGACATGTTCCGGTTGTAACCTCTGAGCAGAGATTAGAGGGGATTATTTCGGACAGAGATATTCTCAAAATATTAGGTAACACAGGTGATAAAACTCGAAAAAATAAAATTAGTGATGTGATGACATTAAAAGTATTAACGGCAAGTCGAAAAACGGATGTTAGATATATCACCCGACTTTTTGTCGAAAACCGAATTGGTTCAATGCCTGTGATGGATGAGCGAAAGCTGGTTGGTATGATCACACGAAGCGATATACTGAATGCAATTTTAACTCACTATGAAATTGAAATGTGGGTGTGATATGAGTCAGGGAAAAAAAGTAAATGATCCTGTCTGCAAAATGGACGTGAAAGCGGGGCAGATGCCGTTTAATTATCTGGGAATAGAATATTCCTTTTGCTCGCAACAGTGCCATGATCGTTTTGCATCAAACCCACAATTGTATATCGGGAAACCAGGGAAACCTTCGCCAAAACAAGATGGTGTGCATATTATTAAGCGTCGTGTTTTAAGGCTGGATGATATTGTTCCTGATGAAGTTGCAAAAAAAATTGATTCAGAACTTCGAAAAATGATGGGAATTAAAGAGGTGACGATAGATAAAAATATTGTGCGCATCACCTATGACTTATTGGAAGCAACCACGGCACAAATTGAAGCCAGGATTACCGCAACAGGCGAAAAATTGACTGCCGGTTGGGCAGATAAAATAAAACGTGCTTTTATCCATTATTTGGAAGAATCTGAACTTGATATTCTTGAGCAACAGCCTTCATCTCACAACCACCGTTATTAGAAAAACCATGTGAATCAAGAGGTTATTGAGAAATTTTATTTAATTTGATTTACTTGATCTATATCAATATAAGTTAGCAAATAATTATATTATGATTAAGCCATGGTGAAGGCAAGAATGAATAACATGCACAACAGTCAACATGCGACGAGCGTAAAATCACTTCTTGTGATTGTCGTGCTGCAGCTGGTCGTTTTGCAGGTTCAGGCTGTATCTATGCCGTCTAATGTGAGTCATGAACCATGCAGTCATCATAAAATGCAGTCTGAAATGACGGGGCTCACTCATTCAAAATCATCAGAAGATGAGTGCGAGCATTGTGAAGATGCTAATCTTGATTGCAATAATGGTTGCGATACTTCAGGTATTTACACACTTAATTATGTACCAGAAATTAATTTAGATAACGTCCATTCTTTTTATATACTTAAAGAGAATAAAAGCCTTCTGGCTGTCTCACAGCAGCCAAATTTAAGACCTCCGCGATAATCTTTTTTACTTTAATGTATGAAGAGCATGTGAGTGCATGCTTATAAAAATAGAAATAAAAAAGTTTTACTCTGACTGTGAGGGTTATAAAAATGAAATTTAAATTAACAACGCTGGCGTGCATCCTTGGGATGGCGTTTGGCTCAAGTGCGATAGCAGCCACAGAAGCGGCATCTGATATAAAAAAATTACGTTCAGAAGTTGATGCATTAAATGCAAAAGCAAAAGAATGGGAAGAATGGAAA
>Ga0316208_1003406_pt1 | contig 11525 bp, 7 predicted proteins | sample 3monopyrite_MG_FD_204944 | JGI IMG/M metagenome (GOLD analysis project Ga0316208, IMG submission 204944) | Microbial mat bacterial communities from mineral coupon in-situ incubated in ocean water Damariscotta River, Maine, United States -... | ecosystem: Environmental > Aquatic > Marine > Coastal... | reverse complement strand
GGCGGACCTTCCATTCATAGGACCAACTGTACAGCACCGGCACCACAAACCAGGTGACCGAAGAAACCACCATGCCCCCGAAGGTCGGGATCGCCATCGGGATCATCACATCGGCACCACGCCCGCTGCTGGTCAGCACGGGGAGCAGCGCGAGAATGGTGGTCGCGCTGGTCATGACGGCCGCTCGAATGCGAAGCTTTCCGCCTGAGATCACAGAGGATCGAACACCATCAGTTGTTGTCGGAACATCCTCTTCCAACGATTGCTTTATTCGGACCGCCATAATCACGCCGTTGTCAGTCGCGATCCCAAACAGTGCGAGAAATCCGACCCATACCGCAACGCTGAGGTCGTATGGGCGAATCTGAAACAGCTCTCTCAAGTTAGTACCGAGCAGATCAACATCCATAAACCAGGGCTGGGCATAGAGCCAAAGCATCACAAACCCGCCGCCCCACGATACAAAGACACCTGAGAAAACCATCAGCGTCACGCTGACTGTTTTGAACTGGAAGTACAGCAGCATGAAGATCACCACGAGCGAGAGCGGGAGCACAATACTCAATCTCTTTGCGGCACGGAGCTGATTCTCATACGATCCAGCAAACTTAAAGCTGACTCCGGCGGGGACAATCAACTCGCCGGAATCAATCTTGGATTTGATATAGGCCTGACAATCTTCGACGACAGTCACCTCTGCAATGCCTGGTTTTTTATCGAAAAGCACATAAGCCACTAAGAAAGTATTCTCACTCTTGACAATCTGCGGGCCTCGCCGATACTTCAAAACAGCCAACTCTTGGAGCGGAACCTGAGTACCATCCGGGGCCGGAACGAGAGTGTCAAGGAGTGTTTCAGGTTGATCACGGAGTTCCCGAGGATACCGAACACGAACCGGGTAGCGTTCGCGGCCCTCGACGGTCATCGTCAATGCTTTGCCACCGATAGCAACTTCGATGACCTCTTGAACATCGGTGATTTGAATCCCATATCGGGCGATTTTCTCTCGATCAATATCAATCTCAAGATATGGCTTTCCGACTACACGGTCCGCAAAGACGGCCTCGGGTTGAACAGATGGAACCTCCTTGAGAATATTTTCGAGTTCTAAGCCAAATGACTCGATCGTCTCGAGCGTCGGCCCATAGACCTTGATTCCCATCGGGGCTCGGAAACCAGACTGAAGCATCACGATCCGTGTTTCGATCGGCTGGAGTTTGGGAGCCCCAGTGATCCCCGGAATGCGGGCCACTTCGGCGATCGCATCCCAGATATCCTGTGACGATTGGATTTCATCCCGCCACTGACGGAAGGGTTTGCCGTCCGGATCTTCGATCAGATCACCAGAATCTGTTCGGGCAAACTCGCCTGATTCATCAACTTCAAACAAGAGCCGTTCGGCTTTGTCGTTGGTGATGTATTCGCTCTTGTATTCTACAATGGTCTCGATCATGGACATCGGCGCGGGGTCAAGCGGGCTGTCCACACGGCCGGCCTTTCCAACCGAAGACCTAATCTCTGGAACGCTGAGAATCCGGATATCGAGTTCTTTGATGATGTCGGTCGCCTCACCAATCGATGCGTGCGGCATCGTCGTGGGCATATACAAGAATGATCCTTCGTCAAGCTTTGGCATAAACTCAGCACCAAGACCCGGGAACGAATGGGCAACTTGTGCAACGCTACGATTTTCACGAACACCATCGGGCAACCAACCCCAAACCTGATCAAACCCAAGCCAGACCGTACCCCCCATCAGGGTAATAAAGATCGCAGGCGATAGAGCGATGACCTTGTGCTTGAGTGTCCAACTGAGCATATAGGGAAAGAGCACACGGACAATCCAGAATGACAGAAGTAAACCGCCGACAATGATGCCGATAAAGAGGGCGTTGCCGAAGGTCCCCTTCGATGGTCCCAGCGGTTCCCAAGAATCAGCGAGCACCACCAGCACAATCGCAACAACCACAAAGTTTGCAAGGAACTGCAGTCCCCGGCTCAACAACTTTGGCATCAATGGTTCGAGAAGATAAAACGCTCCAAACCCGGCGATTATCAAGCCACCGAGTTGGTAGACCCAGATGGCAATCCCGAGGCCTCCGAGCGTCAAAACGGCCGAAGCGAGTGTTCGTAATGACTTTCTAGGGATGCGGAACCCCATGAGTACCTGGGCAGCAGCGGGCAAGATTGTCAATGCAATAATGATCGACGCTATCAACGCAAAGGTTTTGGTATATGCCAATGGCTTAAACAACTTGCCCTCGGCTGCCTGCATCGTAAAGACAGGCAAGAATCCGACAACGGTCGTCGCCACCGCTGTAAGGACGGCGCTGCCAACTTCCGTGGCAGCTCTGTACACCACCTCCAAACGCGATTCTTCAGGGTCAGATTCGTCAAGATGTCGGAGTATGTTCTCTGACAGCACAATACCCATATCCACGATTGTTCCGATCGCGATGGCAATCCCTGAAAGGGCAACAATATTGGCATCAACCTTGAACACTTTCATGCCAATAAAGGTTGTCAACACCGTAATCGGGAGCATCATGCCGATCAGGATACTGCTCCGAAGATGCATCAGCATCAAGACCACAACAATGACAGTCACATAGACCTGCTGCTGGATCGCCGAGTTGAGTGTCTGCAGGGTTTCATTGATCAGTCCGGAGCGATCATAAAACGGAACAACGGTCACTCGGCTTTCTCTACCATCGGGTAAAATCTTCGAAGGCAGCCCCGAAGCGGTCAACTCGATCTGATCTTTAATTCGCTGGATCGTTGCCATCGGATTCTCGCCGTAGCGAACAACGACCACGCCTCCAACCGATTCGACTCCACCCTTGGTCAGCACCCCGCGCCGAAGCGCGGGTCCAAAGGCAACTTTGGCTATGTCTCCAACCAAAATCGGGATGCCGTTCCGGGTTGTAATTGCGGTTTGTTCGAGGTCTTTGGGTGTTTCTATAAAACCCAAACCACGGACAATATATTCGGCACGGTTTACTTCTAAAGTACGCGCTCCAACATCCAGGTTGCTACTGCGAACCGCCTTGATCACCTGCTTGAGCGTAATCCCCGCCGCTCGCATTGCATCAGGATTGACATCCACCTGGTATTCACGGATGAATCCACCGATCGAAGCCGCCTCGCTGACCCCTTCAACCCCGGCGAGTTGGTATTTGACTGTAAAGTCTTGGATTGATCGGAGCTCGTCGGGCTCCCAGCCACCGGTCGGATTCCCATCTTTGTCCCGACCTTCGAGCGTATACCAGAATACTTGGCCCAACGCGGTTGCATCGGGCCCAAGCGCGGGGGTCACACCAGGCGGAAGCGTGCCAGCGGGGAGCGAGTTGAGTTTTTCAAGGACACGCGAGCGCGACCAATAAAACTCAATCCCATCCTCGAACACGATGTAAATCGTTGAGAATCCGAATACCGAATAACTCCGGATGTCCTTCACACCTGGGATACCTAATAAGGCAACCGTCATCGGATATGAAATCTGGTCATCAATATCCTGAGGCGATCGCCCCGTCCATTCGGTAAAGACAATCTGTTGATTCTCTCCGATATCAGGGATTGCATCGACCGGGACAGGCGATCGCGGGAGATCGCCAATTTCCCAATCAAACGGCGCGACCATCACGCCCCAGAGCACCATTGTGAACAGAAGAATTACCACAACGATTTTTTGTTCCAAGCAGAGCCGAATCAACCGATCGACCGGCCCAGGGTTTGAAGGCAAATTCGGATCAGTCATTCGTGTGCCCCTTGTGCTCATTGGTGTTCATATCGCCCATATCCATTCCACTCATGTCGTCGTCGGCTTGATTGCCGATAGGGGGGGATTGGGGGGTGGTTGGGGGGAATGATTCTTGGATATCGCCGCAGTTGAGCATCATGTCCCCGTAGTACGGATTCATGATCTCAGTGCCGCGTTGCATCCAACTCGATTTTTTCATCGGGCAATACGCCACATTCCAGGTTTCATTGGCGGTGTGACCAAACTGTTTTTGTAGGGCAAGAACAGCATCGGTCATGGTCTTGAAGTGTGCCCTCGCGTCATCGATTGTCGTGACCGGCGAAGTCTTCTTGAGCGTTGACTCCGATCGTCTCCATATTCCAAGCGATTCGCCAACAAGCCCCGTTGTGTCAACCTGAGCAGATGCTGATTTAAGTTCTTCCCATGAGTCCAAGAAGCCGCTCATGTCATCATTGGCCAAGCGTTCTTGAATGGTCAGATACGCCAAATATACGGGGTTAAGACTTTCAGTAAATTCTTCTGGTGTAGATATTGACATGTCCATTTTGGGCATATTGGCTGGGCTTCCGCCGTGATTGTGCCCCCCGCCTCCGCCGCCACCGCTGGGCATCATCATGCTGGGCTTGGCATTGATCTGCATGGCACTGTCAATGCGGAATGCACCGTGAACCACAACCTCGTCGCCCTCTTCCAGTCCAGAACGCACAGTATAAAAATCCCCAGCCCTTGTACCCAGTTCGATTATCCGCCCTTCGTAGGTTGGTTGTTCCTGATCAGGAATACTCAGATACACCACAGACCGAGTCCCGGTAAACAGCACCGCGGTTCGGGGGATGACCAAAGGTATTTCAATCTCAGAAGTATCTGCCACGACACCGAGCGATTCGGCGCGGACCCTAGCCATCCCACAAACGACACATTGCCCAGGCGTATCGCTGACATGGGTTGGGTGCATCGGGCTCACCCACCGTCCTGCGAGTTCGTCAGCAATCACCGCGCCGTTGGCGGAAACCTTTGATCGGACCACGGCCGTCGAGAACATCCCCGGCTTGAGGCGCATGTCCTTATTGTCAACCGCTACACGAACCGCTGCTGTGCGTGTTCGTTCGTTAACCATTGGTTCAATAAAAGAAATTCGCCCAGGAAACACTTCGCCCGGATGGGCTTCAACCGTAAAGGTCACCGGCATTCCCCATCGAAGCATCGGCAACTGCGATTCATACGCCTCAAGATCAAGCCACAGACGAGAAAGATCAGAAACAGTCGCAATCGGATCGCCCGTCTTGAGGTAGTCGCCTTCGCGGGTAGCCAAATGGGTCACCACTCCACCGATTGGAGCAAAGATGGTCAGTTGATCAGGGTTGAAGTTGCCAGATTCAACATCTTCAATCTGCTGCTGGCTCAAGCCGAAGAGCCGGAGTTTGTCACGAGCGGCGGTAAGCGTCTGGCTCGATGTAGTCCGTAAGAACTCGCTGTCATCACTCGAAGATTCATATGAACTCTCGGCCTGTCGAAGTTCCTCAAAGGCGGCAAGCAAATCAGGGCTGTACATCTCAGCGAGATGATCGCCCTTCTGAACCGACACTCCAATGTAGTTCACATAGAGCCGGTCGATCCGTCCAGAAAAATACGCACTGATTCGAGCAACCGAGGTTTCGTCATAGACGAGATTGCCATAGAGTCGGGTTTCTGCCGATGGGAAGAAGCGTCCAACCTTGGCCGTCTCAATTTTACTCATGGCTTTGGCCGATTCAGACATCGACATCCGCATCGGGTTGTCGCTGCCTCCCACATCTTCGATGACAGGGATCAAGTCCATGAAGCAGATCGGACACTTGGCATCAGGATCGGGGAGACGAACGGTTGGGTGCATCGAGCAGGTGTACATCTGTTGGGATTCCCCATCGCCTTCCTCAGCGTGGGTGCCCTCTCCGGAATCAGCCACAACGGTGGTGGGGCTCCCGAATCGGTAGCCAACGATCAATGCCCCGACGATGAGAACCAACGCCACGGTTGCTGAAATGTTGCTCCATATCCAGCGGAGAATAGTCTGTGCTTTGCTTGGTGAAGTACTCATGGGTGTTGGACCTCGTCGGTGTTTGGGTGGCCAGGTTGGTTCGAGATTGATTCGTCTTGTGTTGCATCTATAGTCGTGGGGATCGCTCGTCCGACGAGCCGGTTGAGTTTTGCAAGGCCTTTGCCCCGATCCGCTCGTGCCCGCTCGGCAGCAATCGAGAACTCCAAAAGCGTCCGCTCGGTATCCAGAAGATCAAGAAACTCTGAATCTCCGGTTCGGAATCCAGCCAGCGACGCGGAGAGTGATTCCTGGGCCTTGGGGATCAGCGAATGCTCATACAATCGAACCCGCCGGTCGGCATCGGTGTGCTCAAACCACGCTTGGTACACTTGTGAGTCAATCGAGTTGTTTTTCGCATCCAACTCACGGCTGATCGACAACCGGCGAGCGATCGTCTCCCGGACTCCAGCATCGTACTTCTCTCTCCAGATCGGTAGATTGATCCCGAAGCTGACCAAGATTGGATCATCACCGCTCTCGGGGATCGTCGGGTTCATTGCTTCATCGGTCACGATATAGTCAATCCCGATCGTCAGATCAGGATACCCATTCTTTCGAGCGACATCACTCAGAATCCGCTGCTGTTCAACTTGCTGTTCAATCGACTGAAGCACCGGGCTCCAATCCTGGGCGATCTCGGTCAGCTCCTCCGCAGAAAGTGTCGCAAAGTGGTTGGGCAGCACTAACCCCGCCTCAATCTCCACATTGGGCTTTCGATTGAGCACGGCATTGACCCGTGCAACATAGCTCGGCCGGAGTGCCCTGAGCTGAATCACACGATCTTCAAGAAGACCCAGCTCGACCTGAACCCGGATCAGTTCAGGGTGTGACCCCACGCCGACCCGATACCGGGCTCGGATCACCTCTTCAAACGACTGCAAGAGTTTGTAGTTTTCATCGGTGACTTCAATCGTCGAGTCCAGATACGACAGCTCATGCAGATTGCTCATCAACTGCTCGGCCACCTGCAACTGTGCATTTTGGTAAATATACCACGCCGCCAGTGCCCCCTTGGCTGCTGCATCTTTCCGGTCGCGGAGCTTTCCGATCCATGGGAAGGATTGCTGGATTCCAACCCGAGCCTGCTGTGGCCCGACCCTCGTTTCAACTTCATTGAGGAAGAAACCAACCTTCAGACGCGGGTCAGGCATCGATGAAACCTGTGGCAGCCGCTCACTCGCCGCTCTCCACTGTTGGTATGCTCGCTCAATATCAGGATTGTGATAGAGTGCATAACTCAGGTACGACTCCGGCGTGGATTCAAGCAATGGCGATGACACCGCATCATTGGATTCACCTTCTTCTTGTCGGTAGACGGATATCGACGGAGTCAATCCTTCAGGTGTGGTTAATCGTGTAATGTTCTTTGGTGATGTATTGGTTGCATCGAATGGGCTCGAGCATCCTGAGAGGATGACTGCCGATGTCGCGCCCAATGCACACACGGTCATGCGCTTGGCCATTTCTTGGCTCCTGGAACTTGATGAAAACGGTCAAAGAATGATTGTACAGAATTTCAGCGCGGTCAGTGCGCACTCATCCTACCAAATCACTCTATATCCGCCAGTTCCCGAGCATTGATTGGGCTTGGTTCGTAGAAAGTATCCGAACCTCCTTGGTGCGCCACCCAGCGGTGCTTTGTCCCGTGGCTACGGGCAATGTCCAAACAATGAGATCCCCCGAATCAGGAATCCCAAGAATGAGATGCCCGATCGTTTGTGGCAGGATGGGTACAGAGTTTGAATCTGGATACTCAGAGGGATCCGATACGCACACGCACGCCTCGTTTGCCTCATCTGAGGCCGGGCATGTCGGTTCGATAACCTCTACATCGCAACACGAGGCGACTTCGATCACTTCGCAGCAAGACGAGTTGCCAGAGCGGTGGGCAGTCTGTTGGACCGTCCACCCAGCACTGCGTGCTGTTGGCAAGAGGAAGATCAAGATGGCGAGGTATCTCAGGTGCATAGTTGGTGCCAACTGTAGTCGGTTCAGAACGACTGATCCAACCCATTTTGGATCGACAATATTCCCGAGAACAATTGTGACGCTCACCAAATTACCCATCAAATGAGGGTAAATACTCAATTGTTGACAGAATTTAGATTTGAGGCATGAGAATCAGAACGCTCTAAATGCTTGCTGAGTAAGTACTACGAAGTTTCATACCTGTTCTTGGTCCGAGTGGATTACTGAGAACATGTCTCAATGGTGATAAACATATTAAATTATCGAATACGCGAAGATTTTCTCCCTGAGCGATAAATGCCAAGAATGGACAGTTGTTGGAATTTGAGCCCTTGCCTTGTCTGTGATCGGGACAGATTTTGCTCCAGCAGAGATGTTAATCCAGTCCAAAGAATATCTGGAGTGCTATTAGAAATTGAATCCCGGCCTCTATCAGCAATGGGGTTCAAGCAAGCACTTTCGAGGAAATGTTGGGTGTTCCGAATGTCACCAAGCAAACAGCGATGATATGGACCCCTTCAATCACGAAGGAGGCACCATCGCGATTCTGGTGAATCCAAAGAATTGCTCTCGCTGTAACTCAAAGGAGGTCGAAGAGTTCTCCAGTTCCCATCATGCCAAGGCCGGACGGATTCTCAGATTTCTTGAGAATGTGCTCGCTGAAGTGGTCGAGGGAAATAAAGACATGGTCACCATGGGATTCCTTGAGGGCGTCTCCGCAGCAGCGGCCAACGGCTGCTGGCAGTGTCATGGGACAGAAATCAAAATTTTCCCAGAATGAAAGCTCGATCCGGCAACCTACCCAAATCAGGGATCGGACGATTGAATCCCGATGGATCTGAAGGTTCATGCAACGCATGCCATACACGACATGATTTTTGCTGTCGCCCAATCCCGCCACCCAGACTCGTGCGGAAAGTGTCACATGGGCCCAGATCACCCGCAGAAAGAAATCTACGAAGAATCAAACATGGCATCAATTTTTTCTCAAAGATTGATGAAATGAACCTGAAGAATGAAAATTGGATTGTTGGTGAAGACTACTGGGCCGCGCCAACAAGTGCGACATGCCACATGTCACAGACAAAAAAACCAACCAGTCACGCACAATGTTGGTATGCGGATCAGTTGGGACAACCGTCCTCCGATTTCCGTATGGCCAGAAGTCTCAAGTGATGTTGGACAGGAAATCGACCTCGCCCTCAATTACCTGGTCGATCGCCATCTCACCATCCAAGGCCGGTATTCCCACTTCTTTGCTGGAGATTACTTCACAGACACCTCAGGAAGCTCCGCCGATGAAGACATCGATTGGCTCTACTTCCAAGCGACCTACAAATTCTGAGGCAAGTTCTGATTCAAAATGGTCATAGATATCCCGCCCGTTGGTATATCATCCAACCATGACCCACGATTGGAGCTGGCAAAGAGCCCGGGAATCATCGATCACACTTGTGCAAGGCCTCCGCGTGGGGCATTCCACGAACCAAGTCGATGCCACCGGCTGCACCGCGATCATTTGCGACATCGACCCCATCGCCGGGGTCGATGTTCGTGGGGGCGCGACCGCGACCCATGAGATCGAACTCCTCAACCCCACCGGCCTGGTCGATCGAATCCAAGGAATCATGCTCGCCGGCGGCTCAGCCCTGGGGCTGGCCTCGGTCCAAGGCGGTGTCGAGTATTTCAGAACCCTCAACCGAGGATTCACCACCGAACAAGGCACCATCCCCATCATGCCCGCAGCGGCGATCTATGACCTGGGCATCGGCAATCCAACAAGCTTTCCAACCCACGCCGATGGCTTGGCTGCATCTCAATCGGCAACAATCAATTTTGAACGGGGCAATGTTGGCGCAGGCGCGGGAGCCGTCGTCGGCAAAATCCAAGGCCACACCCACGCCACCAAAGGCGGACTCGGCTCAGCAGGATGGCAAACCCACGATGGACTCAAAGTTGGAGCATTGGCCATCGTCAATGCCTTTGGTGATGTCCATGATCCAGATACAGCCAACATCATCGCCGGCGCCAGAACCGATCAAAACACCCCGCTCAATACAGCCGCCACCCTCATCCAAGGCGACCCGAATCGTCCACCCATCAAGTTCGGTTCAAACACCACCCTCTGCGTCATCGCCACCAACGCCAAACTCACCAAGACCCAGGCCTCCATCGTCGCCCGAATCGCCCAAACCGGAGTTTCTCGCGTCATCTCCCCATGCCACACACAATACGACGGCGACATGGTCTTCGCACTATCGATGGGCGACCTAAAACACGACCTCAACCGAATCGGTGTTCTGGCATCTCGGCTCATCGAGGCCGCCATCGTCGATGCAATCCTCCAAGCCACCTCGATCCACAACATCCCGTCCGCCAATGATCTCGGTTGGTTCAGGTCTCTCAACTCCGGGCAAGCCGAATGACTTCAAGCCCCCCCAAATTGTTCATCCACGCTCTGGATCCCGACCAACTCAGCGATGCCCTTCAATCCGACCAGAGCCAGCGTCTCGGAACAACCACCCTCCGATCCCTATCAAAGCGCGCAATTCTCCTCAGTCATCCTACAGACACCATCATCGTCGATTCACCTCCAGACCCGGCATGGCTCCCATTCCTCTCAACCATCGGCATCGAAACCGGAACCATCCTCGCCCCTCAATCAACCAAATCCACACTTAGCCAATCCATCCTGTCCGATCAACATCTTCTGGAGCGACTCTCAAAGAACCAATGGATGATCGAGCCCTACATGGGCAGTCAAGAAATCCAACACCTATCCTCCACACTCAACACCGAACTCAACGCTCCAAATCCCAAACTCCTCAACCAACTCAACCTCAAATCAAACCTTCACGCATTTCTCGTCCAAGCCGATCTCCCAACCATCCAGACCACAACAGCCCCACGCGACGAAATCCACACCAAAGCCTTTCAGTCATTCAATGACCTCGGCCCACTCATGGTCCGCGCCGATCTCAGCATCGGAGGCCTGGGCGTCTGGAAAATAGAAAGCCAATCCGATATCCAAGCCCTCCAATACAGCATCAGCCAATCACCCGCCCATCGCCTCTTCATCATCCAGCCGTTGTTGGACATCATCAGTTCCCCCAATGTCCAGTACACCATCACCGATGCCAAACCCATATTCCTCGGCATCTCCGACCAACACATGACCCCATCACTGGCCTTCGGCGGAAACGACTACCCGAGCCCCCACGCCCAACATCCAGACCTCCTTCTACAGAGCCAACGCATCACCCACTGGCTCCACAAGAAGGGCTATCGAGGGATCGTCGGCATCGACTTTGTCATCACCACAGAAAACAAAGCGTACATCGTCGAAATCAATCCAAGGGTCAACACCTCCACCTTCCCGCTTCACCTCGCTCAGCGGCTCGGCCGTTCTGCGTTTCGTCTGATGACAGGGCTTCAAACGCAAACCGTCACCGACTTCGATCAACTTGTGGATGGGGTTGGGACTGATCTCCTCTACGACCCATTGCGTGGGTCAGGAATGATTCCCTTGACCGTTCCCAATGCCACGACCCCAACGCTCGACGCCATGATCTTCGCCGACGACCATACGACCATCACCAAACTCTCGAACCAGTTGAATAACCGATTGGGTCTTTCGGCTGCGAGTCTCTTGACATGATCCAGCACGACCCCAGCACCGGCCACCTCCATATCGACGGCGTAATGATACGGCGACCACCG
>Ga0316208_1003405_pt1 | contig 11531 bp, 9 predicted proteins | sample 3monopyrite_MG_FD_204944 | JGI IMG/M metagenome (GOLD analysis project Ga0316208, IMG submission 204944) | Microbial mat bacterial communities from mineral coupon in-situ incubated in ocean water Damariscotta River, Maine, United States -... | ecosystem: Environmental > Aquatic > Marine > Coastal... | reverse complement strand
GGTTCTACGGCTGCGGCATGAATCCCGATCGGTGGAATCCGACGAGCGAGGGCGCAGACTTCGCTCTGCCCCCTGAACTCCAGCCCATCGAGGCCGTCCGACAACACATTAGTGTGCTCAGCGGTTTCAGCGTGATCCTCGCGGGCGAAACGAACCACGTCCATCGGACGGGCGTCTTCGGAACGCTGACAGGCGGCGCGCCGAAGAATACGACCGAGATCGACGGTCCGACCCTCGACGTCTTGATCGCGGATACGGTCGGGCAGTCCACACGATTTCGATCGCTTGAGATGGCGGCCCACGGCCTCGCGAAAGACACCTACAGCATGCGCAGCGAGCGCGCGCGAAATTCGGCGGAGCCTTCGCCGCTCTCGCTCTACCAGCGCGTGTTCGGCAGTGGGTTCACCGATCCCAACGCGGGCGAGTTCGCACCGGATCCTAAGACGATGCTTCGCAAGAGTGTTCTCTCAGCGGTGACGGAAGACCGGAAGGCGATCGAAGGTCAGCTCGGCCAGGCCGATCGCGAACGACTGGACGAGTATTTCACTTCGCTTCGCCAGTTGGAGCGACAACTCGAGCTCCAGCTCTCGGCTCCGCCGCCGCTTGAAGCGTGTACACCCGCTTCGGCCCCGAAGGGTTCGCCGGTTTCGCAGGACATCGAACACGTCGCGGAGAATCACGATTCAATGACGAAGGTGCTTGCGCTGGCGCTCGCATGCGATCAAAGCCGGGTCTTCAATATGGTGTTCTCGGCCGGCGCGTCGCGACTGCATACGGCGGGGAGCGCCGATACACATCACACGCTTACCCACGAGGAAGCGAAGGATCCGGAGCTCGGATACCAGCCGGAGGCGACGAAGTTTGTGCTTCGAAGCATGGAAGCGTGGGCCCGCTTCGTCGACGTGCTCGCCTCGGTCCGCGAAGGGGACGGAACGCTGCTCGACCATTCGGTCGTGCTCTGTCATTCCGAAACCTCTGACGCGAATAGCCATAGCGTGACAGGGCTTCCGCTGATGCTCGCGGGAACGGCCGGGGGGCGGGTCAAGAACGGCATCCACATCCGCGGCGCTGGGGAATCCACGGCCCGAGTGGGACTGACGTTGCAGCAAGTGATGGGGCGAAATGTGGCGCGATGGGGCTATCGCGGGAACGAAACCAGTCGGCCGATCTCGGAGATTCTCGCTTAATACGAAATCGTCAGGGAAGGAGCCGAAGATGCCTTTCGACCGCAGGACGGGGACGCATATGACGGATCTACAAAGAGTGAACCGATCGTTCGATTGGGCAAGAGAAGCGGCGCGGACGACGACGTATTCGCACGTCGTGGTGATCGCCCTCTCTGTTCTGATCCTGGGCTGTGATAGCGACAACCGTGAAGTGAAGACGGGCGCTGCTCAGGCAGAGGCCACTCCGGTTCGCGGGTACGTCATGGCGCGATGGTTCGACGAGATTCCTCATGACGAGCCCGGGGAGTGTCCGGAGGGATTGAACGTCACGGAGGTGGAATACTTCTCGGAGCAATGGGAGCGCTACATGGTCGAGCGCACCCGTGTGCGTGAAGAGGAGGGGCGCTTTCTCGAATGGGACCACGCGCTTCTGCCGCCCGATGCCTGCCAGGATCCCCGCGCTCAGCCCGACCCGGGCTATTTGACGCTCAACGGACCGGCGCGCGTGTCAGGACTCGATCTCGATGGGGTTGCTTCGAGCCGGTCCGCGGCACAGGCAGGGCAATGCGGACACGATGATTTCGTGGACCCCGACGGTCGGCCGGGCATCGACAACCAGGCGTGGCGCTTGATGGGGTGCGTTCGTGGCTATCGGCCGAACGATTTGATGGATCGCCTCCACAAGGCGAACACGATGATCAATGAAGGGGGCTACGCGATCCTGATGGAAATCTCCGGGATGGACGATCCCGTGAACGATGACGATGTCGCGGTTCAATTCCTCTCGTCCGCCGCGCCGGTCAGCCTGAACGCCCTCGGCGAACCGATGGAGATGGTGAGCTTTACGGCGCATTCGGATACGACCTATCATAATGCGGTCGCCCGCGGTCGAATCGTCGATGGCGTGTTGACGACGGACCCTGTCGACTTGCGGCTCAAGATCAAGCAGCAGACCCAGGACAACGCTGTCTACTATCGCGACGCGCGAATCCGAGGAACGGTTCTCGCCGATGGGAGAATCGAAGGAACGCTCGGCGCCTACTGGGACAACGAGAATTTCTGGTCAATGATGAACGATCACATGATCGGTGATCGCCACCAGGGGCGAAACGCGGCGTTCAATCGGGGCTTCATGTGTGCGGGCCTCTATCATGCGATACCGCGCGTCGCTGATGGCCATCCCGACCCGGAAACGGGAGAGTGCACGTCGATGTCGATGGCCCTTCACTTCGAGGCGAAGCCGGCCTTCGTGATTCGCCCGACGCTGGCGAGTCGGGACTAGTCTTCGATCAGCCCTCGATCGTAAGTACAAGCTTTCCTACCGAAGATCGATCTTCGAGCATCTCATGGGCCCGCGCGGCGTCTTCGAGGGGCAGCGTCGTGATCTGCGGAGGCGCGAGCCAGCCTGCTTCGACCCCAGCGAATACCTCGGCGCCCTTGCGGAGGACCTCGTCTCGGCTCCGCAAAAAGTTGGTCATCATGCCACCGCTGATGCACACGGCTTTGGGAAGGAGGAGGAGGGGCGAAATCGGATCGGGCGGACCGCTGGCCATTCCGTAGAGACAGATATGGCCCTGGCTCGCCATGCACTCCAGGTTTCTCGCGAAGGTGGTCTTCCCAACACCATCGACGACGTAGTCGATGCCATGGGCTTCCGTGAGTTCGAGGGCGCGCTCGACGAAGTCTTCCTCGTTATACAGGATGATTTCGTCCGCGCCGGCCTCACGGGCGAACGCGGCCTTCTTCTCGGTCGAGGTCGTGCCGATGACCCGTGCACCGAGGCGCTTCATCCAACCGCATAGCAATAGACCCATGCCGCCGGCCGCTGCATGGATCAGGACAGTCGTTCCCGGCTCGATCTTCTTCTTGTCATGCACGAGATAGTGGGCGGTCAGTCCCTGCAGCATGACTGCGGCCGCGGTTTCGAGGGACACAGAATCGGGAACGGGAATCAAAGATCCTTCATCGACGCATTTGAGTTCGGCATAGGACCCGACGGTTCCGTCGCCCCCCATGACGGGTGCCCAGGCGACGCGATCCCCAACGGAGAGGCTCGTTACGCCTTCCCCGATCGACTCGATCACGCCGGCGCCCTCGACGCCGGGGATCATGGGCAGAGGACTTGGGATGAATCCCCGTCGCATCACGACATCGGCGAAGTTGACACCCGCTGCCGCGACTTGGACGCGAGCCTGCCCCGGCCCGACCTTGGGATCGTTGGCCTCTCGAACCTTGAGAACGGACGGGTCGCCCGTCTCGTCCACCACAACTGCGCGCATAACAGAGATCCTTCCCGATGAAGATGAGTGAAGCGAGGGTATGAAGCTTCGCCAGGGGTGAACGCTAGCCGACATTCTCACCCGTTTGGTGGCGCGGCCGCTTCTGTTGCGAGCGCTAGAGTTTTCGCGGCGACCGATCCCAATAGGGCGAGAGGGTTCTCTTTAGTGCAAGCGCAACACGATCAAGTCATCACCGCGAAACGCTACCGCGTTGCGTTGTCAGCCGGCGCGTCGGTGACAACGAATCGCTCGGCCGAATCAAAGGTTGTTCAGGTTCTTCCCGTCGACACGATCGTTGTGATCGCAGAGGTGGCAATTCCTGCGGGCGGCGCAGCTTCGCGTGTGCGAATCAGCAGTCCGGCCGGTTGGATGAATCTTGCGGACCTTGCGGAAGCCCCGGCCATTTCCGGATTGCGATTCGATTGGTCGAGGTTCGAGGCGCAGCACGAGGAAGTCGCGCCGGGGGATCTTTACGGGCTCGAATTCCCGTTCACGATCTCGATGATCGAGGAACAGGGCGCCGAGTTCTTGACCCGAGCCTTTCATGCAGCGGGAACGATGTCCCGGGACAATCACGTCGTCGCGGTCTCTCGCATCGAGCCCTGTCATGGGGGGCAAGCGGCGGACAAGGCGTTCCTGGATGTCGAATACGCTCGCGCCGAAGCGGGGCTTCGTGGGGAGCTCTTCGTCAAGATGCCCGCGAGTGATGTGCAGCGGAAGTTCTACCTGGCGAACACGGTGCCCTTCGAAGTGGAGTTCGCGCGATTGTCCTCTCGCGGGGTCGTGCCCGTGGACGTTCCGCGTTTCTACTTTGGGGACTACAACACGACAACTTCGAACTACATCCTGATCACCGATCGTGTGGGGTATGGCGAAGGCGCGATCGCGCCAACGTGCGAGAAGGGATTCGATCACGAGCTTCCGGACGCGCATGAGCGCTATCTCGTCCTCACGAAGTCTCTTGCGGCGCTCATCGCTGCGCACAAGAGCGGTGACCTCGGAAGCGAGATCGAGTCGATCTTTCCCTTTGCGCCGAGTGCGCCGCTGTCACGAATTCCGTCGCAGGTCGAGACTCAGCTCGACAAGGTGTCGACGTTCATCTCAGAGACCGCGCCAAATCTCTTTCCGGAATGGGCGAGTCAGCCCGATTTTCTTGCCAGGTTTCGTGCTGATGTGCTCTTCGGGTTTGAGCACGTCGAAGAAATGGCAAGGCGGCTCCATGCCGATGTCGACTACGTGGGGCTCTGTCACCCGAACCTGAATCTCGACAACGCCTGGTTCTGGCGCGAATCCGACGGCGTCCTGCATGCGGGGCTGCTCGACTGGGGCATGACGCGGCAGATGAATATCTCTCAGGCGTTATGCGGGATGCTGATGTTCCCGGAACCGGAGACCTATAGCGAGCTCGTGCGGAACGTCATCGATACGTTCGTTAAGGAATATGAATCGATCTGCGGTGTCCGTCTCGAGGCGGCGACGATCCGGAACCACTACAAGGCGTCGCTCTTCCTGAATTCGATCAGCATGATTCTCGAGATCGTGGTCGATCAATTCGATCAATTCTCGCGGGAAGAGTATCGAGCGATGGAGAATCGATTCGATCACGGTCTACAGGCGTGCGGGCTCTCGGCCGGCGTGATCTGGGTCCGGAATCTGGTCGAGGACTGGAACGACGGACTCACGCCCGCGGAAGCGATTCGCGAAATTCTTGACGCTTCGCCCGGTTCACGCACGACGAGTTGATCTGAGATCGGGGAGCGGAGTGCTTCCGCGCGTCTGTTCGTTCAGGACTCGTTTGATCCGTCGCCGAGTTCTTCTTCGATGGGCTTCCAATGGAAGAGGCCGTAGATCATCGTCTGCACGAAATGATTTCCCATCGATCCGCCTGCACGAGCGAAGAGGTCGCGCTTCATCAGGAACTCGATGAAGTGTGCGATGACGAGAAGCCAGAAGAGCACCCGACCGATCGTGGCGATCAGGCCCGTCGCGAGAAACATCGCCAGTGCGGCGCCAATCCAGAGTACCCAGACGCTTTGTTTTTGCATGGGATCACGTTAGCCAGCGCCGGGACGCATTTCACATGCGCACGCGGGGAGAGCGCACGGTCCACTCGGGTGACGAGGGCGATGGGGCGGGGAATGGAGCAGGGGATCGAGCGGGAAATGTCCGCCCCGTGTTCCCGAGCGGCGGCTAGGACGAGGATCGTCGTCGACGGCGGCGCATGTCGAGCTCTCGTGCGGCTTCGACCATGCGCTGACGCGCTTCGACGGTGGGCGGAGAGGTTTCGCCCTCGAGTTCAAGCCCCGCCACTTCAAGCATCGCCGTAACGGAAACACCGTTGCGCTCACAGAAGTCTCGCCAGCCACGCGCGGCGCGCCCCGCGATTTTGGCGGAGATCACTTCCCGTTCATCTGACTCTCTATCAGGCAGTGCTCTGTCCTTGGGATTTCATCGGAAATGAAGAGTCCGACGACCGGGGGCTTCGTTGTCACGGCTGCCCGAATGCTGAGGATGGCGCGCTTTCCGTATCTGACGCACCGAAGTGTTCATCATGCTGTCTGATTCGTCCAGTTGGGATATGCTCCGACTAGTTGCAGATATTTGCGACTAGTAGTTCGTGGAAGCTGCCGTTCCTGAGTTGATTGCCGGCCACGTCGAGATTCCTCACCAAACATTTTGAGAATGGACGCAATGCGGCACGACCTGGACATCCCATCAGATTTTTCAATTGAGCAGAACGCCGATCAGTCGGCCATGCTCGTGCGCGCGCGGGGAACGCTCTCGGATGAGAGTCTGCGCAAGCTCAAGCCGGCGCTCGAAGAGCTGGAAGCCTCGCTCGATCATCCTTCGATTCTCTTCGACATCCGCGATGTGACCGACTTCTCTGGCCTGAGCGCACGGTTTGTGCGGGAAATGGCACAATCCGACGAATGGAGTCGATGTCACGATGGACAGAGATCTCGTCGTGCGGTTGTCGTCTCGTCGACGGGGCTATACGGATTGGGGCGGCTCTACCAGCTGAGCACCGGATCATCCGAAGACGAATCGCTGAAGCTCTTCCGCGACGTGCGGGGTGCCCTTGAGTACGTCGGCTTCCTCGCTGAGTCCGAGAGCGAGACCGCCTCGGGCTCACCCGGCGCAGATCCTACGACCTAGTCCGGACTCGGCGAGCGGTAGTCGAGGGGCGGTTGCCGCTCTCCGACGAGCGGGCGGTAGACAAAGTCGAGGCCGACGCGCTCGCGCAGCTCGGCCTTCGCGGCTTCGAGCAGGTCGGGGCGGGTGTAGAGATCGATGGCCATCATCGAGAGCGTTTTCGCAGCATTGATCATGGCCTTGTTGCCGATCTCGGTTCCGCCGGCGGCGACTGCCTACATCGAGAGGAGCACACAACGGATGTCTCGATCTCTCGAATTTGCGAAGAGTCCGGTGTGTCGAGGAGCTCGCTATACGCGCGCTTTTCGGACCAGGACGCGATCATTCGCGTCGTTTACGCGGATTTTTGCGTTCGCGCTCGAGAGGTGATCCAGCGACTGGACGGTGAGTTCGTAGGGCTCAAGGCTCGGGGTGCGGGGTTCTCGGACCTGATCCGACTCTCGATCGAGCTTCATCGAGACTTCTATCACGGCGAATTGGGTCTCGTTCAGGCGATGCGGAAGCAGGAAGCGGTCGATGTCGTCATTCGCGAAGAGCGGGAAGCGCTGGACCGCGACATGATGACGTCGGCATTAGGCGTCTTCTTCAAGCACTTTCCCGCGTTCGAGAAGACGGATCTTCGCGCACGGATGGACGACGCGAGCCCCATGATCGTTGCGAGCTTCAGGAGCTTTCTGGATTTCCCGGATCAGCTGGGCGCGATCACGCCCGACGCGATCTCCAAGCTGACAGATCATCTGACGGCGCTGTTGATGCAGACTGTCTCTGCGCCGGAGCAGGTCGCCGATGTGAGACGCGATTCATCGAGATCGTTGGTCTGAAGCGAAGCTGAGCACGGCGATCGCGATCGGCCGGGGGAGCGCACCGGCGTGGAGAGCGGCGGGCTGCGGTGCGCGATCGGTCATTCTGGATACCTCTCTAGGAAATCGTCGCCTCTGTGAAGCCTGCAACAGAGCGCACCCGTTAGGCATCCGATTCTTTCTGGCACACGGATTTCAACAGAACCCGGAGATGCAGAATGGATGCTTTGAAGAGTTTCGTCCGATCGAATTCGAAAATACGCTGGATACAAAGTGCGGTCATCGTCTTCGCGACCTTCGGGATCGCGTCCCTGGCCGCGGCGGAGACCACGCTTCATACGCTGACGGGAAGCGGCTCACAAACGGTGACGGGGCCGGCCCTTACACTGGTCACCTTCGAGGGAGGAGACACAAGTCTCGATCTGACGGTCGCGGTGACGTCTTCGGTTGCGATCTTCTTCTCAGGGGAATGCACTGTCGCCGCTCCTGATGATACGACCTGGCTCGATGTCGATATTCGGGTCGATGGCGTCGCTTTGGCGCCGACGTCCGGGAATAACGCGTTCTGCACGTCCGAGTCGGCTTCGAGCCTGAGTCGTGGTTGGCATAGTGGCTCGGCGGATGCCGTCGGGACGCTGTCTCCCGGTGCGCACACGATTGATGTTTCCGCGGCGCTGATGAGCGCAACGAGTTCAGACCAATGGCGAATGGGTGAAACGACTCTGTTTGCCATCGTGATGGGAGAGGGAGCATGATCCGGATGAATTCTCGAACTGTCTTGCTCGCTTCGGCGTTCGCGCATCTCGCGATGCTTGCATGGGGCGTGACCTCGGCGCAGGCAGCACAGGACATCTCGACGCCTAGCATTACATCCTATCCCTTCGGCGGATGCCTCGATCCTGCTTATGCCGTGAGCTTTACCGGCACGGCGACAAACGACGACGACGGCAACGGCGCCGACTTCGTGAGCGCGGTCGTGTACGACGGGGCGCTCCATGTCGTGGACGTCTTCGATGGGGACATCAACGGGACCGTCGGTGACTTCATCGACTATTCGGTTCTTTCGGGTCTGACCTCGGGGCCGATCAAGGTTCGTGTTCACGATACGAGTTATGAAGTCGCCGCCCTGGGTGGCGACCTCGATTGGATGTCGACGTCGCCTGTGCTGGCGCAATTCGTCATCGATCCGCTGACGGATTTCCCGTCCTGTGCAGGCTCCCTCCCACCGGGACCCGAGATTCGACTTGAGGGGATCTCGAGTCCTGGCAACGTGATCTTGTACAGCGCCGGGACCACCATCGTGGACTCCACGACGGTCGATGTCCCTGAACACGCTCAGCTCGTTGTGAGTTATTCCGCGGAGTGTGCGGTGGAGGGGCCGATGTCGAGTTGGGTGGGAGTCGAATTGCTGGTCGACGGGGTCGCGATCAAGCCGACGAGTGGCTTCTACGCCCTTTGCGCCGGCAAGGGCACCAGCGGTCTCGATCAATGGTTCTCCGGTCGCGCGATCGGAGCCACGGTCGTATCTCCCGGGCGCCATACGGTCGAAGCACGAGGCAGCGGTCGCGGCGGGGCGCTCGGATGGTGGTGGGGGGATCGGACGATGGCGATCACCGTTCCCGAACCCGGTGCGAACATGATGCTCGCATTCGGGTTGTTGATGCTGCCCGTGTGCGCACGCTTCCGTTCTCGGAAACATCGCGGCACGTTCGGTTCGACTCTCTCGTCCTGTGCGCTCGCACTTTGCGTCGTGTTTGGCGTGGGAGCGGCAACCGAATCGCAAGCACAAACGACCGTCAGCTCCGAGACGCATGGTCTCGTGCAGAGCATCCCCTACAACGGGACGACACTGCTCGCACTCAACGAATTGGGATCGACGCGACATACGGTCTTCAATCCCACCTCTTGGAAACGCGTCCAGCTCACCTACACGGCGGAGTGTCAGGTTTTCTCGAACATTGCGACAAACACCTTTGTCGAGCTCGAGATCAGCGTGGATAATGTCGCGCTCGAACCGACGGGGACGGATTTCGCGTTCTGCACCTCCGATGGGATGGGAGGTGGAAACTGGGTGAGCGGATCGGTCACTGCGTTCGCCGACCTCGCGCCGAGTTCTGTGGTGAAGAATATCCGCGTTCGGGCTCGACTACGCGGAGCCGAACAAGGTGAGCAAGCCACGATCGATGACACTTCGCTGATCGTGCTCCAGACGCCCATCGCCGCGCGCTAGCTGTGGGGCATGCGCGGGTCAGGCCCTCCTTGCTCGGGAGGGCCTGGCCTCGGTGGTTCTCGCGTCGATCGTTTCAGCCCTTGAAGACGGAAACCTCAACTGCATCGGGGAGGTCCGAATACTCGACCGTCGCGGGTCGATGTTCGCTGTCATAGCGGCCGCAGGTTCGAACGTACTCGAGATACTCCGCGGGGTTGAAGGACTCACCTACGTTGTCCGCGACCACGATGCTGCCCGGACGAATGAGACTGTTCGTCTCGATCGCAATCAAGTCTCGCTTGTAGAGGTCCTTCCAGTGATCGAGAAAGATCACGTCGAAGGGGCCTTCGAGGTTCGGGATGCTGTCACCGGAATCGCCCTGAACGACCTCGACGCGGTCCGCGAACCCCGCGTGGGCGACGTTGCGCCGTGTGGCTTCGGCATGTTCCTCGCCGATCTCGAGGGAGACGACGCGACCGCCATCGACCACCTTCATGGCGAAAAGGATTGCCGAGTAGCCAACGAAGGCGCCTAACTCGAGCACGCTCGGGTTCGCCGGAGCGCGGTCGAAGACTTCGCGTACGAGCTCGCCCTTGTCCGGACCGATGTTGATCAGGAAGGCGATCTCCCGTGCGTAGTGATCCATCGCTGCGAGCACGCCCGCGGCGTCACCCGCCTCGACGTTCGCGGCGACGTAGTCGCTCACGCGGAGCGGTTCTTTCTCGATCTTCGTGATGAGGTCTGCGATGCCGGACATGTCTCTCAATACCTCCATGAACTCTCGTGGGCGAGGACGCTTGGGGAAGGCTAACCCAGCCCAGTCGTCGCGACAGGCGAGGGCGATCGGACTAATCGTCGTCGGCCGGCGCGACGAGAATCTTCGCCGCTTCCCCTGCGCAGAGCGCGCGAAAGCCCGCATCAAGCTCGTCGAGGTCGAGGGTCTGGCTGAGCAGGGGGCCTGCTCTCAGCCGCCCGTCCAGCATGAGATCCATTGTGATCGAGAATTCGTGATGGTGATGAGCCGTCGAGTTGTCGAGCAGAATTTCTTTCGTGATGCAGGCAATCGGGTCGAGTCGAACCCCTTCGCCGGATACCCCGATCAGCATGAAAGCCCCGCCCGGCCTAACCAGTTGGAATCCCGTATCCATCGCGGCCTGGCTGCCTGAACATTCGTAAACGAGGTCGACGCCTAAGCCGCCGGTCTGGTCGCGAATCCATGCGTCGGCTTCGGGGCCCGGGCATATGGCCTTCGTCGCACCGAGAGCCTCGGCAAGCGATCGCCGAGCAGCGTTGGGCTCAAGGACGAAGACTTCCCCCGCCCCCGCGATATGCGCGAGCTGCAGCGCGAAGAGTCCGATCGGTCCCGCGCCAAGAACGAGGACGCGGTCGCCGATCGTGGGAGAGCGCCGCCGGATCGCATGCAGTGCGACGGTCGCGGGCTCGACCATGGCGGCGTCGTCGATGGAGAGTGCATCGGGAACCGCAACGAGCGAGTCCGCAGGAACCGCAATCCGAGGCGCATAGCCGCCATGCGGGGGTGTCAGGGGATGGATGCCGTAGGCGAGCGCCATGATTGCCGCGCATCGATGAGCATGCCCCGCGCGACACTCGGCACATCGCCCGCAGGCGACCGGGACCGCCATCACAACGCGGTCTCCCTCTCGAAGCCCAATCGATGCCGCGCTGCCGTCATCGCTCGGCCCGAGCGCCATCACCGTCCCTGCCCATTCATGACCACAGAGAAAGGGCGCATAGGGATGGCCATCGCGATAGGCCGCGACGTCCGTTCCGCAGATCCCACAGCGATCGACACGAACGACCGCCGCACCGCGTGTGGGTTCGGGCTCCGGGAAGTCCTGGTACTCGATCGATTCCTGGCCTGTGATCAGTGCAGCTCGCATGGGGATGTCCGTTTCGTCTTTTG
>Ga0316208_1003404_pt1 | contig 11531 bp, 9 predicted proteins | sample 3monopyrite_MG_FD_204944 | JGI IMG/M metagenome (GOLD analysis project Ga0316208, IMG submission 204944) | Microbial mat bacterial communities from mineral coupon in-situ incubated in ocean water Damariscotta River, Maine, United States -... | ecosystem: Environmental > Aquatic > Marine > Coastal... | reverse complement strand
ACACGTCGCCCTGATGGTTCGAGTAGTTTTAATTTGTTCAACATTAAAGCCGACACACGCTGGGATGGTGAACGTGTTATTAAATCAACGTTGGAGTATGACAATGGTTTGGCAAAATACGAAAAAGCGTCTTTCAGATCCTATGACTCTTATGCTGACAGTTTTGATGATTATGTTGATTTTCTTCGTACGAATAATCGTTATGCTGATGCATTACACCATCAATCGAATCAGTCTGGCGACCATGCATTTATTAAAGACCTGCACAAAGCGGGATATGCAACCGATCCGAATTACGCGAACAAAGTAATTGATATTTTAAACCGTGATTCGATGCAGGACCATGTGAAAGCAAATACTAAGTCAGAGGCGGTGAGTTAAATGGCTACCTCTGATGTACTTTCAATTGGACTTTCCGGAACGCTCACATCCGAGCGTGCTTTAGCAACGGCAAGTCATAATATTGCCAATGCAAATACAGAAGGCTTTTCCCGTCAACGTGTGCAGGTTGATACCCGTCCCCCTCAACTCGCGGGTGTCGGTGCATTAGGGACAGGGGTTAAGATCAATAATGTTAAACGGATTCATGATGAATTTGTCTCATCAGAGCTACGTAGTAATGCATCAATAGCAAGTGGGCTACAAACGAATTATGACTTTACCAGCCAGATAGATAATATGCTGGCTGATCCTAATGCAGGGCTTGCACCAACCTTACATTCATTTTTCGCATCAATTAATAATGTTGCAAATGATCCGTCATCACAGTCAGCCAGACAAGTGTTAATTGGGGAAGCTAAGGCGCTCAGTGAACGCTTTGCTTATTTAGATAATCGATTTGAGAGCTTACAAAAAGGCACAAATGAAACGTTAAAAAGCCATATAAATGATGTCAATGATCTTGCAAAAGCAATTGCCGATGTAAACTGGAAGATTGTATTGGCTAAAGAAGTCACGCAAGGTGAACCGAGTGATTTACTGGATCAACGTGAACGTTTACTGCATAACTTATCTGAAAAAGTTGTTGTTAGAACAAACGAACAGGAAGATGGTGCGCTTAATGTTTTTATTGGTAACGGGCAAACATTGGTGCTGGGTAAACGCCATGCATCATTAGATTTAAAAGCCAATCAACATGATCCTTCACAGTTAGAAGTTGTTTACCGGAATCAAGGCGTTGATTCGGTAGTTACCCAGTTTATGAAGGGCGGGGCGATTGGTGGTTTATTAGATTTTCGTGAAAATATGTTAGGTGGTGCACAAAATGAATTGGGGCGTATAGCGATTGGCGTATCAAAAACATTTAATGACCAACATCACAAAGGTATGACGTTAGACAATGAGCTGGGCGGTGACTTTTTTAAGTCAATTGATAAAACTACGCCACTGACTTTACCGAGTTATTCTAATAAAGGTGACTATGAATTAAAAACAACCATTACTGATACAGATAACTTAACGGTGAGTGATTATTTATTAAATTATAATGCGGGTACTTATACTTTATTACGAGAGAGTGATGAAGAAATTGTTGGTAAATTTAATTCTTTACCACACACGATTGAGAGTGAAGGTTTTACGGTTGAACTGGAACGTGGTACTTCGATAGAAAATGGCGATAGCTTTAAAATTCGACCTACACGCACAGCCGCCAGAGAGTTCGCAGTAGAAATTGAAAGAGCAAATGATATTGCGGCAGCATCCCCTGTGCGTGTTCGTACCTCGGTTAACAATATGGGTGATATAAAAGCAACGTTACAAAATATTAAAAACATTAATGCTCCCAGCTTTGCTGTAGTACCAGGCACGTTATCACCTTCTATTACAGTTCGGTTTATTGATGATAATCATATTGAGTTACTCGATGACAAAGGCAAGGTGATACAAGCTCAGCAGTTAGATGAACAAAATAAAGCGATACCGGCAACACCGGGCGTGTCCGGTGAGTCAGGTTCGCCCGCAACGCCCGCTATTCCAGCAACACCGGCCGCAAGAACGACCACTATTGCATCATTATCAGATGATGGTTCGGATGATGATAGTGATAGTCCAGCAGAGGGAATTGAAACGGGTATTTTTTATGATGCAGAAACGGGTATAAATTTATTTCCAACACCAACAGGGATGGAAACGGGTTACAACGTTCAACTTACAGGTAAAGCAAAAGCCGGTGATGTTTTTGTCATTGAATTTAATAAAGATGCGGTTGGTAATAATGTTAATGCACTTGAGTTAGGTGATTTACAAAGAAAAGCCACGTTGGATAATGGCACATCTAATTATAATGAAGTGTATAGCCAGTTAGTAAGTCGGGTGGGCAGTAAAACGCATGAACTGGATGTTAATCGTGAAGCTCAAAATATTTTGTATGGGCAGGCAAAAGCACAAAGAGAAGCGGTCTCTGGTGTTAACCTGGATGAAGAAGCGGCGGATTTGGTTCGCTATCAACAGGCTTATCAGGCTAATGCCCAGGTCATCGGCGCAGCAAGTGAAATGTTTGATACGTTAATTGGTGTATTGAGAAGATAATGACCAGAATTTCAAGTTTTCAAATGCATCAGAATGCGATTAATTCCATGTTAAAGCAACATGAAACGTTAAGTCGTACTCAACAGCAGGTTGCTACCGGTAAAAAGATCTTTAAACCATCTGAAGATCCTGTTGCCGCTTCACGTGTGGTTAATCTTAAAGATACACTGTCAGCTATTGATCAACATCAGTCAAATGTGGATGCTGCACGAGCACGTATCACCTTATCTGAAGGTGTTTTGTCGAATGTGGTTGAATCAATCCATCGGGTTAGAGAGCTTTCTATACAGGCAAATAATGATTCGCAAAATGAAAGTACACGTTCTTTTATTGCTGCTGAAGTCGAACAAATTCAGGATGCATTATTAAATTTAGCAAATACAACCGACAGTAATAACGAATATTTATATTCAGGTAGCCTGGGCCGTTTCAAACCTTTTTCACGAAATGAAGCAGGTGGCTTTGAATACAATGGTGATGAAAGCCATCGTGAAATACAAATTAGTGGTAGCCGACGTATTGCAGTTGATGATCCGGGATCCGCTGTTTTTCTTGAAATTAAAAATGGTAACGGGATTTTTACTACGTTAGATGCTGTTGATAATACAGGTTCAGGTGTGATTGATCCTGGTCAGGCATCCGGTGATTTTATTCCAGATACTTATGGCATTATTTTTGATAAAACATTTCCAGAATATGCTGATAAAGAAAAAAGCGGAAAAATTCCTTTAACCTATAGTGTTGTTGATTCTAAAGGCAACACCTTATCGGCAGGCATTCCTTTTGAATCAGGTAAAGATATTGCATTTAATGGGGTGCATACGTCAATAGAAGGCATGCCTGAAGATGGAGATGTTTTTGTTGTTCGCCCGAGCCAGAATCAGGATATTTTTACCACGTTGCAAAATTTGATCCGTGCATTAAAATCTAAAACACCGGAAGCAAATGATAAAGTGGGTTTCCACAATGCAATGAACCGTTCATTAACAGATTTAAATCGCTCTCTGGATAATATCCTTGAAGTACGGGGAAACATTGGCGCACGTTTAAATGCATTAGATAGTCAGGAAACCATTAATGATGCTTATCGCATACAAATTCGAGAGATTCTTTCCAATGTTGAAGATTTAGATTTTGCAGAAGCGGTGAGTCGTTTAAATCTTGAAATGACCGGTTTAGAGGCGTCTCAAAAAGCGTTTACCCGGGTTCAGGATATTTCTCTGTTTAATTTTCTCTAAATTTTGTCTTTTATTTCTAATAATTTTTATAATTCCTGTAATATCCAATAAAAACAACAGGTTACAAAACGCCTTTTTCTACTTTTTTCTCACTATTACCCTAAAGAAAAATAATAACCGGACGCAAATGTTAGTGGGAGCGGTAAATACATTGAATGAAATGTATATCCGCTAAAAGATAAGTCTCCTCTGGCACGATTTGATTGGGTCAGCGGGTAAATAGTTAAGGAGAGTGCGTCATGCCTCAAGTCATTAACACAAATATAATGTCGCTGAATTCACAGCGTAACCTGAACTCATCCCAGTCAGCATTACAAACATCTTTGCAACGTTTGTCATCTGGTTTACGTATTAACAGTGCCAAGGATGATGCGGCGGGTTTAGCGATTTCAGAACGTTTTACTTCACAGATTCGTGGTTTGGATCAAGCTGTTCGAAATGCTAATGACGGTATTTCTTTATCACAAACAGCTGAAGGTGCGTTATCTGAGTCGGGTAATATCTTGCAACGTGTTCGTGAACTGGCTGTTCAGTCTGCCAATGCCACAAACTCGGCCTCAGATCGTCAAGCACTTCAATCTGAAGTAAGTCAGTTAGTTTCAGAATTAGATCGTATTGCATCTTCAACTGAATTTAACGGACAAAAATTATTAGATGGTACGTTTGGTACAGCCATCTTCCAGGTGGGTGCGAATGCAAACCAAACCATTCAGACAACGACGGCAAACTTCCGTGCCAATAACTTTGGTAATTATCGTGTTGAAGGTGCCGGTGGTTCTGCCGGTGCAGCTTCACGTATTGGTGGTGAAAGCTTAACGGTTACCGGTTCTTTAGGTGCAGAAACTGTCGCGGTTGCAGAAGGTAGCACTGCACGAGATGTTGCTGAAATGGTGACGAGTAAAGCGAATAATACAGGTGTTGCAGCTTTCGCATTAACTGAAGAGAAAGCCACATTTGATGCGGCTGGTGCATATGTTGTTAATCTTCAATCTGATAATGCAGAAACGACTAAGGTTGCTTTCACTATCAGTGGTACAGAAGGTAATGATGGTCTTGCGGGTGCAATCACTGCATTCAACGATGTCGCTTCAAAAACAGGTGTTACCGCACGTATTAGTGAGAATGGTGATGGCATCATTTTACGTAACTCAACCGGTAACAACATTAACATTGCTGAGACAGCAGCTAATACCAACTCTGGTCATGTAACGATTGCTGGCGCTACTGTTCGTTCAGGTGGTGAGACTGCTGCTGCTCCGGATGCAGAATTATCAGGTATCGTAGTTACCGGTCAGGTGACCTTTGATTCTGATAAATCATTCAGTGTTGTTGGTGATGCTGGTGAAACAGTAACGAATGCAACGGAAGCATCAGTGTTGAATTCTGTAAATAATATGGATGTGAGTTCAGTTAAAGGCGCTAACCTTGCACTTGCAACTGTTGATGCAGCATTAAATACAGTAAGTAACCAGCGAGCAAAGTTTGGTGCGATTCAAAGTCGTTTTGGTTCAACCATTGCGAACTTGTCAACTAACTCTGAGAATCTAAGCGCTGCACGTTCACGTATTCGTGATGCAGATTTCGCGAAAGAAACAGCAGAATTAACACGTAATCAAATTCTGCAGCAGGCGGGTACTGCCATGTTAGCGCAAGCTAATGTCGCTCCTCAAAACGTGCTGACTTTACTTCAGTAAGTTGACGTAGTTGAAGATGACTTTTAATAGTCTTTCTTTAATAACCGGAACGAGGTGACACTATGGCGACTCAGTCTATTACCAATGTGGCTTTACTGGGGAGATCGGTTGAAACAACCCACTCCAGTAATTCCGCGGAAAAGGTGGCCGTGCAACGGCAAACCATTGCCGTGGAAGTTGCTGAGGTAGAGACTCAAGAGGTTGAAGTCGAGCTCTCCCAGGAAGCCCTGGAGAAAGTAGTCAGCCAGTTAAATGCTTATATTCAAAATACACAACGCGACGTTGATTTTAGCGTCGATGATTCAACCGGACGTGTTGTGGTGAGAGTAATTGATTCAGAAAGTGAGGAAGTGATACGCCAGATACCATCAGAAGAGATGCTGGCAATCTCCCGCCACTTAGTAGAAAGTTTGGAAACGGAACAACCCAAAGGATTTCTAATTGAATTAAAGGCATAAATTGGTATTGAATTTGCATTCTTCAATAATAAAGACCGGTTATGGCAACATAGCCGGTTTCTTATTAATTAGCATCATTGCGAATATCAGGAGAAAGAGGTAATAATGCCTACGATCAATGCAGCAAATTCAGGATCAGGTTCAGGACTCGATGTTCGTAATCTGGTTGATCAGCTTGTTGCAGCAGAAGGTGGCCCGGTAACATCGCGGCTAGATCAAAAAGAAATTAATATCCAGCAGGGATTAACTGCAATCGGTACTTTTAAAGGTGGCTTACTTGATTTTCAGGCTTCATTAGCGCCGTTACGAAAAGCGGATGCATTCAAATCAATCAATGCAACCTCATCTGATGAAGAAAAATTTACCGTTAGTGCAGAAGATAATGCGGTAACCGGATCTTACGATATTGAAATTTCACAACTTGCACAATCACAAAAACTAATATCGCAATCATTTGCCGATGAGTTTGATGCCGTTGGTACAGGCACAATTACCATTGATTTTGGCGAAACAAACAGTGCAAATAATACATTTGATGTAAATGGAATAATACCCTCTCTTCATATCGAAATAGATGAAGAAAACAGTTCCTTGCGTGGTATCCAGCAAACAATTAATAGTGCAAATGGTGGCGTACACGCCAGTATAATTAATGATGGCACGGGTAACCGGCTTATTATTAGTTCAGATAAAAAAGGAACGGAGAACAGTTTACGTATTTCAGTTTCTGATAATGATGTTAACAACGACGATTTATTTGGTTTATCCGTTCTTTCCTATGATCCTGTTGTTACAACCGATGCTGAGGGAAATGTAACTCCGGGTAAAAACCTTAAAGAAGTTGCTGTTGCTAAGAATGCTTTATTTAGTATTGACGGCATTAGTATTTCAAATAGTCAAAATGAAATTCAAAACAGTATCCCAGGAATCACACTTAATCTTAAGAAAGTAACAAACGAGAGTGTTGAGTCTTTTAAAGTTGAAAAAGAAACATCCGGTGTTAAGCAATCCATTCAGTCTTTTGTCAGTAGTTATAATGACTTGATGGCAACGGTTTCAACCTTAACCGGTTTTGATTCAGAAACAGGGCGTGCCGGTCCACTTTCGGGTGATGCTTCTATACGAGGCATTACGGATCAGATAAGACGGCGGTTATCGACCTCGTTCAATGGTATTAATGAAAATCTGACCTCGCTCTCAGCTATTGGTATTGATAGTGGTCGGGATGGTTCTTTAACACTTGATGCATTTAAGCTTGATCGCGCACTTGAAAATCATGCTGATGAGATAGCGCATTTATTTTCTGCTGCGGTTTCAACATCAGATGCAAAAATTCGTGTCACCAGTAAAAAAGTACCCGCAACAGACGGTATTTTTGATATTACGATAAACCAAATACCCAAAAGTGGTTCTCTTAGTGGAGTCAGCTTACTTAACTATCCCAATGCCATTACAGACGTACCCGAGAAAATAGTATTAACCATCGGTGGTGTGACAACCTCTGAGTTGAAACTGTTACCCCGTAGTTTTGATTCGGGTAAAGAATTTGCAGCGGAGTTAGAGCGGGTTATTAATCTGGATACTAACTTAAAGCAAAATGATAAATCAGTTAGTGTCAGTTATATTAATAATGCACTTAAATTAACGTCAAACAACGTTGGATCGTCATCAACGGTAGTTATTAAATCTATAAGCCAAAATTTATCATCACTTACCGGTTTGACCGCAACAGCAGGTGAACAGGGAAGTGATTTAAAAGCGACTGTGATTGGGTTTGATCTTATTGGTGATGGGACAAAACTTAAGTTAGAAGGTAGCTTAAGCGGCGTTGTACTGGATGTAAGTGGAAATAAAACAGGGAGCCGCGGTTCACTCACTGTAACAAATGGTGTTGCTTCAATTTTAGATGAATTAACCAATAGCTTCCTGGCTGATAATGGTTTGCTCGATACCAGAATAGATGGTTATAACGCAAAAATTAAAAACATCGAAAAACAGCGCAGTGATTTAGTGAGAAAACTTGAAGTTTCTGAGCAAAGATACCTAAAGCAATTCTCAAATCTGGACGCTATGTTAGGTAAGATGCGTTCAACCAGTAACTTTTTAGCTGAAAAGCTTTCTACATTACCGGGTGCGGCTAAGAACTAGACGTAAAGAATTAAAAGCGAAGTAATAAAATTTAATTTTATGAAAACAAAGAGGTCAGGAGTGAGTTATGAATATGGCAAAAATGCATAAAGCTGTACAGCAGTACAATAGAGTGGGCGTTTCCTCTAGTGTTGAAGCAGCAAGTCCTCATCGACTGATTGATATGTTAATGAGTGGTGCTCTGGAAAAAATTGCTTTTGCAAAAGGTTACATGGAACGCGGCAATATTGCAGAGAAGGGAGGCCATATTAGTTGGGCAATTTCCATTGTTGAAGGTTTAAGAGCCAGTTTAGATTTAAAAACCGGTGGTGAAATTGCACAAAATCTGGATGATCTTTATGACTATATGACACGTCGTCTTGCGCGCGCGAATGTTGAAAATAACACTGATATTCTTGATGAAGTTGCATCATTGATGGGGTCTGTAAAAAATGCATGGGAACAGGTTCCCGGTGAACATGTAGAGCCAAAGCTTAACCAGCATAATGTAAATAATGATAACCATAGTCAGCATAAAAGTTTGTGATATTTGATTATGTCTGAAAATATACGCTATTTATTGCCTGAGCATTATGCCAAGGTTGTGTTAAGGCTTAGTCAAAATATTGCTGAACTGGCGCAGCGCCACGAATGGCAGTCAGCAAGAAAGCTTGAAGCTGAGCGCCACACGGCAATGCAGGAATTATTCTCACATCCGGATATTAATGAAGCATTGCCGTCGATGACATCAATTTTGCATGAAGTGATGCAGTTAGATGCTGAAGTGATTATTAAGGGCGAGTCTGAACTACAGGAAATGAGCTCTCAACTTAGTGAACTTGGTAAAGGTAAGCGGGCGGTTAATGCCTACCTCAAAACATAACGATCTTTAGACTAGCTCCAGATTGCACTAAATGTTATATTGCACCAACATTCTAAATTTGTAATTTTTGTGCATGTTTTATTACAAGAGTGTGATTTTTGACAGCAATTGTTACATCTTCGTAAACTCTTCGAAAACCAGCCCATATTCACTGCCAAGATTTTGACATAGGCCAAATGGCTATCTAATATCTTGATTTATAAAGTTGTTTAATAAAATATTTTTGTGTGTGTATTAGGGGAAAATACTTATGGGGTTTGAAGAGATTAATGATAAAAGTATTTTAATTATCGAACCTGACTCTGACTCACGTATAAAAATAAAAGCAATCTTTGATTTCATTGAATATGGCTCAATTACTTTCTGTAATAGCATTGAAGAAAATCCCCTGACAGAAGACCCTTATTTTATCGTTATTGATAAATTCAATAATGATGATGACATGAATCATCAATTTGAAGTGATTCATGAAAAATATCAGGAACAGATTCCTGTGCTGGTCTTTACTGATAAACCGCTTGCAACAGCAATTGAACCTCATGTAACTGATACGTTAAATTTCCCGCCTACTTATAAAGAATTTCGAATTGCACTACAAAATATTAAGATGTTTTATCTTCAGCGTAGTTCTGATGAATCACAATCATCCATTTTATTTCGCAGCTTAGTCGGCGTCAGCCAGTCTATTTCTAAAGTTCGCCAGATGATTGAGCAGGTTGCCGATACTGAAGCAAATGTTCTTATTTTAGGTGACTCAGGTACGGGTAAAGAAGTGGTTGCTCGTAACCTGCATTTTCATTCAGCTCGCAAAGATAAACCTTTTGTTCCGGTGAATTGTGGTGCTATTCCACCAGATTTACTGGAAAGTGAATTGTTTGGGCATGAAAAGGGGGCTTTTACCGGTGCGATTAGTGCGCGACAAGGGCGTTTTGAACTGGCAAACGGCGGCACCTTGTTTTTAGATGAAATTGGTGACATGCCGCTTGCCATGCAGGTGAAACTATTGCGCGTTATACAAGAGCGTGTCTTCGAACGTGTTGGAAGTAACAAAAGTATTAATGCAGATGTACGCATTATTGCAGCGACACACCGTAATCTGGAAAGCGAAATTGGTGAAGGCCGTTTTCGTGAAGATTTATTTTATCGCTTGAATGTATTTCCAATTGATATGCCGTCATTATCGGAGCGAGTTGATGATATTCCATTGCTGCTAGAAGAGTTAATCGTCAGAATGGAAAATAATAAACGAGGTTCTGTCCGTTTAACGCCTATAGCAGTATCTGCACTACAACATTATAGTTGGCCAGGTAATGTTCGTGAGTTATCTAATCTGGTTGAACGCTTACTTATTATGTTTCCTCATGGCGTTGTGGATGCACATGATCTCCCTGAAAAATACCGTCAGGGTATAGATGTTCCTGCGTCGCGGACTACTTCTGAACAAGAGTCAGAGAATCCGGAATTACAACAACGTGTTGTGTCGCATATTATCAATAAGGTAACCAGCCGGGATGTGCTGCCAGAAGAAGGGATAGATCTTAAAGCTCATTTATTAGATCTTGAATCTAACTTAATTAAACAGGCACTGGATGAAAGTAATGGTGTCGTTGCTCATGCGGCACAGCGATTAAATATGCGTCGTACAACATTAGTAGAAAAAATGCGCAAGTATGGTTTACAGCGTGTAGCTAATGCTTCTTAAAAATATAAATATTCATTAAGCAACATACCTTACACCAATTTTATATCCTTTATTCATCAGGTCAGGATAATAACTGGCATGCAGGCATGTGATGTTATCCAGTATAGAAATTTCACCGGTGTTAAGTGGTTCATTCCATGCATGTTCAACAATAATCTTGTCAATTAGCTCATTGATATTTTCTCTCTGAAAAATTTGATAGCTTCCTCTATTTCCGGTTGCACTTATTGCTTCAGCCTGGTTTTCTTTTATTGCCTGCAAGTGAGCTACGATGCTTGCTACAAATAATGTAGAAGATGTTCTGGGGAATTTCTGTTCTTGATCAAAAGGATTCCGGGTGTACATGGAGTAATGTGTTGGTTGATTTTCACTTCTGTCAACATGAAAATTTAATTGCGGGAAACGATTACGGTGACCCATTGAGCGATGAGTAGAATCAAGATAGGCATTTTTTATGATAACTGAACCTGCTTCTTTAATGATTGGATGAAGAGCAGGGATCATATTCATTTCTTTGTCATGTAAGTGAAGCTGTGTCGGGTTATTAAACCGGAGTAACACACCAAAATGGTTAAAAACCTGGGGCAACCGTTTTTCATTGCAATAGTGATCGATGTTGCCGGCAATTATATCCTGATAGTGTGTCGCAATATTTTGTTTATAATTTGGGATTATGACACTTGCCTGATAAGTGTTGTTGAGAAATTCACCCGGCATAATTTGACTGCCTGAGCTCAAAAGTTTATTAAGCCAGCTAATATTGAAATGAGAAGAGAATGCATCAGACATAAATAAACTATCGACATGATGCGTGATTCCTTTAGTAAAAATATGTTTTATCTGCGATATACACCTGTAGAATTAAAGTTTATTTGAATAATGCCGATTACATAATTGTCC
>Ga0316208_1003402_pt1 | contig 11532 bp, 15 predicted proteins | sample 3monopyrite_MG_FD_204944 | JGI IMG/M metagenome (GOLD analysis project Ga0316208, IMG submission 204944) | Microbial mat bacterial communities from mineral coupon in-situ incubated in ocean water Damariscotta River, Maine, United States -... | ecosystem: Environmental > Aquatic > Marine >... | reverse complement strand
AAAACAAAAGTAAAACTAACCAGGAGTAATGAATCATGCCTATTGCATTTAATGAAATCCCAGCAGCCCTTCGTATTCCTGGTACGTTTATTGAGTTTGATAATCGCCTTGCCGGTAATGCTGCAATCAACTTTAAAGTGTTGGTCATTGGTCAGCGTTTAGCGACCGGTACGGTTGCGGCTGATATTGCCACGCGAGTTAATACCGGTGAGCAAGCTGAAGAATACTTTGGTCGCGGTTCAATGTTAGCTGAACAAATTAAAGCGATTAAAAATGCTGATAAGTTTATGGAAACGTATGCCATTGCATTAGATGAAGCCGGTGCAGGTGCAGCTGCTGCGGGAACCATCACAGCAACGGGTAATGCGACGGGTTCAGGTACCTTGGCCATTTACATTGCCGGTAAAAAAGTTTTAGTCGGTGTCGCTTCAGGTGACACCGCAGATGAGATTGCAACGGCGATTGCTGCAGCCATTACAACAGATACCACTTTACCAGTTGATGCTGTAGTGGATGGTGTAACAACTAATCAAGTCAACTTAACATGTAAGTGGAAAGGTGAAACGGGTAACGATATTGACCTTCGTATGAGTTACTACGATGAAAAAACACCTAAAGGCACTGTGATAAGTTTTGGTGCGATGGCCGGTGGTACCACGAACCCAGATGTTACCGCAACCATCGCTGCTATTGGTGATGAATGGTACAACTGGATCGTCATGCCCTTTACTGATGCAGCTAACTTGGTTGTATTAGAAACCGAGCTTGATTCACGTTGGGGCCCTATGCGGCAAATTGGCGCACGTGCTTTTTCTGCATTCCGTGGCACTCACTCGGCAACAGGCACACAAGGCAACGGTCGCAACAACCCACATGTTACTTGCATGGGTACAAACACGTCACCACAGCCGCCTTATATTTGGGCAAGTGTGAACGCCATTATCGGCGCTAAGAATTTAGCGATTGATCCTGCACGTCCACTGCAACGTTTGAAGTTGACCGGCATCATGGCACCAACAAAAGAAACACGTTGGACGGACACCGAACGCAATCAATTATTATTTGATGGCATTGCAACGTACACCGTAGCAAGTGATGGCAGTGTAATGATTGAACGTCAAATCACTACCTATCAATTAAATACATCGGGCATTTCAGATGACAGTTATCTCGATATCAATACGCCAGAAACATTAGAGCGCATTCGTTTTGAACAACGCGCGATGTTTGCACAAAAGTATCCACGTCATAAGTTAGCTGAAGACTCGCTACGTGTTGCACCAGGACAACCAGTGATGCAACCCAAAGTCGCCAAGGTTGAATTACTTATCTTGTATAGCGAAATGGAAGACAAAGGCTGGGTTCAGGATTACGCAGGGTATAAAACAACTTTAAATGCTGAAGTAGGCGATGGCATTGGAGGTGGTGATCGTAGTCGTCTAAGTATATACGACTCACCGAAGTTGGTTGGTCAAATGCGTGTTACTGCAATTCATAACGAATTCCGTCGTTAATCAAAAGACTTAGGAGATAAAGAATCATGAGTGGTCAAATTACAGGAAAAGTTACGATTCGTCTTGATGGTGTCGTTATTCCCACCGAGAACCAGGCAACGTTAAACCCAGGTGGCGTTAAACGTGAACCAGAAACACACGGTGGCCGCACTTACTTTAGTGAGGCTGAAGAAGCACCGATGCTCGATTGCACCGTGCTTCAAAACAAAGACTTTGATGCCATCGAGTTAACCAATATGTCTGGTGCCACAGTTATTTTTGAAGCGGACACGGGTCAGCAATACATGATGCGTAAAGCCTTCACCACAGAACCTGTTACATTTGAAGGCAGTGGTAAAGCGCCAATGAAGATTTCATGCGAACAACTGGATAAGGTGTAAGGCATGAGCATGATTAAAGTTCCTTTAATACACGGTTATAAGACGGGCGAAAGCATTTTAAAAAATGCTTTCATTCGCCCTTATACCGCTGCTGATTTAATGGAAGCTGAAGAAGAGTCTGAAAAATTGGTTTCGGTTCCAAGCCCAGATGGAGGTCTTGAACATAAATTAGTTTTAAGTCCTGCATTATATGGACGTAATATTTTCCGTCGTCAAATTACAAGCATGGATGACGTAAGTGGGCCGTTTACAATTTTTGAGCTTACAAAAAATTTGCACCTTGAAGACTATGCTTTGTTACAGAAAAAAATTGAAGAGCTTGACAGTGCCAACGAAGCTAAAGAAAACACCAAGGCGGTGACAAAAAAGGGGGAAGCCTAGCGAGGATAATTCCTCGCCTTGAAATTTTATGTCTTGAAGTTTCTTCAGCTACAGGTTTGCTTTTATCGGATGTTTATCAATTTTCAATTTGGAAAATATTAAGGTACTGGAATAATATATATGGGGAATGATATTCAAACATCCATTGTCGTTGATCTCAAGGGCAACCTTGCACGCCAAAATAAACGTAATGAAGAAAGCATAAAGCGTTTCTCAAAAAAAAGTGGTCAACATCTTAATAAACTCAACCGTAAAGTTAAAAGAGTCGGCTCTACCTTTGGCTCAATGGGTAAACGTTATTTAGGTGTCGCGGCGGCTGGTGCGGCTGCACTCGGAACAACTAAAAAATTATTAGGACTTCAAGAGCGGTATGAACGTTTAGGTGTTCAGGCGAATATATCACCAGAAAAAGCCATTGCATTACGCCGTAAAGTTTACGCAGAAGCACAAGCACCAGATGTTCGTGTTGATGCCGCTGAAATTTTATCCGCTATTGAAGCTATTGTTGAAAAAACAGGCGACCTTAAATTTGCTGAAAAAAACATTCGAAATATTGCTTTAGCAATTAAAGCCACCAGCTCTGCTGGTAAAGACATCGGTAATATTACTGCTGAATTTCAAAAAATGGGAATAATGGATCCATCAAAAGTATTGGAAGCATTGGATCTCTTAACGGTACAAGGTAAAGCAGGTGCATTCACATTACAAAATCTTGCTGGCCTAGGCTCTCGGACGATAACCGCTTATACAGCATCAGGTCGAGGTGGTCTTGGTTCTATTCGTGAAATGGGTGCAGTACTACAAATGATCCGTCAAGGTACAGGTTCTTCTGAAATGGCAGCGACTGCATTTGAAGCAGTACTCCGTACACTTGGCGATGCCAAAAAAGTGAAGTCACTACAAAACTCTGGGATCAAGGTCTTCGACGAGAAAGCATTGAAAGAAGGGAAAGAAGTACTTCGACCACTGAATGAGTTGATGAAAGAAATTGTTAAGGCAACCGGTGGCAAGAAAACATTATTGTCTAGGGTCTTTGATGCCGAAGCGATACGTGCGTTTAATGCTATGAGTTCTGAGTATCAACGCACAAATAATTTTTCAAGTCTTGATAAGTTTATGAATATACAGGCCGATGGAAAAATTATTACTGCTGATAGTGCGCGCCTGGCAAAAACAGGTAGCTCACGATTAACATCAATGAACACAACGATTACCGATAGAATTGATGCTGCTGTTAATAATGTATTAAGTGATAGCTTTGGCAAAGCATTAATGGGGGAAACTAAAAGAAATTCTACTGGCCCATTTGGTGGCATGTTGCCGCCGTCAAAAAATAATAACCCCACTGAAGAGCTCGGAAAGGTTATTGCAAGAGAGATAAATAATAAAGAGGCCACGATAAAACTGGAAGTTGAAAGTAAAGATGCCAGGGTCAAAACCAAAGCGGTTAAGACCGAAGGCATGGATATTGAAATGGATAGTGCGTTGGATGTGGGGGGGGCGCTATGAACTTAGTTTTTTTATTTGCAGCTTCGAGAGCCATCTCCATCATCAGTCCAGGTGCAACCACTGCATCTAAAGTTTTTACGATTTTTAGTGGCGGCACATTCGCGGGTTTTATTTTCTGGCCAACCCTTAAAAGTAATCGTAATGTTTTTACCACCCAAATCAATATAGCGCAGCAAAAATTTATTAAATTCGTAATTGGCATGTTTGTCATTTTTAAGATTGGCATTAACAACATGAATTTTAAGATGTCGGGCTTCAACGCCGTTGCAGTTAAAGCCAAGATTTTTTTTATTAATTTCCTCACACTCGTAACCAAAAACAATACTCGCTGGAGTAGCGGCTATCGATACAGTTGGAAACAACATCAAAATAAACAACAGCTTTTTCATAACATTATCCTTAATTATTGTGATGCCCCTAGTGTAGCACATGGGAGGATTTTCGCATGAGCCATAATGTGATTGGCAAATTTCGCGACGCAGCATTTATTGTCACCAGCGAAGACCTGGAGTTTGGTCGTCGCAATGTAGTGCACGAATATCCGTCGCGCGATGAACCTTATGTTGAAGACCTAGGTAAGAAGGCACGAAAATATAATATTCAAGTTTCCGTAATGGGGGCTGGCTGGCAAGAAGCGCGTGATAAGTTACTGGATGCCATTGAGTTACCTGGGGACGGTACATTGCTACACCCTAAATATGGCAGCATGGTTGTTTCAATTATTGATGCACGGATGAGTGAGTCGTCACGCTCTCATGGCAAAGCCACCTTCACATTGACTTATGTTGAAGCCGAAGCCAAGCCGCGTTATCCCAACTCAATAAATGACACTGCCTCGGGTGTTAATAAGCAAGCGGACAAATCTATTGCCGATAGCATTAATGATTTTGCAGAAGTCTTTGATGTGCTGGGTCAGGCGCAAAGTTATGTGGATGACATTACCAAAGAGTTGGGCGATATTCTCGGTGCTGTTGAAAATGTGACGGGTGCGGCGACTGTTCCTATCGCAAGCTTAATTCGCACCCCATTTAACATGGCGGTTGCCATTGCCGGTTCTTTTTCTCGCGTTCAGACTTTGCTCGACGAACCAGGCAATGCCCTTAACTTGTATAAAGGTGTGTTTGAGAAGGAGGAGCCTACCTACCCTTCAACCACTACACCACAGGGACGACAAGCGGCAAACTCAAAACAAGCGCTGGTGACATTGACTAAACGCATTGCTATTGGTGAGAGCGCAAAAACAGCGGCCACCACAAACTTTGCAACCAGCAATGATGCGTTGCGTATTCAACAAGAATTAGCCGATGCGCTCGACCAACAAATTGAGCAAGAAAATATTGTTGATGGCTCACCAATTGCGGATGAGATGTATTTTAGTTTAGCGGAATTACGTGTTGCTGTGATTGCTGACTTGCGCACACGTGCCGCCCAACTACCTAAAATTAAAACACACACACCACTGACCACTTTACCCGCATTAGTCATTGCGCATAACGTTTATGGTGATGCAACGCGCGAGAGTGAATTAGTGACACGAAACAAGATTGCACACGCTGGTTTTGTTCAAGGTGGCCAAGCATTGGAGGTGTTAACTGATGTCTAATTTAACACTAAAAGTGGATGGCATGATTTATGGTGGTTGGAAGAAGATTAAAATTCAACGTGGCATGCGCCGCTTTGCAGACACCTTTGAACTTGAGTTAACGGATAAGTGGGCAAACTCAAAAACAAAACGTGTTGTTAAAGAAGACAGCCCGTGTGTGATTGAGATTGATGGTGAAACAGTCATCACAGGTTACACCGATGATGTGCTCACTAATTACGATGATAAAAGTCATAGCTTAACAGTGAATGGTCGTTCTAAAACAGGGGACTTAGTGGATTGTTCTGCGAACAAGTTTGATTACCCAAACATGGATTTAGCTGCCATTGCAAAAAAAGAATGCGCGGTTTTTGGCATTAAAGTGGTGGTTGAGTGTGATGTGGGTGAACCGTTTAAAAATGCATCACGAGATGTAGCCGAAACTTATCATGAGTTTTTAGCCAAGCTGGCCACCTATCGCGCGGTGCATTTAACCAGCAATGCACAAGGTGACTTAGTGATCGCCCGTGCTAGCAAAGAAAAAATAAGCACGGCACTAATACTCGGTGAGAATATTTTAACCGGATCGGGTAAACGTAGTAAGCGTGATCGATTTCACACCTATACCGTTACAGGTCAACAGGCAGGTGATGACTTTATCAATGGCAACGCAGCAGCCCATATCGACGGTGTGGCCATTGATAAAAATATTCGTAAGGAACGTACCCTTTATATTGTCCCCGATGATCTCACTTTAAATGATGCCAAACGTATTGCAGAGAACGATCGCAATATTCGTTTTGGCGAATCTCAGCCTGTGACTTACACCGTGAATGGTTGGCGACATTCGGATGGCTTATGGCAACCGAATAAGTTGGTGCATGTTGTTGACCCCTATAACGAACTTAAAAAAGATTTATTGATTGTGCATGTTACTTTCACAATGGATGAAGATGGCCAGCGTACCGAGTTGCAATTGTTACCGCCTGAAGCTTTAGATTTAATTCCTTTACCGGAAGAAGCTAATGAGGACAGTTTTTTATGATGCGCATGCTTAACATGGTATTAAAACCTTTGCGTCGTAAAGTGCGCCAGTTGGTTTCGCGTGGTGTTGTGACACTCATTGACCCCAATGAATTAATGCAAGTGCTACAGGTTGAATTGCTCAAGGGTGAAGTGCTCGATGATGTTGAGCATTTTGAAGGCTATGGCTTTACCGCGCATGCACCCGGTGAACCTGAAGTGCTTACGGCATCATTAAACGGGCAACGTTCACACACGGTTGCCATCGCGGTGGCCAACCGTAATTTCAGATTAAAAGGTTTGGCAAAAGGTGAAGTGGCAATTTATACCGATGAAGGTGATGTGCTTCATTTTAAAAACGGCAATGAAATTTACATGAACACAGCCAACAAGCTCACTGTGATTGCAACTAACCAGGTTGATGTCACTAGCCCCGCTGTCAATATTATTGCAAGCACTAAAGTCACCATGACCACACCGGAGTGTGAAATTACCGGTAAGTTAAAAGTTGGCCAGACGATTAATGCGGCTGGACAAATTAATAGTACAGCAGGTGTTTCAACAGGTGGCATTGAGCTGGGCACGCATGTCCACCCAGAAAATAATGTGAGTGGTGGTGTTACGGGAGGGCCGCAATGACTTGGAGCATGATAATCCCCTTATTCATTAATGTTTTCTGTTTTTGGGATGCATACGAAACATATGGATATTATCCAAATTGGTGGAGCATACACTTTCCTTTAGCGCTTTTTTTGAGTTGCTTGGCTTGGTTAATTTGGTGGGTACTGTAATGGATATCGCACTTAACTTTGATAACAAGCAGTTTGATATTGGTGTTGGCCAAGACGACATCGATCATGACTTGGGTTTGCGTACGGCTGTGATGATCAGCTTATTTACCGATGCACGCGCACGTGATGATGATGAAATTCCCGATGGCACAAACGATAAGCGCGGCCATTGGGGTGATGCTTATGAAGACGACATCGTGGGTTCACGCTTGTGGTTGCTCGAACGGGCTAAAGAAACGCAAGACACTTTAGACCGAGGCAAACAATATGCAACTGAAGCACTGGGTTGGTTTATTGAAGATGACATTGCATCAAAGATTAATGTCGAAACCTATTGGCTCCGCTCTGGTGTAATGGCGATGGTTATTACCATGACCATGCTTGATGGCAGTAGCTATGAAGAATTATTTGAATATGAATTAGAGGCGGCTTAAATGTCATTTAAAAGACCCACAATCGCAACGCTAAAACAACGCTCTCGCTCTGATGTTGAAAGTGAAATGAATAGCACCTATGGCTGGTTGCGTCGTAGTTTGGTGGCCGTGTTGAATAAAGCAGTCGTGGGTATTGCACACGGTTTGCATGGCCACATTCAATATGCATCAAAACAGGTGGTGCCTGGCTACGCGACCGATGAAGCCGTTATTGAACAGCAAGCAACCTTATATTTAAAACAAGGCCGCAAGGCGGCTGTTGGTGCAGGTGGCAATATTAGTTTGACGGGTACGGATGGAAAAGTACTACCCGCTGGCAGCGTCTTCCAACGTGCGGGGTTTGATTATGTGACCGATGCCGATGCTACGATTGCCGGTGGTGCTGCTACGGTCGCAGTAACCGCAACGGTTGAGTTTGATGGTGCGGGTCAAGACAGCAATGCCGATGAAGGTGTGACCCTTGCATTAACCGTTGCCGTTGCCGGTATTAATTCTAATGCATCCGTTGCGGTTAATGGATTAAGTGGTGGTACCAATCAGGAAACATGGGATCAGGTTAACCAGCGCATACGTGAACGCATTGCGAAAAACCCCAATGGGTCAAACAACGATCAATACGAAGTGTGGGCACGTGAAGTGGCCGGTGTTACCCGCGCCTGGTCTTATAGTAATTGGATGGGCTATGGCACGGTTGGCTTGTTCTTTGTGCGTGATGATGATGCTTCACTTATTCCCGATGCGGCAGAAGTACAAACCGTGCAAGATTATATTGATGTGTTGCGACCTTCAGGCATGAAAGGCTTTAGTGCTATCGCACCCACTGAAGTGGTGCAAAACTTTGAGATTCAAATTAATCCTGCAACCGATGCGGTTCATAGTGCGGTTGAAGCGGCCATTCGTTCTTTGTTTTTACGCGAAGCAAAAGTTGAAGACGGTACCGGTAATGCAACGCTACCCATTTCACACATACGTGAAGCCATTAGTAATTCAACAGACGAAGAAGATCATGTTGTTGTTACCCCCGCTGCAGATGTCACGTTGAACAAAGGCGAGTTATTAACAGTGGGTGCATTTACCTGGGGTGTTTTATAAATGCCAACTGTTGACGATTATCAACTTCAACTTAAACAACTTCACCCGCGCGGTAAATTGTGGACGTCGTTGCTGCGTGATGATTCTGTTTATAGCAAATTCTTAAAAGGCATTGCGACTGGGTTTGCATACATCGATGTGCGTGTTGCTGATTTACTTGATGAAGCTGATCCACGTAGCACGGTTGAGTTGTTGCCTGACTGGGAGCAAGCGCATGCAATACCTGGTGATTGTGGTTACTTAGGTGCAACCACAGCAGAGCGTCAACTGTTATTAACGGCTAAAGTCACGGAACAAGCGAGTGATAATAATCAAGCATTAATTGATACCGCAGAACGTTTAGGTTTTGCTCCAGCAACGACTACTGAATACGAATCACACTCTGTTGATAGCAGTGTTGATGCACCCTTGTATGGCGAAGACTGGCGCTTCGCAATTAAGTTATCAGCAACAGACCAGGCAGCGATTGCGTTCACAGTTCAAAGCGCCGTGGATGAATCACTCGGACAAGAATTACCGCGAACAAAGTTGGAGTGCGCCATTATTAAAATGTCACCCGCACACTGTGTTGTTATTTTTGAATATTTATAAGAGGAGAAAGTATTATGGAACCACGTAATTATGCCGCCAATGCTAATGCAGCGCCACCCGCTGCACCCGCTGTCCCATCGACCGGTTACCCACGTACTGCTGATCCAGGCGCAGGTCTTGAAGCAACAATACCGGGGCCGCATTGGTTTTATAAAATTGGAGAATCATTACGTAGATTGATTGTTGCAGCGGGTTTTGCTCCTGACGATGCAGACCTTAATCTGTTGTTAAATGCCGTTCAGGAATTCGATATAGGCGTCAACCAGACTTGGCAAGATGTTTTAGCGTCAAGAGCTGCAGCGATAACATATTATAATACGACCAATAAACCCATAGTCGTCGGCATAGTAATAGAAGCTGCAGGAACGGATAATAGTACCGTTAGAGGGAGTTTTCAGGTTAATGGGTTGGTGATAGGCCAAATGTCCCATAATGTTGCAGGAACAAATAGGGGGTATAACTATGCGAGCTTTATCGTTCCGCCGGGAAGCTCTTATGATTTTGCATGGATTACTACAGGTACGTTTATGTCGTGGGTGGAGCTAAGATAATGAAAAAAAAATTTAAAGACTTAAATAATAATATACATGAAATCAAAGAAGGTTTTGAGTACCTGCTTCCTAATGGATGCACTGAAATCACTGATGCTGAAGCAGTTGATTTACTTAAGCCAACGTTGCAAGAAACTAAAGAACTAAAGACCTTAGGTTTATATAATCTTTGTAGCTTGCATATATTAGGTGGATTTACATCTAATGCCTTAGGTGTTCTTCACTCTTACCCATCAACTGAACGAGACCAGGCAAACCTAAATGGCGTTGTTACTGAATCAATCATTAATACATCAGATAATACATGGCAGGTGCCATTCTGGTGTGCCGATGCTAATGACATATGGGATCGCCGCATACACACTCACGCACAAATTGAACAAGTTGGCCAAGCAGCAGCTATTCATGTGCGAGATGCACAAGATAAATTGAAAGGATTAGTTGACCAGGTAAATGATGTTGCAACTGATACTGAAGCGAAGGTTGATGCCATAGTCTGGTAAGTAAAAAAAGAAAGGGCGACTGGGTTGATGCGCAAACATCAGCCCAGCCCCAGCAAACAGTAAACGAGTACTGTGAGCCAGCAAAGGCACCTTCCACCGCGATCACGGTAAGGTGACTTTACCATAAACCTTAAAACAAAAAGGCTCATAAAATGACCAAACCGTTTATACCCTGGATGGGTGGAAAGTCACGCTTGGCAGATAAGATATTGCCATTATTCCCTGAACATAAATGCTACGTTGAGGCATTCGCTGGAGCGGGTGCATTGTTCTTTAAAAAAGAACCCAGCAAGGTCGAAGTGCTTAATGATCTCAATGGTGAACTGGTTAATTTATATCGAGTCATTCAACACCATTTAGAAGAGTTTGTAAGGCAGTTTAAATGGGCTTTAACAAGCCGCCAAATCTACAAATGGGAACAGGAAAAGCGACCCGAAACGCTCACCGATATCCAACGTGCCGCTCGGTTCTACTATCTGCAGAAGCTGGCCTTTGGTGGCAAGGTAGATGGTCAAACGTATGGCACCGCCACCACCAGTCCACCACGCTTCAATTTACTACGCATTGAAGAAGATTTAAGCCAGGCTCACCTACGCATGACACGCACCAATATCGAGAACCTGGACTGGGAAAATATCGTCAAACGCTATGACCGAGACCACACCCTGTTCTACCTCGATCCACCTTACTGGCAGACAGCCGGATATGGTAATGAATTCGGCCTAGAACAATATGAAATGATGGCAGAATTGGCCAAAACCATTAAAGGCAAGATGATCATCAGCATCAACGACCACCCCGATATCAGAAAGGTGTTCAAAGGACTCAGAATGAAGACAGTCCCCATCACCTACACAGTCGGAGGCACTCAAGGCCGAACACCCAAAAAGGAGTTAATTATAAGAAGTTGGAAGTGATATTAAAGTGAGTTTGAAGCAGCTTTAAAGTTGATCCAAACTCACTGTAAAACGGGGCTAAAATCGTGTCGCAAAATGATTGTCAGTTTGTCGCAAAATGATTGTCGCGCTACAAAGACTCCCGAAAACTTGTTGGAGTTTCCAATCCCAATCCCCTCTCACCAAAAGAAAAACAGGCACTCGCGAGAGGCAAAGCTTCTAATCCTCTCAAACAAACGCTCACTATGATCCTGTTTTACTTTTGACGCGAGGTTGCGTTTAACG
>Ga0316208_1003398_pt1 | contig 11539 bp, 11 predicted proteins | sample 3monopyrite_MG_FD_204944 | JGI IMG/M metagenome (GOLD analysis project Ga0316208, IMG submission 204944) | Microbial mat bacterial communities from mineral coupon in-situ incubated in ocean water Damariscotta River, Maine, United States -... | ecosystem: Environmental > Aquatic > Marine >... | reverse complement strand
TCAAGCTGACCGCCCATGATGACAAACACTTCGCCCTTCCCGCCAGGGCATCGTTGTTTGGCAATGACCTCGCTCAGCGCCATGAACGCCATGGAACCCAGCCTTTTGCGGTGATCGACGGCATTGCCGTGATCGAAATCGCCGGAACGCTGGTCCATCGCGGGGCGTGGATCGGACAATCCTCGGGTCTGACCTCTTATGAAGGGATTGCTGCCCAGCTTCAGGCGGCGCTGGCCGACCCAGCCGTTCGCGGCATTGCGCTGGATATCGATAGCTTCGGGGGCGAGGTTGCCGGGGCCTTTGATCTCGCAGATCGCATCCGCGCAGCGCGTCAGATGAAGCCTGTGCAAGCCTTCGTGGCCGAGCATGCCCTGTCGGCTGGCTATGTTCTGGCCAGCCAAGCCGACCGCATCATCCTGCCCCGCACCGGAGCGGTCGGCAGTATCGGTGTCGTCGCGCTGCACACCAATATGAGCGGAGCGCTCGATCAGAAGGGCATTGCCGTCACGCTGATCCATGCCGGGGTCCACAAGATCGACGCCAATCCCTACCAGCCCCTGCCCGAGGCGGTGCACGACCAGATGCAGCGCGAGCTGGAGGTGGTCCGTTTCCTCTTCGCGGAGACCGTCGCCGCCGGTCGCGGAGATCGGCTGACCCAAACCGCCGCGCTGGCCACCGAAGCGGCCGTATTTCGCGGGGTTGATGCCATCGCGGCCGGTCTTGCCGACGAGTTGGCCGATCCCGTCAGCGCCTTTCGGTCCTTCGCCGCCGCCCCACGGGGCTCCAATCCTACCAGCAGAAAGGGTCCACAGATGACCACCACATCCATCGACACTTCGAACCCAGCCTCAGTTGCCTCCCCGGTTGCCAGCCCTCCCGCCGCAACGGTCGCGGCTTCGGTCGCCCCAATTACACCTGAGCCGGCCGCTGCGGCTGTGGCTGTGGATGCCGCACAAACACCCGACACAGTCACCATGACCGCCGATGCAGTTCGCGCCGAGGCCGCCGAGGTGGCGCAGGTCTGTGCACAAGCCGCCCGGCTGGGCGTACAAATCGACGCTGCCGACGCGGTTACACGCGGCTTGAAACCCGAAGCCCTGCGCGCTCGGGTGCTGGCGGATCTTGCCGCCCGCAGCGATGCGGCTGGCATCATCGCCACCGCTCCGGCTGCGGCCGCCGCGAAAGAAAGCCCAATCATCGCCGCCGCCAAGAAAGCTGCAGCCGCTTCGCGCTGATCTCGCACCACCTGCCAATCCCACAACATGGAGACTGATCGATGCCCGTCCTGACGCAACCGCCCAGCATGGGCGATGTCCTCAAATACGAGGTCAACCCGAACTACACCCGCGAGACCATCACGCTGCTGGCCGGCACCGCCTATCCGGTCGGTGCCGTGCTTGGCCGCATCACCGCCAGTGGCAAATACAAGCTGGCCACCAGCGGCGGCAGCGATGGCGCGCAGACAGCCAGCGGTGTCTTGCTTTATGCCGTCGACGCCACACTCGCCGATGCGACCGGCATTGTGGTCGCGCGCGGCCCCTCGATCGTGTCGCGTGCAAGCCTGGCCTATGACGCCACGGTTGACGACGGCGCAAAAATCACCACCAAGCTCGGCCAACTCGCCGCTGCAGGCATCGTCTCCCGCGATGGCGTCTGACACCACATCCCCTTTTTTCCCAGGATTTCCTCATGACCATCACCCGTAACCCATTTGATCTGGGCGGCTATTCGCTTGCCGAGATGACGCAGGCGATCAACATCCTGCCCAATCTTTATACCCGCCTTGGCCAGATCGGCCTGTTCCGCTTTGAAGGCGTCACCCAGCGCTCCATTGTCATCGAACAGCGCGAAGGGGTGCTGAGCCTGCTGCCCTCAGTCCCGCTTGGTGCCCCCGCCACCGTCGGCAACCGCGAGGCGCGCTCGATGCGTTCCTTTGCCCTGCCGTGGATCCCGCATGACGACGTGATCCTGCCCGCCGACATTCAGGGCATGCCAGCACTGGGCATGTCCGACGTCGCCGACCCGCTGGTCGAGGTGATGAACCGTAAGCTCACGCTTATGCGCCGCAAACACGCCCAGACCCGCGAATACATGGAGATGAACGCGCTGCGTGGCATTGTGAAGGATGGGGCGGGCACCACGCTCTACAACTACTTCACCGAATTTGGCCTGGCGCAGATCTCGGTCGACTTCGTTTTTGGGACTGCAGCCACCAATGTGCAGGGTAAGGTGCGTACCACTCTGCGCTCCATCGAGGACAATCTGATGGGCGAGACCATGACCACCGCGCACGCGCTGGTCAGCTCCGAGTTTTTCGACAAGCTGATCAGCCACCCCAAGACCGAGGACGCCTACAAGTTCTTCTCGGCCACCGGCGGCCAGCCGCTGCGCGAGGATATGCGCAGGGCATTCCCCTTCGCAGGCATTCTGTTCGAGGAATACAACGGCTCGGTCACGCTCTCGAATGGAGCGTCAGAACGGCTGATCCCCACTGGCGAGGGCATCGCCTTTCCGATGGGCACGTTTGATACCTTCACCACTTATGGAGGCCCCGCGAACCTGCTGGAAACCGCCAATACCATCGGCCTGCCGCTCTATGCCCGTCAGATGATCGACGCCAAGGGCCGCTGGATTGATCTGATGACAGAGGCCTCGATCCTGCCGGTCAACAAGCGTCCGCGCCTTGCAATCCGTTTGCACAGCTCGAACTGACGGGGCGCCCCATGTCCGTCTTCGCGGCTGTCATCGACAACCTGTTTTGCGATCCCAATATCGCGCGCGATGCCGTCTACATTGCCCATGGCGGCGCGCCGATCCTCGTCCGCGTGGTCACCCGCTGCGCGGACGAGATCACGAGGTTCGGCGACGCCCGGCTTTGGTCGGACACTACCCGCATCGACTTGCGCGTGGCCGAGGTGCTCAACCCGCGCCCCGGCGACCGGATCGAGATCGGCACCGAGGCCTTCCTCATTCAGGGCGAGCCGGTTCGCGACCGCGAGCGGCTGGTCTGGACGGTCGATCTGAGGCCTGCGTGAGGTTGAAACTCGACATTGCGCCGGACATCGTTGCCCTGATGGCGGCCGAGATCGCAGCCGGAGAGCGCGCCGTGTCCTCCGCCATGCGCCAAGCGGGGACCAGTCTGAAATCCGACTGGCGGACCCAGATCACCGGTGCCGGGCTGGGCGCACGGCTTGGCAACTCGATCCGCCTCGCCAGTTATCCGAAATCGGGCGAAAGCCTCAACGCCGCGGCGCTGGTTTGGTCGAAGGCGCCCGTGATCATCGGCGCTCATGACACCGGCCCCCTGATCCGCTCCAAGAATGGGTTCTGGCTCGCAATCCCGACACCCGCCGCAGGTAAATCTTCGCGCGGTGGCCGGATCACGCCCAGCGAATGGGAGCGCCGCACGGGGCTGCGTCTGAGATTTGTATATCGGCGTTCAGGGCCAAGTTTGCTGGTGGCGGAGGGACGGTTGAATTCGAAAGGGCGCGCGGTGGCCTCAAAATCCAAGACCGGGCGTGGTGTCGCGACCGTGCCGATCTTCCTGCTGGTGCCCCAAGTCAAGCTGCGTAAAAGGCTCGACTTGGGACGGGATGCCGAGCGGGCGGTGGACGGCGTGCCGGGGTTGATCGTGGCGAACTGGGTGGACGGGCGGCTCTGAACGGAATGTGGACAGGATGGATGTATTGGCATATATTGCCAATGCCGAATGAGGAGACTGCCATGGCCACCAGAAACGTCGTTCTGACCGACACTCAATCCGACCTGGTCGACCGCCTCGTGGCCTCCGGGCGCTATCAGAATGCAAGCGAAGCTCTGCGCGCGGGCCTGCGGCTTCTGGAGCGTGAAGAGACTGAGTTTGGCGCCCTGCGGGACCAGGTGTCGAGGGGCATTGAGCAGGCGAGAGCCGGGCAGTTCGCCGAAGGATCCGGCGAAGACGCCGTGCGCCGTGCTTTTGCCCGCGCAAGAACCCCGCAGTGATGCCCCGCCCCTGGCGGCTGACACGGCAGGCGGAGGCCTCGCTGGTTGAGATTGCGCGTTGGACGCTGGACACCTTTGGCCCTCGTCAAGCCGCGGCCTACGAGGACGATCTGATCTCTCGCTGCACCGATATCGCTGCGGGAACCGCACAAACCCAAGAGTGCCGGCGCCTCATCGCCCCTGACCTGCCCGAGGACCTGCGGTTCACGCGGTCAGGCCAGCATTTTATCGTGTTCATCGAAGATCCGGCTCAGGTCGTCATCGTCGACTTTCTGCACAGCCGGTCCGATCTCCCCGGCAAACTGGCCGCTGTGGCGGACCAAAAGCCCGGTCGCGGTACCTGACGGCGAACCCAATGCCCTGAACTTATTCTGAAACGCCGCCGCGCAGCCGAGGCGGCAGGAAGCATCATGCCCACCACCCGAGAAAACATCCTGACAGCCCTGGCTGACCTGCTGCGCACGGTCCCGCATGTGCCGGTGCTGCGTGGCGAGGTTCTGCCCGAACGCGTGCCATCGGCGGGCCTCTTGATCCTGCGCGATGGCGACCCGGGTGACCCGGGCGTGACCCTCTCGCCCTTGCGCTATCACTATCAACACCGGGCCGAAATCGAAGCCGTGGTACAGGGCACTGAACGCGACAACACCTTTGCGACGCTTTGCGCCAGGATCGGCGCGGCGCTTTCTGTCGACCGCACTCTGGGCGGGCGTTGTGACTGGGTCGAGGCGGAAGCGCCACGCCCTGTCGATCTGCCCGTCGAGGGTGCCGCCAGTCTGAAGGCTGCGATCATTCCGATCTTGCTGCACTATTCCACATTCCACGGCCGATCCCCTGGCCTGACCCACACCAACATTTTGAGGAGATTCCCATGGCACGTGCGCAAGGCGCGCGAGCGCAATTGGCGCTTGCGTTCGAGACGACCTATGGCACACCGCCCGCGAGCGGCTTCACGCGGATGCCCTTCGCTAGTGCGACACTGGGGGCCGAGCAGCCGCTGCTGAACAGCGAGCTGCTGGGTTACGGCCGCGATCCGCTGGCGCCGATCAAGGATGCGGTGACGGCCGATGGCAACGTCGTCGTGCCGATCGACGCGCAGGGTTTCGGCTTCTGGCTGAAGGCCGCGTTTGGTCAGCCGATCACCACGGGCACCAATCCCTACACCCACGAGTTTCGCTCTGGTGGCTGGACCCTGCCTTCGATGTCGATCGAGACAGGCATGCCGGAGATCCCGCGCTATGCGGTTTATTCCGGCTGCGTGCTCGATACGCTCAGCTGGCAGATGCAGCGCTCTGGATTGCTGACCGCGACCGCGAGCCTCGTGGCCCAGGGCGAGAGCATCGCCGCCAGTTCGGCCGCCGGGACACTCGCCGACCTCGCCCTGCAACGGTTCGGGCATTTCAATGGCGCGATCACCCGCAACGGCGCAGCACTCGGCAACATTGTCTCGGCCGAGATCACCTATGCCAACACGCTCGACCGGGTGGAGACCATCCGCTCGGACGGGCGCATTGATGGCGCGGACCCGTCGATTGCCGCACTCACCGGCCGGATCGAAGTGCGCTTTGCCGATCAGGTGTTGGTGACGCAGGCCATCAACGGCGATCCTTGCGAATTGAGTTTCGCCTACACGCAGCCCTCCGGCGAGAGCCTGACGCTCACCGCCCATGCCGTTTACCTCCCGCGCCCGCGGATAGAGATCTCCGGACCGCAGGGTGTGCAGGCCACCTTCGACTGGCAGGCGGCGCGCGACACCACGCTGGGGCGGATGTGCACCGTGACTTTGATCAACGCCATCCTGGAGTATTGACCATGCTGCGCCTGAACCTCGCCCGTGAACCCTATTGGCTGGACCTCGGCATTGGCGTGCGCGTCTTTGTCGAACCACTGACCACCGCGCTGATGGTGGCCGCACGCAGCGATCCGACAATACGCGGCCTGCCCAAAGGCACCAGCGACGACGAAATCGCCGTGATCTTCGGCAAGGCACTGGCCGAGCGCGCCCTTCTCGACTGGGAGGGTGTTGGCGATGCCGAGGGAAACCTGGCGCCGGTCACCCCCGAAGGCATCGCGGCCCTGCTCGATATCTGGCCGATCTTCGAGCGCTTCCAGATGGGCTATGTCGCCAAGGGGCTGGAGCTGGACGCAGAAAAAAACGTCTCCGCGCCCTCGCCGACTGGGTATTCGGCGGGGGCGAAAGCTATTGCGCAGCCTGTCAGCCCTGCGAGGGCGACGGCGCCGCGTGCAAAGACTGCCCGCAAATCCTGAACGCGCCACGCACGCTGGAAGGTTGGCAGGTCTGGGATCTGGCCGGACGGCTTAGCGGGCAGATCCGGGCGGTGCCAGGCGTGGTGCTGGGCTGGAACATGAGCGCGGCTCTGGCCATGGCAGCGGCGCTGGGCGTGGATGCCCGCGCTGCGGCCGAATTCCTGCCCGTGATCGAGGCGGTGATGGTGCGCAAACTCAACGAGCAGATGGACGGCCAAAATGACTGAGAAACGCGTTTCCGTGCGCCTGTCCGCCACTGGCGGGCGGCAAGTCAAGGCTGAGCTGGAAGGCGTGGGCGAAGCCGGTGCCCGTGGGTTCGGCCGCCTGTCGCGCGAGATGGAGGGCGCGAATACCAGGCTCGCGGTCTTCGCCCGGCGTGCGGGTATTGCCATGGCGGCAGCAGCGGCTGCGATTGCGGCGGCGGCCACCGCGATGATCCGCTCAGGCCTGCAGACCGTTGATACCCAAGCCAAGCTTGCCCAGTCACTCGGCACCACCGTTGCGTCCATCCAGACGCTGGAGCGCGCCGGCGAACTGGCCGGTGTGTCGATGTCGGGCATCGAACAGGCGACGAAGGATCTAACCCGGCGGCTGAGCCAGGCGGCGGCCGGGACCGGCCCAGCAGTAGACGCCCTGACCCGACTTGGCCTCACGGCCAGCGGGTTGATGGCCCTGCCGCTCGATCAGCGCGTCGGCGCGATCAATGCGGCCATTGCAGAGTTTGTCCCGGTCGCCGAGCGCGCGGCCGTCGCCGGTCAACTCTTCGGCGAGGAGGGCTCGATTGCGATGGCGCGCATCGATACCGCGACGCTGCGCCAGGCGACGCAGGACGTGCACGACTTCGGCGTCGTGGTCTCCGAGCAGGATGCCGAACAGATCGAGCGCACCAATGATGCGATCTCGCGGCTGGGCCTGATCTGGCGCGGGCTTTCGAACCAACTGGCGGTGGCGGCGGCACCGGCGCTGGAAACCGTCGCCGATGCCATGGCGGCGGCGGCGCGGGCCACCGGGCCCCTTGGCGTTGCCATCCGCGCGCTCTTCGACAACCTCGGGCGGCTGACCTCCTACGCCGCCGGGATTGCAGCGCTGATGGCCGGGCGGTTTGTTGCGGCCTCGATCGTCGCCGCCGTTTCGGTGCGTGGCCTCGCCACGGCACTGGTGATCCTGCGCGGTGCGCTGCTGCGCCTGCCGCTCATTGGGCTCGTGGTCGCGGCGGGCGAGTTGATCCACTGGTTCGGTCGCCTCGTGCGCGGCGCGGGCGGATTTGGTAATGCGCTCTCGCTTCTGGGCGATCTCGCCCGCGAGGTCTGGGAGCGCATGCAGCTCGGGGCTGTTGCCATGGGTCTGCAGATTATGGCCAGTTGGGCTGCGATCAAGGCGGCCATCGCCGAGGCATTGCAGTCCTCTCTGGAAGCCGTGGTCGGCTTTGGCAATGCCGTGCTGAACACTTTCCAGGGGGCGTTTGACGCGATCACCGTGCTCTGGGGCGCCCTGCCCAGCACAATCGGTGATTTTGCCTTCCAGGCGGCAAACGCGTTGATCACCGGTGTCGAGGCGATGCTGAACGGCGTCGGTCAGCGGATCAACGGGTTTCTGGAGGGGATCAACGTCGGCCTTGAAACGCTGGGCATTGAACGGCGCATCTCGCTGATCGGCAATCTAGAACTTGGCCGGATCGAGAACCCGTTCGCGGGTTCCGCCGCCGAGGCAGGCACCCAAGCCCGCGACGCGTTTCAGGCGGCCTTTACGGCTGAGCCGATTGCCCTGCCGGATCTCGGACTCGGGACCTATGCGCAAGAGGCGCGCGCAGAGGCCGAGGCTTTGCGGGAAACCTTGGCCGGTGTGGTCGAAGCAGCCACTGCGCCCCTTGAGTCCATCGCCGCCCTTCGTGAGGCAATCGCCGCCTCAGGCCTTGAGGCTGAGGCCGGGCTCATGGGCGCACGCGCCGCTGCCGACGGGCTTGAAGAATCACTGGACGCGACTGGAGAGGCCGCAGGCCGCGCAGGTGGTGCCGGTCGTGGGGCCGGCGAGGCGCTGCGCGATGCCGCGGACACAGCGCGCAATGCCTGGGAGGCAACCACCGAAGCGGTGAGCGCCGCGCAGGAGCGATCCCGCGAGTTGGCCCAGGGCCTCGCGCAAGATATCACCGGCCCCATCAAGGACGCACTAAAATCCGGAGAATTCACCTGGGAGACCTTCGCCAGCGCCATCTCGCGCATTGCCCAGAACCTCGCCACGCGTCTGATCGATCTCGCTTTCCAGCCGATCGAGAACGCCCTGATGCGCGCCTTTTCCGGCGGGGGTGGCGGTGGCGGATTCTTCGCGCGCCTCTTTGGCTTTGCGCGGGGTGGCGTCTTCGCAGGCGGCGAGCAACTCACCGCCTTCGCGCGCGGCGGAGTCGTCAATCGACCCACGGTGTTTCCCTTTGCGAAGGGCGTGGGCCTCATGGGTGAGGCAGGGCCGGAGGCGATCCTACCCCTAAAACGCGGTCGGGGTGGACGGCTGGGTGTCGAGATGAACGGAGATAGCGCGGGTTCGGCGGCCCAGATGTCTACGCGCATCATCAACGTGCTCGACCCAAGCGTTGTTGGCGACTACCTCGCCACGCCTATGGGCGAACGCGTGATCCTGAACGTGATCCGCCGCAACCGGAGTGCGCTGAATGCCTGAGGTGGGAAACCCGCTGCCATTCTGGCCGTTTCCGGCAGCGCAGGAGATCACCGAGGTGCTGGAATGGCGTACCGATGTGCTGCAAGCGCGCGAGGGCGAACAGCGTATCGCGCTGAGAGCCCGGCCCCGGGAGTTCGTCACCTTCCGGCATCGGCTGGATGCGCTCGGCATGGCGCGCGCCTCGGAACTGGCACGGGCTGGGTTTGCTGGGGAATGGAGCGTGCCGCTCTGGCACATGGCAATGCAGCCAGTGGCGGTTCTGGTGCAGGGCGCAACCGAGATCCCGATCGACACAACGGTATCGAACTTTCGGGCAGGAGGCCTGGCGGCTGTTGCCGTCGATGGCCGAGAGGCAGCGCCGGTGGAGATCTCCGCCGTTCAGCCAGACCGGTTGATCCTGGCGGCACCGCTGGTTTTACATCTGCCCGCGCTATCGGTCGCTGCCGGGCGCATCACGGTTGCGCCGATCCGCGAGGGCGTGCTGGTATCGGCGGTCGAAATTTCACGCCGCCGGCAAGGCGACGGCACCGTGAGCGCCAGCTTCCTCTTGCGTGGCGCCGCCGATCTCGCGGCACCCGTGCTGCCCAACTATCTCGGCCGCCCGGTCCAGACCAACCCGAGCCTCGTGCGCAGCCCTCTCACCGCCAGCCTGCGGCGCGCGGTCGAGTATGTCGACAACGGCTGCGGCCCGGTGGTCGTGGAACCGATGCGCGACGTGTTCGAGCGCAGCGAGGCGATCACGCTGAAGGCGCAAGGTGCTGCGGCGCGCTGGGTTCTGCGGCGCTTGCTCTATGGGCTGCGCGGACGGCAGTCGGGTTTCTGGCTGCCAACCTGGGGCCATGAGCTGCAGCTGCGCTCCGCCATGACCTCGGGATCGGTCCTGATGCGCGTGGCGCCCGTCGCACCGATCGCATCGGTCGCGCCGATCGCATCTTATGTCGGGCGCCGGATCATGCTGGAGATCCCGGGCGCCCTGCGGTTCCGATCGATCACCGCCGCCAGTGAAGATGGGCTCGACCACAGGCTGACGATCAGTTCGGATCTCGGCGAACCCGTCCCCCTTGGCACCAAGGTGCATTTCCTGACCGCGGTGCGGTTGGACGCGGACCGCGTTGAGATCCAGCATGGCGCAGTGGCGAGCGAGGTGACATTGCCGGTCGTGGAGGTGCGTGAGTGAAGACGGGCGCGGCAAGCAACGACCAGGCATGATTCGCGGCGCGGACATTCCAGGCGCCAAACATTGGGGTCTGCAATGCGGACGAGGATGAAGTAGGCTTTCGCTGCGACCCGCCAATGGCGGCTTTTGCGAATGTAGTTGATAGGAGAATAGCTCGAAGACTATGATGATAAATTCTCACTCAGTGGTCTGAGCAAGCGGATACCCCGCAGATTTATTTGAGCCAAAACGTAACCACTTGGTGTCCGGTCGAGATTCGGGTCAGTTCAATTCGCCTAAAATGAATAGTTGATAAAATGGGAAAAATCGGTGGAGACACGGCAAAAGAACGGCGAAAGTACTGGAAGCCTAAGCTGAATGAGTTCTGTCCATGCGGCTCTGGTGGAAAGTACAAGGATTGTTGTTGGAACCGCCTCCCAGGCTTCAACATAGGGAAGGCTTACACGGCGGCATGCAACGAGGAAAAATTTGGTCGCGCGCTTATCTTCGCGCGTGCCGATGTCACCCAGTACACGATTTGGCACAGGACAAACACTGGGCCCATGCTCCATATCGGCGAGCCGATAGAGCCGCTTTTGCAGATCGACGTTAATGCACTTGGGGAATATGTTGATCGTCTTTCATGGCTCTATTTCAACATCGGAAAGTGGAAAAACTGGCCAGCAGCCCTTGAGCGTTTGAGTGCAAACATCAGTCACGAGCGGTGGCGAAAGAAGATAATATGCAAACGGGCCGTGCTGCATCTGGCACCCGAAGGTAGCAGATCTAAGGCACGCCAAGAACTGGCCAAGCTAGGCCCAATCACCCCCGACGAAGATGACATAGAGGTTCTGCAAATTTTCATCGACCTAGAGCTGCGAAATGCGTCGTTCTCAAGACGTACCGCGTTTTTTGATCGCATCCTCGATCTTGATGAGTCCGCAGAGAGCCAAATCCAATATCGAGGCTGTAAGGCCATTGACCTTCTCCTGCATGGTGATCCCAAGGCTGCGGAGGCGCAGCTAAGCGACCTTTTGGACGAGTATCGAAATGATGAAGGGTTGTCATCGTTTGGGAGGCAAAAGCTCTACGATGTACAAGAAACGCTCGGCACCATCACTGAAGACGATGCTTTGCTTCGCCAAACCGCTTCTGAGCTATCGTCAGTGATGCAAGACGGCAGTTGGACTGAGCATGGACGTTCACACCTGTATTGTCAGATTGGTGATTGTTATCGATACGCGCGGGAGTGGGAGATGGCAAATGGGGCCTATGAGGCGGCTATTGCGTTAGATGGCAGTCTAATCTGCCGCATCCATTTGGCTGAGTGCTTCTTGTACCAAAAAGAGATCAAGAAAGCGGTATCCCAAATTGAAGCTGTGCCCATTGAGGAACTCGGTGAGCCGGGCAGGATGGACTTTATCTTCACATATTCTGCGATCTCCATTTGGAGTGAAAGAATTGAGA
>Ga0316208_1003397_pt1 | contig 11539 bp, 12 predicted proteins | sample 3monopyrite_MG_FD_204944 | JGI IMG/M metagenome (GOLD analysis project Ga0316208, IMG submission 204944) | Microbial mat bacterial communities from mineral coupon in-situ incubated in ocean water Damariscotta River, Maine, United States -... | ecosystem: Environmental > Aquatic > Marine >... | reverse complement strand
GGGTGAAGAACTACTCTTAAAACCTTGAGTTCTTCAATGATATTTGACTGTTGATTAGATCTAAGTTTGAATCTAGTGGTGATATCTTGGATAGAATTTATCTGCATCCTTACTGATTAAATCTAACGCACAGCTATGATGAGTGGGGATTAGAAAGCACTAACCTCTCATCTCGCACATAGCCACGCTTTATTTCAAATTTATTACTTGTGGCGGACTTTCCAATCACCACGAAAATATCCTGACCGATGAAACCCCATTCATTCATCAGCGTTTGTTAGCATCTGTCTTAAGTCTTGAATGTCTACCAATATTCGATTTTCGTTGATATCGTTGCAACGTGCCACACCTTTAGATTTCTTTGGTTCTCGATATTCAGTGATCTCTATCAAGGATTCGGATTCACGGTGTTCAAGTATTCGTCCGAATAAAACTGTGTACCCACCGCTGAACTTTCCACACTTATTCTTCACAAGAAACCTTACTTCAGTTCCGGTTGGAAGTTCGGTTTTACGTTGTTCATAAAACTCCTGCTTTCTTCGTTGAGCTTCTTCGTTCTGTTGGCGAACATATGCAGTGTCTGTTTCCATCCTTCTTTGATGTTCTTCAGCCTCCTTCCAGTAATTCTGATAATATGCTACTTGTTCATCTACGTTCCAAGGAAGTCCATTCAGGTCACGATAAAAGCATGAGAAAATTATTCCAGACATATCATCAGGATGAACTATCCCAATTGAGTTGAAGTATTTTGCTAGATCGCCTCCTTTCCATAGATTCCAATTGTTCCTAATCCACATACCTTGCGAAAAATGAACTTGTCCAACATATTCATCCTCTTCCAGACTCTTGATCCAAATCTTAGTTGAATCGTCAGTTAACTTGTTCATATGCCTGACAGCATCTTCTAGGTTGACAGGTTCGTATTTCCAATCTTCATTGGTCAGTTCTTGAGCTAAGGAAGAGAAAACACTAAGAGTCAATATAAAGGTCAGAAAATTTTTCGTCATGCTGAAAATAGATGCTAACAATCTAGACAATGCGCATGCGCATTGTCTACCTTTCAAATATACCTGTTTATAGTAGTTTATCAAGCTTTAAAGGAGTTTATCAAGCGGACTTACCACGTCTTCCAACTTTTTGCAACTTACATGGGTGTAAACCTCCGTTGTGCGGCTACTCGTGTGCCCCAGCAAAGTTTGAATGTATCTGAGGTTCGTGCCATTCTCCAACAAATGAGTGGCAAAACTGTGACGAAGCGTGTGGACTTTCACGTGCTTTCTTATTCCGGCTTTTGCCACAGCTCTATGTAGCACCTTGCGCACAGAAGACGCTGAATACTGACGGCCATCATACGACTCGAACAGGTAATTTTTTGGCTTATATTCGATATAGTACTGTCTCAATATCACCAATAGTGATTTCGAAAGTACCGTGATTCTGTCCTTTTGACCCTTTCCGTCCCTCACCCAGATGCGCATATGGTCAGAATCTATATCGGCGATTTTTAAGCTTAGCGCTTCAGAAATCCGTAAACCCGCTGAATAAATGGTCATCAGGAGAGTTTTATGTTTCACATTCGTGATTTGCTGAAAAATCCGAACCACCTCCTCTTCAGAAATAACCGTCGGTAACCGATTTCGTTTTTTTGGCCTTTCCAGATCAAAATACTGCCGGTCATGACCAAGTACCTTTTCCAAATAAAATTTGATCGCATTGATCGACTGATTCTGATATGATGCAGATACGTTCCGCCGATTAATCAAATCCTGCTGGTATTGCATAATCAGTTCTTTTGTAACCTGATGCAGCCGTTTAGGATACGTATACTTTAAAAAATCCCTGAACATGTATTGATACGACGAACAAGTGGATGGTTGATAGCGAAGTACCTCCAGTTTTTGAGTGAACATTTTCAAGGCAAGCTGATATTCCGCAACAGCAGTCGTTTCATGAGGCACCAAATTCATTGGATAAAAGAAGAGACAAAACAAGTAATAGTCGTATTTTTATCCGTATATATGCGTTTATATGCGTATAAAAACAATTATCAAATGGAATCGTTTTCGATACTCAACTGCTTAGAATGTGAAAAACCTTTGAAAGGGCGTAAAGACAAGAAGTTTTGTGATCAAGATTGCAAGGCCGCTTTTCACAACCGAAATAAAAGCCTTGGAGAAGAAATGATTAGAAATTTCAACAGTATCCTCCGGCACAACCGCAAAATATTGAGGACGCTTTGCCCTGAAGGTAAATCGATTGTAAGGAAAGAAGTTCTGGAACAAATGGGGTATCGCTTCAGATTCTTTACAGATACATTTCATTCATCCAAAGGAGGTACCTATTACCTCTGCTATGATTTTGGTTTTACACCCATGTACGAGGGCCAAACTCAGAAGGCTCTGATTATAAACAGGCAAGACTACATGGATAAACAAGATTATGACCCCTGGAGGAAGAAATGAGAATCTGCTTACCTGAATCCTCCCTTCACATCTGCAACATAAATTTGGTCGGCTTTTCTTAACCAAGCTGTCTTTGGGTGAGAGTGGCGTATGAATGTTACTTGGCGAAACCGTCCAAGCCACTCCACTAATTAATTCGGGTCTACCACGGATTAATGGGTAGTTGTAAGTATGGATTTGGTGTAGTGCGAAACGGCGGGTGGGTTGTCCACGAAGGTGTGGGACATTTAGGGCAAGAGTGCTAGCTGGATTCGCAGGTGGGATGTGCGTTTAGCGGGGAGAATGGCCTTTTTCGTGGGCTCCTTTTCTTTTGTTTCATTTTCTTTTTGAGCAAAAAAGAAAATGAAAAAAGTACATAGGGTCTGCTGAAAAACTCAAACCAAGGCGAAAATCTATAACTCCATATTACCAAGGGTAGATTTTGAGGCGTATTGCTAATTTTAGGTGCACACAAAAATGGCAATTGTACTAAAAACCCGTGCACATTAGTGGTATGGATCGGCCTCATGAAAATGGGGTTAAGAAAATCCGCTACACTGCCGACAAAAATACACCATTGCCCGAGCAGGCTGGCGCGGCTGGAAGTTTGGTGGATTTTAGGCATTGCAACGGATTTTTAGACTTTTTCATGCAGCCTTGATTTACTCATACGCACTACCTTGCTCACGATCCCTCATGAACCTTCGGTTTCTTTGCCTACTTTCTGTATCAAGACAGAAAGTAGGAGCCCGCCTCGCTCGAAGGCAAAACGAACCAATAAAGTGTGTAATCAGCGTTTCTCAGCAGACCCTACATATCAATTGCGCAAGTGGCGAATTTGGATACTTCGTGTGTTAGCCACCCTAAATGTAAAACCGTATGTTAAATTAACAGTAGAACCATTAATTCCTAACTTGACACAGTTAGGTCTGTCTATACCGACAAGTATCTTGAAGTTGCGAATATTCTGGACATCAATAAGCACTCATATTCCTAAACATAAATTGAGCAATGACAAAGCCCAGAATAGCCAATACAAACCCAAACATGAAGACCGTGTAGCTGTATCTCAGCAATCGATATTTCTTACCGAGAACCACGCCAAGAAAATAGATGTCCTTGATCATGCTGCCGTAGAGATAGTCTGCGTCTTTGAGCATTTCGGTCATGCCCCACTGGTAATCCTCCAAGCTCATCCGGTGGAAGTTTCCAAAGAAAAGGAGGTTCGTTTTCTTACCTACAATATCCTCCTTTTCAAATTTTCCTGAGGAGACATTTGGCCGGGTGGCCAGCACTGCAAACACGATAGTCGCCAGACAAACCAAAGTAAGCAATATCGCAGGGATCGTGAAGTGAGGATATTCTTCAAGCTTTCGGATCAAGACAGAGACGATCACAGAGAGCATGATCGAATTGATCGAAATCATGATGTTGGCCTTGTTGTCAGCGATGGCACTCAGCTCCATGTGGCTTTTGGAGGTGATTCGAAACATCGTCTCAATCCCCCGTGTCGGACTCAGCTCTTTGGCTTTTTTGAGCTTCGCCTTGAGCTTGGAAACCTTGTCTTCTAATTCTTCTATTTCGCTCATTTTATTTTTGCTAGTCGGGCATCAATTTTTTTAAGATTCTCTTTCACCAGCGGCGCATAGTGTACGCTCGCATAGTTAGTGAAAAATGCATGTCTTTTGAGAAAATCCTGATTCATCAAGAGCCACTCATGTGTGGAGATTTTACAAGATTGAATTTTTTCCATTTCGTCATGAAGGAGTTCCGCTTTTTGAAAATAATCATCACTCGCCAGATGCAACATATCTGCATCACAAATGATTTCCCCCAATTCATTTTTTGGTTCTTGCGGCATTTGAGTAGCCATGATGCAGTCCTTTACTTTTGCAATGTCTGCTTCTGGGTAGTTTCTCTCTGACAAAAATTCAAAAGCCATTGCTGCGCTACTGGACTCGTGATTTCCACAACTCCGCGTATAGCCAACATCATGAAACCAGGCAGCTATCTGAAGGATTTCTAAATCTGAATCAGAAATTTTTTCTTTCGAACCAATTTCTAGCGATGATGCCACTACATCTTTTGTGTGCTGTACAGAATGATAAATGATTTCTGAGGGTAGTTTTTCCGTCAGAGTAGCGATGATGTACTCCTCAATCTCGGCTAGTAAATGGATGCTGTCAGTCATTTGACGATTAAATAAACAAATTAGAACAAAAATTGGTCAATTTAGTGTTACTCAATTTAGATCATGAATCTAATTAAAAATTTAATGAAAATTGTTGGCCTTTTATTGTGTGCTTTGTTGTTTTCTGTTGGCACCAGTTGTCAATCTGGTCCCATTCGTCAGTACCCCGATAGTCGGATGCCTCAAACTGGCGATCTGCAAGAGGTGTACGATTTGAACAATCCTGCAGAGAAATTCTATCTTCCCTATGTGTTAGAGGAGGTGTCGGGTTTGTCATATTCTGCGTCAGAGGCCCTACTTATGGTTGACGATGAAAAAGGGAAAATTTTCGAATTTGATCTTGCTAAAAAAGAAATTGTCAAGACCACCACCTTTCATCGTTCGGGAGATTTTGAAGGAGTAGAGTTGGTTGGGAAAAATATGTATGTACTTAGAAGCGATGGGAATATTTACAAAGTAAAAAATCCCCAACAGAAAAATGACGAGACGAAGAAGTATGAAAGCAGATTAGGCTCTGCCAACGACACGGAGGGACTTGGGTATGACCCAATTACAAATAAATTACTGATTGCGTGCAAAGCAAAAGGTGAGATTGGAAAAAAGGAAGTCCATGGCAAGGCCATCTACGGGTTTGATTTAGAAACCGAAGAGCTTGATAAGGAGCCAATGCTTGTCATTTCTGAAAAAGACATAAACTCATTTTGGAGTAAACAGTCATCCGGAGATTACAAAAAGAAAAACATCAACTTCCGACCCTCGGCGATTGCATTTCATCCGATTCAGAAATTGTTTTATGTTTTATCATCATCAGGAAAATTGCTGGTAGTTGTGGACAGAGAAGGTCGCATTCTGGCGACCTACCCAATCTCAGCAAAGCGTCTCCACCAGCCGGAGGGAATTTGTTTTTCGCCAACCGGAGAGATGTACATAAGCAGTGAGGGAGATGGGGGGAGAGGGTATGTCTTGAAATACGACATGAAAAGGGAATGAAAAAAATTGCCTTACTCTTTTTTCTGCTCCCATTGACAGTATTCGGCCAGCGAATATTCCTAATAGGTGATGCGGGTGAGCCAAAATTCCCAGATAAGAACCTAGAACTTCTAGCTGATAAAACGGCTACCGCCTCTGCTCAGGACGTATTGATTTTCTTAGGTGATAATATTTATCCCAGGGGACTGCCTGATAAGGAAGACCCACTTCGTAGGGAAATGGAGAATAAGCTTATTCCCCAACTACAGGCGATGAAGGAATTCCCCGGGCGGGCGTTCATTGTGCCAGGTAATCATGATTGGGCGAAAGGCCAGGAGGACGGTTGGAGAAGAGCCCGAAACATGGAAGAATTCGTGACGGACTACTTCCAAGACGATCAGGTTTATCTACCCGCTGGTAGCTGCCCAGGGCCTGTTGAAGTGGAGTTGAATGACCAAACCACCTTGATTATTCTGAACACCCAGTACTTCCTTCACACATGGGATAAGCCTGGAGAGGACAGTTTTTGTGAGAGCAAATCGGCAGTCGAGGCACTGGCAGAATTCACTGAGATCATCAAGCGAAATGCTGGCAAGCACATCGTTATTGCCGCTCATCACCCAGTCTACACCTACGGCGAGCATCATGGAAAATTCGCCTTCAAAGAGCACATTTTTCCATTGACAGAATTCCATGAAAAGCTCTTTGTCCCTCTGCCCATATTGGGCAGTATTCAACCTGTTTTCAGGCGTATGGTTGGCAATATTCAAGACAATACCAACATCCAATACAAGGCCATTATGAAGCAGATAAAATTGGCCATGGATGAAGCGGGGCATGTTATATATGTCGCTGGACATGAACACTCCTTACAATATATTGAGCGAGATGGGCACCATTTCATCGTAAGTGGATCTGGCTCAAAAACGACCCATGTGACCAAGGGAAAAGGAAGTCTCTTTGCTAAGAGCGAGCAGGGCTTTGCTGAACTCAGTCTGAAATCGTCAGGAAAGGCAAAGGTGAAATATTGGGGTATTGATGAAGGGGTATTGTACGAAAAGGACGTATACACCAAGGAACTTCGACAGACATCCTCACCGACAGTTTTAAGACCCAATCGGGATAGCACGGTCTCCGTGGTTGCAAGTGAGGCGTACAGTGCCAGCAAAGGAAAAAAGAAGTGGCTTGGTGAGAATTACCGGGAGATATGGGCGGAACCTGTGGAAGTTGAAGTCATCGATTTAGCAGCTGAAAAAGGAGGGCTGAAAGTGATCAAAATGGGTGGCGGAATGGCCACTAAGTCGCTTCGTCTGGAGGCAAAGGATGGTCGTCAGTACGTACTGAGATCAATAGAAAAATATTTGGAAAGTGTAGTCCCTGAGCCATTGAGAAAAACGTTCGCTATGGCCCTTGTACAAGACCAAACCTCTGCTGCACATCCGTATGGCGCCTTGATCATCCCTCCTTTGGCTGAAGCAGCGAAGATTCTTCACACCAACCCTCGGCTCGTGTATATTCCAAATGATCCGATGCTCGGTGAATTCCGAGAACAATTTGCCGGAACGTTGGCACTTTTCGAGGAGCGTCCAAATAAGGAGGCTGCAGAGGCCATGTTTGGAGCAAAGGACGTGATGAGTACGACCGATGTAATCGAAGAATTGCAAGACGACAATGACCATTCCGTGGATCAAAATTTTGTGGTTCGCAACCGACTATTTGATCTCTGGATTGGTGATTGGGATAGACACGACGATCAATGGCGTTGGGCAGAATTCAGAAAAGAGGGAAAAGGAAAGTACTTCCGACCTATTCCTCGTGACCGGGATCAGGCCTTTTTTATTAATGATGGAATAATTCCAAAAAAGGCAGCAAAAAAATGGAATATTCCAAAAACTGAAGGGTTTGACGAAGAAATAGAATGGGCACCAGGGCTGAGTTTTAATGCACGCTACTTTGATCGAACATTTATGAATGAACCCAGCTGGGAAGATTGGCAGAAGCAAATTTCTTTTCTACAAAATCAGCTAACTGATCGAGTAATTGATAAAGCGATGGAAGAGTGGCCTGAGAAAGTGAAACAGCTATCAGGGGATCGGGTGAAGTCTGGACTACAAGCCCGACGAAAAGACATGATGAGGTATGCGAGGGAGCTTTACGAATACCTTTCAAAGGAGGTGGAAATAGTCGGGTCAGATAAGCATGAGTATTTTTTGATAGAAAGATTAAGTGAGACCAAACTAAAAGTGAGGGTGCAAAAACGCACGAAAGAAGGTGAAAAAAAACAGATTGTTTATGAACGACTTTTCTTTAGCGATGAAACTAAGGAGGTTCGTCTTTTCGGAATGGGAGGTGAAGATGTCTTTGAATTTGTAGGTGAGGCTAACCCAAAAATTAACGTCCGAATCATTGGAGGCTCAGACAAAGATTTGATCATTAATGGGACAGATAGCAAGCTAAAAAGAACCTTCGTATACGACAAGCCAAAAGGAGCGAAGGTAGACGGTGATGAGTCGGGTGTGCTTCGATTGAGCAAGCAAGCTGACATCAACTATTACGACAGAAAGGCGTTCAGGTACGATGTGCTCAAGCCGATGACCCGTGTGGCTTTTAACCAAGACGATGGCTTCTTTGTGGGGGGCGGTTTTAGTTTGACAAAACAAGCCTGGCGAAAGGAACCCTTCGCATCCAAACATACCTTGTTGGCAAATACAGCCTTGGCAACAGGCTCATTCAATATTTCGTATGATGGAAAATTCACTGATGTGTTTGGCTCCTGGGATGTGAATCCTGCGATAGCGTGGCAGCAACCTTTCTTTGTAAATAATTTTTTCGGATTAGGAAATGAAAGTGTTTTTGAACAAAATCAAACCAATCCCCCAAGTGATGATCCTATCGATTTTTATCGTATTCGAATCAGTCGAGTTGACGTAGATTTGAATTTGGTGAAGGGCGTTGGTGGCAGAGGCGAGTGGGAGGTGGGCGTAGGGTACAAGTCCGTGCAAGTGGAGGAGAGCCCAAACCGATTTCTGACTGATCTGAATTTGGCGTACGCCTTTGCCAGGCACAACTACACCAAATTGAGCACCGGCCTTTCGGTAGATACACGGGACAGTGGCGTATTGCCCAGGCATGGCACTACGGCATCTGTGGACGTGGAGCGAATATTTGCGGTGAAGGCATTTTCTCAGAGCTTCTCCCGAATCAAAGCCGAGTGGGCATTTTATCAATCCCTGGATCATCAATCGAACGTGGTGGTTGCAAGCCGAGTTGGGATGGCGCACAACACAGCTGATTACGAATTTTTCAACGCAAATACGCTCGGCGGCAGATCCAATCTCCGCGGCTACAGACGGACACGTTTTTACGGCCATTCGTCCTTCTACCACAATGTGGACTTGCGGATAAAACTCCTCTCCTTTAGGAGCTATATTTTCCCGGGACGGATTGGCATACTGGCCTTTCATGATACAGGAAGAGTTTGGCTCACTGGCGAAAAATCAAACAAATGGCATACCAGCAAGGGTGCTGGTATTTGGGTGAGTCCCCTCGATGCAGTCGTACTAAATTTGAATTATGCAGTTGGTGAAGATGAGAATCTGGTAGCGTTGAACATGGGATTCTTGTTTTAGGATGCTCAGCGCAAATTGTGTAAATTCGTAATCAGCGGAATCTCTTTAGTTATGAAAAAAGTAGCACTTATCATTTTACTTTGCTCGTTCAATTTCAAAGCAGGCATTCCCGAACTCAATGCCAAGATCGTTGAATATCTGGATAGTGTCATGGGCAAGCAGGTGGATCGAGGAGAGTGTTGGGATTTGGCACTCGGTGCACTCACGTACTCCGGAGCATATTTCGATAGACGCTCCAAGCGAACAGTCAATATTTACGGCCGATTGGTTGACCCAAAGAGAGAGGAGATTTTCCCCGGGGATTTGATTCAATTTGAGAATGTGAAGATGCAATGGAAAAAACGCTACACAACATTCAATGAATCCATGAAGCATCACACAGCCATCGTATATTCGGTAAACGAGAAAGGCAACTATCAAATCGCTCATCAAAATACAAAGAACACAGGCCGGCGAGTCGGGGTGAGCAACTTCCGATTGGATCGAGTGATCAAGGGGCGAGTGATGATCTATCGCCCGATCAAGGAGAAGGGAGGTCGATGACTATTCTCCTAAATAAAAATCAAAAACCAGCTCATTCATACATTTGAAATGTCCCTTTGGGCATTGGTCATACCCAATTTTGGAGCAGGGGCGGCAATCGAGATTATTGTTTTCAAAGATGGTGAACTGCGTCCGATAGGGGTACATGCCAAAAGCCGGAACAGTATTTCCCCAAACACTAAAGATTGGTTTTTTGAAAGCGGCGGCAATGTGCATCAAGCCTGTGTCGTGTGTGAATACCCAGTTGGATTGCTTGATTAAAGAAGCCGATTGATTCAAATTGCATTTCCCGACGGCATTGAAAACGAGCGTTTTTTTCCCCAGTTTATCCAACCCTTCTTCGAATTCTTTGGTTGAATCCCTTTGTCTAAAAAATTCTTCTAGTTCTCCAGCCACCGCCTCATCCTCTTTTCCGCCAAGGAGAACCACCGGTTTATTGATACGGTCACAAAGCTCGATCATTCGGGTAATAGGCATTTGTTTGGTTTTGAACTTGGCGCCAATCACCAGAGCTGCAAATCCACTTTGATGACTCTCAGGTAACCAGTCCATGGCCATTTCGTCCTTTTCAGGAATGAAAAAATCCAGCCCGAGGTTATCCATTTTCACATCAAGATCGGCCACTGTTTCCATGTACCGATCCACAATATGCATGTTAGGGAGTTTGTTGATTTTGAACTTAGTCAGCAACCATTTCTCCCAATTCAGCTTTCCAAAACTATGACTTCTGACGCTCAGGCGTGACTTGATAATTCGGGTTCGGAGGTTGTTGTGCAGGTCAATGATCAGATCAAATCGGGCCATTCTCAGATGTCCGACAAGGTCACCTAGTGAGTCACCTAACTCATGAATTTTGTCTATATAAGGATTCTCTCGAAGCAAGGAGGAATAGGCCGCTTTGGTGGCAAAATGAATTTCTACCTCCTGCAATTGGGTCTTGAGTGTCCGAACCACGGGAGTTGTGAGGACAATATCGCCGATAGAAGAGAATCGCAGGATGAGAATTTTCATTGACGTAAAAATAGTTGAATAGTTGACGCACCGATGTGCGAATGTGTTGATTTATTGAAAGGTGAATTCGCACTCGCGAATCGTACTTCTTGATATTTCACTTAAATTCGTTCGGGGTAAATAAAAAAGGAATGAACTACTTTCTAATAAAAACAGAACCAAGCACCTACTCATGGGATGACTTTGTCAAACTTGGGAGAGATCATTGGGATGGGGTGCGTAATTTCAAAGCGCGCAAATACATCAAGGAAATGAAGATGGGGGATTGGTGCCTCTTCTATCACAGTGTGAAGGAGAAGTCGGTGATCGGGATTGCCGAGGTGGTGAAGGAATACTATCCCGATCATACGGCTGAGGAAAAGCACTGGTATATGATGGATATAGTGCCTGTTCGAAAACTAAAACGCCCAGTGACTTTGGCAGAAATAAAAGCTGACGTCCGGTTAGAAAAAATGCGATTGGTGACCAATTCAAGGCTCTCGGTTCAGCCTGTTCGCAAAGAGGAATTTGATAGTGTGATGGAGATGAGTGAGAGCTGATTCGTTTGATTTTTAGTATCTTTCAGCAATTAACCAAAACCTGAAAAAATGGATTTTTCTTCAATTAGCTGGCTGGCTGTAGTGGCCGCAACGGTCTCAACTTTTATTTTCGGTGCAATTTGGTACGGTCCTGTCTTTGGGAAAGCCTGGATGAACGAAATGGGCTATACCGAGGAGGAATTGAAAGAGGGCAACATGCTCAAGATTTATGGCATC
>Ga0316208_1003395_pt1 | contig 11546 bp, 11 predicted proteins | sample 3monopyrite_MG_FD_204944 | JGI IMG/M metagenome (GOLD analysis project Ga0316208, IMG submission 204944) | Microbial mat bacterial communities from mineral coupon in-situ incubated in ocean water Damariscotta River, Maine, United States -... | ecosystem: Environmental > Aquatic > Marine >... | reverse complement strand
GCACGAAATTTGTCAGCAAGGGTTAATCGAAGACATGGTTCTCGGCGCTGACGGCAAAGGTCAAGAGTTCATCATTCGGCCCCGCGGTGGACCTTCTGAGCCCATCACCCCGGAGATTTTGAACGAAGGCACGTACATGATTCGCATGAAGGGGCGCGAGGTCTATCGCTTCGCCGTCTCACGCATGACGGCACTCATGGCTTGGGCCATGGAAGGACAAGATATGTCCGAGCTTGGCCTCATCGTGCCACACCAAGTCAATCGTCGCATTTTGGAAACCGCGACGGAAAAACTTGGGGTCGACCCATCGCAGTTGTACATCAACATCGATAAATACGGCAATACCTCGGCAGGTTCGGTGCCGATTGCCCTCAATGAAGCCCGCAATGAGGGCTTGCTCGAATCTGGCAAACTCATCGTGCTCGCCGCCTTTGGTGCGGGCTTGGTGTGGGGCGCCGCACGCATCCGCTGGTAACACCATGAGCCACTCCCTTGGATTACTTTTCCCTGGCCAAGGCGCACAAGACGTCGGCATGGGTCGAGATTTCGCCGCACGCAGTCCTGCTGCCGCCGCATTGTTTCGCCGCGCTGACGAGGTGCTGGAGCTTCCGCTTTCCAAGATTTGCTTCGAGGGCCCTATGGAAGATCTCACGGCGACCGACATTGCGCAGCCGGCGATTTACACTTGCTCCTTGGCCGCGCTAGCTGCCTTCGCCGAATCTTCCGACGAAGAAATCATTCCAGCCTGTACTGCTGGCCTATCGCTAGGGGAGTACACCGCATTGGCCGCCGCTGGCGCAGTGAGTTTTGAAGACGGCTTGCGCTTGGTGCGCCTTCGTGGCGCCGCCATGCAAGAAGCCTCCGAAGCCAAGCCCTCGGGCATGGCCTCGGTCATGGGCTTAGACCGCGAAGCCTTGGACCAAGTCTGCGCGCAGCTGGCCGAAGAAAGCGGCACCATTCTTCAGGTCGCCAACCTCAACTCGCCTGGCCAAATTGTGGTCAGCGGCGAGAACGCCGCACTCGATCTGCTAGAGAGTAGGGGCAAAGACCTCGGTATTCGTCGCGCCCGCCGCCTGGCCGTCGCTGGTGCCTTCCACAGCGAAGTGATGCGTCCTGCGAGTGAGCGTCTTGCCGAAGCCTTGGCCGAGACTCCCTTCGAAACGCCGCGATGCGCGGTTTGGCAGAACGCCACTGCTGAAGCAGCAACCGACCCGGAAGTGCTCAAGCAGCACCTCATCGCCCAACTGTGTGCTCCTGTGCTGTGGGAAGAATCCTTCCGCAACATGGCTGCGGCCAATCCTTGCCTTGGCTTTCTAGAGCCAGCCCCAGGCAAAGTACTTGCCGCCTTGGCGCGCAAAATTGCCCCTGATGCCGTCGTCCATGGTTTGCCCACCGCCGACGACATCGACGCTCTCCTCCCCGTACTCGGTTCCTAATCATGGATCTGCAAGATCAAACTGTTCTCGTCACGGGTGCTTCGCGTGGCATCGGTCGCGCCATCGCGATTTCTCTGGCCAAGCGCGGCGCCAAAGTCGCTGGCCTCGCGACCAGGCTCGCCAACCTCGATGGAGTCGGTGCCGACATTGCAGCCTTGGGCGGCAGCTTCCTTCCGCTCGAAGGCGACATCTCCGATCCTGCCACCGCCAACAATGCGGTTGCTGCCGTGGTCTCTGAATGGGGGCGCATCGACGGCTTGGTTGCCAATGCAGGCATCACCCGCGACAACTTGCTGCTGCGCATGAACGCCGACGACTTCGACAGCGTCATCCAGACCAACCTCGCAGGAAGTTTCCACCTGCTCAAGGCCGTGACCAAGCCCATGATGAAGCAGAAGGGGGGCCGCGTGGTTTTCCTCGGCTCTGTCGTTGCGAGCATCGGCAACCCAGGCCAAGCCAACTACTGCGCAGCCAAGGCCGGCCTTCATGGTCTCGCCCGCTCGGCCGCGATTGAGCTCGGCAGCCGTGGCATCACGGTCAATGTCGTCGCCCCAGGCTTTATTGCCACCGACATGACTGAGGAGCTCCCTGAGGCCGCACGTGAGGCCATGATGGCGAAAATCGCCCTCCGCCGCCCTGGAACCCCAGAAGATGTCTCCGGCTTAGTCGGCTTTCTTCTCGGGCCAAATGGCGGCTATGTCACCGGCCAGGTTCTTCTGGTCGATGGAGGCCTTTCCCTCGGCTAAGGCCTGTCCTACAATCGCCACCCGTCGGCCTCGCCGACCTCCCTCTGCCCCTGTGGCAGCCAATTCCCCAGCAATCACCTGACCCACCGTGACTGACATTCAAGAAAAGGTCTACGAGATCGTATGCGAGCACATGGGTGCTTCGCGCGACAAGCTCGCCCCTGAAACCAGCTTCATTAACGATCTTGGCGCAGACAGCCTGGACACTGTCGAACTCGTCATGGAGTTCGAAAGTGCTTTCGACATCACCATCCCAGATGAAGATGCCGAAAAAATCCAGACCGTCGGCAACGCGATCGAGTACATCTCGGGCAAAGTCAACGGCTAAGGCCGTAGGCTTCGCGCCCTCAACCCTTTTTGGGTGATATGGCCGATCAGCAACGCAGAGTCGTTGTCACCGGAATCGGTGCGCTAACGCCGCTAGGCATTGGCGCGCCGCTTCTGTTCGAACGCCTTTTGGCAGGGGAGCATGGCTTCCGGCCGATTGAGCGTTGGGACATGACCGAGTTCACCACGAAGTTCGCTGCCGAAGTTCGTGGCGTGGTGTACCACCCAGAAGAACACTTCACGCGCTTGCAGTTGCGGCGCATGGATCCCTTCAGTCAAATCGGTGTCGTTGCTGCCAAGGAAGCTTGGCAAGACGCGGGTTTAGAAGAAGGCAGCTTTGACCCGATTCGTTCTGGCGCCATTCTTGGTACCGGCATCGGCGGCATTCAAAGCATCATCGAGCAGGGCAAAGTCCTGCGCGAAAAAGGTCCACGTCGTGTCACGCCGTACTTCATTCCCAACACCATGGCCAATGCTCTTGCAGCAAATGTGGCGATTGAGTTTGGACTGCAGGGTGCGTGCTTCCTTACCGCTTCGGCTTGCGCCTCGTCTGGTCATGCCATCGGCATGGCGCTGAATGAGATTCGCTCTGGCCGCGCCGACCTCATGGTCACCGGCGGGGGAGAAACCACCACCAACGACCTCTGCGTCGCTGGCTTCAACAGCATCAAGGCACTATCCACACGCAATGATGACCCCGGAGCATCTTCACGGCCATTTGACCGTGATCGCGACGGCTTCGTCATGGGTGAAGGCGCTGGCGTCCTGGTACTTGAGAGCTTGGAACATGCCCAAGCACGTGGCGCCAAGATTTACTGCGAGCTTGCTGGCTTCGGCCAGACCGATGACGCCGGACACATCACCGCCCCAGACAGTACGGCGCAGCGTCCAGCTGCAGCCATGAAGCTGGCTCTGGAAGATGGGGGCATTGCTCCCGAGGAACTGTCCTACATCAACGCCCACGGCACCTCGACCATGCTCAATGACATGGTGGAGTCTGCCGCCATCAAACTGGCTCTCGGCGAAGACCTGGCGCACAAGGTGCCGATCTCTTCTTCGAAATCCATGATTGGACACTTGGTTGGCGCCGCTGCCGCGGTCGAAGCCGTGATTTGTGTCCAAACCCTAAGCCAAGGCGTCGCCCATAAGACCAACAATCTGGAGAACCCAGATGTGGAAAATGGGTGTACCTTGGATTACATCCCCGGGGAACCACGAAAGGGCGACTACTACGCCGCTCTCTCGAACTCCCTCGGCTTCGGCGGCCATAACGTGTCGCTGGCCTTCCGCCGTTTTAGCTAAAACGGCCACCCCGCATCCCCTGCACAAACGTGAAGCAGAAGTTTAAGGAAGCACTGAAGACCTTCCGTATGGAAGTCTACAAGGTCGAACACGACCCAACGGAACTCGAGCACCTGACCGAAGATGCCTTAGCCGTGACCAAAGATTCTTTGGATAACGCCTACAAGTATCACTTCCACAAGTTGCCCGATGCCTCGCGCGCCGAGGTCATCAACATGATCAACAACTACACTCTCGAGGCACTGTTGCCACCAATCGTAGAGAAAGTGGTGAAGCGCCAGCTCTTGCTGGAACGCAAGCTGGAACTGCTAGTTGGGTTGATGGAAGAAGCACTCGACAAGATCGGCGAAAACGACAACTAAAACTCAGGGGCACTTTCGGGTGCCCCTTCGTGTTTCTGATGGCACAGCTTTCCGACGCCGAAATCCATGAGGCCTTAGCCTCGCGCAACTTAGAAAGCGTCTTCGAGGCAGCCAAGTTGCTTGGTCCTGAGCAGGTCAGCGCCTTGACTGCAGATTTGCGCCAACTCGATTGGCAAGAGCTCGATCGACAGCGAACAGCCTTGAATCCACAGGCGAGCACCGTTGCGTTGCCCGCAATGGACGAGGTATCTGCGCCCAACTTGGCACCTCCCTCGACCAGTGGGGAAGGAGCCAATCACCAAGCCTTGGCGCTAGGTGAAGCCGCGCTCCGCGCTGGCCGCGTAGCCGTGGTCATGGTCGCAGGCGGACAGGCCTCGCGACTTGGCTTCGACGGCCCCAAAGGAGCCTTTCCGATCGGCGCCCTGACCGGCTCCAGCCTGTTCCACGGCTTCGCCGGTCAACTGCAGGTCCTGCGCAACCGCTACGGCGCAGCATTGCCATGGGTCGTGCAAACGGGCCCCGGCAATCACGAGGAGACCATGGCATTTTTCCAACGCCATGCCTTCTTTGGCCTGCCCGAAGCTTCGGTCCATTTTGTTTGCCAAGGCACCTTGCCGGCGCTTTCGCCAGAAGGGCAGCTTTTGCTTTCTTCACCCAGCAAATTGTTCCGCAACCCCGATGGGCATGGTGGTCTTTATCGAGCTCTGCAACACTCGGGCCTGCTTGCGCAATGGGAAAAGCAAGGCATCGACACCGTGTATACCTGTCAAGTCGATAACCCCTTGGTGCGCCTTGCCGACCCAATCTTCCTCGGCCATCATCTTGCTGCCAATGCAGAGATGTCGGTCAAGGTCGTCGAGAAAACCGACCCCAGTGAAAAAGTTGGGCTCGTCGTGCGCCTTGCCGATGGCACCCACCAGTGCTTGGAGTATTCCGACCTCTCCACCGAGATTCAGGAAGAACGCGCCGAGGATGGAGGCCTTCTGCTTCGTGCCGGCAATATTGCCATTCATGCCTTCAGCTTGCCATTCTTGACGCAAATGGCCGCCAATCCTTTGCCGCTGCACCTGGCACGCAAAGAAGTCCTCGCTCTGAGCAGCGGTGAAGTCGTCGCTGCGTCACGCAAAGGCGTGAAATTCGAGACCTTCATTTTTGATGCCCTGCCACGGGCAAAAACCTCTGTGGTGCAACTTGTCGAGCGCGAAGAGGAGTTCGCCCCAGTCAAAAATCGCTCGGGCGTGGATTCGATTACCAGTTCGCGTGCGGCTTTGATTGCCCGCGACCGACGCTGGTGCCAAAGTGCAGCCATGACCCTTCCCGAACAAGGGGCCGTGGAACTTTTCCCGGGCACCGCCTACGAGGCCGCAGACCTCGCCCTGCTCAGGGGAAACCTCGCCCGCAGCTGCAGCAACCGAGTTCTTCATAAGCAAGGCCATAGGGAGTAGCTTAAGAAGCGCGGCGGGGCTAGGATGCGCCCCCGGCATGGCAGAAGCCATGCCCTTGAGACGAATGCCGGAGTGGCGGAATTGGCAGACGCGATGGATTCAAAATCCATTTTCCGCAAGGAAGTGGGGGTTCGAGTCCCCCCTCCGGCACCATCTCTCCCCAGACAGGCTTGGGATTGTCCTTTCTTGGTTGAACAGGCAACTTGACGCCGTTAGCTTGTTTGCGTGAGCGCAGAGCCTCCGCAACCAACTGACCTCGACGTCACCCTTCGCAAGCTTGCGGACCGGGCCTTTACGGCCACCCTGCATCGGCTGCGTGGCGTACGTGGTCTGCTTCACGGGTGGTCTCAAGTGGGTGTTCCTGTGCAGGACCTACCTCAGCTCGACGCCCGCTTTGACGAAGATCTAGAGCTCCTGGCACGCCTGGACTGGCTCCGGAGCTTGCTTCATCAATCCCCGCCACTCGAACGCCTAGAAGGGGGAGAAGCGCCACTGGTCCTGCTGGCCTGCGCCATGGGTCACGGCAGCCCCGGCGAAGGCCAACTCAATATGGCCCAGGTGATTCCACAGGCGGTACAACCGGTTGGAGCCCTTTCCCTAGCCCTATGGCTAGAAGAAGCGATTCCCTATGAATCCGTATCCAACCTGGAATGGTCCTTTTCCGGGGACTCCCTCCATGTCCGACATCACCAGGCACGGGCCTTGGATTGCACCCCCTGGACCCAGCGTTTTGGTTCTTTGCTTGCCGACGGCAGCGCGCCGCACCAAGGCCAACTGGTCTATCGCCGGGGCATCTTCCGCGCGGTAGCCACCGGCCAAGCCACTTCTTGAATCGCGTTACAATGGGGGGTGAGCCATGGTTGCCCAACCCTTTCCAAGAACCGAAATCGCGGCCTTTCTAAACCGCCTCGAAGAACAAGCCCGTGCCATCGAAGCGGTTGCCCAAGAATGGGAATCCGCTGCCTTGATTTGGCCCGGCCCCGAGGGTGATCAACCCAGCAAGGATCGCTTTCGCGAATGGTTCCTGCTCGAGAGAAGCAGTGAATCCTTAGGAGCACCGCCTTTACTGGCTCTAGCTCCGGTTCCGGAAGAAGAAGATTCTCCCTGGACCAAAATGTTTGCGGCCTACCTCGGCATTTTCCAAGCACTAGGACCCGATGCCACCGGCATGCCCGCATTCGAGGATTTGTGGAGTGGGCGACAAATTCGCTTGGACCAGGAACTCCCGGGATCTCAAGAAGGCATCTTGCTGTACGGATTTGTCGTCGAGGTCGACGATGCACACCATGCACCATTACCAGGTTCTTGTTTATTGGCTGGCGGCGAACTAAGCGATGCCTTGGCGGGGGACTTGTCTCGCATTCGCGTGGAGCAACCAGGTGGACGCTTGTCTTTGCGCAGTTGTGAGGAATTTCTGCAGCTCGCCCTCCAAGGGCAGAATAACCCAGAAAGTGCCACGACTAATTTGGACCAAACTTTGGAACAGCTGTTCCGTGGAGTACCGCAATGGGATCCGCAACGGTTTCAACTAGAAATCCAGCAGCATGGTGTCACCGCCACAATGAACCGTTTGGCTTTCGAAACCAATATCGACCTCGAAGAGTTACGGCAGTTGCTAGCGCAAGAAACATCCACAACTCCTGAACAAGAGATTCTCGAAGAAAAACCAGAGACATCTACCCTCAACGAGGAACCGATTCAGGCCGATGTCCAGCGTGCTCTCGATTCCTTCGACCAAATCCTGAATCAACAACACAATCTAGATGAGGCCTTCCGCACTCTAGAACGCGAACTTGGTCTAGAAGAAGGCACCAGCAGCGTCGATCCCGAAGAACAGTTGCTCTTACAACAAGAGCCCGAACCTGCTGAAGACATGGGCCCCGAACAGGTGCCAGGCATGAGCTTCTGGTTGGATTGCGTGCGCTGGGAACGGCGTCAAGGATTGGCACCACTAGAGGGCGTCAACGAAGCCATGGAAGAGGCTTGGTTGCAGCACCTGGCCGCCACCCATGAAGGGGAACTGGAACCTCAGGACATCGGCCAGCAAGAAGCACTGAGCTTCCTGGTCCAAGCCGAAGACCCAAGTGCCATGGAGTCCCGCCATCAGGGCCTGAAGCCATTCCTGCACTGGCTGCAGCAGGAGCAAGAGGCACCTTTGCCAGACTGGCTCATCCAGGCCGATCAAAATGCGCCTGAATGGTTGCGCCTGAAGGCCGTGGTCGCCTGCAACCAAGCAGGCCGACTCAAGGAATGGCAGCCGGAGGCCATGGCCATCATTGCCGGCACCAATCCTTTGCAAGTTCAAGCCGAAGATGACGTCGCGAACGTAATCGGCATGGACCCGAGTTGGTCGGAACAAGTCTCCCTTGGGGACCATCTTTCTGGGCGCTGGCGCCAAGGGCACTTCGAAGCTTTGCTTTGGCTGCCTGCGGCATGGATGCCCGCGCAGCCAGAGTCGGCTTCGCAAGAGGCCTAAGCCAGCCAAAACCGTCGTCATGAGGCCCTGGTTTTGCCCTCATTGTTGCGTCCGATAATATATATTATGTTGTTTCGCAATGGGGGCCGTGGCTCAGGAAGGCCATGATTAGCCCTCAATGACCCGACTTATCCCCACTTTGTGGATTGTTCTGTGGAAAACCCTGTGGAGAACTTCGGGAAAACTCCGTCCCTTAGGCAGTCGCCTCTGGCTTCCAGCCCACCCGCACCAACTCAGCTTGCCCTGGTCCGTGGATCTCGAGCTCACTAATCGATGCCGTAGGGATGGCGAATTGGTCCCAGCCCTCAAGCTCCACACCTTGGTAATGCGCCAGAATCGCTCGCGTCGGAAATAGATGCGACACCAGGCAAACCTTTAGCGACAAGCCGGTGGCCTGTTCGTGCTCCAGGCATTCCCGCTCCAACGGCTCCCAAGACCCCAAAACCCGGGTCCGAAAGTCACCCAAAGACTCGCCGCCATGATCTCGCCAATTCTTGGGGTCTCGGCGATGGGATTCTCGATCCTCTGGAAACTGGGTATCGATTTCCTCGGCGGTCAAGCCAACCCAGCGGCCTCGAGCAATCTCTCGGAAGCCGTCCTGGAACTGGATATCTAGGCCCTCGCGGCCCTCCAACACGCATTCTGCACCAAATCGCGCCCTCGACAGCGGACTTGCCCATAATCGATCCAGGGCACGGTGGCGCATGGCGTCGCCTGCGCGACGGGCCTCCTGTTGCCCCAAATCGCTCAACGGCACCTCACTGCCGCCATAGAACATGCCAGGACGAGGCGGTTGCACCGCCCCATGACGAATTAAAAACAGACGCATGACTCTTTTATTGGAGGGGGTTTCCGGCGCCACCGAGGCGCCTAGACCTAGATTGTTACCCTTCCGGAACGTAATTGCCCCCTATTTACCCAATTTGGGGTTGGTACAATCCTTGCTGTAATAGGGCGACGTCGTCTCCTACGACGAGGAATCTACACATGAAATCCTGGTACCTTCCCATAACTCTGGTTGCTGGCTTAGCGCTATGCGCCAACCTTTCCGCGCACGGCGGCACCTATAAGGGCCCCGGCGATACTGTGCCTCCTGGCGGTGGCGGAGCGGCAACGCCCACCACGCCTACGACCCCGGCCACTCCGGGTACGCCAAGCACCCCAAGTACGCCATCCACGCCGAGCACCCCGTCGACTCCGTCGACCCCAACCACGCCTACTGGTCCCTCAGCGGGCGCAACCCCGACTACTTCCGGTAGCGATCTTCCCCCGCCCGACCTCACGCGCTGGGTGTTCTGGTGGGAGTTCAATAAGGACCGCTACCTCAACCTGAAGGCCAAGATTCAAGGCGCTGCTAACGTCACCGACATCGGTGGTGCTGCTGCAGGTCTTGGTGGTGGTGCTGCTGTCGCTAGCACCTTGGCGCCTACCAACCAACAGATCGACGGCGAAATCGTCCCGGCCTTGTTTGCGCTGATTGCAGAGGAAGACGATCGTGACATCGCTACTGGTGTAATGGTGGCCTTGGGCAAGATCGGTCGTCGCACCGATGACGCCGCCCAGGTTTACGAAAGTCACCTGTCTGCCTCTGTGCAAGAAGTGCGTGAAACCGCCGCTCTTGCCTACGGCATCATGAAGGCTGAAAGCGCCATCCCAACCTTGGAAGCGCTCATGCGCGACACCAAGGAAGGTCAGAAAATGGCGAAGGACTCTGAAGTCGATGTGCGCACCCGCGTGTTCTCGGCTTACGGTCTGGGCCTGATTGGTCGCGCCTCCAAGAGCAACGAAGTGAAAAACGCTGTCGCCGATAGCCTTTACGACGTGCTCATCACCGACAAGTCTGCTGCGAAGGACCTTCGCGTGGCTTCGGTGATTTCCATCGGCATCCTGCAACTGCCCGAGCCTGCTGACATGATCAACAAGCTCAGCGAGTTGCTCGACGAAGACAAGATGGACAAGCTGGTTCTTGCCCACATCCCCAACGCCATGGCCAAGTTGCTCGGCGCTGGCAGTGGCACCCTGGCCGATGACCCTCTTCGTGGCAAGGCCATTGAGCAGTTCTTGCAGATTGCCGACGGTCGCCCCAAGCGTGACAACTTCATCGTCCAGTCTGCCGTGCAGTCGCTCGGCATGATTGTTGTCGCTGAGGAAGATCTCAAGGATGGTTACAACCAGAAGATCTTCGATACCTTGACCAAGCTGTCGAAGGAACTCAATGACCAGCAAGCGAAGCGTTACACCGCCATCTCCTTGGCCTACTTGGCCGTGCAAGAGGAGAAGCTGCGTGATGACGTCATCAAGTTCCTGACCAAGCAGATGGACAAGGGCAGCAGCCAATACCAGCCTTGGTGTGGCCTCGCTCTCGGCGTCATGGCCTTTGAGCTGAATGTTGCTGGGGAAAACTACAACTCCGCCGTGGTGCACAGCGCCACTCTGGAGAAGTTCCTCGACACCAAAGACCCAGACCGCAAGGCTGCATACGCCATCGCCCTGGGCCTGATGAAGAACGAATCCGCCAAGCCTGCTCTGCGCGAGTCGCTGGAAGACGTCAACGAGTCTGAGTTCCGCGGTTATGCCGCAGTGGCTTTGGGCTTGCTCGACGCCAAGGAGTACATCCCCTACATCCAGGAAGTCGTCGATGACTCCAAGCGTGACGCCGACCTGCTCAAGCAGGCCAGCATCGGCTTGGGCCTGATGAAGGACCGCAACGCTGTCGACAAGTTGCTCGAATACCTTTCGCCTAAGGACGGCCGCACGCCGCGCCTGAACGTGCTTTCCGCGGTGGCAACTGCCCTCGGATTCATTGGTGATAAGAGTTCGGTCAGCCCACTCGTCAACACCTTGGAAAACGATCGCCTCACGCCATTGGGTCGCGCCTTCGCGGCAGTGGCTCTGGGCATGGTCGCAGACAAGGAAACCATGCCTTGGAATGAGCCGGTCGGCGCGAACTTGAACTATCGCGCTTCGGTCAGCACCTTGGTCGACCAGCAAAACGGTACCGGACTGCTCGATATTCTGTAGGAAGACGTCCTTCTACCAGGACAACATGCGAGGCCGCACCCTGTGGGTGCGGCCTCTTTTTTCATTTGGGATGGTCGTGTTGTGCAGGGAACAAATGGAGTCTTTAGCTGTGCTCTAAAGCTGGCATGGACATTGCATGTGAGTGGTTGACCATACACGGCACAACCCGATGAAATCCATTTGCAAACTGTCCGCGAGCCGCATCTGCCTATCTCTATGGCTGGTGCTTGGCTCAGGCGGTCTGGGTTATTCCCAAACTCCCCCGTCACCTTCACCATCCGAAGGTTTAGGGCCGAGAGCTCCTGAGAGCCCCGCTCACCTCGTCGCACCGGATCCAGATTCCATTGGATGCATTGCCAATGTTGTGCGCCCCAATTCTGAGGCCAAGGATTGGATGGCCTGGTGGGATTTGCATCAACACCAATACCAGA
>Ga0316208_1003394_pt1 | contig 11546 bp, 7 predicted proteins | sample 3monopyrite_MG_FD_204944 | JGI IMG/M metagenome (GOLD analysis project Ga0316208, IMG submission 204944) | Microbial mat bacterial communities from mineral coupon in-situ incubated in ocean water Damariscotta River, Maine, United States -... | ecosystem: Environmental > Aquatic > Marine > Coastal... | reverse complement strand
CGTCCCGACGATCTCCGGCAGCGTTGCCGTCTTCGGTGGCCAGTACCGAAAGCAACGAGGCCGTGTCGGCTACGTTCCGCAACGAAGCTCTGTCGACTGGGACTTTCCGGTGAACGCTCTGGAAGCCGTCACGATGGGCCTGTACCGAAAGATCGGATGGTTCCGACCGGTACGGAAGGAACATCGTCAGCGAGCGATGAAAGCGCTCGTGCGAGTCGGCATGCAGGACTTCGCGATGCGGCAGATCAGCCAGCTTTCCGGCGGTCAGCAGCAGCGAGTCTTCCTCGCCAGAGCACTCGCCCAGGAAGCCGACCTGTATCTCATGGACGAACCGTTCGCCGGAGTCGACGCCGCCACCGAACGAGCGATCGTTGACGTGCTGCGAGATCTTCAACAGGCCGGCAAGACCGCACTGGTCGTGCACCACGACCTGCAAACCGTCTCCGAATACTTTGACGAGGTCATCCTGCTCAACCTGCGGATGGTCGCCAGCGGCCCGGTCGAAGAAGTCTTCACCACCGAAAACCTGCGAGCAACCTACGGCGGCAAACTGGCACTACTCGACCAGGTCGGCCATCGAATGACGATGCGAGGCGAGCGGTGAAAGCCGAACATCGAACATCGAACATCCCTGTAGGGCCGGTTCCTACCGGCCGTCCAATCCTTCAACAGACCAAGAGCAGCCGGTGGGAACCGGCCCTACGATTGTTGGATATTCGATACTGGATGTTCGCTTTTCTTTTGCTTGGACTACCAACCGCTGGGGCTGCCGCCGAGTCCACCGACATCATACGCGTACTCACGCTTCAGGATTACAATACGCGAGTCGTCCTGCTGGGGACGCTACTGCTCGGCGTGACATCCGGGATCGTCGGCACTTTCATGCTGCTCAGACGGCAGGCGTTGATCGGCGACGTCGTCAGCCATTCGGCATTGCCCGGCGTCGCGATCGCGTTTCTGATCGGTGAGGCCGTTTCGCCGGGATCAGGACGCTCGCTGCACTGGCTGCTGGCCGGAGCTGCCTCGACGGGGCTACTCGCCGTTGTTTGTGTCGGCATCATCCGCCGTTACTCCGTCGTCAAACCCGACGCCGCACTGGCAACGGTGCTCGGAGTATTCTTCGGTTTCGGCGCTGTCCTGTTTAAAACAGTCCAGGAAATACCAACCGGTAACCAGGCTGGACTTCAGCAGTTCATTCTGGGATCGGCGTCGACGATGATTGCGGCGGACGTTGCGATCATTGCAAAGGCGACGACGGTCGTTCTTGTGCTCAGCCTGCTGCTTTTCAAAGAGCTGGCGATCCTGAGCTTCGACGAAGACTTTGCGGCGGCACAAGGCTGGCCGGTTGGCATGCTCGATCTGGGGCTGACCGGGTTGGTTGTGGGCATCACGGTGATCGGCCTGGAAAGTGTCGGCATTCTGATGGTGGCTCTGCTGATCACGCCTCCGACCGCCGCGAGGTTCTGGACCGACAACTTTGCAAAGATGACCTTCGTCGCCGCAGCCATCGGCGGAGCCAGCGCCACGGTCGGATGTTTGCTGAGTGCCATGATTCCAAAGCTCGCTGGCGGCCCGACCATCGTCCTGGCCGGAACAGGATTCTTTGTACTAAGCATGCTGTTTGGAACGCGGCGAGGGATCGTGCAACGCTGGCTGCGCCACGCTCGAAATCGCCGCCGCATCGGCCGCGCCGATTTACTTCGAGCGATGTACGAAATCATCGAAGCTCGCCTGCTGAAAGACCCAGAACCCGTGTCCGATGACGAAGCAATCGTTTTCGCCAGACAGGCAGTCCAACTTTCTGAACTGCAAAACCATCGATCATGGTCGACTCGCCGAATCCGTCAGGTCATTGCCGCCGCCGAACGCGAAGGCACCATCCGCATGGACTCGGAAACGGGCTGGCGACTGACAAGTTCCGGCGCAACGACAGCTCGCGGTGCCGTTCGAAATCACCGGCTATGGGAGATGTACCTGATCTCGCACGCCGAGATTGCTCCCAGCCACGTCGATCGCGACGCCGACGACATCGAACACGTCCTCGGTTCGGAAGTCATCGAGCAGCTCGAAAAACTACTCGCCAACCGAGTCCCACCGGCAACGGTCCCGCCCAGCCCGCACCCACTTTGAACTCGTCGACCGTTGTTGAGTGAGCGATCTTTTGGGATGGTGTGACGCGAGTTCGCAAAGCCGCTAAGAATCACCGGTTCAGCAGTTCCATACACCTTTGTGTCTTCGTGATTTTGCTCGAGATAACAGTCCGAATTATTCAATCCGTTTTGGGATAGCCACTATGAAATGCTTCAGCCTTCTTTCGTTCGCTTTCTGTCTTGCAGCAAGTTCAGTTGTTCACTCAGGAGAACTTGATCCACAACAGGAAGAATGGATCAAGCAATACAAGAAGCAGGCCAACGTTCCCAAACCTGAAGATCAGCTTCTCAACACGGATCCTGAACCGGATCTCAAGGACGGATTCGTTTCACTCTTCAACGGCAAGGATCTGACAGGCTGGACGCCGAAGGGCGGCACCTGCGAGTTCACCGCGAAGGACGGTCTGCTCGTCGGCAAGTGCGTCCCCGGTTCGAACAGCACTTACCTTTCGACAAAGAACGCCGACTTCACGGACTTCGTCTTCAGTTGCGACATGAAGTGGGAAGTCGACTGCAACTCCGGAGTCATGTTTCGAGCCCAGACAAAGCCCGGCAAGAACGACACCGAAACGGTCTTCGGCCCTCAGTTCGAAATGGAAGGCTTCTCCAAGGACCGGCACTGGTCAGGCGGCGTCTACGGCCAAAGCTGCGGCGGCTACTTCTACCCGCTATGGCTGAAGGAGCACAAAGAGGCCCGGGCCGCTGGCAAAGAAGGCGACTGGAATCGCGTCACCATCTCAGCCAAAGGCAACGTCGTCAAAACATGGATCAACGGCGTGCCGGTCGCTCACTGGGTCGACGATGGAACTTACTCGAAAGGATTCTTCGGCCTGCAGATCCACAAAGGCACAAAAGGTGAAGTTCTGTTTCGAAATCTTCGCGTCAAAGAATTGAAAATGTAGTTTCGCCGTGACGCCCGCATTGACTTTACTGAAGCATCCCGACAGGAACGACATGAATTTTTCCAGAGTTCCCTGTGCCCGATTAATCGGGGACACGCCACTTTCACGTTCATTGTCACCTCTCCCCCCTCTTGGGGGAGAGGTCGCGGTCTCAGCTGCGGGTGAGGGGGCTGTTGCGTCTGTACTCGATCGGACGCCGGGCTGTTTCAAAACCAAACCCTCACCCGGCCCTGAGAGGCCGACCTCTCCCGCGAGCGGGAGAGGTGACATCCGCAAGCAGCGGCGATGTTTAACTGCGTGTGTCATGGTTGTTCTACTGTGCGCGATAAGTGTTCCCACGCTCGGAGCGGAGCCGCCGAACATCATTCTGCTGATGGGCGACGACCACGGCTGGGACGAAACCGGCTACAACGGCCATCCGCATTTGAAGACGCCGGTGCTGGATGAGATGGCGGCTACCGGGCTGCGGCTGGATCGGTTTTATTCGGCTCATCCGTCGTGCTCGCCGACGCGCGGCAGCGTGATGACCGGGCGGCATCCGAATCGTTACGGGACGTTCTCGCCGGGTTACTCGATACGTCCTCAGGAAGTCACGATCGCGCACCTGCTAAGCAAGGCCGGATACACCTGCGGGCATTTCGGCAAGTGGCATCTTGGCCCGGTCAAAGCGGTGTCGCCGACGAATCCGGGAGCGATGGGGTTCGACGAGTGGCTGTCTCACGACAACTTCTTCGAGCTGAATCCGGTGTTCTCTCGCAACGGCGGTCCGCCTCAGAAGTTTGAAGGTGAGAGTTCCGAGATCGTCATCGCCGAGACGATCCAGTTTCTGTCGAGGGCGCAACAAAAAAAGAAGAAGCCTTTTTTCGCCGTGGTCTGGTTTGGGTCGCCGCACGAACCGTACAGCGGTCTGAAAAAAGACCTCGCGTTGTACGACGATCTGCCCGCCGAATATGCGGAGAAAGAGTTCAGGCTGACATCTAACGAAACCGGTCGACCCACCAAGCGGCCGCTGCGAGACATTCTGCAGGAACGCTATGCCGAGATCACCGCGATGGACCGTTCGATCGGCCAGCTGCGTGACTGGCTGAAGCAGGAAAACCTCAAAGACAACACACTCGTCTGGTACTGCGGCGACAACGGTACTCCGGGAGACGGCATCGTCACGTCTCCGTACCGAGGGCATAAAGGGAACATGTACGAAGGCGGCATCCGAGTGCCCGGCGTCATCGAATGGCCGGCGAGAATCACGCAGCCTGCCACATCAAAAGTGAACTCGGTCACCAGCGACATCCTGCCAACACTTTGCAAACTTGCCGGCACAGCCATACCGAATCGCCCGCTGGACGGAATCGATCTGACTCCAGCGATCGACGGAAAAATGACCGAGCGCCCCAGCCCGATAGGCTTCTGGTCATTCGACGCGGGCGCGGACTCAAAGAATGAGCCGTACATCGCCGCCGAGCTTCAGCGCGGCACCACACCACTGGTCAAGATGATGGGCGATATTTACACCCGCAACTTCAAGAACTTCCATCACCCGACGATCACAGATCAGGACTTTGCCGGCTCAAGAGTCCTGCTGGGCAACCGGTACAAGCTGATCATCAACAGCAAGCGGGGCGGCGAATCCAAAACTGAACTGTTCGACCTGTGCAACGATCCGGCCGAAACAAAGAACCTCGTCGGCAACAAACCCAAAGTCGCCGCCACCATGCAGTCAGAACTGCGAGACTGGCAACAGTCGGTACTCAACAGCCTGACCGCTGCTGACTACGAGTGATCCAGGCGAATTGCGAAAAGCGTTCGGAGCAGAGTAGGGGACACTGCTCCCTACGAGGCTGTAATTTTTCAATCGGCGCAACAGTAGGCTGGAACAAGCTCCGCGCAGTTCCGGCAATTTGAACGCGTTTTGCCCCTCGGCTGCCGGAACTGCGCGGAGCTTGTTCCAGCCTACGACAAGAACTCACAGCCTCTGCGCGTCACTTATCCTGTTCGCGGATGATCTCAATGCCGCTGATTAGTGATTTGCCGCGAGTCGACTGGAAGTTAATCGTTAGCGTTCCGTCGACGATAACGTCGTCGGATTCTTCGACAATCCCGGTCATCGTTGCTCTGGCCGTTGAGCGAACGTCGAAGTCGGTGAGTGCTGCGTTTCCTTGAAGAGAGATGTCCTGAACCCGGCCGCCAGTTTCAACGTCCTCGAGTTCGGCGAAGTGCAGCCTTACGGTGTAGCGACCAGGCTTCAGGTCGTGCAGCGTCAGTTGTTCCAACCCTTCGACGGCCGAAGCGGCGACCCACGGCCAGCTGTCGCCGCCTTTGATCCAGTTGCTGTGTCGGTAGTGGAAAGTTGGGTTTGCCGGTTTTGTTACCACCTGGATTTGCGGAGACGGGCCGCCGACGGACGGGTAATCCAACCAGAGCGTTCCGTCGCGAGTCTTACGATCGCCGGGCGCTCCGAAGTTCAAACCGATTCGCTCGATTGACGCCGGCTTGACGGGGTCTTCGCCCCACGACGACCACTGCTCGTGGCTTTCGGGCATCGCCACCATCGACAGCGCCGTCGGAAGCGGGTAACTGCACGTGCAGCCTTCGTAAAAGTAAGGAACATTCAACAGGCCACCCGACGGAATGATGCTGTTGGTACAGCCGCTGCGTGGGCCGCTGATGAAGACGGTGCCGCTCTCAAGCGTCTTGTCGTAAAACGCTGCCGTGCCGCTGCGCAGCGTGTAGAACATTCCGTAGTCCACTCCGCCGTCGCAGCCGTACGTCTTGGGGAAGACTCGCGGCTCTTTCAGGCCGGTCATTGGGTTGACGCGTTCTCCGGCGAGGATCGGATCAGGCGGGTTAGGAAGCAGCGCTGTCTTCTGGTCAGGCGCGTGGTAGTAACTTTGTTGGGGAGTCTTGAGGTCGACTTTCGGCAGCGTCTTTCGAAAAGCTGTCTGCTCACTTTCGTCGAAAACGCGGCCGGTATAAATGTCGGACAGAACTGGTCTCATCAGCGGGTAATCGACGGACCAGTTTCCTTTGATTCTGGGCGCGTGCCAGTCCTTCGGTCGAGACACCATGACGCCGTTCTTAAACAGCGGTTGCGGCGATCTTTTGAAGTGGGCGAGCGTGTCGTCAAACCAAAGCACTCCCAGCGGAAACCGCACGAGCGTGTCCTCGCAATGAGCGTAGCCGCCCTGGTAATCAGCCGTCCCGGGCAACGCTCCAATTCGACGAATCAGCGTCTGGCCGTTGAACTCAGCGGCCAGAAATCGCCCCGGCGTCTGCGCGTTCAGATTCTTTGAAGAAACGGATTCGCTTCCCGGCTTGATCCCCAACGCGGCAACGCCGCCAAACGGACGCAGTGCCTGCAGCAAACCGGGCGACACATCCTTGAGGCCATCCGAAAACTCCGTCGTAATCAGGCTTGCAAGGTACGCAGGCAGTGACACGTCACCGAGCGAGCTTTCGATCACCGCCGCTCGGGTTCCGTACAGACCTGCGGACAGCAGCTCAACGCGGAGTTTTGCAACTCGAGCAGCGTCATCGTCAATCGCGATGACGTGAAACTTCGACTCTTGAAGCAGAGCTTTGACAAGGGTCCCGTCATGCAGGCCAATGACGACCGCAACGCCGTGAGGACCAGGTGACTCGCCAATCAACCTTGCGGCCAGCTTCGTTGCCTGCGGCGTTGTAGCGAGCGGCGTAATCGGCGTTGTCCATTCAGTCGGCGTTGCCTGCTTCGCACTCGGCTCGGCGAAACAGTAAACCTTTCCGGTCAATGTCGACACAAATAGCTTCGCATCGGCAATGACCATCGAGTGAACTTTTCCCTCGACACTGTTGATGCCCAGTCCGGTCATTGCGTCGTCGAAATTCAAAACTCGATCAGCGAGATGGATCGTCCGACTGAGACCGGTCGTGCCTTCCCCTTTGCGGATCGTGTCTTCGTGCAGTTGCTGATTCACGACGTCGTCGAAAGTCAGCTTTCCTCGACGGATGGCTTTCGCTGATTCCGGATCCATCGCCGCAAACCAGCCGCCTGGTAACCGACCGGGTGAGGGCAGTTTGAAATCGATCAACTCGCCGGTCTCTCGATTCAAACGAGCCGGGTACGCTGTCGAGCACGGCACGATGATTTCGTCCTTGTTGACGATCAGGTATCCCTGCGGAGCCAGTCCGCCGATGGCCTGAGTGTCATGCGGCTGCTGGCCGAACAGGTAGCCCAGTCGTTCGTTTCGCCAAACGACTTCCCCCGTAGCGATGTCCATCGCCAGAACGAAGACGCCTTCAAACGGCCAGACTCCCGCCGCAAAGTAAACCTCTCCGTCTGCAACGACCGGACCGCCTCGAACCGGCCAGACAGAAATCAACCGCCGGTTCCCGAGTAGCCGACGATCGTTCGGTGTGGCCTGATGCTTCCACCGCAGTTTTCCGGTCGACAATTCGACGCAGTAAAGGTAGCCGTCGTCCGAGCCGAAACAGACCGACTCTTCCCACACGGCTGGAGCAAACCGGACAGGGCCGTTCGTCCGATAAACCCAAAGTTCTCGACCAGTCGACGCGTCGTACGCCGTGACCGAGTCGTTGCGGGACGAGGCAATCAGCAATCGCCCTTTCGCCACAACCGGTTCATAACCCGCGTCAAACTGCAGCCTCGGGCTGTGGAAAGCCGGAGAGATCGTCTGCAGTTCCTGGCTCCACTTCAGTTCCAGCTTCGCCGGCAGAGAATCCTTCGTCGCGCCGGTCCGTCCGGCATCGCGTCGCCACATCGGCCAGTCACTTGCCGAGCAGACTGTTGACGTCAGAGATATCGTCAAAAGAGAAATTCCGAGCAACCATCGTCGTCGCTGATTCATGAGCCTGATCCCGATTTCGTTACGTTGTCAGCCGAAACGCCGCTCTTACCCGAGCGGACCAGGTTGAGCAGTCGACAGGCTACATGATCCGGACTGGCCGGGATACTTTCACGATTTGATGTGCTATCGTGATGCTTGGAAATTGCCGAACAACTGCCGTGAGTTTCGGCTGCTCAGTCAACGATTCAGGATACCGACAATCCATTTTCCTTTGAGGCTTCAACATGAAACCAAACCAGCTCAACCGACGACAGCTCCTTCAGACATCCGCCATCGCCGCCGGTGCGGCGGTCGCTTCGGGTTCGACTCCGAGCGGCGCCTTCGCTGCCGAGTCAAAGGTCACATTGAAAGAGGGCGACGTCGTTCTCTTTCAGGGCGACTCGATCACCGATGCTCGTCGCGACCGTAGGACGGAAGCTCAGGCCAACCATCCCGGCGGGCTTGGCAATGGCTATCCGGTCCTGATCGCTGGTGGACTGCTGCAGGCTCATGCGAAGCTCGGCCTGAAAGTTTTCAACCGAGGAATCAGCGGCCACAAAGTTCCGGACCTCCAGAAACGCTGGCAGAAAGACACGCTTGATCTGAAGCCAGCCGTGCTGAGCATCCTCGTCGGCGTGAACGACATCTGGCACAAATTTGCCGGTCGCTATGACGGCACGGTCAAAGACTACGGAACCGGCTTCACGGCACTGCTCAAGCAGACGAAAGAGGCTCTTCCCGAAACGACCATCGTCGTGTGCGAACCCTTCGCTCTGCGATGCGGAGCCGTGAAGGACGAATGGTTTCCGGAATTCGACGAACGCCGCGCGGTCGCGAAGGAAGTCGCCCAAGAAGCCGGCACATTGTGGGTCCCGTTCCAGACAATGTTCGATGAAGCCATCGCCGCCGGAACAACTCCCAACTACTGGGCAGGCGACGGCGTCCACCCATCCCTCGCCGGTCACGCCCTGATGGCCAAAACCTGGCGAGAAGTCATGGGGATCTGAAATGTGAATCAAAGAAAGATCGCGACCACGAGTAAACAGCCTGCGTGAATCGGGTTCTGCTGACGACAGTGGTTCGACGACGCGCGACTGGCGGTGCGAAACTGCATGGGCATGGTTGCTCTTGGCAGTCCACACGGTCGTGTTTTCTTTGTCTTCCGTATGCATCACCCAAGGATCGGATCTCCATGAAGCTGTCACTCTGGGGCATGGTTTGCCTGACGCTGGTTGTGAGTTTGTGTGGAGTGGTTCCAGGTGCTGACTGGCCGCAGTTTCGAGGGGCTAATTCATCAGGCATTGCTGTCGGTTCGGCTCCGCCGGTTGAGTTTGGGCCGGGCAAGAACGAGCTGTGGCACGTTCCGATGGAAGCTGGGCACAGCTCTCCGTGCATCGTTGGTGAGTCTATTTTTCTGACGGCGTATGACGAGAAGCAGAAGAAGCTGGCGGTCGTGTGTCTCGATCGGGCGAACGGCAAAACACGCTGGAAACAGGACGTCCAGACGGAAGGTATCGAAAAGGGACATCCGTCTTTCAATCCTGCCAGCAGCACTCCGGCGTCTGACGGCGAGCGAGTAGTTGCGTACTTCGGTTCGTTCGGCCTGATTTGCTTCGACATGGCCGGCGAGAAACTGTGGGACGTCAGGATGAAGCTTGCCCGATCGTTCGGCGGCAACGCGACGTCGCCGATCATTGTTGGTGACAAAGTCATCCTTTACCGAGGCAGCTACTCCGACCACTTTTTGCTGGCCGTTGATAAACGCTCGGGCCAAGAAATCTGGAAGGTCAAACAGTCGGAACGATTCGGTCCGGACATGGCCAGCACGTCGACACCGATCGTCGCTGGTGACAAGTTGATCGTGCATTCTGCGAGAGCCGTCCAGGCAGTCGACCTTGCGACCGGAAAACAGATCTGGAAGACCGGATGCTCGACCACTGCGACGAGCACGCCCGTCATCGCGGGCGACGAGGTCATCGTGGCAACGTGGCACCAGACCGGCGAGTCCTCGCAGACCCCGGTGCTGCCGACCTTCGAAGAGGTGATCGAGGATCGTGATAAGGACAAGGATGGCTTTATCGTCGGGAAGGAGTTTCCTCGCCTGATGATCTTTCATCGTTCGGAAGGTACCGAGGCACCTCGAAACGGATACCCTCTGCGATTGGGGATGGTCGACCGAAACAAAGACGGCAAGGTTGATCACGAGGAATGGACGAAAGCAAGATCTGCCAGCATCGCCCGTCGCGAGTCTTACGAGAAGCACGGGCTATTGGCCATCGACATTGACAGCGAGGGAACGCCGGAAGCTGACCGAATTCGTCGTCTTGCGGACGATGGAATTCCCGAGGTGCCTTCGCCATTGACTCACGGCTCGCACGTTTACTTCGTCAAGAACGGTGGCATCCTGACGTGTCTCGACCTGAAGACGGGTGAGCGTGTTTATCGCATGCGGACGAAAGGCCGAGGGACTCATTATGCCTCGCCGCTGATCGCCGACGGAAAGCTGTTCACGACGGCGGGAGCCGGACAGATTTCCGTACTGTCTCTTGGGGCCGATCCTGAGATTCTAGCGGTCAACGATATGGAAGACGGCGTTTATGCGACTCCGGCGATTGTCGACGGCACGATCTACGTGCGGACTCACTCGGCACTGTTCGCGTTTCGGCAGGAGTGAAACGCTTCGTCAGAGAGCGGTCTGCGAAGGCTGCAGGGTGGGCACCGCCCACCAGTAAGAAAGATTTGGTGGGCAGTGCCCACCCTACTCACTACTCACTCACTGTCGGTCTCAAACCAGCTCGTGGTACTCGACGATTTCGCGGGACTTGTCGAACTTCGTGACAAGGCTCGACGACACGGAGTTGACCAGTGCTCCGTCGATGCGGTCTTTGTCGGCGGCCATTCCGGCGATCATCGACAGCTCGCACAGGCGGTTGATCAGACGTGGGCTGCCTTGAGTGTGAGCGTGGATTTGCAGCGTGGCGTCGCTGGTGAAGATCTCGCGATCGGTGCCGGCCTGCTTCAGCATGTCGCTGATGAATTCGGTGGTCTCGTCCAGTTGGAACGGGTGCAGTTCGACTCGCAGGTCGGCGAGTTCGCTGAGGATGCCGCTGAGCCGGGGCAGTTCTTTCGAGCGTACGGACGTAATGAATGTCGAAAGGCCTGACGCTTCTTCCGCCGTGCAGAACAGTCTTTCAAGCAGCGACAGGCAGGTCGAGTCGGCGCGTTCGAGGTGGTCGAAGACGAAGATCGTCTGCGTCTGTGTCATCTGCAGAGAGTGCATCTGGTCCGTGATTTTTCGCCAGAGATTCCACCGCGACTCGGATTCGCTGGGTGCCAGACCGAGCGACAGGGCCAGGTTCCAGAGCATCTCGTGAGCGTCCAGGCCGAGCAGGTTCGTAAACGCGACGTGTCGCTGAGAACGCTTTACCTGCTCGCACAAAACCTTCAGCGTCAGCGACTTCCCGGTGCCATCGCCACCGCTCAGCAAGCCGAATCCTCGCTTCTGCTCGACGAGGTAAAAGAGGCGGGCGAGAGCTTCTTCGTGGACGCCGCTTTCGTGGAACCACTTCGTGCTCAGCCGGTTGGTAAACGGAGAAGCCGACAGACCCCAGTAGGATTCGTACATTTCCAGTCGCCTCTTGCTGCATCTGGACCGTTGATCGAGAGAGCGA
>Ga0316208_1003392_pt1 | contig 11553 bp, 10 predicted proteins | sample 3monopyrite_MG_FD_204944 | JGI IMG/M metagenome (GOLD analysis project Ga0316208, IMG submission 204944) | Microbial mat bacterial communities from mineral coupon in-situ incubated in ocean water Damariscotta River, Maine, United States -... | ecosystem: Environmental > Aquatic > Marine >... | reverse complement strand
ACGGCGAGCCTCCCTTGCTTCGCTTCTTCCTGCTCATCCCGACCTCCTGAGACATCATACTCTCCTCGAATAGGTGTCCAGGAATAACGGGGGCGCCTTACGTTTCCGACCCATCGGTCATCGTCGAGCTTGATTCGTTGACGTCCGATCTTGATCGATGATTCGGCCAGGTCGGGTCGGCTGAATAGAAGCCAGAACCGATTTGCTTCGAGGGTTTCGGGATCGGCGACAATGCTCTTGTTCGCATCGTTCGTATCGATGCCATCGAAGTAGGCGGAAGATCGGGGGGTCGCGACGTTTTCGAACTCGAGGAATCCCGAGACACCGTGGAGCGGCTTCGTTCCATACCCGAGTCGTGTGCGAATCGTCGCCGAGTTCGATGTGTCGAGCTGATCGATCGTCGCGTTCTCCCATCGCGCGTTCACGTCGAGGGTCGGCTTGCCGTGAACCAGCGCGTCGATCAATGCGGGCATGAAGCCGTCGGACGCCTCGCTTGGTTTCTCATCGGCCGATGCATTGGTGGCGAAAGCCAAGCCGAATACGATTGCGGCTTGGCCGATCGAGCAAACAAGACGAGTGGTACGCGCGCGTCGCTCCGATTGTCGAGCATGGCGGTTGTTCATGTCGCTCCTTCGTGCGGGTTTCGTTACATGAATCGCCGGTCCGGATGCCGAACTCGACCGGTATTTCGCTCGATATATTGAGGAGAAAACAGGATTCCAGCCCCGAGGTTGATCCGCATATTCGTTCGGAGCAGAGCCGTTGAGATGCGGGAGCATCCCCCGAAACTGAAGGGCTATGCACGAAAATACGATTCTTGTAGGCTTTGCGACACAAACATTAGGAGCGCAACGCACATGGCAAATCGCATCGGCTTCATCGGACTTGGAAACCAGGGTAAACCGATTGCCGCCCATTTCGCCCCGGCCGGATTCGAAACGACCGTCTACGACGTCGCCGCGGAGCCCGTTGCCGAGTTGGTCGCGGCGGGCGCGAAGGCGGGAGCGACGCCTCGTGAAGTCGGAGCGAATTCGGACCTGGTCGGGATCTGCGTTCCCGAAGACGCGCACGTGCGTGCGGTCGTGTTTGGTGAAGACGGGTTGCTGGCGGGGATGAAGAAGGGCAGCGCCATCCTGATCCACAGCACGATTCTTCCGGATACGGTCGAAGAAGTCGACGCAGCGGCGCGCGAACTGGGAATCGATGTCTTGGATGCGTGCGTGACGGGTGGCGCGGCGCGCGCGGAGAGCAAGCAGCTGACCTATCTCGTGGGTGGCCCCGATGCGGCATTCGAAAAGGCGAGTCCCTATTTCGAAGCGACCACAGATGTCGAGCCGATCCATGCCGGGGAGCTGGGGAATGGCGCGAAGCTGAAGCTCTGCGTCAACCTAACGACCTATATTCAGTGGGCGGCGGCCTTTGAGCCGATGATGCTCGCCAAGTCGATCGGGCTTCCTCAGGAAGTGCTCGAGCGCGCGGGGAAGTCGAACGGGCAGCTCACGGACATGATGCTGAGCTTTCTCGCGACCCACAAAGCGCCGGAAGAGGTCCGCAAGAGCGAGGGGCTTCAGCAGCTCATGCGCGGCCATATGAATATCGCCGAGAAGGATCTCGCCTGGGTGCTCCAGCTCGCCCGCAAGTCCGGCGTTTCGCTTCCGGTCGGATCCCTGGTCTCACAGCAAATGGCAAGAATCTACGGCGTTGAGGATGAGAGTCGGCGTTAGGCGCCCGGTCGTCCGTCAGTCAGCCGACTCCCCATAAAACTGGGAGAACCACTTTCTGTGAATCGCGATCGGCCCGTCCCCATCGCATAGCACGGGGTTCGGCCGGTAGACCTTGTCTCGCCAGATCGGGATGTCGTCCTTTACGCCCTCCGAGAAGCTGAACAACAGGGTCTTTCCCATATCATCCTGTTCGAGGCTTTTTGTAAGCAGGATCGACCAACGCAGGAGCGTGCGATCCTCGTCGACCGGTGTCGTGACGTTGTAGAGGAGGAACTCTCCCGTCACGCCGGGCGAGACTCCCGCGACGTTCTTCGCCCAGACCGACGTACTGCCCGGTCCGTAGGATTCCCGGATCGTGAGGTATTCCGTCGCAGACTCGACGTCGCCCTGCACGAAGTTGTCACTCGTGAGAAAGGTCTGAACTGTTCGCTTGATTGGGCCTTCGATGGTTGCCTGGGCTTCGTTCATGGCGGGCATGCCGTGCAGATACTGAAAATGCGCGGCGTCGACGTCGTTCTCGGAGATCTCTTGGGCACAGGTCGGTAGGTCGTGCTCGAAATAGTGGACCTCGCCCCATGCGTCCTGATCCATTTCGAGGCCAGCGACCGGCTGCACGTCGAAATACGGCTCCTTGCCGTCCGGGTGATGCCAAGCCATCACCATGCCATTGATCTCTTTGACGGGAAGCGTCTCGGCGATGGCGCGATCCGGGATGCGCTTTGCGTAAGGGATGTCGACGCACTGTCCCTCGGTCCCCCACTTCCAATGATGAAAGGGGCATCGCAATGTCTCCCCTTCGACGCACCCCTGATTGAGAGGGGCACCCAGGTGGGGGCAATAGTTGTCGAGCGCAGCGGCAACGCCTGATTCGGTTCGGAACACGACGAGGTCCCGGCCACAGAAGCGCACCTTTTTGACGTCGCTTGGCGCGAGCTCGTGGGAGAAGCAAAGGCCGAACCAGCCGTGGGGAATCGGAAAGGGGAATCTGCTCATGATAAGTTCTTGACTCCTTGTGTTGCGTCGCGGAGGGCTTTGATATCAGTCTCATCGTAGGGCGTCCCGTCCGGGCGCAGGACGTCGTGATGCCAAAGGTCCGGCGGCCCCGAGCCGGGAAGGTCTTCCCAGGGATGAATTGTTTGCGTCCTTCCGGAGACGAGGCCCCAGCAATAACAGCCCACCCCTTGCACCTTGAAGACCGGCAGATGGGTTTCGAAGCGGCTCTTATGCGCACGGGCCATCCACTCCGTACAGAGCACCGGGCGGCCGTGTTCCGTTTGAAGTGCTTCGATTCGTTCCTCGAGGCGCCGCTGGCTTTCGTATTGATGGAACGAGATGACGTCGGACTCCGCGAGTTGAAGGCGGTTGAGCCAGAGATTGGGGACCCATAGGCCGGCGGTCAGCGGTTGAATTGGATCGACGGATCGCGCCCATTCGAACGTCGCGCGCAGCAGTGCGACGGTTGGGCTGGGAAGGATTAGATGTCGAATCGCGCGCCAGATGGCGAGGACGTTTCGTCGCGCTCCGCGGGTTGCAGCGAGGGGGAGGAATGCGTTTCCCGGTTCGTTATAGAGATCCCAGATGCAGACGCGACCATCCTGTCCGAATGACTGCACGACGTCCTTTACGTAGGCTTCAAGTCGCGGCCATTGGGACCGGTCTTTGACGACACGATGTCCCGGAGACTGGGCCCAGCGCGAGTTATGCACGCCGGGAACGGGGTCGGCCTGTGGCCCTGGGACGGGCGGATACCAGCAATCGTCGAAGAGCACGAGCATCGTCCGAATGCCGACTGAATCGGCGATCGCCAGAAAACGATCGATCCGCTTCTTGAACCCCTTCGCATCATCCTCCCAGACGAGGTCGTGGAGAAAGACGCGAACCGTATTCATCCCGATCTCGGAGGCCCAGCGCAGTTCGCGTTCGATCGTTTCCGGATCAAAGGTCTCGGCTTGCCACATCTCGAGCTGATTCGAGGCCGTGCTGGGCGTAAAGTTGCAGCCGACCAGCCAGGGCTGATCGGCGTACCAATCATTCGCTCGCTCTATCGTCCATCGATTTGACATCACGGGTTCTCCCCATCGACTCGCTCATGCTTGCACGAGGTCCCTCGACTGCAGTCGAAGCATAGTCGCTCATCACTAAAGGGGGACGTGAGAGGCGTGCCGTGCCCGGGACCCCTGATTTGGTAGGCTTCCGCGATGCTTGAGAGCGTGCTCGACAGCTTCTCTTTCCTCCTCTCATGGCGTTTTCTCGCCATCGGGTACGGCGTTCTGACGCTGCGCTACGTCGTGATCGCGGGGGGCGCCGCCCTGGTCTTCTACGGCTGGCGGCGCGAGCGGCGGATCGAATCAAAGATTCAATCGCGATGGCCGAGGCGCTCGGACTACCGGCGCGAAATCGGTTACTCGATGCTGACCTTCGTCGTCTTCCTGATCGTCGGCATCGGCCTACTGCGCGGTCCCTTCGGCGGCTACACCCATTTCTATGGCGAGATCGCGGAGTACGGATGGCCGTGGTTCATCGGAGTACCATCCGCGGCCTGACAATCAAAGATCGCCGAGGTCGGGGGCTTCTTCGTCTCGTCGGACGTCCGGTGAAAGAAACGCTGCAATGATGCGAGACCCCGCGTCAAAAGGAATCAATCGATGAGCACGCAACGCGACCCCCTTTATAAGTCCCGACCCGTAGCCCCGGCTCCCGCCCGATTCGGTTTGTGCACACGCATCAACGACTTCATCTGCTTGTCCGAGGGCTTCTCGAACGTCTATATGATCGAGACGTCGGAAGGGCATGTCCTGATCAACTCCGGGATGGGGCTCGAAGCGCCGGTTCATCAAAGCAATCTCACAGAGCTTGCCGGCGACATCGATGGGAAGCTCAAGTTCGCGATCGTGACGCAGGGGCATACCGACCACGTCGGTGGCATCCAATACTTCCGGGATCACAACCCGGGACTGCAACTGATCGCCGATTCACATAACGAAGAACATCAGACCTACGATGCCCGCCTGGGTGGGTTCAGACAAGCACGCTCCGGCTTCCGATTTGCCGAGATCTTCAAGACTGCGTTCAAGCATTTCGCAGAGGCCGGTTACACGGACATCAACGGACAGGATCGACCGACCGCGGATATCGCAGTTGAAGGTCGCCACGAGTTCACCCTCGGCGGCGTCGAGGTCGTGGTGATCAGTCAGCCGGGTGCGGAGACGAATGACTCCGTGATCGTCTGGCTGCCGCAACATCGCATCGTCTTCACGGGCAACCTCTTCGGCTGCCCCTTCGGTCACTTCCCGAACCTCGTCACGATTCGTGGCGATCGATACCGCGATGCACTCGTTTGTGCGGAGGCTGCTCAAACTGTTCTCGACCTCGAGCCTGAGATGATCTTGTACGGCCATCACGAGCCTGTGGTTGGCGCCGACCTCATCAAGCGTGAGGTCACGGCCTATCGCGATGCGATTCACTATGTGCACGACGCTGTTGTCGAGGGGATGAACAAGGGCAAGGATCTCTCGACACTTCAGCAGGAAATCGCGCTGCCTCCCGAACTTGAAGTGGGCGAGGGCTACGGCACGGTCGCCTGGAGCATCCGCGCGATTTGGGAGAACTACGCCGGGTGGTTCAAGCACGAGTCCACGACCGAGCTCTACTCGGTTCCTCAAAAGGCGATTCATGCGGACTTGCTTGAACTTGCGGGTGCCGACGCACTTGTGGAAAGGGCCCGGAAGAAGGTCGGGGAGGGCAGTCTCGAAGAAGCAGTCCATCTCCTCGACATCGTTCTCTCGGCGGAGCCGACGAACGAGCCCGCTCGAGCGCTTTGTGTCGAAGCGCATGAGTCGCTGCTCGAGAACGCACGCACATTTCGTACGACAGGAAATTTCTGGCTCGAGGGCTGGCTTGAACAGCGCCTGCGGCTCCTCGCCGGCGGGAAGGACACGTCGCTCCGCGAAGTGATTCGATAGGACCGACCTAATACCTTCGGGGAAACGCTCTTTTCGCGGTTCTTCAGCCTGCCGGCGTGCGATGATTGGGCGGGCGATTCGAATCGGCTCTGGAAGCGGTTCGATGAAGGAGCTTTGGGTGGAATTTTCAGTCGGTAGCGGTTTGTCGCGCTTCTCCGCGGCACGTGCGATTCCCATCTTGGTCTTGGTTCTGGCGTTCGCGTCTGTAGTCCAGGCCGAAGTGCTGGAGTTCGAATCCCAGCCCTCTGGCGTATTCGCGAGTTCGATCGTCGAGGGCGACTACGTATTCACCTCGACCGCCGGGAGCATCGAGCCGGGCGGACCCTTCTGCGTGACCTTCAGCTGCGTCGGCGCGAACGGGCAGTTCATCTCCGTGGACGGCGCGCCGCTCACCTTCGCCCGCTCCGATGGGCAACCCTTTGAGTTTCGCTCCTTTACGAGTTGGGCCCTGATCCCTGGCTTTGGCAGCATGCTCGTTGATGGGGTCACCGCTTCCGGCGGAAACGTTTCGGCCTTCTATACGGCGATCGCGCCTGTGTTTCAGACGAACACGCTTCCCGCGTCCTTTGCCGACGTGGTCTCCGTCACCCTGACAGGGCTGGGACCGCTGGCACAAGATGGCTTCGACGACTTTGATGTCGTGCTTAACGGGCCGCCACCGCCGGACACGTCGGGGACGCCGGGCACGATGCAGTTGGCCCTCGATGATCGATACGTTCGCTATTTCGGGCAGAACTGCGATGAGCTCGATTGCGACCCGCCGTTCGACAATCGATTCGAGCCGAGTTCGTCTTTCTCTCCGTTTGCCCAGGGCTCGTCGGGAATTGGGCAGACGAGTACCGCTGAGACCGGTCGACTGGCGGGTACGGCATCCGTGAGTGGCTACTCGGATATCGGATACAGCATTGGGGATTCGACGTATGACGTGACCTTCGATGTCGCAACCCGCACGCGTATTCAGTTGATCGGGACCGTGACCTCGGAGCGGACGCTCAGTTTCGGATATGGGTCGAGTCGGGTTCAGCTCTTTCGGCGGGACAAGGAGATCTTCGAAGCTTCGGCAGAGCCGGACACGGCGCCGATCCAGGCCTTCGCCTTCGATGAGGTCGTTTCGCCCGGGCGCTACCGCGTGGTCGTGAAGGCAGACGGGGATGTCGGAGCGTTAGGCGAGTTCGACTTCGTACTCGCCGCTGATCCGGCCCCACCGGCCGTCCCAATGCTCTTTCCGGTCGGTGCTGTCGTTCTTGTCGGTGTTCTCGTCGGAAGTGGAAGGCGTGCCCTCAGCGGGCGAGATACACAGATCAACTGAAGACGAAAAAAGGCCGGGCTGCTCAGTAGAGCAGGCCGGCCTTTTCAGTCCCTGAGCCTTGCGCGGGACTGTCGTCGCCGAGCTAGCTGATATTCATCAGGTTGTCGCGCTGGCCCATCGCGACTTCGGCGCAGTAGCCGTAGTCGACGGGCAGGTTGACGCCCGAGATGAAGCCCGCGAGGTCGCTGCCCAACAGGATCATGACGCGACCCATGTCGGCGGGGCCTGCGATTGTTCCGTTCGCCGGCGTGAAGGGCATGACGACCGCTTCAGAGAGTGCTTCCGAGAGCTTCTCCATGAACACGCCGCCGCCGGTCGGGGAGGGGGCGATGCAGTTGATGCGGATGTCTCGCTTGCAGAGTTCGCCGGCGAGCTGCTGGGTGTAGACGATGAGGCTCTGCTTCGAGAAGCCGTAGGCGTCGGCATTCAGTTCGGGGTCGTTCGATAGGAAGGTTTCCGCCTTTTCGAAAGTGTCGAGCTCAAGGAAGCTCTTGACCGTGTCGAGGTTGCTCTTCCAGGCCATGCCCGCGGTCGAAGCGATCGAGGCGATGGCACCGCCTGCGCGGATTCGCGGAATCAGCGAGTCGGTCAGGTGGCGCAGCCCGACGAAGTTGATCATGACCGTCGCGACGAAGGGCGTCGGCGGATGCGGAACCCCCGCGCAGTTGAAAAGGATGTCGATCTCGTCCGGGATTTCGGCGAGGGCCGCGTCGATCGATTCCTTGTTGCTCATGTCGGTGCGGATCGCGCGATGCACGGGCGCTTTGACGTCGTTGATATCGAGGGCCCAGACCTCGGCGCCGAGTTCGACCAACATCTCGGCCGCCGAAGCGCCCATGCCCGTCGCCGATCCGGTGATCACGACCGTCTTTCCCTTGTAGCCCAGCAAATCACTCATCGTTCCACCTGCTCCCTTATGTGTGAGGGAAAAGCATGGCGAAAGGCCGGGGCGACGGCCATAGGGATTCGAAGCGGAGAACTGTGCGTGAGAGCGGTTACTCGCGGCCCTTCAGAAGGATTCGGCGTACATCGATCGGCTCCTGGGTGTGCTCATCGACGACCAACGGCCGAACCGTCTCCCCCGTCTCCCGATCGGTGAGGCGGAGCGGAGTCTGCTCCCCCTCGGGCCAGAGCCAATCTTCGCCGAAACGCCACATCGCAGCGAGGACGGGATAGAAGGCACGGCCCTTTTCCGTCAATACATACTCATAGCGGGGCGGACGTTCCTCATAGAGGCGCTTCTTGAGCAAGCCTTCCTCGACGAGCCGTCCGAGCCTTTGCGTGAGGACGCCGCGCGAGACCGAGAGCGCCTTCTGGAAATCGTCGAAACGACGACGTCCGATGAAGGCCTCTCGCATCACCATCGGGGTCCACCAGTCGCCCATCAGATCCGTACTGCGGGCAATCGGGCAGGGTTCATCCTGGAAGCGGGTTCGACGCATCTCAGTTCACGGCCTCAACGCGCGCGCGGACATGCTTGTGCCATGGCGTCAGTGCCAGCCAGTCGCGATCTTCGGCGGAGGTCAGCTCGTTAGGCGGTGTGCCGTGAACCCGTCGCTCTCCGTTGGCATCGGGGTACTCGAGACCGTAGCCATTGGGCAGCGTGATATGTCCGTCGCGCAGGGTGTCAGTGACTTCGATCGTCGCCTCCGCCGCGCCGCGCTTGGTCGTAATCCGAACGCGACCGCCATCCGGGATGCCCAGTCGATCGGCGTCGCCGGGACTCATGCGAAGAGCGCCATCGACATCCTTCTTGCGCCAGCCGGGGCTGCGGAAGATCGTGTTGGCGGTCGCCGTGCGGCGCTCGCCGGCGGCCAGAACGAAGGGGAACGCATCCCCTTCTGCGGCCTGGGAAGGCTGTTCATCGATCAAGTTCGCGAGCTCCTCAAGTAGTTCGGGAATCACGAGGTTGATCCGGCCGTCGTCGGTGTGAATGCGGTCGAGGGTTACTTCGTAGGGATCGGAGCTGATCGTCACACCGTTCCGGTTCTCGAGAATGGCCCGGAAGAGCGCGTCACCGAGTGCGGGGCCTTCGCCCTCAAAGCCGGCACGACGAACCGCGTCCGGCTCCGAGGAAGCCAGCGTTTGTGCGGCCCCCCAGATCAGCGCTGCCCCTTCGAGCCCTTCACCGAGCGATCGTCCCAGGGTCTCGTGAAGCACGACCGGCATGATCGCCGCGAGGCCGGGCTGGTTGCCCATTGCCCCCAGGAAGGCCATCCCGAACTTCTCAAGGCTCTCCTCGGCGGCAGCGCGCAGCTCTGTTAGGTCTTCATCCGAGAAAGCGCCGAGCGCGCGGCAGAGCCGGCTATGAATCTCGGGCTCAGGCAGCGTTCCCGCAGCAACCGGAAAGAGCGGTTGGCGAAGCAGGAAACCGTGATTGGGGAAGCCGCCGCCGAAGAACGTCGTCTCGACCTTTTCGTACTGGGACGCCGCAGGAAGGATGTAGTCGGCGTGCTTCGCCGTTTCCGTCATGGCGACATCGATCAGCACGACACACTCGAGCGCGTCGAGGGCCTCGCGCATCTTCGGGCTGTCGGCGAGGGAATGAACGGGGTTGCCGCTCTCGATGATCATCGCGCGGAACCGATCGGGGTGGTCCGTCAGGATCTCTTCGGGAATCGCGTTGCAAGGAATCAGGCCCGTGATGATCTTGTGTCCACCGACGGGCGAAGTGCGGTTCCCCTTTCCGCCGCCGATCAGCTTGCCCATGTGGGTGCCCATATTCATACCGCCCGGGCGTCCGAGATTCCCCGTCAGCGCATAGAGCAGCTTCTCCAGGTAGGAGTTGAGCGTGCTATGCGGCGCCATCTCGATACCGAGGTCTTCGAGAACCGCAACGCTCTTGGCACGCCCAATCAGCTCCGCCGCGTGACGAACGTCGACTTCGTCAACCCCGGCCCGCTCGCAGTAGTCGGCGACGGGAACCTCGGCCAGGATGTCGAAGAGCTCCTTTCCGTCCCCTGCGTGTTCCGCCAGGAAATCGCTGTTGACCAGATCCTCGTCGACCAGAACCTTGAGCATCGCCGCAAGCACAAACGCATCGGTTCCGGGCAGGACCTGCAGGAAGACGTCGGCGAGCTCGGCCGTCTCCGTACGACGCGGGTCGAGCACGATCATGTGGCGGTTCGGGTCCTTCGCAATCGCGCGCAGAATCAGACGCGCGCGATCGAAGCCGTGGGAATGCCAGGTGTTCTTGCCGACGAAGACCGAAACTTCGGCATTCTCGAAGTCGGGCTCCGGGCGTCCGCCAAACATCAGGCCCTCGACCCAGAACTCACCCGTCTTTTCCTGGGCAAGGGCGTTCGAGCTGTACCGCATGTTCAAGGCGCGACGGGTCGCCGCGCTATACGCACCACCGAGGTGGTTCCCCTGACCGCCGCCGCCGTAGTACATGATCTTTTCGCCACCATGCGTGTCGCGGATCCCCGCGAGCTTGGCCGCGACTTCCGAGATCGCCGTGTCCCAATCGATGGCTTCGAAGGTGCCGTCGGCTTTGCGGCGAAGCGGCGTCGTGATTCGGTCAGCGTGGTTCTGGTAGTGATCGAGTCCCTGCGGCTTCTCGCACGCATAACCCTGGGATCGGGCATTCGTCTTGTCGCCCTTGATCTTGGTGAAGTGCCCGTCCTCGACCTGAACTTGCAAGCCGCAGTTCACGCTGCACAGGATGCAAGAGGTACTGGTCCAATCTGCCGAATTCGCCATGTGGGATCTCCCTTTGAAGTCAGTTCGATTGTAGAACTCACTTCGAGCGAGGACAACGGGCGGCCTGAGTCCAGGCCTGAACGCGGGGTCAGCCCCGAAATCCGGTAGCTTGGGGGCGGCTCGAGCGGGGGGAGCAGCGATGCAGGTGGAATCTGGGGAACGGGCGATGGTCATCGCGCACTACTACCGGGCGATGGTTGGCCGCGCGGATGTGTGGCGCACGCGGATGGATGCGACGAGCAATTGGGCCATTGGCGCAACGGCTGCCGTCGTGTCCTTCGCGGTCAGCAATCCGTCGACGCCCCATTACGTCGTGTTCATCTCCTCGATCCTGACCGGAAGCTTCCTGTTTCTGGAAGCGCGTCGGCTCACCTTCTATCACCTGTGGCAACAGCGAGTCCTGCTCGTCGAACGTGAGTTCATCCGATCGGCGGTTGCGCCGGGATCTCACGAAGAGTCGGCGGTAGACGAAGCGTCATTCGCGGAAGTACTCACCCCACATCTCGGACGGACAGCGCCGACCATGAGCTTGCGCAAAGCGTCGGCTCGGCGGCTTAGGCGGATCTACCTCTATTTGTTCGTTGTGCAGCTACTCGCTTGGACGCTCAAGGTCTCGAGTACTGTGGAACCGTCCGAGAGCTTTGCGTCCGGCGCTCGGATCGCGGCGGTTCCGGGGGCGGTCGTGATTGGCTGCGTGGCCCTCGTGTTCGGCACGGTTGCGTGGTTCGCATTCCGGCATGGCGGGGTGGATCGGGCAGGCGCGCTCCATGCACGCCTGCCCGACTGATCTTCTCGCGCTCGCCTGTGAACGCGGCTGCCCGAACCTTCGTGCGGCCTAGCTGGCCTTGATGACAGG
>Ga0316208_1003391_pt1 | contig 11555 bp, 8 predicted proteins | sample 3monopyrite_MG_FD_204944 | JGI IMG/M metagenome (GOLD analysis project Ga0316208, IMG submission 204944) | Microbial mat bacterial communities from mineral coupon in-situ incubated in ocean water Damariscotta River, Maine, United States -... | ecosystem: Environmental > Aquatic > Marine > Coastal... | reverse complement strand
TGGACCTGGTTTTGCAGGGCCTTATACAGGGGGAGCTGAAAATATTGCGATTATTCCTGGAACAAGTACACCAGTTACAATTAATAATATCAATCCAACCACCAACCAAACACTATACGTTTCTAACGCAGGGGGAGCAGATTTACAATATGATGGGCATACCGTAACACTTCAAGCTTCTGCTTCTGTGGTGTGCGGACAACAATATCATATTAAATTAGCAATTGGAGATGCTGGAGATCAATCTTATGATTCGGCAGTTTTTTTAGAGGCAAATTCATTTGCTTCAAATGGTGTGGATGTTCAAATTGCATCTGCAACAGGAAGTGCAGCAATTACAGAAGCATGTGACTCGGCTATTGTTACTTTTATTAGACCAGCAGAATCTGACACCGCAGCTTTAACAATTAATTACGGGGTTGGTGGTACTGCAATTAATGGAACAGATTACAATAATTTGACAGGTTCTGTTACATTTCCAATAGGGGTTGATACGATTCAATTTTATGTTACACCTGTTAATGATGGTTTAACTGAAGGAACCGAAACAGTAGAGTTATCAGTTGATATTGTAAATTCTTGTGGAGATACAATTACGACCACTGCTACTGTTGAAATTGTTGATCCACAACCTTTTAATGTTTTAACGACAGACACAACAATTACATGTCCTACTGATTCTATTATGATTCAAGTAGGAACAGATGGCGGTATTCCTGTCTTAAATTATGTTTGGCAATCTGGAGGAACCGGAGACGCATTATGGATCCCTGCATTGGTAGATGGGACAACACCATACATTGTTGATGTTACGGACGCTTGTGGTGTCACTTCACAAGGTACAGTCAATGTCACAGTTAATTCGGCACCTGAACCAACTTTAACATTCAACAATCCATTTACAACTATATGCCCAGGTCAAAATGCAACATTTAGTGTTGATGTTGTTAATAATTCTTATGATCCAGGAAACGAAATTTATAATTGGTATAATCCTCCTGGATTATCTACAACAAATTCTGTAACAGTATCACCTACAGTGGTGTCATGGTTTTATGTTGATGTTTTTGACGGTTGTTACACAGTAACGGATTCTGTAAAAGTTTTAATGGGTACTGTAGACTTAACAGCTATAAATGTAGTTGATGCATTAAACTGCCCAGGTCAGCCTACACCAGTTTTAGGAGAAATTGAAATATTACCAAACACTGCTGGATGGCAATATACAATAACAGGAGGTGGTATTACAACCGGACCTCAAGCAGGAAATCAATTTACTAACTTAACAGGAGGAATTACTTACTTTATTAATGTATTAGATGGAAATACTGGTTGTTCAATTGATACCAATATTATGGTTGGAACAGCAGTTGTTGCCACCACAGCAGATTGGATTCAAGCCTCATTAGATTCTGTAACTTGTTTTGGTTCTCAAGATGGTTCAGCTGAAATTCAAAATATTCAAGGCGGACTAAATTCAGGACCTTATGACATTACATGGACAAGTCAAATTGGAGAAATAACTGAAATATTAGGCGTAGGAACAGGTACAGGATCTCAAAATGACACACTATATGGCGGAAACTGGGTAGTAACTGTTGTTGAACAAGGCTCAGGTTGTGCTTGGTCTCAAACATTTACAGTTTTTGAACCTTCTGAATTGATTGCAGGGTTTAGTAATTCATCTGAACCATCTTGTTTTGAAAATAGTGATGGTGCTTTTACTGTAGAAATAACGGGAGGTAACTTAATTACACAAGGAAATGGTTCTATTGTTATTACAAGCTCAGACGGAACTGTTTTAAACGCTAATAGTGCAAGTTTAACTGTTAATAATTTAGTTACAGATACTTATACCGTTACAGTTACTGATGATAAAGGTTGTCAATCAACGGGCTCATTATTTCTTGATCAACCAGGTGAAATAGCTATCGACTTTACACTGATTAACCCAACATGTTATGGCGTTCCTACTGGATTTATTCAAGTTGATACTGTGTACAATTACCAAGTAACCCCTACAGATGATAGTTTATATTATGAATGGGTACCAAATCCTTCAGGAAATAATGGAACAGGTTATAACTTTACGAACCATTTAGGCGAAGGGTCATATCAGTTAAAAATTACGGATGGTAGAGATTGTTATAAATTCTTTGACTTTACAATTACTTACCCGGATTCAATTTATATCAGTGAAATTGGTTTTACCCCTACAGTTTGTAGAAATCAAGTTCCTTTTGATAATGGAGGCGGACAAGTTTTTGCTGCTGCTGCAGGTGGTAGTGATGGAAATGGAAATGGGACTAACTTTACTTATGTTTGGACAGAAGACGCTACTGGTGCAACTACGACCAATACAACATGGCCAGGTAGAAATCCAGGATATTATACAATTGTTGCAACAAATGATTTAGGCTGTAGGATTAGTGAAACAATTTATGTTGATTCACTTAGTCCTGAAGCAATTTTTACATTAACTTCACCAGATTTTACATCTGCTTATGAAGGAACAGCTGTTGTAAATGTAACAATCACTAACCAATCTGAAAATTATGCATTCTCAGAAGACCCTAATGCAGACACCACTTTTATATGGACATTTGGATTAGAAGGTGAAACACCATATATTTCAAGTGATATAAATGAAGTTATTACATTACCATACACAAGTGAAGGTGTTTATGAAGTTTGTTTGGTTGTGATTGAGAATTTGAACGGTTGCCAAGACACGGCGTGTCAAGAAATAATTATTCATGACTTTCCTACTCTTGAAGCTCCAAACGTGTTCACTCCTGGCAATGATGGTCAAGGTGATAACGTAAATGACAATTTCTTTTTCCCGAATACTGCTATAATAGAGTTTAAATGTTCGGTTTACGACAGATGGGGTAAACAAGTATTCCAATTTAACAGTATAAACGACCAATGGAATGGAGACAACATGAACAACGACCGACCTTGTACGGATGGAGTTTACTTTTACGTATATGAAGGAACATCAACTAACAGTACAGAATTTAAAGGTCAAGGGAATATTCATTTGATTAGAGAATAAATGATAATAATGTAAATTATTACAAAATAAAAAAGCCAATGGAATTTATTTTTCATTGGCTTTTTTAATATCAAAACGAATTATACTATTGGATTAGTATCTCCAAATACTTTCCGGCAGGGATAATAGTGTTAGCTTGTGTTGTAAATTGGGATTGAACAAGTTTTTTTAAATGCGACCAACAGAAGCGCTTTAGAAAAAGTTTGTGAAACTCAATATAAAACCCAACTAAAACGGATAGCCCGATTCGGCCGGCCAACAAAACCTATTCAATATAACTTAACTTAACCATATTTGACGGTCCTTTTTCTTCAATCGGGACTGATGCAATATTGATAACTAAATCGCCTTTTTTAAGTAATCCTTTTTTCTTTAATATATATTTTGAGTCGGCTATGGTGTGATCGGTACTGACCATTTTGTCATAATAATAGCCTTTTACTCCCCAAACTAAATTGAGTTGAGTTAAAATTTGCTTGTTTTCAGTAAATACAAATGTATCTGATTTTGGTCGTTGAGATGATATTTTATAAGCAGTATAACCGGAAAAAGTCATTGTTATAATTCCTCTTGCCTCTACTCTTGCTGACAATCTTGATGCATTAAAACAAATTGAATCAGAAATAAAACGATCTTGATTTTTTTCAGGCACTTCTTCTTTATAATAAATTTCATCAGATTTTTCAACCTCTCGAACAATTTTTGACATGGCTTGAATAACCTCAACTGGGTACTTACCTACTGATGTTTCACCTGACAACATTACAGCATCTGCTCCATCTAAAACGGCATTTGCAACATCATTTACTTCAGCTCTAGTAGGTGTTATATTTGTAATCATACTTTCCATCATTTGTGTTGCCACAATTGTAGGTTTTGCGTAAGAACGACATTTTTTTATCATCATTTTTTGCAAAGATGGCACAGTTTCCATTGGTACTTCCACTCCCAAATCACCACGTGCAACCATTAATGCGTCTGTTGCTATAATAATATCATCTATATCATCTATAGCTTCAGGTTTTTCAATTTTTGCAATAACTTTAGCAGCATTACCCTGTTTTGAAATAATGTGTTTGAGTTCGATAATATCACGCGCTGACCGAACAAATGATAAGCCAATCCAATCTACATTTTGTGCCATTGCAAAATCTAAATCTTTCAAATCCTTATCAGTTAAACACGGTAAAGAAATTTTTGTATTTGGTAGATTTACACCTTTATTTGAACTTAATGTTCCTCCGTATAAAACTTTGGTTAAAACTTCATCCTTTTTATTTGTTTTAACAACTTCTACTTGTAATTTACCATCATCCATTAACACTTTATCGCCAACAGAAACGTCTTTAGGAAAGTTTTGGTAAGTTAAATAAACTTTTTCTTTTGTACCAATGCATTCGTTTGTAGTAATAATTAAATCTGCTCCTTCTACTAACTCTACACCATTATTTTCAATTTCCCCAACTCTAATTTTTGGTCCTTGTAAATCAGCTAAAATAGCAACATTAACATCTAACTCAACGTTAATCTCTCTTACCATATTAATAGTTTTGAGATGATCTTGATGTGATCCGTGAGAAAAATTTAAACGGCAAACATTTGTGCCACACAAAATCATTTGTTTTAATACATCTTTTGAGTCCGTTGACGCGGGTCCCATTGTGGCCACTATTTTTGTTTTTTTATTTTGCATAATTTGTTTATTTTAAAAAATCAAATTTGACTTTGACTTTAAGTCATCAACATTAAAACTAAAGGCTGTTAAAATGCTTTCTAATTGTTTAATTTTTGCTATTAAATCTGAAATTTCGTAGCTGTAATTGTTTTTAATAATTAAAAAATAATCTATTTTATCTTGTTCTGGAATCAGTAATCGATAATTAAACGACTGGTTTTTAATCAGGTAAAATTCCTCATTTGTGTCTTTATTGATAAATTCATAGAATGAATGTAAACACTCTCCATCTTTTTTTTTCAATACACTATAATCCTCACCTCTTGACAAGTCAATTTCCAAAACTCGGTTTATACCCCAACATAGTCTGTAATCTGAATTAGATGAACAAACTCCGATTAAATCGAAATCAAAGTCATCTTCCCAAACTAATTTGTGTTTTGCCATTTCTAATCATAAAAGTAGTGTTTTATACGGCAATTAAATGTAAATTGTTTTACTTTTAAGTCAAATTTTAATAATTATTATTTGAATTGATTTTTATCTTTGACTAATTATGAGACTTTTTTTATCGAATCACAGTTATATTGACACTGAACTGGGTCATGACATTTCTTTACCCTTAAGCCCAAACAAGGGAGCAATTGCTTGGTATTGCAAACCTGTTAAAATCTGGCCAGTTGAAGGTGAGGGTTTTATTGGAAAAGTGAGTGAAGGTGGTAGTACAAACTTCAATAACATTCAACTTAACCCACATGGAAATGGAACTCATACTGAAAACGTAGGGCATATTTCAACAAAATTCCACAGTATTAATGAAAGTTTAAAAAGTTTTCATTTTAAAGCTAATCTTGTTACCATTAATCCAATTGAATTTTTCAATAAAAAATGGAATGAAACTGACCTTATTATTGATGAAGACACTATAAAATTAAGTTTAAATAATAAAGAAATAAATCCAGCATTAATTATTAGAACTTTACCGAATAGTTTAGACAAAGAAAACAAAAATTATTCTCACTCTAACCCTCCATACATTACTGAAGGGGCTATTGAATACTTAAATAAAATTGGAGTTATACATTTACTCATAGATTTACCGTCTGTAGATAGAGAAAATGACCATGGAGAATTAAAGGCGCACCGAAAATTTTGGAATTATCCTGAAAACCCAATTTTAAATAAAACCATTACCGAATTAGTTTACGTAAAAAATGAGATAAAAGATGGGGTTTATTTATTGAACCTTCAAATCATTAGTTTAGAAAATGACGCCTCTCCTAGTAAACCTATTTTATACGACATTTTTGATATGAGTAGTAATAATTAAAAACTACCTACGTATTTTCCACTGTTCAATAGTGCATGGTTTAGATAATTTAATAAACAAAGAATATGAATTATTTTATTCTTTAATTTTAAAAATAAATGCGATACAACCCGATAGGTAAACGTCCTGTTTGATATGTTGTCGTAATTTCTTTTTTATTATTGTCGTATTGTTGTAAAAACACATTTTTTTGATTGGTCATATTTTGTAAATCTAGCGCCCATTCTTGTGTGATTTTTTTACCAATTATTTTAAATCCAATTCGTAAATCGCCTTTCATATAATCATCATAACGCAAACTATTTGTTTTTGAATAATCTCGAATCTCTATATCTGCTATAATACTTTCTTCTAATAAAATAGGGGTATAGCGTTTACCTCCGTTTCGAGTAAAACGTAAATCAATTGTGAGTGAACTTTGGTGTTTATTTCCTTTTTTAAATTTAAACTCATATCCAACTAAAGTGTTAAAGGTGTAATTTCCATTAAAGGCAGTATTATATTCTACACCATTACTTGGCGTATAAAACGACTGGTAAAGTGAAGATGTTATAAGAAAATAAAATCCTTTGTCTAAAAACTTTTCTACAGTCATGTCAACCCCATAATTATTTCCTGTACCATTTGCAGTTAAATAATCTGGAAAAGATTCCGAAAAGCTTGCTCCGTAATTAGAAATTGAATACGTATTAGAATCTTGAGAAACAGCTATATTGAATAATTTTTGATAATACCCTTCAATTTTAAAAGACACACCATATTTAAAACTACGTTTATAGCCCAATACTAAATGGTGTGATTTTGAAAAACCCAACTGTTCTGACGGTCTAATAAAACCTGAAGGTGTATAAACTTCTTTAAAATACATCTCCATTGGCAACATTTGACTATGTAACCCATATCCAGCTGTTATTTTATCTTTTTCAGTCATATTCCACAAAAACCAGCCCTTGGCTCAATATTCCCTTTATTATTCAACGTAAGCAGTTGATAATGGATACCTAAATTCAAAGTAATAGTTGGAGTTGGTTTATATTGATATTGTACGTAAGGCTGAATTAACAATGTATTCCCATTAAAACTTCTCAACGACACAAAAGAATAAACTGGTATGCCTTGGAATTCTTTAACATAAGCAGAATCATGTAAGCTTAAAAAATAAAAATCAGACTGAATACCCATTTTAAGCAAATGTTTTGCCGATATTTTTCTGTTATAATAAGCCACATTTGTCCATTTACTAATAGTTGATTGATTAAAATAGGTTAAAAATGGATTTTCAAAATTAGTGTCAACCGTATCGTTTTTTATGTAATTAAATGAAGATTGAATAGCAGACGATATGTTTATATAAGCACTCTTCCCTATTCTATGTTTGTGATTTAATCCCACTACCCCAACATTAGACTTAAAATAAGTGTTACTGTTTGCTATTGAATACAAATCGTTTGTATCTACATTTTCCGCCAATAAATTAATATCACTTAATCCTCCTATTGCAAATAGAGAAGTGACTCCTTTTTTATGAGGAAAATTTAGCTTGACACTAACATCTTGATATTTAGGAACTGCATTTGTGCCAATATTAACACCCATTTTTTGAAATAAGGTTAAGTCGTTGTAACGGTAGCTAATGAGATAGGATGATCCATTTTTCTTGAGTAGTGGGCCTTCTGCCATTAATTCAGCACCATTAAAACCAAACTGAAACATAAATTCATGTTTCTCATTATTTCCTGCTCGCATTTTAAGATCAAACACACCTGCAATCGCATTTCCATATTCAGCAGGAAATGCTGCCGTTAAAAAGTCAGAATTTGACAAAACATTATTATTAAGCATGCTTACTGGCCCTCCTGTTGTTCCAAAACGAGCAAAATGATTTGGATTAGGAATATCAATTCCTTCCATCCTATATAAAATACCAGTAGGTGAATTTCCACGCACAATAATGTCATTACGGGAATCATTTCCACCTTGTACACCTGCAAAGTTCTGTGCCATTCTTGAAACATCATTTAAGCTTCCTGCATATCGTTTCGATTCTTCTACAGAGAAAGAGCGTGCACTCACCGTTGTCATTTTATTAATGGTTTCTCCTTTTTTTTGACCTTGAACAATAACTTCTTCCATGACTTGTATTGATTCTACCATATCAATATCAAGAATTTTTTCTTTCGAATTAATTTCAATATTCCTCATCACTACAAGGTCATAACCAATATAAGTAATTACGATTGTCTGCCGTCCTACGGGAACGTTCTCTAATCTAAATTTACCTTCAAAATTAGTAACAGCAGCTTGGTATGGTTCAATATTCAAAACTTCAATTTTAGCACCAATAATAGGTTGTAAAGTTTCTTTATCTTTAATCGTTCCACGAATAGTTTGTGTTAAATCTTGAGGTTTTACAATAAATGACTTTGAAATCAGCAGAAATATCAAAATCCTAAAAATTATTTTCATCCATTAAATTTTACGCAAAATTAAGATTTTTAGACATTTAGAGTAATCCAATTTCTTAAAATTTTAATATTTCATTCATCTTGAATCTTTTTTGTTAAATTTGTTAGTCTTATTTATGAGTGAAACAAAAAAAATAGCGGTAATTGGAGGTGGAAGTTGGGCAACTGCTTTGGCTAAAATATTAACTGACCAAAAGGGTTCTCAAATCAATTGGTGGATGCACAATGAAGCATCTGTCGCTCATGTTTTAAAGTATCGCCACAATCCAAAATATTTACAGTCGGTAGAATTTGATTTAGAAAGAATCAATGTAAGTACGGATTTAAAAGAAATGATTGCCCCGGCAGACATTTTAATAATCGCTACACCATCTGCATATTTATTTGAAGTATTTAATAAATTTCCAAAACACTTATTGAAAGACAAAGTTGTATTTTCGGCAGTTAAAGGAATCATACCTGAAGTCAACGAAATCCCCGGTCAATTTTTTCAAAATCATTTGGGAGTAGATGAAGATAATATTGGTATTATTTGTGGTCCTTGTCATGCAGAGGAAGTTGCTTTAGAAAGGTTATCTTATTTAACAATTGCCTGTCAAGATGAAGATTCAGCAGAGTATATGGCCAACAAAATGGCCTGTCGATATATAAAAACAACCTTTTCTGATGATATTTTTGGCACGGAGTACTCGGCAGTATTAAAAAATGTATATGCTATTGCAAGTGGAATTTGTGCAGGTTTAGGACATGGGGATAATTTTCAGGCTGTATTGGTGTCAAATGCTATTCAAGAAATTGAAAATTTTATTGATGAAGTCAATCCAATTCACAGAGATGTAAAATCGTCTGCATACTTAGGTGATTTATTGGTGACTGCTTATTCTAAATTTTCAAGAAACAGAACATTTGGCTATATGGTAGGTAAAGGCTATTCGGTTAAGATTGCTCAACTTGAGATGGATATGATTGCTGAAGGGTATTTTGCCACAAAATCTTTAATGGAAATAAAAAAAGATTATGATGTTGAAATGCCAATTTTAGAAGCCGTTAATAATGTTATTTACGAAAAAATTTCACCACGTATTGAGATTAAGATTTTGGCTGATAGAATGAGCTAGACTTCTCGTATACTCCAATTAATATTAAATATAACAGTAAATTATATACAAAATCCTCTATTGGGATAGTGATAATTCGGAATCCTATAATTTCATTAGGATTATAATTTACAACTGGATTTTCAATTAAGCTACCAGTTAGAATTCCGTTAATTAATAAAAACGGTAGCAAACTTACAAAGTATGCGAATAAAAACCTATTTAACCAAATTGGATTAATACCTACAATTAGTAATAAAGATATTCCTGTTGTCAAAAAGCATATAAAGGTGTATAAGTTATCTAAATATACAAATGACATAAGCATTAGTGTTATTGATGTTAATGCTAATATTGGGCGCGCTATTCGCTTTAGGATGTCTTTTTTTATAAAGTAATTTAAAACTTCATAAATAAACACACAAGCAAAAGGTACGATAACAAAAAATAGAGCCTCTTCAATTGGTAAATTGAAAAAATTAACACCTGATATGTATGAGCTATTAAAACACCAAACGTCCTGTTGAGTAAAGTAAATATCCCACGGAATAAATACAATTAGAATAGTAAAGATACTTATGCATATATATTTAAATTTTGTATAAAGTTTAATTCGTCTTTCAAAACTTTGAGCTATCGGGTAGGATAGAGTAAAAGCTAAAAGTATAAAATACAAATAATTTGTTTCTAGAAAACTCATAAGACTAGATTTAATACTGTGAAAAATAAAAGCTGTAAACTAAGCATGAGAAGACTCGATTTAAAATCAATTCTTAGTTTCGAATAATTGATGATGAGTTGAATACTAAATGAAACTATAAACCACATGACGTAGTTTTGAAGCGGTATTTCGTTATTTTGCCAAGTCCAATAATCTAATTGAATAGCAATAGGTTCTATCAATATGTCCATTAAAACAATATGTAGAGCTGCGAGACTAGATTTTAAAATTATATTCTTTACGTATTTAGTAACAATACCATACCCAATAAAATTTAATAAAACCCAATTCAACCCAATAACTAATGGCACATCTAACCATTTGAATCCTAGGGAGTCTCCATACTTATAGACACCAAATAGTAAACCTGTTTTAACGCCTATTACTTCAATGAAAAACCCAATACTGAATATAAGAGCTAAAAGGGGAATGTCTTTTAACTTAATAGAGTTTAATACTAAGTATAGAGCTAAGGTTAGAACTAAGTTGTAAGGAGTCAATATTAAAAATAATGGTTTTAAACTTGGATAAAGATGGCCTAAAGCACCAACCGTATAGATACAAATCATTATGAATGCTATGTTTTTAAAATTTAATTTAAGCATGTTTTATGTATTTATCAATAATTTTAGCTGAAGACAAAGCGAGTGGGATTCCACCTCCTGGATGGACACTTCCTCCGCAAAAATATAGTCCTTTATAGGTGTTGGAGAAGTTAGGGTGCCTAAAAAAAGCAGCGAACCTATTGTTAGAAGCTGTTCCGTATAATGACCCTCTATACGAACTTGTTTTTGTTTCAATTAATTGTGGAGTTAATAAGTCTTCTTCAATAATTAGTGATTCCATGTTTACCTGTAGAATACGGTTTAACTTAGTAATAATATTTTTTCTAGCCGTTGCTATTAATTGATCCCAATTTTGAGAATAATTACAAGGAACATTAATCATGACAAACCAACCTTCACTGTTCTGTGGCGCATCACTTTTGTTATGTTTGGATGCAATATTAATATAAACGGTTGGGTCTTTATGAATAGTTAACTTATGAAATATCGATTCAAATTCATCCTTATAATTTTCAGAGAATAAGATATTGTGTAATTCTAAGTTAGGAAATTCTTTATTTATTCCCCAGTAAAAAATTAAGGCTGAACTTGATCTTTCTTGTTTTAGTACCTTTTTTAATCTGTTTTGAGTTGGCAGTAAATG
>Ga0316208_1003390_pt1 | contig 11558 bp, 6 predicted proteins | sample 3monopyrite_MG_FD_204944 | JGI IMG/M metagenome (GOLD analysis project Ga0316208, IMG submission 204944) | Microbial mat bacterial communities from mineral coupon in-situ incubated in ocean water Damariscotta River, Maine, United States -... | ecosystem: Environmental > Aquatic > Marine > Coastal... | reverse complement strand
AGCCGGAAAAATAAATCCTTCCGAAACTCATTTTCCCGCACCGCTTGTTCCAGATCGAGATTCGTGGCCGCCACAACCCGCACGTCAACAGGCACCGTCGTGTGCCCGCCGACTCGTTCGAAAGAATGTCCTTCCAGGACCCGCAAAAACTTCGCCTGGATCTGCGGTCTCATCTCGCCGACTTCGTCGAGAAAAATTGTTCCGCTATTCGCCTGCTCAAACTTACCGGGCTTTCGATCCGTCGCCCCGGTAAACGCACCCTTCTCGTGCCCGAACAATTCGCTTTCGAGCAGAGTTTCTGTCAGCGCTGCACAGTTCAAACAGACGAACGGTTGCTCACGCCGCGGACTGTTGAAGTGAATCGCTCGGGCAACGAGTTCTTTACCGACGCCGCTTTCTCCACGAACAAGCGCGGTCGACTCTTTGGCTGCAAATCTCGCAATCTGATCCTTCAACACCCGCATCGACTCGCTCTTGCCGATCAGGTCGCTCTCGACGGCCAGCATTCGGCGCAGTTGCTTTGCTTCAACTTTGGCGCGGGCAAGACCTTCGGCCAGCTGCTCCTGCTCGGTCAGCTTCGCGAGAATCCCTGACATGTGCTCAGCCACGGCCAGCGTGAATTCCAGAGCGTCAGCATCCAGCGCGTGATCGGGCGTCAGAGAGTAGAGATGGATCAAGCCATAAATCGCTTTGCCGTCTCGGATCGGAGCGCAAATCACGCTCTCCGCATTCATTTTTTCAAGGGTCTGGAATGTTCCCGCAGACGCATCGCCGGACACGTTCAGGGCCAGAGTTCCATCGCCACCGGTCAGTGCGGCTCGCGAGAGACGATCGGACACTCGGTGATAAGGCATGTCGTCCGGTGCGCGAAACACGACCAGTCGCAATTCGTCAACATCGGCGTCTTCAGCAGTCGGTTCCGGTAAAAGCAGGACAGCACCCAGGTCAGCCGTCAGAACTTCCATCAGGCCGTCGATGGCGGTTTGAGCCAGTTCGCGAATACTCTCGGCAGCCAGCAGCGTCGAGCCCAACCGATAGAGACTGGCAAACTCCTTCGTGACGGCCGCGTCGCCAGCATCCTTTTCGAGATACCTTGATCGGTGTCGACGTTCCAGAATTTCCGGCTCATCGCTCGAATAATCCTCTGACAGATCTGTGTTTGTCTCTTCGAGGTTCAGCGACTTGACACGCGTGTCGCTCTCAAGTGATGTCGGAGAAGAATCCAGCTTGCGGGTGATGTCATGCGTGAAAACCAACTCGGCAGAGCCAATCAGGACCGCATCACCTTCTTCAAGCGTGGTCTGGCCGGTGATCTCCTGCTTGTTGACCTGGGTACCGTTGCTGCTTCCCAGATCGCGGACGACCCAACTGCCGTTGGCGAAGAAGACTTCGGCGTGCCGTCTGCTGCTTCGATCGTCCTGGACGACGACGCGGTTTGTCGACTCGCGACCGATCGTCAGGCACAAACCCGGCACAAGGCGATACACATCTCGCCAGCCCGATTCCGTGCAGAGAACCAGGTAAGCTTGCTCATTCGAAGGTGGCTGGTCATCAGTCATATGAGCGGGAAGACTCGTTCTTCAGAAGTGGTTCCAGCGACAATTGAAATGTTCGATGTCAGAGACTGTAGCTCGTACCGATCTGCAGACAACAGTTAGGGTGCCGAAACCATCGCCTGGATGTAACTCTGAAATTGTTGCAGGAATGTTGCCGCTTTCTGACGAAGCCGTTTCCGCCCGATTAACCTCAGCCTCGCTTAACCTCAGCCTCGCTTCAAAACACCACGCACAAAAAACACATCCCCGTTGCGGAGACCACAAACGATGTGGTCTCCGCAACGGGGATGTGCCTCTCAACCGAAGGCAATAAATCAGGTGTGAATGAATGGCGCCGAAGAGTGTTTGCGGCTGAGAGGCAGCGTGTTCCTCGCTCAATTTCAGAAGTGCGTTCAGCTAATCAGTTCGGCAACACAGTTCGAAAGTTATTTCGTCTTCTGAATCAATAACTGTGTTGCCGCATAATTCGGCTCGGCGAATCTCCAGGCTGGGGGGAGCATCAATTCCGATTCGAGTTCGACTGCCCTGAGTGCTCACAATCCTGATCGAGACACCCAGCGACGGAATTGAAATCTCTTCTCCAGTTCGTCTCGTAAGAACGAGCATTGTCCCAGCTCCTCCTGGCGGGCCTGTGACTCGGCGATCGTGGGAGTTGCGTCCCGCGACCGAATCCAGACACAACGCGAAGAGCGTGCCAAACACTGATAATCGAAAACTTGATTCACAAACTGCCTATGAAACATCGTTTACGTCATTTTACAACCGAAAACGACGGGTTGTGAAATCGAACTCGGTGGTCGCAAATCTGCACTAATCCGCAGATCAGGGCCAGCTGGCTGATATCTCCGTGCGGCAAAGAGGGTCGCTCTTTGGCTTCCCTTGAACCTTGTTTCGGGGAAGCGGGAGCCGAGCTGTTCTGCCGGAACTGGCACTGCAACCGGAAGTCCTTCCTCTGTCTACCGGTGCCTCCTCACCGGCGCCAGCGACCTGAGGTCAGACAAAATCGGCGATCGAACCCAGGGAGGGATACGCCGCAAACTCAAACGTCTGTAGCGTTGGAGTCGCTCTGCGGAAAGTGGCAACTCGGTTGCTGACGTCCGACAACAGATTCTCAAGCGATCAAATTCGCGGCACGAAAGTGTCCGTGCTCAGTCGAACAATTCGGATAAGGAGTGCAGTCACGTGTTTAGAACGTCGTTCAGAAACCAGCTTGCCCGTCCCGAACAACACTCGGGATGGGCGACGGCCTCAGCTCTCGCCATTACGTTCGTTCTGTTTGCCGACTTCGCGGTCGACGTCTCGGCAGCGGAAACTAGATCACCGGTTTCAAAATCCTCGGTTTCAATCCGAATCGCCAATCCACAGGCAGGCAGGTTGCAACTGGTCGCCGGCACTGTCAGCGTTCCGGGCATTCCCGTCGTTCTGGTGAAGCCAGACATCCCCAACGAACCGTGGTGGGTGCAAGGGCAGGCAACGCCTTCTGGCCCCCAAGGATTCTCGGCAAAGGCCATCTTCGGAAGCGTGACCACTTTGCCTGGCACAAAGTTCCGAGTCATCGCCATTCTGCTTGACCGTTCGAAAGAGGCGTACGCCACGGGCCAGACCATCAAGGACCTGCCGAACGTTCCGATGTCTGACCAGTTGCTGATCACTCTTGTAAAATCTGGAACTCCGCCCGTTGGAATCATTCGAGCTGGCTCGGAAGAACTCGAAGAGCAACCTCGCCTTGCCGAAATCACTTCTCCAGCAAACGGTTCCGACGTTGCTCGCGTCACCGAAGTCAAAGGCCGCATCCAGAAAGCGTATCACCCCGTTGTGCTGGTTCGCCCATTGGCCGCCGAAAGCGTCTGGTACGTGCAGAAGGCTCCGGAGTTGAGCGATGAAGGCGAGTTCTCGCTGAAGGTTGCCTTGGGAAACAGCCAGACGAAACAGGGGCAGCGGTTCCGCGTCATCGTCCTTGCTCTTCCCTCCAGGGAAGCCGCCACGAAACTGAAAGTTGGAACCATCATCCGCAAGCTCCCCGACGGAGAAGGTGTTTCGAAAGAAGCCGTCGTGACGTTCCGCGATTCGCCACCCAAAGCGAATTCCGAAACTCAGGCGACCAGCCCAAAGACACCGACTCGGAGTTAAGGAACTGTCCCGAAATAAGTTCCTTGTTTGACCCGAAGCCGCAGGCGATGGTGTTTCAGACGCCGGCACGCATTCAAGACACCATCGCCTGCGGCTTCGGGTCAAACATGGCTACGGAAATCGGGAATCTACTTCGGGACTGATCCTAAGAGCGCTCCCGTTCACCCACAAAGTGAGACTATGCAATGCGCTGCCTCTTTACGTTGCTGCCCTGCGCGGCACTGGTTGCGGCGACAATCGTTCCGCAGGTAACCAAAGCCGACGACCAGGTGCAGGTTATCGACGACTTCGAGAATCTGCAGAACAGCGTCGGTGGTTATCGAAACGGATTTTCAAAGTCTCCATCGACTTCAGTTTGCCGACGTGTTCGGCATGAAAACTTGCCGGGACACTGCTTCCGAATTCGCACTGAACGTTCGGAAGCAGGCTTCTGCGGCGCGTGGATTCACCTTCATAACTTCCGCGATGTTCATCCCGAGTTCGTTGATGCGTCGAGCTGGAAGTACCTCACGTTTCGGTTCAAAACGGATTCACCACTCGCTGGTGTCAACGTCCGAGTTGCCGATGAAAAATGGATTCGCAAGGAAGATACCGTCACGATCGGCCCGCTTTCACGCTGGACCCAGGACGGCGTCTCTGAGAACTGGCAGGAAGTGGTCATTCCCCTGGCCGACGTTCAAAGGATCGACCTCAAGCAGCTCGGCGCCTTGTCATTCGAATTTCAAAGTCCGGGAAACTTCACGCTCTGGATCGATGACCTTTGTCTGAAGCAAACGGCTAAGGCGGCAACACCGGATCCATCAGCCCTTGCGGCCTCGTCAGTCCGGCAGTTGCCACACCGCGCGATGTGGGTCTGGACGACCGACGCCATCATTCGAGACTCGCGCGAGACCGACCGCTTGCTGGAAGCCTGTCGCGCGGAGCGGATCGCGAATCTGTGGGTTCAGCTTCCTTACAAAGTCGAATCCACTGGTTCGGATCCGGCACGCCCAACATCGGTGCGAATTCAAAGCGTCGATCATCTTCGAGCGTGCATTCGGAAAGCCCACAACCAGGGAATCAAGATCCACGCACTCGATGGCAGTCCTGAATTCGCTATTCAAAGCGGCCATTCGATCCCGCTGGCTGTGGTCGACGCCGTGGCTGAGTTCAACTCGATCAGCAAACCCGAAGAACGCTTCGACGGAGTTCACTTCGACAATGAGCCCTACTTACTGCTCGGTTGGGGCAACGCCGCTTTGCGGGAAGAAATCCTTCACGATCTGCTGACACTGAATCTTGAGTGCCAGCGCAAAGCTCGAGAGGTCGGGCTCACGTTCGGCGTCGACGTCCCGTTCTGGTGGAACGCTATTGATGCTGAATCCGGCGAAGCAGCCGGTGCCGTAACGTTTCAGGGATCGCGCAAGGCGGCAACATTTCACTGCATCGACCATCTCGACAACGTCGGCATCATGAACTACCGGGACCAGGCCGACGGAGCGGACGGAATGCTCGCTCACGGCCTCGACATTCTGAAGTACGGTGACGTGACGGCTCACGCGTCCGTTTTCATGGGGGTTGAAACGTTTCGCTACGAACCGCAGCCCGTCTGGTTCTCGTTGGGGCTGCCGGAATCGGAATTCGCCACGGCTCTTACAGACCGGGCTCGACATCTGGCCGGACTCAGTCGGCTGCATGGATTGCGGCTTTATCGGCTGCACACCGCCGGCCACGTTCACGTCGGCATCGAGCTTCCACCACCAGACGCAACTTCCGAGCAAATTCAACACACCGAAGCAGCGATCAGAATTCTTGCCAGAGAGTTCGGTCACTATTCCGGAGGGGATAATGGTCAGCAACTCCTCACGACGGTTCGAGAAGAAGTTGAGCGGTCGACCGAGTGGACTGACTGGTCGCTCAGACCGGTCCTGGACTCCGCCGCCGGAGTCTCGTTCAGCGGGTTCGTAACGACTCGGCTGATGCCTTCGAAAGTGACATTCGCCGATGACTCGATCGTTTCGTTCATCGAAGAGACCGGCTTCGCTGAGCAAACATTTGGTCGGTATCGTTCCTACGGCGGCCTGGCCATTCATTCCTGGGAGAGCTATCGCGGCAAGCGTTCTAACCAGGGCGACGTTTTACCCAGGGAAAGCCGCGTCGGTCGACTAAGGAATAGTCCTGAAATAAGTTCCTTGTTTGACCGGAAGCCGAAGGCGCCCGCGTTTCAGACGCTGGCACGCATTCAAAACACCATCGCCTGCGGCTTCGGGTCAAACAAGGCAACGGAAATCGGGAAGTTATTTCGGGACTGATCCTAAGCATCCGTGATCGGTGACTCTGAAGCAGTCTCCGACTGCCAGGTGAGCACGTCTGACACCCCGTCGATGAGTGCCTTCAGGTTGAGTACCAGCACAACTGCGGCCACAACACAGAGAATAACGATGAAGATTGGAGTATCTGAGTTTGACGAGCAGATTCTATCAACAGTCCAAAACGGATTTGTCACCTGGATGAGCGACTGTCGATCAAACCGTCTTGTCATTCCAAACAGGGACGGCAGGTAGGGAGCAATCATGGCCAGCGCTGCCAGCAGTAAGGTCAAAACACGTGCGTGAGCTGGCCGAAATTCGGGAGTGACTAACTGGCCCAATCGTCCAACCGCTGAACCAAACCCGACGTAGATAAAAGCGTAAAACGCCATCGCCGTAACGGCGTTGCTAACCCACTCATCCCAAACAGGCAGTGGCATCAGCACGTCGCTGACCCACTGTGGCCAGAGCGGAAGTCGGGCGATGGTAACCAGAGCCACCAGATGAAGCGTTAACAGCAGCAGCCCGCGACGACCGCCAGGCAGCCATACCGAATACAGTAGGCGCCGATTTCTCGATTGAGGAACGCAGCGTCGAACGCGGCGCGAGATATCTTCTGATTCGGTGCTGAAGATCAGGCCGGCAATGACCCAGTGAATGGTCGACATCACGGCCAGCGCAAAGATCACCTCATCGTCGATAGAAGTTGCGCCGTACCAGCATCCGTAGCCGAGGACCCCAACCCAGACCAGCCAGAACTGGATCGACGAAACAATTCGAATGCCGGAACTTCGATTTCCCGACTCAAACGTCAGTCTCGAAACGGCAATCTGTTGGGCAAGCACCAGATAGCTGCACGTTCCGATCACCATGCAGGAAATTGCCCACCAGAATTCTTCGCTGTCGAACGGAACATTTTCAGCGATCGCCATGCCACCGAAACCGAATGCCATCCCCATTTGCCACAACAACAGGGCGAGCATTCCGATCGTGTTGATCGCCTGCCATTGTCGACTGTTTGCCAGCGTGCTCAACATGATGGCGACCATCGAAACGAAAACGCTCCACAGCAAACCGCCAGTCAAAAGCAGGATCACCAGGGGAAGGTCGAAACCCTGCAGCAGCGATGTGAACGCGATGAACGGAGCGATGGCCGAGTAGTAAATGAAAACCTGCACGAGCGAACTCAGCAGCTTGCCGGAAACAATCTGACGCGGACTGAGGGTCGAGATGCTGAGCAGTTCGAACGTGTTCTGGTCACGCTCGTTGAGCATGCTTCGAAAAGCCCCAAACGGGACGATGAACAATGTGGCAAAGCCGAGAACGCCGACATACCAGCCGAAGAACATTCGGCCTGCCGATCCATACTCGATGGCTGGACCGTTAAACATGATGCCGAAAACAGAAATCAGCCAGGCGACGGTCAACAGCAGCATGAACGTGATGATGAACTGGCGACTTTTTAACGCCTGCCGCGTTTCTTTCACGAGAATCGGATTGAGCCGATCGGTCACTACATCGGCAAGATGAAAGAATTTGTCGCCGGCACTCATGGCATGTCCTGGGAATTGAATTCCGAATTGCTTGATTTCATCCACGCAAAGCCAACTGCTACTGCGTGATTCCCTTGGTGATATTCATGAAGGCATCTTCCAGACTTTGAGTCTTACCGTGAAACTCAGTCACCGGGTGGCCAGCCTCGATCAAATTCTGCAATAGCAGTTGTTGATCGTCGTCGTTGCCTTCGAAGTCGAAAGTCGCATCAGAAATCGAACACTGCACGACATTGATCATCGGCTGTTCGAGCAGCCACTTTTCGAGATCGTGCGTCGCGGACTGAGCGTTGTCACCGGCAGCAATTCGAACATGCAGCGAGCGAGAATTCGCCGACTCGTTGCTCGCCCCAAGTTGCTGACTCTGGATCTCCTCCACTGTTCCGTAAGCCAGAATCTGCCCAGCTTCGATGATCGCTGCCGAATCGCAGATCTCGCCCAGCTCGGTCAGAATGTGCGAGCTGATCAGAACTGTCTTCTTCATCTCAGTGGCCAGTAGACGGATCAGTTCGCGAAGCTCGACTCGCGCACGTGGGTCCAGGCCAGCTGCCGGTTCGTCAAGAACCATGACCTGCGGGTCGTGGATGAGACATCGTCCAAGGCCCAGTCGCTGCGACATGCCCTTTGAAAGCGTATTGATCGCTTTGTCGGCGAGCTTACGAAGTTCGGTAAACACCAGAACGTGTTCGATGGCGTCGCGACGTTGCGCGTCCCGCAGCCCGTACGCTCGCGCGTAAAAGTCGAGATACTCGACGACGTTCATGTTCGCGTACTTGCCGAAGCTGTCCGGCATGAATCCCAGGTAACGTCTCACTTTGTCCGGATCGTCGACGACCGAGTAACCGCACACGAAGGCGTCGCCGGCCGTGGGGGTGTCGAGCGTTGCCAGGATCCGCATGCTCGTTGTCTTGCCGGCACCGTTCGGCCCGATGAAGCCCATGACCTGGCCGGGCCAGGCCTTGAACGACACATCGTCAACGGCCTTGAGTCGACCAAAGAAGCGATGCAGATGCCGCAGTTCCAGCGACGGTTCGCCGCTCTGGTCAATCTTTGCGGCACTGGAAACAGGCTCGATCATGGGCGGCTCGCATCGTCAGAATCGAATGAGGTTCGTTTCAAGAGTCGTGGCTCAAAGAATGTCTTCAGAATCGTCGTCGTCAAAGACGGAGGCATCGTCATTGATAATGTTCGATTCCGGGGGCGGAGCCTTTTTCATCATCGTTACCTGACGACCACCATCGTCGTAGGAGAGTTCGTCCATGAACGACTTCATCAATAGCATCCCTCGGCCACTTGGACGATCGAGGTATTCCGGGTCGGTCGGATCCGGAATCGTCTCGGGATCAAACCCGGGGCCTTCATCGCGAACGGAAAATCGCACGGCTTCCTGAGTCAACGAAATGTCGACATGAAGCTGCCGATCGATGTAGGGCTGCTGCAGCGAGCGACGACGAGCCAGATCTTCGTAGGCACAGTGATCCTGGTCTCGCAGTTCCGAACTGACTTCCAGATTTCCGTGGTACAGCGCGTTGAGCAGGGATTCTTCGAAAGCAATACTGATCCGCAGCCGATCGTTCTCAGGAAAAATCCGCATCGCTCGCATCGTGTCTCGCACCTGGGCAGAGAGTGCGTGAACGAGTTTCGTTTCGTTCGGCAGAATGTAAGAGGTCTCGACGCTGGCGATCCGGTTGAGCAAACGCGTCTCACCGCGATTCGACGACGCAGCTTCCAGGATTTGATGGATCGTCGGAATCAGATCCTCGCCGAGTCGACGCTTCGTGACATAGCTGGCCGCTCCCAGACGGAGTGCTTCTACCGCCAGCTCTTCACTTCCCTGGGCCGTCATCAGCAGAACGGGGATCAGTGGATAGTCGCTCTTGATCGCCTGGACCAGTTCGAGGCCGTTGAGTTCCGGCATGTGAAGGTCGGTGAGTACAGCATCGGGGATATCCAGCTCGAGCCGCTCCAGCGCGTCGCGACCGTTCTCGGCGTAAATGACTTCGTACTCGCCCGTCTTCTGCAGGAGTCCTCCCACAAGACGACGATCGACGCGTGAATCGTCCACCACAAGTAAAGTCTGCATAACTATGCTTTCCGCGGCCCGGCAAAATCACGAGCCTGCATTTTGATGTGCGAAGACTCGATCGTTTTAGATTTCGGTCTATTTCTTAACGACGTCTCACTTCAGTCGACAATTACGCAACTGACAAACCTCGGTTGCGAACATCACGATACGCCTGGCAACAAACGGCTGACAATATCGCCGATTCGGTCAAACGTGAACAACATGATAGTCACCGGGGAAACTGACCGGTATCGATGAAAACGCGAAGTTGTGAACTGACGACTTTTGACGCTTCCTGAATCTCGGCGAGATTCTCCGCGACGAACTTGAGGTCTCCCGCCTTACCAGCTTTTTCACACTCGAACGCCAGGTCGTGTGCATCAGTCACGCCGAACGTCCGAAAGTTCGCTTTGATCGTATGAGCCATTCGCTGTGCCGTCGGGGCGTCTTCTTTTTTGAGTGCGTATTTCAAATCCGCGAGAACAATCCGGCCTTCCTCAAGAAACGCTCCGGCGATCTCTCGCAGCAGGTCACGATCTCCCTGGGTTATTCTCAGAGCGACCGACCAGTCAACGCAGTAACTTTCCGCAGGCGATGAATCGTCGCCGTCCGGAGTTTCCGCTGCAGTTGCCTCTTCTCGAGACACTCCGACGGTACGAGCATCCTCGGCGAAAAACCGACTCAGCGCGTTGATCAGTTGCCACGGTCTGACCGGCTTCGACACGTAATCATCCATGCCGGATTCAAGGCACAATTCGCGATCGCCTTTCATGGCGTGAGCGGTCATCGCGATGATGGGAAGATGCCGATCGGTACCGACTTCGCCCTGACGGATCTGGCGAGTTGCTTCCAGGCCGTCCATCTCCGGCATCTGAACGTCCATTAGAACGACATCGAATGTTTCCTTCGTCGCGAGGTCGACTGCTTCCTTGCCGTTGCAGGCGACCGTGCCCGAGTGCCCCCACTTGTTAAGCAACGCCAGCGCCAGTTTCTGATTGACGACGCTGTCTTCCGCGAGCAGAACTCGCAGCGGTGGGATGACGACTTCAGTCCGCTCTGAATCTTCGGCCTCCGCAGAACCCGAGTCACCGGTCCCGTCAATCGCTAACACAGCCACCAGCGAGTCGAACAGCTCTGACTGCTTGATTGGTTTTCGGATGTAGGCGGACACTCCGAATTTGCGGCACTGCTCGACGTCTTCAGAACGATCTCCCGACGTGAGCATCATGATCACCGCGCCGGCCAGCTTTTCGTCCTCCCGAATCTCAGCCGCCAGAGCGAACCCGTCTTTCTCCGGCATGTGAACATCGCTCAGCACGAGGTCGTAACTCTTGCCAGCTTCTCGCGCTTTTCGCAACGACTCAATCGCCTCGTCGACGCCTTCGACACACGACGTCTCGATCCCCCAGTTCGTCAGCATCTCGTCGAGGATCAAACGGTTCGTTGCGTTGTCATCGACAATCAACACGCGAGATCCCTGCACGATTCGTTTCGTAGAAACTCGGGGCGGCGTATCCGACACCGCAAGACGAGCCGTAAAGTGAAAAGTACTTCCCTTTCCGAGGTCACTCTCGGCCCAAACGGAACCGTTCATGAGCTGCGTCAAGCGCGAGCAGATCGTCAGCCCAAGTCCCGTTCCGCCGTATTGCCGAGTGGTCGACGTGTCTGCTTGTTCGAAGGCCTGAAAGACCGACTTCAGTTTCTCTTTTTGAATTCCGATGCCCGTGTCCGCGACAGCAAAGTGCAACAACACTGACCGATCGTCCTGCTGGTCAACGTCGACATGCACGATCACTTCACCTTGCTGAGTGAACTTGATGGCGTTGCCGACCAGATTCACGACAACCTGACGAAGCCGCGATGGATCGCCGACCAGCGCATCGGGCACGATCGGGTCAATATGACAGGCCAGTTCCAGTTCTTCGCGATGGGCACGCACCGAGAGCGACCGCAGAGTGTCGCCCAG
>Ga0316208_1003388_pt1 | contig 11562 bp, 8 predicted proteins | sample 3monopyrite_MG_FD_204944 | JGI IMG/M metagenome (GOLD analysis project Ga0316208, IMG submission 204944) | Microbial mat bacterial communities from mineral coupon in-situ incubated in ocean water Damariscotta River, Maine, United States -... | ecosystem: Environmental > Aquatic > Marine > Coastal... | reverse complement strand
CTCTTTGGTAAATACTTCTTTGGCACAGGCTACGCCGGGTCAGGGTAGAGGAAAATGAGAACTTCTGTTACTGAGCCAGAGTTCGAGCAATTTTCAGCAAGTTTGCAGGAAGTTCTTTTTGAGAGGAGACAACCACATCCAGCGGAGTCGCAACAATTTCCCCGCTGAGACGACCAACCAAACAGGCGAATTGACGTTTCAGCAAAAATTGAACGGCAGCGGCTCCCAGTTCTGTGCCTAAAATTCGATCATAAACGCCAGGATTTCCTCCTCGCTGGACATACCCCAGAATGGTTGCCCGTAGTTTGAATCCGATTCGTTCGTGATGTTGTTGAAAATGTTCAAGTAACGCTGCGGCATTGTTCTGGCTTCCCTCTGCAACCACAACGATAGCATGTGACTTTCCCCGGTTGTGAGCATCGGCCAGTTCTGTAGCGATTGTTTCTGGAGAAATTTCTACTTCAGGAATGACAAAAGCCTCTGCTCCTCCTGCCAGCGCGGTCATTAAAGCCAGATAACCACAATGGCGCCCCATCACTTCAACAAGAAAAGCCCGTTGATGAGATGCGGCTGTATTTCGCAGTCTGTCGATTGTTTCCAGCGCAACATTCAAAGCCGTATCGACCCCCAGGGTAATATCTGAACCATACAAATCGTTATCGATTGTCGAGGCAACACCTATCGCAGGAAACCCCATTTGGGCAAGCGCATGAGAACCAGTTTGACTACCGTTTCCACCAATCACAATGACTGCTTCAATTCCTGCCTGTTCCATTTTCTGAATCGCAAGCTTACGTCCGGCTTCTGTCTTGAATTCCAAAGAGCGGGCACTTCCCAGAACTGTTCCCCCGTGCTGCATAATGCCGCCCACTTCCCGGCGTTCGAGCAGGCTCCAATCACCAGCCATTAACCCGGTAAAGCCGTGACGAACTCCGAATACTTCAAGTCCCTCTTCAATGCCCGTGCGAACAATGGCGCGAATGGCAGCATTCATCCCAGGGGCATCGCCTCCACTGGTTAAAACAGCAATGCGTTTCATCAATATACCTCTTTTAGTTTTTCTTAATCAGTCCTTAAATCAGCACAGAATAGATTGTAGGTTCTGACCAGCCGAAAAGAAACAGTTGTCGTCTGAAGAGCTAACGAAATGCCTTGCGTGGTGTTTATCTACCAACAATCTCATTATAATCTTTTCGTTGTATTGACGATGTAAATAGTAAAACATCTCAAGGAAGACCGAACCAGAAATGAACTCAAAAACCGAATCGACCAGACTCGGGCAGCTCGCTTCAACCGCAATTTGCGGGAATGATATTACCTCTTCCTGTCTGTATGTCTCTGCGCTGGCGATTGGATATGCCGGGCGTTGGGCGCCGGTTTGCCTGTTGCTTGTTGCAGGTACGCTGTATCTTTTTCGGTCTATTTATTCAGAAGTAGTCGGGGCGATTCCACTTAACGGCGGGGCTTACAATGCGCTGCTGAATACGACAAGTAAATTTCGCGCCTCTATTGCAGCCTGTTTAACAATTCTTTCCTACATGGCGACAGCCGTTATCTCCTCGAATGAAGCGATGCACTATTTGCAGACGCTTTGGGAAGGGTTGCCGATTATTGCAGCGACTATTGGACTGCTCGGATTCTTTATGATTCTTTCCATCATCGGTATTACAGAATCGGCTGTGGTTGCGATCGGGATTTTTCTTTTTCATCTGTTTTCCATGTTCCTCTTATTGATTTTTGGTTCGATTGCGATTTTCAGTACGGGAACGGAAATACTTTGGCAAAACCTGGGCGATCCTGCACCGGGTGGGATTTGGATGGCGTTATTCTTTGGGTTTTCTGCTTCCATGCTCGGGATTTCCGGGTTTGAATCTTCTTCCAATTTTGTTGAAGAACAGGCTGACGGTGTCTTTCCGAAAACACTTCGCAACATGTGGCTTGCGGTAACGATTCTCAACCCTGGAATGGCCATTTTGGCGTTGGCGTTAGTTTCTACTCCTGAAGTTCGAGATACCTATCAGAATGCACTGCTTTCACACATGGGAACCATTGCAGCAGGGAACTGGTTATCGTGGCTGATTAGTATCGATGCCGTTTTGGTTCTCAGCGGGGCAACGTTGACGAGCTTTGTCGGGGTCACCGGATTGATCAAACGAATGACGCTGGATCGCTGTTTGCCACGATTTCTGTTGAAAGAAAGCCGCAGAGGCACGCCGCATCGCATTGTCATTATGTTTTTTCTGCTCTCCGTTTCTGTTCTGCTGATTACGCAAGGCGATTTGAAATCAATTGCAGCCGTTTATACGCTCTCGTTTCTATCGGTGATGGGGTTATTCGCCATCGGGAATTTACTACTGAAAGTGAAACGGGCGAACTTGCCACGCCCCACGCAAGCCTCTTACCTAACAGTCCTGGCTGCTTTGCTTGCTGTTGGCATTGCCACTTACGGTAATGCAAAACTTAACAGCCAGTATTTGCTTGTGTTTCTGGAGTACCTGGTGCCAACAATTTTGATTGTCACGTTGATGTTAACACGCACGCAAATTCTTGAATTGGTCGTTTTTTTCGTTGATGAAATTGGTCAGAAAGTAAGTCGCGAAAAGAAAGAAGCGATTGAACAACATGATCGACCTTCAGCCGACTGGTGGAGTCGCATTGGTCACAGAGTAAAACGATTCAATCAATATTTACACGACTGGCTCGACGAAATTCGTAAGCAACAAATTGTCTTTTTCACTCGGGGCGACAACCTGCCCAACTTAAACAGCGTGATACTCTACATTAAAGAAAATGAACATACCAATCATGTGAAACTGGTGCATATCCGCCAGGAAGATACGGTCGTTCTTCCCAAATTGAAAGAACATATTAAATTTCTGGACGAAGTTTACCCGGAAATTGACATCGAATTTGTCGAACTGGAAGGCTCCTTCTCGCCTGAACTGGTTCATTCCCTTTCCAAGCAGTGGGATATTCCTGCGAACTTAATGTTTATAGGCGCACCAACTGGTCAACTCAAATTTCGCTTATCAGAATTCGGCGGCGTCCGACTGATCATTTGAAGTGATGCAGTGCCGTAGGTCACTTTGTTCAAGAAAATAGAGAAAATAATAAGGGAGTCCTCATGTCATCGTCGAAGCTGCCAGAAGAAAAAGACTCTTCAAATAATTGCCCTGCTGACAACACGCCTGCCCCCATCGATCCCATCCTTATTTCCGGAAAGTGGACTGTCTCCGATTTGTATGCAGCGATTTCCCTTGCTCAACCCAAGAACTATAAGATAAAAAATGCTCTCGTCTGGGGCTTCTTCTTTTGTGGTTTTATCTATCTTGCCTGGCTCACGGCACATTCCTACTTGAAAAATGACATTCACTTAGCAGCCCAGGCATTTGGTGGTGCTGCGGTTGTCCTTTTTGTTCTCTGTTTTCTGTTTTTACAGAAAAAAAGAACTCGAAAAATTGATGAGAAACTTTGTCGAGAAGGCAAACTTGCTTACGCTCATACCACAGGGCAAATTGATGAGACGGAAATATTTTTCAAATCTGAAGATGGTGAATTCCATCACAACTGGTCATCTTTTTGTCGGTTTCGTGCTTCAAAAACGGTAGCCGTTTTATATCAACATTATCCAAGCCCCTTTCTGGCGGTCTCCCGCTCAAAATTCCATACCGAACAGGACTGGGATAATTTCATCCAACTGGCTGGCAGAAAACTGGATGAAATATAAGTAAACGCCGTTCGAATAATAACTGTCGTCTCTTTGAACCGTAGGATGGCGTGCTTGCACCCATCTTTGCGTGCCAAGTTGTGTTCAATAAATAATACAGAGTAAAATCTGTTACTATTCTGCCATCGATTCACCTGCATGAGACTGACCAACTGGAAACCGTATTTGATGGGTGCAAGCACGCCATCCTACGAAAAACGAAACAGGTGTGACAGTTATTTTTTGCTCAATACTTACGGAAAAATAAAAAGGCACATCGAAGTAAAAAATAAAAACAAGAGAAGGCCAAAAAACAGATTGCTGATCACGCTCCACTTACTCACACTTCTATTTCTGCCTATTCGCATCTGAATTATTGCCACGCAAATCAACCAGGATAATGCCGCGGTGGGCACAACGAAGGGTCTGACAGACATCAATGGTGAGTCGTATTCAGGAAGAACTCCGCATACAGATGGAACGACCAATATTGCAAGTAACAGAAATTGGAAAATGGTAAGAATCTGAATGCTTGATATTCTGTTGGAACTCACTTCTTATCCCATAGTTCTTTAATCGATTCAAGAGTTTTCTCGGTAAGCACCTGTCCGCCTTCAGGACCGACGACGCTGCTTTCAATCACCGCACTGTAGCCGCCGCCACGCACGGCCCGAGGGGTCGGGACATAAGAACCGGGACCACATAGCTGGATGACAAACGTCTGCAATGCAGGGCTGCGGGATTTCATCTGTGTGCCGAAATCGTTGAACAGCTCGAAATCATTTGTGGCGATGACGATATCGCCCAGTCGAATTGTGTGCAGTTCCATCTGATACGGCTCTTCTGAACCGGAATGCTGTTTGGAATATCGATCCAACACCGACTGCTTCCAGTTTTTGATCCAGATTTTGGAGGGATCTTTGGCGTAGGCATCCACCTCTTTTTTCACTCGGGCGTATTCTTTGTCTGTCACTATTCGTTTCGGTAGCTCAATTGTTTTTACGTGATGAACCAAGACGGCATCGTTATGAAGTTCCTGTTTTGCTCCCTGATACGCTTCTTCCCAGCCAGCGACGATACGCCGAGAGATATCTTCCAGCAACGTAATTCCTCGAAGTTTTCGCATCCGTTCTTCCGCTTTTTTTCGATACATCGGTCGCGGCACATGATCGCCCGCAGCCCCTGCCCAGCCTAGTACGTAAAGGTCTTTGCCATATTTTTTCCGCAACTCCTGACGCACTTCGTGCCAGAAATCAGCATTCACTTTTTTTCTTCCCTCAACCGCCTGGGAAGGGCAGCCAACATTGATCGCGGTTGCAATCAACTCCTTTTTCGCATTCCAGAAAAAGAGGACTTCAACCCCATGATCTTCATAACCTTCAATGCCTCGGAAATTATCGGTATTAGTTTTTCCGTACATTTGGGCGTGCCCATCCGCATAAACAGCCCGTCGATTTTGTGCCACCATTGCATAACCCAACCCCCAACCAACACTTCCCGGTTCTCTCGACTTCCACGCTTTGATGATCGCATCTGCAATCTGTTTCGAAGCAAATTCAACGTACTCTTTCGGTTGGATAAGTCCTTCCTTGGGCAGCGAATATCGCCCTTCAATCATTGTTGGTGCAGTATGAGTATGCGTTGCATTGAGAATCACTTTGCTGACATCAACCTCTTTGCAACTTTTCTTTAAACGCTCACGAACCGCTTCATGAATTCCGCCGCGGATACAAACCAGATCACACGAAACAAGAATCGCCTGATCGAGCGATTGCTCTCCTTCACGCGATTCAATCACCAGCACCGTCGCAGTCACTTCACTTTCCACCTCTTTGGCGATGCGTGTGTGCATTTGCCCGGAAAGAGAAACCGGCTGACTCGGCGTGATGCTGGTGCTTGCCCCGCCAATATAAAGCTGAGCTGCATTGCAAACGGGATTCGTAAAAGCCAAAAGCATAAAGGCTGAAATCACAACGCAATTTCTTGAAGTAAATAAGGACAATTTCATTTGTTTTTTCCTGCTCTATTTTCTGTTGATGGGATAGCATTCTTTGCAATGGCGTATTATTTGATTTCCAATAGAACTGCTCATAGATTTCCGTTACGCCAGATCTGATTAAGCAGCCGTCCGGATGTTTCCACGATTTTATAACCGGCGTTTTGTTCCAGACGAGTCCAGTAGATCGGCTTCCCGGAATATCCCCCCCCCAGTATTCCGTAAATGGTCGGGCAATAGCCGCCGTAGCCATCTGCCAGGCCAACAACCGCAGTGATCGGAGCAGGACTACGGCGTTTAATATCCAGGCCAAACTGGCAATACAATTCGCACGGTTCTGTCACCAGGGCAACATCGCCGATGCGGATCGCATGAATCGGCAACGTATCAACCGGGTTCTCGCCAAACACTTTTTGCAGATGCACGGCTCCGAAAGCCATAATCATGTTCATCCCGCGAATCTTTTCGCCAGCATCGATTCGCTTTAGAACTTTTCGAGAAGCAATCAGTCGTTCAGGTTTCGGCAGTCGCACGTCAACTTTCAAGTCTTCATAAGTATGAGCAATGGCAGGATGTTTGTGGTACTCAACCTCTTTGTATAACCGTAGCGTTTCATCAGCGACCATCTGCGCGATTCGCAGTAGTTTTTCTTCACGCGATTCCTTGCGCGGATGAAGCTGGTCCGTGATGGCGATATCACCCTGGGTGCCATTCAAATACAGGACGGGAATCTCTCCCAGTTGTTTGCGAAGAACTTTGCGAGCCTCACCAGGAAAATCTGCCGAGTAGATACCAGCCGCATAAAATATGGTGGGGTGCGTTGTGTTGTGATACAAAACGGCTATTAACTTCCCGTTGAGGTCGGCTGCAAAAATCGCCAGATGCTGCGGATCATCGGGGCCTTCCAGCCCTGCAAAATCTGCACGTGACGAATCGCCGTGCATTGAATGCGAACCATCCGCCCAGCACAATCGTCGATTGAATCCGATTTGTGATTTCCCTTTTCCCCAACCAATTTTCCCGGGACGAGCCGATTGAACCGCTTCTTTGGCAAGTTCCACAAGCCAGTCCTGCAGGCGATTCACGTAGGGCAAATCAATCGGCATTAAATAGTTGGTCTTCAATAACGACGGCCCACCATGTGTATGCGTGCAAGTGAGAAGAATATTGCGAGGTGGAATCTTTGTCGCTTCCCCCATCGCTTCGCGTATCGCAGCCACATGCGATGAATTCAAACCAACCAGATCGCAACTGACCAGCAGCAGTTGCGTTTTGCCATCAGATAGATAAAGCCCGTTTGCTTCCAGATCATCTCGCTGCTTTGTCGCAGTGCGAGGCACTCCCGCCCCCTGCACCCAACCACCCAGACGATTATTGATAACACGACTGGCAGCCCCAATCTGCAGCGGAGCTTTCTTCTCTGCAAACGCCTGCGATGTTAATACCAATAGCGCGACACCGAAAAAGCAGATAGATTTCATCGCACTCATTCCGATCAGGTTAGCAGTTTTCAATTAGAAACGTGTCAGGATGACTTCGCCCCGTTGTTTTCCACCGACTGCCTTGCTTTTTCCAGAAGGCGGGAAAGCTCCTTCAGTTCTTTTCGAGTGAGGTGACCGATCAGACTGCGGTGCAACTCTGCCAGTGGATCATCCATTTGCGCTAAGATATCAAGAGCCTTGTCTGTAATTTCTATATACACAACACGGCGATCTTTGCTGCATCGCTGTCTGGTGACGAGGTCTTGCTTTTCGAGCCGATCAATCAATCCGGTAATCGCAGGAACCACCTGCACCATTCGCTCAGCAATTTCCAGCGAAGCAAGCGGTGCTCCTTCACCCCGTAAAATACGTAGCACGTTGTACTGCGAAGCTGTTAAGCCATATTCACGGAACAGCTTTCCCAAGCGATTTTCGAAGCGATCATTGGTGCGCAGAATATTCAAATTCGCCTCCTGCTCGGGCGAATCAAACGGCTTTTTCTTCTTCAATTCCTGCTGTAAACGATTTGGCATTCTTCTTTTTTCCTCCAACTCACCTAAACACACTATATGTAAACTATGTTTGCGTCAAGTGTTCGCTGGGATCAATTCTGAAATGGCTCTTTCTGTCGAGATTCAATAAACAACTCTACTCTCTACTGTTTGAGTTCTTCCAGCATTTTGACCACTTCATCGACGACACGTTCTCCGGTGCCAAGTTCTGCGTAAGAGTGCAGGCCCATCCAGGTTTGGTAGCCGCCCAGTTGATGAGCCTCGACATCGGGCAGGTAGCCAATCCAATCGTTCGCCAGTTCTGCAATGTAAGTGTTTTTGAATGGCGACCTTTTTTTGATTTCAACCCCCAGACCGGTGAAGTATTCAGCCGGTACACCAACAATGGCAACATCGCCAATCAGTATCACTTGCAACCACGTTTCTCGTTGCTGCCCCTGTTGCGGTTTAAGAACCTTTCGCATATCCCGAAAAACTTTGATGACATCATCTGCTCGCGAACCAGAATACTTCTTGCAATACGAAACGACTTTTTGATCCTCGACTTGTTCATCAAAAGTACGCACATTGAAGGTGAAGGGGCGTTTAATTGAAACAAGCCGATCCACCGCTCGCGGTTCCGCCTTATTCATCGCGTCTTTAATGACTGCTTTCAACCGCTCAGCAGCCTGCGCCGTGGAAACACCATTAATATTGTGTGTTGAACCGGATGCTCCTTCGAGAAACGAAACGATTCCGCCCAGTTCTTTTTCCAAATCTTGCGCTGCCAGTCCATAGAAGCCAGCCGAGCGGACATTCCCTTTGCGTGTGCCTATTGTATGTGTGGAATGGTTATAAATAATGGCGTGTGGCTGTTTATCTTTGCCACGAAACAGAAGTACGGGAAGCTGTGGATCGAACGGCCCGGTAGGACGGATCGCTCCGTTAATCGTCCCGATCCAGCGAACTTTTCCATCCGGCATCATCAAACGACTATTCGCTCCGACCGTGTTTTCTTCCCCCAAATAAAAGGAAAAAGTTGCCTCGCCCTCTTTCAGATTTTCGTTGGCTTTCTGAACCGAGGCAACAACTGCTTTTTGCAACCGCTCGCAGAATAAATCATCTCGGCCATATCCATGCACGAAAGTCGTACTGGGAGCATGATGAGTATGCGTGGCGTTGATGAGTATGTTCGCAGCGGGAATGCCGGTACTCTTTTCGATCTGAACACAGGCAGCATCCATCATGCCCCGTTCAACGAACAGCACATCACACTGCACGATGGCAACTTTTGTTTGCAACGGTTTTTCAATCACCACCGCAACGGCTCGAAGTTCCCCTTCCTGTCCTTTAACAAGCCGGGGGAAAATCCCCCCTGCTATCACCATCGAATCTTCTGATTTGATCTTCACCGCCGCCGCACCGACGCGGATATCCTCTTTGATATTCTTATCTGAGCGCAATTTCGTTGCCTTGCGATGGTCGGGACGAATTGTCTGATAATGGATTGCAATTTCTTCCGGTTTGAGAACACGATTATAAATGGCAACGTCAGCGATTTTCCCTTCCAAAGTAGCAAAGCCATCGTTGCGGCCTCCCAGAAAAACCACTTCACCAGAGTCCGGGCGAGTCATTTCCACTTCGCCGGAAAATTCAGGCGTGCTGTTTCCGTTAAGATAAACGCTCACTTTTTTTCCTTCGCGAATGAGCGCGACATGATTCCACGTTTTCAGCGGAATGCTGGAATAGCCAGCCAGCATTTGATCTTTCTCGTTCCCGTTGAAGAAGATCAGTTTTCCAGCCGTGAGGGAATTCCCATGCGTGCCGCCGATCCCCAGATGCCCCCCGGCTGCGGTTTCATCACCGGGCTTGCCAATCGAAAAGAAATAGCCGGTCACAGGCCGGGCATCGAAAGGCAATTCATTCCAGAACCAGAGTTCTACACTGTAAGTTTCGCCCAGGCCGATCTCTTCTGCGATCATTCGCCCCCCTGCAAAATGAGCAGAGCGATAGTCTGTTTCGGCATCACTTAAATCGGTCACACCAGGTAAGTAAAATGCGACACCTTTTTCGTAAACGCCAGCATGCTTCCCGGTCAGATCAACAGCGCATGTTCCCGACATTTCGTTCATTCGCCAGTAGGCAACAGGCTTGGAAGCAAGAACGGCTTTGGAATAGGCAGAGTTCGAGCTTTCCAATTTTCGGCGTGGTTTATCAGGATCTTTTGCAGAAGCAGCAAAACAGGAATAACCAACAATGGACAGAAGCATCATCACACGAACAGCAACGGCATTGGTTATCGTTAAGAAACGAAAATGTTTCATCATTTCCCATTCTCCATTCTGGTCAACAGGCGATCGCTTCCTTGCGTTGAACAACCCCCCATTCCCTGGAAAGGCAATTGGCAGAAAAGATCGCCACATTGCGTGTCCGTGCATTTTACATCAGTTTGGGAGAGATGAAAAGGAAAGGAGATGGTCGAGTTACAGAAAGGATACAAAGCGGAGGCCCAGTTTAGAAGCGGTGGCTGCATTCCCGCTGCTAATTCCAATGCCCTAAAGACACCGGTCTGACCCGCCCTGAAATACCGAAGGTGGGACTCGAACCCACATGAGGATTACCCTCACCGGATTTTGAGTCCCCAATTGACCGTAAGTGACTGGACGCCAAATAGCAATTCCCAACTGAAAGACCTGTTATTTGGCGTTCTTCACTTCCACTCGATTTCGTGAGCCTACGGTTATTCGTGAGCCTTTTATGTGCCTGTGATTGGTCATGTCGTCACCGCAATATCCATTGTTCCCGCAAACAGTCCGGTTGTTTTATTAGTGTTAAGATTTATGAAACACGGAATATTACTATTGCGAGCAAACCGCACTCGTATGCGAAATTATAGCGGATATAATTCACTCGAAGACAGGTACGAATAACACTCATCTTTCGTAATCACCATGACGAGTGCCAAATGGAGTCTACGCAGAATGGGTAAAGCGGTGAATTGTAAAGGATTAAGTACAGAAATCTCTCTGCTCTTTTCCACTCCTCTTTCGTAGCATTGAGGCAGTTGTTATCCGAATAGGAAAATTTACATACCCTGACCTCCATCCCTCCTGAGATTGACAGAAGCTGTTCACAAGCGTTAAATAACAGTCGGAAACGGTGATGTTGGATGACACAAGAAATCCATCGCCAGATTTTTTTGGGTGAATTCGAGTCCTCGTTTGTTTTGAGCTTCGAACTGAATGTCGTCAATCTGAACAGGGGAGACGAGGAAAACGTCAATGAGTCATTAGGATAATTGGGGTTTACTGAGGCTGGGCAGGTAATGATCAGGAATGTTCTTTGCTGCGAAGAAGGTCACCATAGTCGCAAGCCTTATCGATAAAGTAAAGATTACATGAAGTTTAAGAAACCACCTGTTGTTGAGACTTGGATTACGATTGAATTTGATCCAAATGAAAACAAGCAACAATGGGATCTTGAATTGGTGCAAAAATACGTGCGGCAATTTCAGAACGAACTTCCCAAATTCGAAGCTACTCATGAAAAAACACTTCAAGTCGAGGAAGTTTCTTCAACCGACTTTCCCGAGGTAATTGATGCTAAAATTCAGTTGAAGTTTGTTCGACTGTGGAATGAGTCAAGGTCACGTATGTTGCAAGTTGGTGACGATCAGCTTGTGTTCCATGTACTTAAATGTGATGAGGGCCCACCGGGATACAGTAAAGTGCGAGAGGCGATGGCACCGAAACTGGAAGAATACTTACAAGTGTTTCAGCCTACCCAAATTCGTCACGCAATGTTGCACTATACTTCTTCGTCCAACGGGATATCTAACTTCGATCAATGCGACTATTGGGGAATCTATCTGGATTAACTTACCAGAGA
>Ga0316208_1003383_pt1 | contig 11572 bp, 8 predicted proteins | sample 3monopyrite_MG_FD_204944 | JGI IMG/M metagenome (GOLD analysis project Ga0316208, IMG submission 204944) | Microbial mat bacterial communities from mineral coupon in-situ incubated in ocean water Damariscotta River, Maine, United States -... | ecosystem: Environmental > Aquatic > Marine > Coastal... | reverse complement strand
AAACCAGTGGTAATTGTGCCAACAGAAGCAACCGTACCAAAAAAACCTGCTACATAAAGGCCTGCATCAATTTGATCAGGGGTAGTGCCTTGCGTTGAATAATTGAGTACCCAAACGGCTGGTGTTACAAGAACCCCTCCTACTTTTTGGCCAATTTTATTAAGACCAATAGAAGCGATAGTGCCATTTGCGGTTTGAATGATATTTTTATGATTTTCTATTGCTTTAGCTGTTCGATCCATGATGTTTCCTCAGAAAAGTCCCTTTATTTGTATTAATAATATCAATAAATATTATTAAATGCTAAGTAATGCTTTAAAAATGTTATAAGAACTGATAACGTTCTCTAAATGTACTCTTTAGTGGAGAGTCTTAATCCATTTATTTTGGGGACATAAAATAGCTTGAAAATACTGGACTATGCTGTTCTTCATTAGCTTTATGCGTATAGGAAACAAGAGATTAAGCTCGCCCAAACAAATACCGATTAAGGATATTGTGCTCATATGTAACATAAGCTATGTTACATAACATAATTGAAAAAAGTAGGATATTTAGCATGGCTAAAGGCAGCAGCGGTCGTATTGTCATTGAAGTTGAACCAGAAATTAAGCATGAATTGTACGATGCGCTTGATAAAGAGGGACTGACTCTTAAAGAGTGGTTTCTTAAAAACGCGGGTTTATTTCTCAAGGATAGAGGGCAAATGAATCTACTACCATCAGATGATGAGCTTACAAGGAAGGTGAGTTAAATGAAATTTATCAATGATCAGGTCGCTTTTGGCCGACATGAAACTTTTGCTTTGCGTTATAGCTGGCTTTCTAAAGGGTTTCAAAATCTCGATGTGTTTGATGACGAAGATGCTGTTGTTCGCCTAGGAGTGGGTAAAAATATGGTGTCGTCCATTCGTTATTGGTTAAAAGCCTGCCAACTCATAACACCACAAAAACCAGAGCAAGCTGAAAAATTAGGCAAACTCATTTTTGATGAAAAAAATGGGTTTGATCCATACCTAGAAGATGAAGCAACTATTTGGTTAGTTCACTGGTTATTGGCAACAAACTCAACGTTGGCAACCTCGTGGTTTTGGTTTTTTAATAAGTACCACAAGCCCGAGTTTACTGGCCAAGAGTTACAGTCAGCATTATCTGATTTTACAAAAGAACAAGTCATTGATAAACGCAGACCATCAGTAAGTACAATTAAAAATGATGCTTTATTACTAACCCGCATGTACTCCCAATCAAAAGGGAATGGCCGAACGCCATTAGAAGAAGCATTAGATTCACCATTGTCATTACTTGGTTTAGTCACGCAATCTGCTGGTGGTAGAGCTTATCAGTCTAAACCCGCTGCAAGAGCAGGATTACCAATAGGTATATTTTCTTTTGCTGTATCTCAACTTATGAGTGAAAGAAATGTCACCGCTCTTCCAATAGAAGAACTAATGTATAGTCGTGATGATTTTGCTGCTCCAGGTTCAATTTTTAGGTTAACGGAAACGGACTTAATTACAAAATTGGAAGTAATGGTAGATTATATTCCAGGTCACTTTGATATTCGTGAAACATCAGGTATTCATCAGCTTTATCAAATGAATAAAATAGACCCAGTTAAGTACCTTGAGAAATACTATTCTGATATTGAACAGGGAGTAGCAGCATGAGTTTACATGACTTAGTTTCTGTTAATACTCACTATACTCGTTCTGTTAATCTCGAACGTGACTCGGGTTCAGCTGATATTGTTAAAGCCTATATACCAACTTCAAGAGCACTACGAACTTTTTCTAGAATAACAGAAGCCTTTGATACTGATTTAACACCACGTGCCTGGTCATTAATAGGTCCTTATGGTTCAGGTAAATCATCCTTTTCGGTTTTCTTATCACAGTTATTATCAAATCCGGATACTGCTGGCGCTAAGGCAGCCCGTAAAGTATTAAAAGAAACTGATCCAGAGTTAGCCAAAAAATTTACTAAAGCGACTAAAGCAAGCAACGGCTATTTAAAGGTACTCGTTACAGGTGCACCTGAATCGATGTCAAAACGCCTGATTAAAGGCTTAGCAGAAACGGCACAAGAATATTTAGGTACTAAACTTGCGATAGTTAAAAAACTCAATAATGCAGTTGGTAAAGAATTAAGCACGACAGAAGTAATCGAGCTATTTGATTCATTACAAAAGGTATTGCAGAAGAAAAACTGTAAAGGCATTTTATTAGTTATTGATGAGCTAGGTAAATTTTTAGAATATGAAGCGCGTCATTATGGTGCTAACGATATTTATTTACTACAAGCATTAGCAGAGCATGCCTGTAAAGGCAGTGAAGCAAACCTGTTTTTATTTGTGTTGTTGCATCAATCTTTTGAACAGTATGCTAAAGGCTTAGGTGAGAATTTAAAAAATGAATGGTCAAAAGTTCAAGGCCGTTTTGAAGATGTTCCATTTTTAGAATCAGCTGAACAAGTATTACGGGTTGTATCCGCTGCATTTGAATATGATTTAACAGCAAAACAAAATAAAGAACTAGCTGAAAAATCAGCCAAAGTTGTTGATGTGTTAATCAAACAAGAAGCTATACCTAACACTCTAAAACGTAGTGAAGCGATTGATTTATATAGTAGCTGCTATCCATTGCACCCAGTGAGTGCTGTTTTATTACCTTTGCTTTGCCAAAAGGTCGCGCAAAATGAACGAACGCTTTTTAGTTATTTAGGCAGTCATGAAGAGTTTGGTCTTCAATATATGCTGACAGAACTAGAAGCGCTAGGTGAATATATTTATCCTCACCATATTTATGATTATTTCATTGCTAATCAACCTGCGGCAGTGAGTGATTATGCAACACATCGTCGCTGGGCAGAGGTTGTTACATCGATAGAACGATTAGGTGATGCACCTAAAGCAGAAATAAATATTCTAAAAACAATCGGCATTTTAAATATTATTGGTAGCAAAGGTGGTTTTAAGGCATCAAAACCTTTATTAGATACTTGCTTGCCAAATAAAACTGCAGTTAAAAATGCACTTAAATCGTTACAAGATAAATCGGTTATTACTTACCGTCGATTCAATGCTGAATACCGTGTTTGGCAAGGAAGTGATTTTGACTTAGAAGCAGCATTACAAGAAGAGCTCAATAATATTGGTCAGTTTTCTTTAGCTGTTGAACTTAATAACGCTAAAAATATGCTGCCGATCGTTGCACGTAAATATACAATTAAAACGGGTACTTTGCGTTATTTTGTACCAACTTTTGTTGATGCAAAAAGTTATAAAACAATAGAAGTACAAAGTAATGATGCACGTATTATCTTTTATTTAGCATCAGATCAAGATGATGAAAAAATATTTAATAACGATGTTGTTAATTACTTTTCAAATTTAGATATCGTCGCTTTGAGTTTAAATGGTTCTCAATTAAGAGAATCGGTAGCAGAAACACTAGCTTTAAAACGTATTAGTATAACTTGTCAGGAACTAAATAGTGATCCGGTTGCAAAACGTGAGTATGAAGATCGCTTAACAGCAGCAGAACAATCAGAAGATCAGTTATTACAAGATTTAATTGCTTATCCAGCAGAATGTAACTGGTTTCACGAAGGCAAAAAGCAAAATGTCATTAGTAAACGTTCTATGCAAAGTATGCTTTCTGATGTGCTTGAAAGTGTGTATAAGTACACGCCTAATATATACAATGAATTAGTTAATCGTGATAAACCATCCGCACAGGCAAATGCAGGGCGTAATAAATTATTACTTGCAATGCAAAATCATGTAAGTGAGAAAGATTTAGCAATTGAGAAATTTCCTGCTGAAAAAGCAATCTATCGAGCTGTTCTAAGAGAAACTGGCTTACATTGTTTTAATGAAGGAACTGAACAATGGGAGTTACGAGCACCATCAACGGATGGCCGTAAAGATAAAAAATCAAATATGCGCCACGTTTGGGCACGTATTAATGAGTTTTTAGACAGCACCGAAAAAGAAGCAAAATCGTTTGCCGAGCTTAATACAGAATTAATGGCGCCGCCTTATGGTGTTAAAGCCGGTTTACTACCGATTTTTTATGTTGCTGCTTATCTTATTTATCAGCATGAATTAGCATTATATGAACAGCGACGTTATAAGCCTTATTTTACAGAAGAAATGATTGAGCGGTTTGTAAAACGGCCTGATGAGTTTTTCTTCCAGCGTTTTAGAATTACAGGTTTAAGAGAATCTATTTTTGAACAGTATTCAAAAGTCATTTTTAAAGACTCTAAAAAACGTAGTTTATTAGAGCTAGCAAAACCGTTAGCAAGTTTTATGGGAGATTTACCAGAGTATACGCATAAAACAAGGAAAGGTTTAAAACCAGAAGCAATTAAGGTCAGAACAGCATTTAATCTAGCTAAGTCACCTGAAGTTTTGCTTTTTGAAGCGTTGCCTAAAGCGTTAGGGTTTGAGCAATTAAGTGCAAATGCAGATCAAAAAACATTAGAAGAGTTTGCGCAAAAATTAACGGAAAATTTACGTGAGTTACGTGATGCTCACAGTAATTTATTATTAAAACAGAAAGAATTACTTGCTCAGGCGTTTAATATAAGTCCACAATTAGCTTTAGATGAAATTAGAAAGATTATTTCAGGGAAATGCCACGGGCTAGATAAATTTACGGTTGATACAAAAGGCTTGCGTGCGTTTATTATGCGTTTAAATAAGCCAACAGGCTCAATAGAAGAATGGTTTGAAAATATTCTAATGTTTCTTGGCAATAAACCAACTAATAAATGGTTAGATAGCGATCAGGATATAGCCGAATATCGTTTAACAACGTTTTCTCATAGTGTTTTAGACCTTGAAAAGCTTGCACTTCATGCAAAATCAATAAATCACCAAATTAGTAATGATTTTGATGTATATTTACTGCGTAGTGTGAAAAAAGGCGGTGAAATGTACGATGAGGTAGTTGCGGTTGATCAAAATAATAAACCAACCATAACCGAGGCGAAAAGACAGATTTTAGATATTCTAAGTAAACTACCTGATAAAGAGCTAGAGTTAGGTGTGTTAGCAGAAGTGACAGATGAGTTTTTTACTATGTATAAAGAAGAGCAGTCAAAACAAAAAGATACCAACAAAAAAATTAAAAAGGTTGGTTAACTATGAGTGAAAATTATAAAGATTTAATACAGGACAGCCAATATCGCCATGTATTAGGTATTTCAGGCGGTAAAGACAGTGCCGCTTTAGCCATATACATTAAAGAGCATTACCCTGAAGTTCATGAAAAGGTGGAGTATTTTTTTACCGATACGGGCGCAGAGCTTGATGAAGTGTATGACTTTTTAGCAAAACTAGAAGCTTATCTAGGTAAAGAAATTATACGTTTAAGTAGCGGCAAACCCTTCGAGCATTGGTTAATGGTACACAATGAATACCTGCCGTCACCACAACAGCGCTGGTGCACACGTATGATGAAAATCAAGCCATTCGAAGCGTTTGTTGGTGACGATCCTGTCATAAGTTATGTCGGTATTCGTGCAGATGAAAACCGTGAAGGCTACATAAGTAAAAAAGAAACAATAAAAGCTGTATTTCCTTTTGTAGAAGATGGTCTAGTTCGTGACGATATTTTCCAAATGCTAGAAGATACCGTAGGTATACCCGAGTATTACAAATGGCGTTCACGTTCAGGTTGTTACTTTTGTTTTTTCCAGCAACAAAAAGAATGGTTAGGTTTAAAACGTAACCACCCACACTTATTTGAAAAAGCGAAAACATTTGAAAATAAAATAAGAACAAAATTCGACTGGAAAGAAGGCGAAGTAGAATTTGGCGGCCATGGCTATACCTGGAGTTCACAAGGTTCATTAGATGAGCTTGTCGCAAGAGCAGAACTACGAGAAAAGAAAGATTTAAATAAAATAAAAAAAACAAATGAACGCTGGCAAGATGTTCTAAGAGCAGGGGAAGATGATGACCCTGAAGATCAGGCTTGTTTGATTTGTAGTTTATAAATGGATATCAAGTTTAAAAAAATAAAATACCAGCAAATATCAACATCTCATGGTAGAAACTTACGGCTAAGGGCAGAACCGGGCGTATATGCATGGTTTAGAGATTTTAATTTACGAGAATATATAAAAGATAAAAATGGGTTTCTAAATAGGATTGAAGAATTATTAAATGTAAATTTATCAGATACTTTCCATAGTAAAATAGGTGTTTTATACGACGTTATTCTTACTGAAAAAGGTGGATTCTTAACTACTAAGAAGAAAGAATTATTAGAGTTAATATGTGAACAAGAGGTTGGGCGAAAACTTGTCGCTGATATATTCTTAACTATCTCAGAAATACAGTCACCATTATATATAGGTAAGGCTATAGATATTAGAAGTAGGATTACTGAGCATATTACTGGTCAGAGTGAATTATCTGAAAGATTATTAAAAGCATCTATAGATTTAAATGATTGTTATATTAGGGTTATTTATTTTGATTCTAATGAAATTAAAGATGTTATAGAGCTTTTACCAGAAAAAGATTTAGATTCATTTGTTGTGTTAATTGAAGATTTAATTACAAGATTAGGACCTGCTGCATTTGTTAGAAGGCCAGGATAAGGAGAATTTATGATTGCAAATACAATACAGGCAGAAATGACACCGGCAGTAACATATTTAAGAGGTGAATATGCTCTTTGGAAATATCAAATTCCATATTTTTCAACAGTATTACCAATGAAGTTTATTGCAGATAAATTTAAATTAGTTGATGAAATACAGGGCTCCGAAACAATAGAGTGGTCAATAGACGAGCTTTTTCAGCGCGATATAGCATGGGAAAGAATTGATAAAGAATTGATAAAATACCTAAAAAATGAAAATAGACCACAATTTTTTAATGCTTTAACTATAGCTCTATTACCTATATCAAGCACTGGCTTAGCTACATCATATGATAAAGAAGATAATTATCCAACAATAAATGAGGAGGGATTAGAAGAGCCTGTTCAAATTGGTGGTATTCAAATTCAACCATATAACAATTCGAATGGAACAGCCGGCAGAATGAGATGGGATGTAAATAAAGTTATTGCAGTTGCAGTAGATGGTCAACATAGATTAGCAGCCATGAAAAAGTTAAATGGTCAAATTGATGTAGATAAAATGGGACATACAAGTGTTCCAGTTATATTTTTGATACCAGATGAAAAGGCTGGTTATGTAGAACCGCAACAGCCAGAGGAAGAACAATCTGTAATTGCTTCCTTACGACGTGTTTTCATAGACTTAAATAAAAACTCTCGCCCCGTATCTAGGGCTAGAAATATACTTCTTGATGATTTAGACATACCAAGTGTATGTGTGAGGACTTTAATTGGTGAAAAATTATCAGCTGAACCTGAAGAGGGTAAATTACCTTTAGCAGTAGTTGATTGGGTATCAGAAAAAAATAAATTTGAGACAGGACCATTTATAACAACAATTTTAACTTTGTATGAATTAGTAATTGAAGTATTAGGGTCGACTTGCAACTTTGAGCCTTCTTCAGAGGATGATAGCAACATTAAGAAGTGGTTAGTAGATAAGTTTTCTTTAGATACAGATGAGCTTGAAGATCTAATGGATAGAGTTAAGCGTTGTTATTATCAAGAGATACCTTTGACTTTTCAACCATCAGAAATATCTATATTAAAAGATAAGTTTATAAAAAAATGGACGCCTCACATAATTAAGATATTTACTGAACTAACACCGTATAAAAAAATAATTGCTTATGGTCTTGAAAATGGTTTACATAAGCCTGAATTCGTAAATTTATATATTGCTGAAGAAGTAATAAAAGGCGAATATGGAGAAAATAAAGCATCTAAAATAAAATCTAATATGAAAATAATCGATGAAACATGGAGATATGAAGATCGATATTTGTCGCATATAAACAAAATAAATGAAGAGTATAAAAAAGGTGCTTGGGCATTTAAAGTTGTTTTTCAAAAAGCTTTATTTTTTTCATATGGAAGACTTTTACAGCAAGCTGATGAGTATGTTGATGAAAACCTTAATCAGCAAGAAAAAATTGAGCAGTTTACATCAATGTGGATTGAAGCTATCAATGCGCTATTTGCAACAGGCTTAGGTTCTGTAGAAGCCAAGCTATCTGGAAACGAATTGTTTTGGACAGGGATTGGCTTAAGTGCAGATGGTAATATTGAATATACCAAGGTTGCTGCTAGTAGAATTTCTGATTGGTTGAATGTATGGGTTTCTATGTACTGGTTAGAAGAAGTGCCAACCTATGCCCAATTAGAGAAAAATGAAGAAGGTGGTATTTATGATATCTGCTCGAATTCACTTAATGACAGTGGAATTAAAAAGCTTGTAAAGGCAAGGGATGATGTTGGTCTTGATATAGATGAATTTAATAATGAGGTTAATAAGCAAACGGAAATTCGTTTTAATAAGTTTAGGAGAGAGTTAACAAAGGATTAAATTTATGGAAAAACTAATTCTTTGTAATGCGAAAGACGTTGAGTGTTTTAAAGCTTTATATGAGATTGAATCGTATATACGTTTGATCGTTTTATGGGAATTAAAGGGGAATTATGGATTGTCTTGGAAAGGTGTAATTCCTGAAGAACTAATTAGAGAAATTACAAAAAGGCAAAATCAAGAGATTCAACTTGGGTGTGTTGAAGTTAATAATTCAAATTTATTGTCATATTTAAATTTATCAGAATTAAAAGATTTACTTGTAAATACTGACTTATGGGAATTAAGTTTTCGAAGCTATTGGGGAGCACAAGATATTGTATTATCTGATTTTAAGCGTTTAATTGCGGTAAGAAATAAAATGGCACATTTTCGTTCTGTTTCAACTAGGGACGTCAGACTTGTAAATAGATTTTTAGAGGATTTAAATTATAGAACTAAAAATTATGATACGATTAGAAATGTATGGAATAGAATAAATAAAGATAATGAATCAGATCCACCTAATAAATTATATAAATTTGATTTTATAAAAGAGTTTATTGGTTTGATTAGGAAGGCCGATGCTTTTGTAAAAAATAAAGTGTCAATATTTTTGCTGGAATCAAATTGGGCTGTTCAGTTTTACGTTGTGGCAGGTTCAATAAATGGAGATGAGTTCATAAATCTAATAGATAAGTATCAGAAAATCATTAGTATTTGTAGAATTGGATCACTCGGCGAAAAAATAGAGTTACAATTTTCTCGAGCAATACCACTTAGTAAATCAATTGAGTTAATAAAAGATACCCTTCAATTATGTGTTAATACAGTTGATGGTATTTCATCAATGGAATCTATCGATACTTATAAAATTAATATGAGAGAAGATGTTATTCCATGGGACTTACAATTTCCATGTTCTTCACCAATAGGATTTAATGAATAAGATAACGAACTTTATTGGTAATCTGGTTTTAATATACGTACTTATTATTTAACGCTGCAGGATCAAATTTCTCACCATAATCAAAAAAATCAATATCAAGCTCTCGCAGCTTGATTTTGATTCTTTCTAACAATAGCGGTTCATCTTTTTCCCAGTCGTCGTAGCGCATTAGGCTCACTTTACCTGATCGGATATGGGCTTTGATGAGTTGAAACTCATCAATATCGCCATAGAGTTGTGTGGCACAGCCAATATAAATACGTAAGATAGCAGGTAGCTCGCCTAGATACTTTTTATGGAAGGTGTAACTATGGCTATCTTCTAAATAGCCACAATCGAGCACTTTGTGAGCAGCTTTACAAGCTTCATTTATGGTTAGTGGGTCACCGACAGAGAAAAGTGTTTCTCTTGCTTGATCAAGTGCATGTTGGTATGAAGGAAAAAAGGCTTTGATATCTCGTTTTAAACTTTCTGGCATTTTGTTTTGTGCTTTACGTTTTTCAAATAAGCCTAAAGCAAAATAAACCATTAAATCTTCTTTTCGCTTTTCATTAGATTCTTCAAAAACTGCACTACCAAAATGCTTTAATAAGGCATCATGGGCTTTATTGTGAGAGCCGCAAATCCGCCGTATTTGCTCTGAAAATTCAAATTCATTATTAGCAGGGAGCCGCCCTAATTCTAGCGTTGTATCCCAGTAATCGGTGAAAAGTTCGATATTTTTCTCAATAATATCTTTTTTAATGGTTTTTGGTTTAAGAGCAATTTGTCGTTGTGTTTTTTGTTTCCAGTCCCGTTTAATATGTTGGCGTTCAGATAAAAAGGTTTGCTCTTCAAGTTTATCTTTAAAGACAATAAAAATTCCTTGCCCAGTCGCTATCGCAGTTTCATTTAATATGGATTCAATATAATAACGAATTTCACCTTGTGAATAATATTTTTGAAATGTATTTCGGCTTGTTATTATACCGTCTTTATAAGAAGTGAATTGATTGATGACACTTTCGCCTGCAACCATGACAGCAATAACTAAAATTTTATTCGCATTTTTCCATGCATTCAGCAGTGTAGCAGAACGTTCTTGTTGATCTTCGATAACATTTAATACAAAACCTAAATTGACAATATCTTTTTTTGATATTTTTCCCTCTCTGCGATGCATGGGATCCCAGCCGGTAACATCAATTCCGTGCGCTTCTAGTTCTCTAACATCATCACCTTTGCCGCAACCATAATCAAATACACTATATTCACCATTAAGATAATTATGTCGTGCTAAAGCTTGCATTGGCTGAGAGAGTTGATTTCTGTCTATTGCAGTCTTGTGTCGTTCTACTTCGCCGTTGAAATTTGTACTATTTGCAGCTGATATAGGTTTGTCAGTTAAAGGTTTTAGCCTACCATTGTCATCAAGAAAATGGCCTTTAGATTTTATTAGCTTTTCCCAATTTTGCTTAAAGCCGATTCGACTAGTTTTTTCATAGAGGCCGATAGCTTCACCTTCAGTAGTTATTTCTTTAAATAATGAAATAAGAGGATAGTTATCAGTGACAAAAGTTTCCTTTCGATGAAGAATGGGAGGATTAGTTGATTTTGAATAATCAGATTTTCTAACGGTTTGTTTATAGATATCTACAATCTGACTAAATTTAAGTGCTGGGTAGCTAATATCTTCAAAATCAGGGTAGTTAAGAAAAGTAATTTTAAAGTCTTTTTTATAAAATTTAATAATGTCCCAGCTGTCATCTGAAATTTTAAATTGGTCAGCTGTTTTAAGTACGAACGTTGAAAGTATTTCTGGCAGTGTGCTCAAAGCACTTTTGTGAACATACACAGAGTCAGGTAAATTTTTACCTACCTGTAATTTTTTAATATGACCACTGTATTTAATAAAATCCATATATTGATATTCTGATTCTTAAATGAGAATTATTATAGGGAAAAATGAAGTTATGGAACAACAAAAGATCCTTTTTGTTTAGTACGTAATGAGATAGATTTTAGAGGGAGAGGTGCTTAAAAGGCAATAAAAGTGGTGGCCGGACCTGGAATCGAACCAGGGACACGAGGATTTTCAATCCTCTGCTCTACCGACTGAGCTATCCGGCCATTAACAGCCGCGTATTAGACGTGATCACGAGGCTTTCGTCAAGTC
>Ga0316208_1003379_pt1 | contig 11577 bp, 12 predicted proteins | sample 3monopyrite_MG_FD_204944 | JGI IMG/M metagenome (GOLD analysis project Ga0316208, IMG submission 204944) | Microbial mat bacterial communities from mineral coupon in-situ incubated in ocean water Damariscotta River, Maine, United States -... | ecosystem: Environmental > Aquatic > Marine >... | reverse complement strand
TACGATCAGCCAAAGCAACTCTAAGCGGGATAGAGACAATCCGAACGATCAAGCGAGGCCATATCCACAACAAAACATCGGGCGTCAGCGGCGAAATCCAGTTCATAAGCGAGCTGTTCGAAACCGCATGACCCAACACACCGCATTGACCAAATTGCGACATGTGCGAACTAACGCAACAGTCCCGATTGGCGAGCTTGTCCAGGTCCCCCAAAGGGTTGGTCAATTTGCGCAACCGTTCCTGATCCTGGATCAGTTTTCGAAAAACGTCCGAAGTCATATCTTGCTCAGTCAGGCGGCGTGGGTCGCCTTGTCCTTGTGTTGGAGCACTTCAAGCCCACTTGGGTCCCGATCCAGCAACAGCAAGGCACTTGTAACCGCATGGCTGACAAGGATGTCGCCGCTTTCATACTTTTGGAAAGCATTTGGGCCACCGCCAATGAGCCGTCCAGCATCCTTCTGTGTCAGCTTTAGGCGTTTGCGGATGCGTTTGACCACCTTGGGTGCCAGACGACCTTCAACCTTGGCCTTCAGCTCAGTCAGGGCACGATCAGACACTTTCATGTCTGGTCCGTCATGAATACTTTCTTCACTTTCATTGCAATACCAGCCCGGCATGTCGAACGTGGTGGACTCGCCCTTGTAGGCAATCGTCATCGGCCTCGTGTCACGATGCATGGGTGCACCGGTTTCAGGGCAGACCGGATGAACTTCAACTGTATCAGCCATTGTCTTTCTCCTTGAAGGACAACAATAAAAACTCGCTCACCACATCTGCAGTGAACTTCACATAAAGCTCGCCCACGTCAGAGGGCACATAGTAAACATCCTGCCAGACACGATGATCAGCGTAGGACGTCATTGATTTCTGAAAATCGCTCCGCTCGATCGTCTGGATGACATCCACGATCTCAGTACTGCTAAATCCAAGCGCTGCTGCCGAACGAATAGCTGAGCCTGTTGCATTGAGGCTCTTTGCGGCGCTGAAGGTCGATTTGATGGCATCCAGATCATATGTCGGCTTGCGTTTTTCAGTCACGAGACCTCACATAGCACCATTATGGTGTTTTTTCAAGAGCACCATTATGGTGTTTTACAGAAAATGCAATTGGAGTCGCCGCAAAGGAGTTCCGGATAGACTCGTAGGGAGCATACCATTGGGAGCTTTATGTTGGCTACAGCCCAAACCGGCGCAGTTAATGTAGGCCAACTTACGTATATGGGATTAGACGTAAAAAATGTTTTGGCCCGCAGAGTGTGATGGCTGAGGTCGTGCTCATCGCGGCGCGACGTGACGAAGGCTTTGTAGTCGAAGCGGGGCAAGTTGGACTCCTGTTGAGGTGCCCAGACAATGCATCACAGGTTCTGAATTGGCCGCAATCTGGGCCTTCAGCGGGAGTATCCGAAACTCTGTGTATGGGTCTCAGCCCATGCGGTTGAAACGGGTCATCGGTTGAACCGTTCCAGGTAAAGAATAGCGAACTGGTTTCTGGCAGCAACCCACTCTCGGACGCAGCGTCCGGTGTTTTCGAATTTTCGGATTGCCAGATAGATCAGCTTGGTTGCGGCATCATCGGTGGGGAAGCTGCCGCGTGTTTTCGTGGTTTTCCTGATCACCCTGTTCAGGCTTTCGATTGCATTCGTCGTATAGATGATCTTGCGGACGGAGGGTGGGAAGGTGAAGAACGGAATGACCTCTTGCCGGGAGCGCCGCCAACTTGGGGCAATTGAGGGATATTTCTGGCCCTATTCGGCCTCGAAATCATCGAGGGCTTTTTCGGCCTCGCCGTCATCCGTAGCCTGATAAATTCGCTTCAGGCTTTTGGCGACCTCCTTGCGATCTTTCCATCCGCAGAAGTTCAGGGAATGGCGCACAAGGTGCACAATGCAGGTTTGCACCGTGGTGTCGGGGAAGGCCGCGTTGATGGCGTCAGGGAAGCCCTTGAGGCCGTCAACAACGGCGATGAGGATGTCCTCCACACCCCGGTTGCGCAGGTTGTTCATGATAGACAGCCAGAATTTTGCCCCTTCGTTGGCCGCGATCCACAGGCCCAGTACCTCACGTTCGCCTTCAGGAGTGACGCCAAGGGCCACGTAGACCGCCTTGTTCTTGACCTGGCGGCTTTCCGCATCCCGGATTTTGACCCTGAGCGCGTCAAGGAAAACGATTGGGTACATCGGCTCCAGCGCGCGATTCTGCCAGTCCGATACCTCAGCCAAAACCGCGTCAGTTACGCGGCTGACCAAGTCGGCGGAAACCTTCAGGCCGTAAACTTCTTCAAGGTGGGCGCGGATGTCGCGGGTCGACAGACCCGCCGCGTAAAGCCCGATGATTTTGTCATCCATCCCGTCGATCCGGGTCTGGCCTTTCTGGATCAGCTCCGGTTCGAAACTGCCATCGCGGTCACGCGGGATATCAATCGGCACCGCCCCGTCATTGCCCTTCAGCACCTTGCGAGTCGCCCCGTTGCGGCGGTTGGGTTGCTGGCTGGCAGGCTTGCCCTGCGGCTCATAGCCCAAGTGCTCCGTCAGTTCGGCACCCAGCATCCGCTCCATCAGCCGGACCTTCAGTTCCTTCATCAGGCCCTTGTCGCCAAGCAAATCCTCGGGTCGCTCAACCCCGCTAAGCAGCTCGTCCAGTAGTTCCTTGGAAATCGTCATTGTCGTCATGCTCCTTCGTTGGTGAAGCATGGGCCAAATTAGTCATACACAAAAGATCGGACACTCTCCCTTCAGCCGGTAACGATAATGGCCCGTCAATATCATGGCCGACCTCGGTAACATACGCCTCCGAAGGAACCTGCATCGCTGTCCCCGAACCAGAAATTCCTTCTAAGCCTATTCATAGAAGTCCTTTGCGTCGGGATGATCCCTCAGTTGTTCCGGTCTGTAAGGCTTCATCTCGCCCACATGAGACACTCTAACGGCGGCTAGTCGTTCCAACACAGACGGATGCAGCTGGAAGCCCGGATGGATTTCGCGAGGCTTCGACGGCCACCGTCGCTTGAAAGGGCCATACTCGAACATGAATGTCTCTTCGTGCTGCATGCCCTTTGGGTCCGGATAGAGATAGAGCATCTCGTCGTTGATCCTTATCTCGGGTACACACTCCTTGAGTTCGTCCACCATCCACTGGAGGGCTATGTCGCTTAATCGCGATTCTGCCTCCGGATAGCTTCCGCCCACATCACTGTGGCTGCCAGCGAACCAGACCTGTTTGAGCCACAGTGGATTGCGGCCCTCGGTCTTCTTGGCCTCGGCGGCCATGGCCCATTTTACACGGGGAAAGCTCTTGCGATTTTCGTTAATCGCCAAGGCATGGCGGGCATGGCGCACATCGGAATCGAGCCATTTGTCGTAGTTCTCAAGGTTCCAGACGGCCCGGTGTCCATACTTCCAAATGGCCGGCCAGTCTCGAACGTTGATGATCTTGAAGGGTTTGTGCTCGTCCGGTGAGAAGTACTTCCACTGCGACCAACGCAGCTTTCCATACCAGAACGCAATCAGGCCAAGAAGTACGATCAGCGGCGTCCAGATGATCCAATGGACAGAGAATGAGATCAGCAGTCCGACAAGCACGACCAGCAACGCCAGACTCGACCAGGCAGCCACCGTCACCTGGGAGTTGCCAAGAGCGGCGACGGTGTCGAAGACACCGATAAAGGTGGGTTGAACATTGCCCTGCACATCTTCTTCGGCGTCGGGAACGAAGCTGCCGTATTTCTGCCTGAACCTTCGGCCGAGCTCTTCCCTGCGATCAAGAAAGGGCTGCAGCCCCCTGGGTTTGCCGTTTCCATGGTTATAAACGAAATTCACGGCATCGCTGGCGATCTTTCGGAGGCGGGGCCCGTACCTCGGCACGTCGGTGCCATCCGGCATCCGCGTCGGCACTCCGCAGAGATTCATCACGTTAGCCACCGCTCGGACTGTGTAGGCACCCCTTGAAAATCCGATGAGGATGATGCGATCGCCGGGCTCGTAGTTGGTGATGATGTTCTCGTAGCAATCAATGACGTTCTCATCGATGCCGGTGCCGACTGCAGCTGAGAGTACATTTCGGACGCGCTTTAAGGTCAGGCCGCCGATCTCTCCGGCTCCAAGGCCCGGGTCGTAGAAGCAGACCTGATCGGCCGGGTCGATCGGGGACGACGGGCCGGGGCGCATAGCGCGATACATCTTGTAAACATTTGACAGCCGTTGGTCTGGGCGCAGGCCTCCGACTTGGCCAGTTCCATCTGAGTAAACTAGGATATTCTTCGCCACGCTCGATAGCCCTTGTTCATTATTTGTTCCACTATCGTTCACCGCATTCTCAAGGTCAATTGATTCTCGGGTGATTTCGGTGGAGGGGACCCTATATGCGGCCCAGAGCAGAGGCCTACTCGTCCATCGGGGAGAGCGTTTCAATCCGCTCGATTGTCACTACAAGCAAGTTTGTGGGGATGCACAATGCCTTGGCGATCGATCCGGGCTTGATTGCCCAACCGGGCTCAGCGATGCTGCCCCGACATCTGAAGTAACGATAACTAGGAATTATCCGTTTGAATTTGCCGACTGGGCATAACAGTTTCAATGCGAGGAGCGGCTGATGCGGTCGCTCTTGAAGGCCATCTCCGCCTTGTCTGTTTGGCACGGCTTCACCTTCATAGCTATCTCTATCGCACTGGGACAAACCCTGAATTGGTTTTGGCCGATGAAGGACATAACGCTTTACCAAATCCTGTTCACTCCCGCGATTGTTTATGCCCTCTTTGAAGTCCAAAGGTTCGTGGCAGGTGTCGAGGAATTTCGAGTCGTGATCGCCTCGCATCCGAACCGCACAGACGGCGACTACATTGATCGTCTCTTGGCATCGCATTGGTATTTTGCTGCGTTGCTCATTGTTGGCGGTTTGTTCATTTACGCGTCGCTGGAGCTTGAGTACGTCGCCATCAACCCGACCGGGATCTATGCGCTTGCGATGATCGTGTTGGTGATGGTGTCGGCTGTTTTGGGTCAGCTTTGCTATCTGTACTACGTCTTGTTGCTCCGGCGTCTCTCACGCGGAAAGGCGTTCAAGTACAACTTCTTCCTGCCCGCGCGAACGGATTGGGTTCGTCTGCTCGACGGCATGGGAAGTCGCTTGACCAACGCCTTCTTCATTCTGGGTTTCATCTTCACGTTGGTGTACGTGCTCAACGTTCGACCGGGCTACATTGTGTTTTCATGGCAACCGATCCAAATCACACTCTCGACACCGAACGACTTCGTTTTTGTCGTGAGCTGGGTCGTTTTATTTTTGATCGTTGTGATTGCGTTCCCCTGCTACGTCTGGCTGCAATCCACTTACATGCGCAACTTGGTTCGTGCCCTTAAGGACAAGTCGATTGAAGAGGTGAATTCACTAACTTCCGGCTCAGGACAGCCGGACGAAAAAGTCGACAGTGGCAATAGCTCGTATCGCATGATGATGGATATTGATGCATCTGTTCCCGCCCCGCGCGATCAGTTCAATCCAATTCCGTTTATCGCGACGTTTAGCTCTTTGGCCGTTCACCTGATCAAGATTTCTGAGAGTATTTGACGCGGTTCGTCGTCGAGCCGAGAGAGGGCTCTTTCTAAAACGAAGTCTACGAACCGTAGGAACCCGAGCTTGCAAGGCTCAGAGGTGGGCATTTGCTTAGTGACGCGGTCAACGTTTTTTCGAACCAAGGATAGGTTACGCCCGACCTTCGCAATGGTCCGTTCCCTTTCAAGATCGGGAAGAATGATGGCTCGAGTGTTCCGCGTGTCTGCCGTCAACTCTGCGAGCAGCTTTCCCTGATCCTCCTCATTCAAGGAGGCCAAATGAGTGGCAACCAAGTGATTTTTCCGAAGGCCCGCGAAATCAGTGTTTTCACGACCTTTGTATGCGTCATTTTTTTGTGAGCCATAGAAAGGTTCGAGATCGTTCAGCACCTGAAACATGTAGCCTGCATCGTGTCCGAGGCTGTCGACTTTCATGACCGATGAGGGATGTCCTTCACCCAGGTGATACCCAACAACGAGACCATTCTTGACCAAAGAAATGGTCTGCATCTCAATAATCTTCGTGACTTTGTCAATGCTTGCAAGACCATCCGGCGCAAGTCGGTCCTCGAGTATCCCACCAGACGCCATCTCTTTGATCGCCTGCCCCAAGAGTGCAAGGATTGTGTTTTGGGAGTCGCTGTTGAGTGATCTCGTGACCTCCGTGAGGTGGGAAATACAGTCGCCAAGGAGGTAAATGGCAAAGAGTATTGCTTCGTTGTCGCCAAATTCCACGTGGAATGCTGGCTTGCCATGACGAGCGGGATCATTGTCGATCAGGTCGTCGACTAGAAGTGTCGCCTTATGCAGGAGCTCCACATAAACAGCGTGACGGGCGACTTCTATTCGAGCATCGGGATCAAATGAACCGCCAGCTAGTATGTAGCCCCAAGCAACCAGGCAAGGTCGAAAGCGTGAGCCAATTCGAAGTTGGATGGCTTTCTCAAAGTTCTCGGGGAAATTTGACAATTGCGCCAACCATTCCGCCTCGAAGAACGATCTGAATGAGGTATCGCTTCGGCCCAGAACAAGCTCGTGTAAATCGGGGCCGTCCGACATGGATAATTCCTAGTTATCCGCCCGTATGTAAGAGGCGGTACATGCGCTCCGGCGAAGGGCCGAAGCGCAGGTCCATGGAACCAGTCAGTAGGCATCTACCTTCGCCAACGTATCTGCGGCAGCAATCGCCGAGCTTAGTGAGTTGTCCGAGACCTTCGTATAAATCTCCGTCGTTGCGATGCTGGCATGGCCGAGGAGACGCTGAACAAGCCTTATGTCGACACCTTCTTCGATGAGCATGGTCGCTGCTGAGTGCCGAAACCGGTGTGGGGTGAGATGCGGTTCTATGCGAAGCGACTTTGAGAGAGTCCTCAGCCTTTTTCGAAATGCCTGAGGGGTGAGGCGGTCACCTTTGGAGTTGGTGAACAGCCAGGCCTGCGAACCAGCTGTATTGCTGCGATCTTCCCAGAGGCGTCTAAAGTCCGTTTGGAGCCGGTCATTTGCAACATACACAGTTCGCTCTCGGTCGCCTTTGCCGCGGACACGGATTTGGGTTGCTGCGCTGGTTACATCGCAAACACGTAACGATGTCAGTTCGCCGATCCGAAGACCGGTCACAATCAACAGCCGTGAAATAAGGCCCGTGATCTGCACTGCGGGGATTTCTTTCGGCGCGGCTAGTTCTTCGCAGGGGTTTAGCTGGACGATGTGATGAGCTGATCTGAACACGGCTCCTAGGGTCGGGCGGTCGACGGGACGAGGGAGCCGCTTAGGAACCCTCATGTCCAAACGCAGGCCTTCGAATGGTGATGGAAAACCGGACTCGTTGTCCACGAGCCAGCCGTAGTACGATCTCAACGTCACCAATCGCCGTCTTATCGTTGCCGGGCTCGCACCTTGCTCTTCACGAAGGTCTTTCTGGAACTCAATGATGTCAGCCGGTTTAGGGGGATCGCTTAGCTTAGCTTTATGTCCAAACCTCGCGAAAGCAGTTAGGTCCTGTCGATATGCTCGCAGACTGTGTTCGCTCAGGCCGAGTTGTTCCCGACAATAGTTCTCAAATTCGTTAATCCGCATGATGGCCATGTTCCCTCGCTTGCAGCTTCGGGGTCACCATCTGTTGTCGATGACTTCAAACCCCTTCTACGACACAAAGGAATCGACCAAAATTGCTTTGGCAACAGTGCGATATGCCCTCAGAGGCAGCTAAAAGCATGGTGACTCACAGCCATCGCAACTGTAAGGTGACTAAAGATTTCAACCTAAGCGGCCAAGCTGTTTGACCGCTGTAACGATAACCGAGAATTATCCATGCTCACGCGTCAGGCAGAGCCTCTTTTTTCGCCCGTGCGTATTGAAATATTTTCTGAGGAAGGCTCGAGACTTCGCAAGGACTCAGAAGAAAGCGCATGGCACATTCGAGACGATGCGCAACTCTCAGAGATCAACACGTCGATCAAGTCAAACCGTAAGCTCGAAAAATTCCGCAGTGCCCTCGATACCGCCGTAGCAGTTGCGGCATCGTACTTTGCCGCGAACGCCGGCACCGCTCCTACGCACTTTCCGATTTTCAGCTCACCTATCGCTGGAGATCTCTACTCACCGGATCAGGTCTTGATTCAGCAGAATAAAGTGAGTGCTGGTACGATCTCGGAGTTCCTGGGAAACTTCCTTTCAATCGGGAACACAGCACGACCAAAACTACTTATCAGCTATCATGATCGCCCTCAGCTGCTTGAGCTTTTAAGCAAAGTTTCATCTCTCGTGGACGTCACGCAAGCCTTCGGTAAGGAAACTCGATCGGTCAAAATCGATAGCTCCACGTCGGATGATGAAGAAATCCTTTCCTTCGTTCTCAATGGCAATCACCTTCCCAACCTCAACCGTTACTTGGATGGGGATCACTCAATTCTGCTGGGATGGGCCGCGGCCAAAAGTGCAAAGCTTTTGGATGTACCCAGTGAGGCTGGGCAGATCATTGAAGATACCACTGGAAAGGTCGCGCTGCGCCTTGAAGACACTGACCAGCGAAACAAGCCGTTTTGGATAACGCTTTATATTCAGTTGCTCTTGGATAGAGCTTTCTTTGCCGATGGTTCCGGAGGCGACGCCCAACAGGCACTTTTTTTGGCAAGGCAGCTGGATAGCTCTCCGCTCATCGCACATTGCCAAAGGTTCGCAAATCAAACACTTGGAGTTGGTGCGGAAGCCTTGGCTGCATTGAACGACAGCGTCGAGCGGTTCCAGCTTATTCCTGAAAACTCTGAAGACTATTTGTTGCTAACGCCTTCACGATTGGCAGCAACGCTGAACCGAAACACGACTGCGCTGATCAGCTCAACATCGCCCGTCGACCCAGGTCAGTTTGAGGCTGACTTTCTTGAAACCAAAGAGGTCTTTCCATCCTACTCAAACATTGGAATGATGGCGAGTGCTGCAGCTGTGGCGGCCATGGTCAAGGGGCACAAAAAAAAGGCCGTGTCCCTCCTCGAACAAGCGTCCCTAGAACGCTCATTGCCCATCGATGGCTTCAATATTCGCATGAACTTGTTGTGCGCTAAGAGCAACTACGCCGGCAGCATAGACGAGCATGATTTCAAGGCATTGTGCGAAGACGTCCGTTTGTTCCCATTCCCAGAAAACTGGGAGTATCATCGCGTTCGCATCGCTTCGAACCTTCTGACAGTAGCAACCAGCCGCGAGCTGAAGGAACTTGCCTGGGTTGTCATCGAAGGGAACAGTTTTCTTGCGGAATTTGAGGGCTGGGGCGATGAGGCAATGCTTCGTGATTTTTTGATACGAAGTCGATACGCGCACTATCTCGCTGGAGATACGCTCGCCGGTCAGTTTGGAAGGCTCTCTTCTCGTACAGGTCTGTTTCCATGTATCGACAAGGACTGGGCATAAAACTCTCTTAGCATCACAGCCAGTGACTTTGCGGCCGGGTGGATGGCAAGTTCGCGCACGTTGGCAAACACGTCGTGGTGACCAAACGTTTCCTCTATTCCGTCATACCAGTTGTTGGCGTTGGAGATCGTCGGCGCGACATTCAACTCGAGGAATTTGATGTCCTCTGAACCTATCATTCCTTCAGATTTGAGCTGTCTGACATCGACACGCCCAATGAACGGATAGCCCGCTAGAGCCATTAAATCGCCAAACAAAGAGTCGAGTTCTTGGCTCCGACCGTCCGCATATCGGTACCTATTGTTCGATTTTTTTTGCGCTGCGAAGAGCCTGTTTGCATCTCCCTTCATTCGCGCATCAAACCATCGGCTCGGCGGTCCTTCGGTTACGATGTGATCAATAACCGAATAGGTCTTGGTATCTGTGTTACGGATTAAATGAAACGTGGCGTCTTGGCCTTCTTGGAACTCCTCGACGAAGCTGCCCAAAGGCGGCCGTCTTCCGGTCTGCCAACGCTCAAAGCGGCTGATGCCCACGCTGTCGCCACCGCAAATCGGCTTCTGAATGACAGCGCCATCATGACTATCCAAGTCCTTCCCGCTGATCGTCCGCGGCGTGCTCAAACCAACGGATTTAGCAAGGTGTTTCCCCAGGAGTTTATCATGTGTGGTGACGTAGTTCTTGGTCCCCGCAGGGAAGCACGGCATGCCCCAACTCTTAGCAACAGACGAAGGTAGTCCGATCAATTCAACGTCATACAACCCGCCGACAATATCCACCACAAGTCCAGCTTGGGACTGAAATTGCGCTTGGAATTGTGCATCCGTGAACTGATCCATTGGGACCACATGAACCTTGCTTGAAATGGCTTGGCAGGCCTGCGTGTAGATCATGACCGTGTCAGGCGGATGAAGCCATTCGCAATGGCGTTCCCATAATTGACTACTGGTTCCGGCTGTCACCAACAGGATGGGAAGAGTGGCCAAATCAGCGTCGTCGGTTTCAAAAGAAGCACTCATAATTCTCGGTTATCGTTACCGCTTTTCGAGTTTCGGTCTCCGCTCTGGTCGGCCGGGCTTCTTCTGTTGGGGGAGCCCCCCGGTCTGCGGTCTCCGCGCATAGAAAGTGAAAGCGAGCTCTGGGTTTTTTCGGATTCGGAGCAGGCGGGAAAGAAGTCTGGCGGGGTTCCGGATGGCCCCCGCCGCCCATAGGTGAATTCTTCCCCGAACGTTTCTCCGATCCGCGCGCGGTTGCCGCGTGCTCCTCAAAATCGGAGATTAATAATGGCCACATCCACGAAGCCCAGGTTCGACGCTGCGGCGTCGATCACCGACGAACTCATTCACATCATCGACCGGGGCGTGCTGCCCTGGCGCAAACCCTGGCGTGTCGGTGGCAGTTCTGTTCCGCTCAGGCACAACGGCGAGCCCTACCAGGGCATAAACAACTTTATGCTGACAATGCGCACCCTGATGGTCGGATATACGTCGCCTTTCTGGATGACCCTCAGGCAAGCGAACGAGCTGGACGCCCGGATCGTCAAGGGCTCAAGATCATCGGTCGTCGTCTACTACGGCACCGCCGAGCGTGACCGTGACGAGAGTGTATCGGACGACGAGGCTGACACGGACGAGACCAGAACAATTCCCTTCATGAAATCCTACCGTGTCTTTAACGCCGATCAGATCGAAGGCTTGGACGCCAGTTTCCATCCCGAGCCGCCCGACGCACAGGATTATCCCGAGCGGACCCCGATCCCGCATATGCAGAGCTTCTTCGAGGCCATCGGCGCGACCCTCAGCTTTTCCGGGCGGGAGGCCAGCTACGTTCCCGCCCTGGACAAGATCTACATGCCCGCTATCGAACTCTTCGAGGACCCGCTCAACTTCTATGCTGTCTGGGGCCATGAACTGGGCCACTGGACGAAAGCCCGACATCGGCTCAACCGCAGCTACGGAGATGCGAGATTCGGGAACACCGCCTATGCGCGCGAAGAAATCGTCGCGTTATCTTGACAGTCTGTACCATCCGTTTGTCTTCTGGTCTCATGGCCATTTGCGGGACGCAGGGGGTGGTCAGGCCAGCCGCCGCGCTCCCCACAAAGCTGGCGGTGGCTGGCCTGAT
>Ga0316208_1003378_pt1 | contig 11577 bp, 6 predicted proteins | sample 3monopyrite_MG_FD_204944 | JGI IMG/M metagenome (GOLD analysis project Ga0316208, IMG submission 204944) | Microbial mat bacterial communities from mineral coupon in-situ incubated in ocean water Damariscotta River, Maine, United States -... | ecosystem: Environmental > Aquatic > Marine > Coastal... | reverse complement strand
CGGATAGTCGTCGCCGAAAAGCACTTCTGGTGCGACCGTCTCACGCGTCTGAACCAGCGAGCAGTCGCCGCAGAACACGACATTCAACGGGAACCGCGTCTCCGGCTCTGACAATCCTGCTTCGGAAAGAAACTTGTCGGCCAGCGGAACGTCACCGAGCGACAGGACGTCGTGCAGAGTGGTGCCGTCGCAACTACGGCAGCGATCGATTGATTGATACATTTTCGGGTCTTTCGAATCGTGGCAGAAGATGCTCGCTCGCCGTTCCTTCAGGCCGCCTTCTGGGCATCGGCTTTCCAGCGAAGATTGTCGTCGAGCTGGCCATCTTCGATCAGGCCGCTGATTCGTCGAATTCGAAGAAAGTCTGAGCCGATGAATGCCTCTTTCGTCAGAGCGAAGTCCGAGTAGGCATCGCGCAGCTCCTTGATTCCAGCTTCGACCGTCCAGGTCGGCCGATAGGCGGGAAGTGTTTCTTCGAGCTTCTGGCACGTAATCCGGTAACAGCGTTTGTCCGGACCGGCTCCGTCCTCGTACCGGATGGCACTTCCCGGCACGTTGTCGCGCACCATTTCGGCAATTTCACTGACTCGGTAGTTCTCAGACGAACGTCCGACGTTGAACGCCTCATTGTGAATGAGCTTTCGCGGGGCATCCAGAATTGCCAGGTACGCGGCACTGATGTCGGCAATGTGGACGAGCGGTCGCCATGGAGTCCCGTCGCTCTTCATCAGCACTTCGCCATCGAGCACGGCGAAACCTGTCAGATTGTTAACAACCAGATCGGCTCTCAGCCGAGGAGACAATCCGTACGCCGTTGCACAGCGAAGGTACGTCGGGCTGAAGTCGTCTCCCGCCAGACGAGCCACATCGTGTTCAACCATGATCTTCGAACGACCGTATGGTGTTACGGGACGGAACGTCGCCTGCTCGTCAAGAATTTCATGCTCCCCCCCTGCCCCGTACAGACTGCACGAGGAGGCAAACAGAAACCGTTCGATGCCGGCGGCTTTCGACACTTCTGCGAGACGTACAGACGCACGGTGGTTGATCGCGTAGGTACTCTCAGGATTCAGATCGCCCAGCGGATCATTCGAGATTCCGGCGAGGTGAATCACCGCCTCGATTCCGTCAAGATGTGATTCCATTATGTCGCGCACGTCGAGCTGCAGCTCTCGATCAGGGACCTGGGGGGCAGCCCCCAGATTTGCCTGCGAGAACAGCCCGCTGTCGATACCGGTCACGTCATGCCCGGCGGCGGACAGCATCGGTACCAGGACCGATCCGATGTACCCCTGATGGCCCGTTACCAGAACTTTCATCAGCGTTCTCCCACGTCTTCCACGGAGCGTTACCGGAGTCCCACAACGACTCCAGAAAATGCTTCTCTTTCAGCGTGTCCATACATTGCCAGAAGCCTTCGTGCTTCCAGGCCTGCAGTTGTCCTTCCTGAGCGAGCCGTTCCATCGGCTCAAGCTCCCACTGAGTATCGTCGTCGGAGATGTAGTCAAAGATTTCCGGCTCGAGCACGAAGAACGCGCCGTTGATCCAGTCGCTCGTTTGCGCGGGTTTTTCGTGGAAGCTCGACACTGACGTGTCCGACAGTTCGAGGCATCCGAACCGTCCCGGCGGATGCACGGCGGTAACCGTTGCCAACCGACCATGTTCGCGATGGAAGGCGAGCAGAGCATCGAGGTCAACATCCGAGACGCCGTCGCCCCACGTCAGCATGAATGTCTCATCGCCGATGAACGGCTGCAGTCGTTTGATGCGTCCGCCGGTCGATGTCTTCTCGCCCGTGTCTACGAGGTCAACGCCCCAGTCTGAGGCAATGTCGCTTTGTTCGATCTGGGAAGACGAAGTTACAAGTGACTTCGCAAAGTCGACTCGCACGCTACCAGCGGCGGCGCATTCGGACACGAAGAAGTCTCGAATCATCTCGCCCTTGTACCCCAGCGCGATCGCAAACTCGTGGTGCCCGAAGCTCGCGTAGTGCTGCATGATGTGCCAGAGAATCGGCCGGCCACCGATCTCGACCATCGGCTTCGGGCGCAGGATGGTCTCTTCAGACAGGCGAGTGCCAGCTCCACCGGCCAGTATGGCGACCTTCATGTCATGTCCTCTTTGTAGATTCACGCAGGCTGTAGTTTCAGGCGGCCTTCGTTGCGTCATCTTCGGACGGCAGCTCAGGAGACTCTTCGTCGATGACGCGAATGTCGTTCGGACCGTTGATCTCAAGAATCGATCCACGCCAGGCGACTCGCTTGAGAAACGTGGCCTGAAGCACCGCGATCAACTGAACTATTTGCGTGACGGGAATCGCCAGAAAAACGGGAATCGACGTCCACCACGAATAGGCTTCGATGTTCTGCCCGCCGTGACGCAAACAACCCCGAATCCGCACTTCCATCAGACCAGTCAGCCCGGTCAGTATCAGGAGGTAACTGCCGAGCCCACCGATTGCCCACCACGCCGACGAAGTCGCTCCGAGGTAATAGCACACCGGACCGAGCACAGCAGCGGCCAGCATGGTGGCCACAAATACGATCGTATGCACAACGATGAACGGCCAGGCCGGGTTATAAAGCCGAGCCCACGTCAACTGCCGGCGAATCCAGTTCACGGCAAACGGCAGCGAAGATGTTCCACGGTTCACCATCATTAAAGACGGCACGTAATGAACCTTCAGCCCGAGCTGACGCATCTCGTTAGTCGTGTGCATGTCCAGGGCCGCCACTTTCGCCCATTTCTCAATGAGCCCTCCGCGACGAATCGTGCCCGTACGAATGGCGTAGCACCCACCCCACGGCATGCTGAGGTGATACATGACGCTGATCGCCGCGGAATTCCAGAGGTGAGCCGCGAGTGACCCCAGCGTCGGGCGAGGCGGAATGAACCAGCGATTGCCGGTCGAGACGCCAATCTTCGGATCTCTGACGAGCGGCGAGACAATTTCGCGCAGCCAGTTTTCGTTAGTGACAACATCGCCGTCAGCCATCGCGACGACCTCAAACGAATCGTCCAGTTCACGAATTGCCTGCACCACTTTGCTGTTCGTGCAGTTGACGATTCCGTTGTCGGGAATGTCCTGAAACTCAAGCATGCGAGCATGTGTCGCCTTTAAATCTCGAATCGCCTGCTCAACAAGTTCCCAAGCCGGATCGCTGACCGAATCGACGACGAAATGAACTTCGTAGTCCGGATAATCCTGAGTCAACAGACGCCGGAGTGCTTCGGCGAGTTGAGGATCCGTCCCCTTGAGCCCCATCAATAAGGCCGTCCGCGGCAACGCATCGTCGTCAACCCTCGGGACCTCGTGAGTCGGAATCCTGAAGACTCGCGAATGCGCGACGGTCCAAACGGCGACCGCCGCAGTGGACACCATCAACCCGAGTCCGCTTATAAAGGCGACCGTTTCCAACAGCGATGGGTTGATGGCTCGACCTCCGTGTCAGAGATATCACGACGGGATTGCCGCTGACCCCAGTCACGTTCCGCAGACGCGCAATGACGGGGTTCCGATTTGCCAAACAGCATGACACAACTGATCGTCACGCCAGGAGTGTCGCTCACAGTCGGAACTTCCGGTTTGATCGTGAATCGTTTCCCTCCGTCGCCGTATCCCCCATCGTCGGATTAACCGTCACAGTTTCACATCCCGACGTTTCAGCCGCAGGCGCTGCTCTCAGTTCATCAGCGCGTAAGCACTCGCTACTGACTGCTCAGAGTTTCAGAAAAGTCTTCGGCGACTTTCTGACTGTCGACTTCGTCTCCGATCAAAGTCCCATAGTGACCATGTGAGCTTGAGACCAGTTCGACGTTCGGCATCGATTTCACGACGCCGAGGGCAACTTTCGCTTTCTCGTTATCGTCCAGTCGACTGAGTGATAGCGACAAGTCGAGCAATCCGGCCTTGCGCGGCGGCACGGTATCGAATTCCGGTTTCGTAATTCCGAATGCTTCCAGGGTTCTGGTGGCCAGTTGTCGTTCGATCTCGAACAGGTCGTCTGCGGCCGCGGTTACGGTCCACTCGCCGACCGGCTTCTCTTCACCGACTTTCGACAACGTTGCATTGACCGTGAACTTTCCGGCATCTCCCGAAAATGATCCTGAAAGAAGATAATCAGCCGTCAGCACTCTGCCGGCCTTTTGAACCATCGTCTGATCGATTAGTCCTGTCGAACTGAGCGTCGTCTCGCTGAGAAACTGATTGACTGTCCGACGCTCGACAGCATCAACGCGGCCGTACTGCCCGAGGCGCGCGGTGAGCATTTCTGCCAGAGCATTCCTGAGCGGAGACAGCTCGACAGACGGCCCCGTGTTCACGAAATCCAGCACCGCAACGCTGTACGACGGGCCTTTCAGTTTTCGGGCGAGTTCATAAGCATCAAGCGCCGACGTGTTCTGAATTCCGGGGAGACGCAGAATTCTGACCGACTTATCTGTCCGAACCGCCGCGAAACGACCGTCTGCAGTGCTCTCCAGAGAAAGCACCGGTTCGTGATCAAGCGGGTAGGACCATAACTCGGCGCCGTTTTCCGAATCCCACATACGGAGAACGCCGTCTTTCCAGTTGGGTCCACTCAGTAACCGACGGCCGTCGGCCAGGAAGTTCGTTCTGAACACGGCATCAATGTGACCGTCGATCGTACGACTCAACTTGCCAGTCTTCAGGTCCCACAACATGACCGCATGATCGCGCGATCCAGAGACGAGCTGGCGGCCTGCTCGATCGAAGCTGCAGCTCAATACTTCGTCCGTGTGCCCGGCCAGTTCGTACAGCAGCTCGTTCTTTGAAGCGTCCCAGACGCGCACTATCGAATCTTGACAGGCAGCTGCCAGTGTGCCGCCATCGGCTGAAACCGCCACGGCATTCACACGGATGCCCGACAATCCGAGTGCGGTCAACTCGCCAGTGCCAGTGTCCCAGATGACGACTCCATCGTTCGTTCCGGCAAGCACTCGGCGACCATCAGGAAAGAACACGACACTGTAAACGGGGCCGGTCGCCGTCTGTTTCTTGATCAGTTGCTGCGAAGCGACATCCCACAGGCGAAGGGCCCTGGACCGATTTCCCCCAATCAGACGCTGTCCGACAGGAGAGAATGCCAGTGTTTCGAACAGCTCCTTCTCAATGGCAAAGGTCGCGAGCGTTCGATTGCTGGCGGTTTCCGCAACACGCACCACTCCAGCTTTGTTCGAAGTCGCCAGCAGCTTTCCATCAGTAGTCATCGCCAAGGCCCGCAATTGGAACTTCGGAAAACTGTATGACGAAAACTCACCGGCAGGCCCACTTTCGAAAGCCGCGATGGTCAAGCCGGACTGTTTTGCTTCGGCACTGACCAGAGGAAGTCGCCAGACGCGAACACCGAAGTCGTCACCCGGAGCCCACTTTCCGTCCACAGTGATTCCACCGCCAACCGATGCTGCAAATCGTCCATCGGGTGAAACAGCCACATCAAGAACGTTGCAGTTGTGGCCGGAAAATCGTGCCAGCTCACCACCGGTCTGCATATCCCAGTAACGGACCGTTCGATCGTCAGACGCAGTCAACACATGACGACCTCCTGGAGCAAAGATCGCGCGATGCACGAACGCAATGTGGCCTTTAAGTCGTCGAACTTCTGTCCCGTTCTCAACGTCCCACAAAACGACATCCTCGTGCCTCCCAGCCGACAGCACGTAACGAGCATCCGGTGAAAACTTCAGTGACCATGAATCGAAACCTGACTGAATCGGGGGTCGAGCTGTCTTGCCAGTTCCGGATTCCCAGAATCGAATCGTCCGGTCCTGGCCGCCGCTGATCAGCGTGGAACTATCAGCGCTGAATGCCAGAGCGCGGATCGACCGAGTGTGTCCCGAAACTTCTCGAACCAGCTCTCCGGTTTCCGGATTCCAGATTTGTACGACTCCTTTGTCACCAGCAGTGGCGACGGCGCTTCCGTCCGGCGCAAACGCAATTGACCGTATCGGCCTGAGCGGCTTCGGCAGGAATTCTCGAAGCGTCTCGCCAGTATGCGGGTCGATCAAATACAGGCTCGCGCCCCACACGATGGCGATCCCGGAACCGTCTGCACAAACCGCCGCTATTCCGTTGGGCTTCGCCTGATTCTTCGTCGTACCGGAGGCCGTCTCCCAGAACCGGATCCCATCGCGCGCACTGGACACCAGCCGCTGACCATCCGGCAGAAACGCGACGAACTGCGAAACCCCGGTGTGACCTTCCAGATTGAAGACGAGTCCGGGTGGCCCTGCTGAAATTGGGGTCGGGGCGATCTTTGCAGCCTGACCGCTGACCGCAGAACATAGAGCCGTAGCGAGCAGAATCGTGGATGACGTGACCACTCTGGTGACGTGCCTGGTGGCTGGAAAACTGCCCATCATGACGCTCCACTTTAAACCGCCGCACGACCACCCCAACGAGCTACCTACAGTATAGCCAAACGTCAGCTTCAGTCGGCAACCGTCGTCTTGCGCTACTTCGACATTCTGTCGACCGTCGGTTGACAGGGCACCCCGATCTGCTGACGCAGCCGTTCAAACTCCTTATCCTGAAGCTCCAAACTCAGTAGATTCAGGAGTCGTCCCGTGGCCTACCCGAAAATCCTGCTCTTGGTCATCGTCGCCGGTACCTGGCCAGCGCTCATCTCGAATGTTCGCGCCGCCGACGACTCGTTCCAACCGGACGCCACCGGCTTTCAGCGGATCGTCGAACCATTCTTCCGCCAGCACTGCGTGAGGTGTCACGGGCCCCAAGAAGCGGAGGGAGAGTTTCGCGTCGACACGCAAGTCAACGCTGACTTTGTGGACGTCGTCATCAAAGGGCGTTGGGGCGAGGTCATCAACGTCCTGAACAGCCACGAGATGCCGCCTGAGGGCGAGCCTCAGCCACGTCAGAATGCTGTTGCGGAAGTCGTCGACTGGATCACTCAACAGATGGCCCGAGCCGAGCTGCATCGTCGAGACTCGGCAATCGTTCTGCGGCGAATGAACCGGGCGGAATATCGAAACACAATCCGCGACCTCACCGGCGTCGACTTCGATCCGTCTCGGTTTCCGCAGGATCCACCAACCGGCGGCTTCGACAACAACGGCGGCGCGTTGACGCTCTCGCCGCTTCACCTGGAACTCTACTACCAGTCCGCTCGGGAGATTTTCGACCTCGCTCTGGTAGAAGGTCCACAACCATCCAGCCTGCGCTGGCGATTCGAGCCCGAATCCGGAGACTCCGATTCCAACCGCGTCACTTACGACGGGCAACGACTCATCGTCAACGGCGGAAAGGATCGAGCCGAGAATGGTTTCAAGGTGATGCACCATGAGAATTGGGATCGACGACTGAACGCCCGCGATTTTGCGCTGCCTTACGAAGGCGAATACATCATTCGGATTCGAGCCGCCGCTCGCGTGCCGTCGCGCGAAGAGGTGGTGACAGCAGCCCGAGGATTCCTGAATCACCGACGCGAAGAGCAGATGCAGAAGAACCCGGCGGGCAAAAAATGGCTCGACGAGCAGGTTGAACGCGATATCGATCACTTCCGCACCGACCGAATGTATGACTATGGTCCGCCGCGTTTGAAATTGCTGATCAACCTCGCTGGACAACCGATCGTCGTGGGCGAGATCGACGTCGACGCTCCGGTTTCTCAGCCAAAGCTCTACGAAATGCGAACGCGAATGACGACGTCGAAAGCCGGGATCTCGGTCAAATATGCGTACAGCGTGCCGAAGGAACTCGAGAACTTCTGGATGCAGGGGCACGACAATTTCAAACGCCCCGAACTTTGGGTCGACTGGTTTGAACTCGAAGGCCCGGTCTACGACGAATGGCCACCCGCCAGCCATCGCCGAATTCTCATCGACTCGCCGCTCGCCGGTCGCGACGAACGCGGCTACGCCAGGACAGTCATTCAACACTTCATGAAGCGAGCCTACCGGCGACCTGTCAGCGATGCGGAAGTCGACGACAAACTCGCTCTCTTCGAACTTGTCAGAAGTGACGCTCCGTCGTTTGAAGAAGCGATCAAAACGCCGCTCAGCGCAGTGCTGGTTTCGCCACATTTTCTCTACCTCGCCGAGCCGTCCGCCAGCAGCCAAACCGTCGCCGAGCTGAATGACGTACCATCCGGTCGTGATCTGCTCGACGCTTACGAGCGCGTGCAGAATCTCGGTCACCCGGTACTCGCTCAAGTCCGCCGTTCGTCATCGGGAACGTCCCCACTTACCGACGCCGAAACGAAACTGTTCCGCCAGTTCGTCGACAATAGCGGACGCAAAGTCCGAGGTCGGGTCGTCGGACTCGACGGTCTGAAAGTGAAATTCGAAAGTACGAACGGGTCCGTATTTCTGGTACCTCTTCGTGACTTCACAGCACGCGACCGGGCATTGATCCGGGCTCTTGCCAAAGCGATGGAGCAACCAGGTCCGGCCACGAAACCCGCGGCACCGGCCGGCAAACCCACTCCCGCACGAAAACCGACTGCCAGTTCCACAACTTCGACATCGCCCCGCACTGCTCTGCCTGCAAAATCTGGCGAACGCATAACGACATCATCACAGACGCCAGGACGACGGCTTAACCCTTACGAACTGGCCAGTCGCCTGTCGTACTTTCTGTGGAGCACGATGCCCGACGACACGCTCTTCGACCTCGCCGACTCGGGGCGTCTGACTGAACCCGCCGTGATTGCTCAACAGGTCGAGCGAATGTTGAACGACAAGCGCTCATCCGCGTTCGGTGACAACTTCGCCGGACAATGGCTGAGTTTACGAGAGGTCGGCTCCAACCCACCGGCCAGTGATCTTTACCCTCGTTACGATCGTCACCTCGAAGTATCTATCGTCGAAGAGTCGAAAGCGTTCTTCGCTGAAATCCTCAAAAACGACCTCGACCTGATGAACTTCGTCAAGTCCGATTTCGTCGTCATCAACGAACGCCTGGCTCGCTACTACGGAATTCCCGGCGTGAAAGGCGATCACTTTCGCCGCGTCGCCGTGCCCGACGGAGTGCATCGAGGCGGCATCGTGACTCAGGCATCAGTTCTCTCCGTCACTTCCAACGGGACTCGGACTTCGCCCGTCAAACGCGGCACGTGGGTCATGAAAAACCTGCTCGGCATCGATCCCGGCCTCCCCGTCGCCAACGCGGGTGACATCGCCCCGAAAGTTCCCGGCCTCGACAAGGCCACCGTTCGACAGCGACTTGAGATCCATCGATCACTTCCGCAGTGCGCCCGCTGCCACAACAAGATCGACCCGCTCGGATTCGCTCTGGAAAACTTCAACGCCGCCGGTGATTGGCGTGAGCAGGAAGGATTCGGCTACAAAGGGCGGATCGGCAAGAACGATCCGGTCATCGACGCTTCAGCAAAGATGATCGACGGAACAGAATTCGTCGGCGTCGATGGCCTGCAGCGAGTCCTTCTTAAAAAGGAAGACCTGTTTCTGAGCTGCCTTGCCGGGAAGTTGTTTACTTACGCACTCGGTCGCGAACTGGGTGTCGCCGATCAGTTGCACGTCAAAGCCGCGGTCAATCACCTTTCCGCAAATGACCGTACGATGAAAACACTGATCAAGTACGTGGCCGCCTCAGAACCGTTCCTCTCCAAGTGACACAATCTCGACTCAAAATCCCAACAAAGGATGACCTCTGATGAGAATGCTGCTGAGTTTCCTCGCGGTAGTGACCGCCATTTCCGGACTCGCTGAAATCCAAGCCGCGGATAAGCCGAACGTCGTGATCGTCATCACCGACGACCAGGGTTACGGCGACCTGAGCTGTCACGGAAATCCAACTCTCAAAACTCCAAACATCGACAAGTTGCATTCAGAATCTGTGCGACTGCTTGATTACCACGTCGCGCCAACCTGCTCACCGACGCGAGCCGCTTTCCTCACGGGGCACTGGACGAACCGAACGGGCGTCTGGCACACGATCATGGGGCGGTCGATGCTTCGCGAAAACGAAGTGACGATGGGACAAATCTTCAAAGACTTCGGCTACTCAACGGGCATGTTCGGCAAGTGGCACCTCGGCGACAACTACCCGTTCCGACCGGAAGATCGCGGCTTCGACGAAGTCATGCGTCACGGCGGCGGCGGCGTCGGCCAGACTCCCGACTTCTGGGACAACGCCTATTTCGACGGCAGCTACTTCCACAACTCGAAGCCGGAACCCGTCAAAGGCTTCTGCACGGACGTCTGGTTTGACTACGCGAAGAAGTTCATCAAGTCGCAAAAGAAAGCCGGCAAACCGTTTCTGACCTATATCGCGACCAACGCTCCGCACGGCCCGATGCACGCTCCGCCGAGCTTCTCAAAACCGTACGAGAAGCTCGGAGTCGGAACGGCGAACTTCTTTGGCATGATCGCCAATATTGACCGTAACGTGGGACAGCTTCGCTCCTTCCTGGACGACGAAGGCCTGACCGACAACACGATCTTCATCTTCACGACAGACAACGGGACGTCGGGCGGCGCCAACGTCTTCAACGCCGGCATGCGAGGCAAGAAAGGCAGCGAGTACGACGGCGGGCACCGTGTGCCGTTCTTTATTCATTGGCCGAACGGCAAGCTGACAGGTGGCCGAGACGTTGAACCAATCACCGCGTACGTCGACGTCGTTCCGACTCTGATCGAAATGTGCGACGTCGCCGCTCCGAAGAACGTCAAGTTTGACGGCACGTCGATCAAGTCGCTTCTGGACGGTGAGGTAGACGAATCCTGGCCGGACCGGATCCTCGTCACCGATTCTCAGCGAGTTAAGGATCCGATCAAGTGGCGGAAGAGTGCCGTCATGACATCGCGTTGGCGGCTGAACAACGGCAAAGAGCTCTACGACATGGATGTCGACCCCGGCCAGACGAAGAACGTCGCTGCCACAAATTCGAAAGTCGTTGACCGACTCACCAACTTCTACGACGATTGGTGGACTGAACTTCTTCCGACGTTCAAGCAGGACGTCGGCATCCATCTCGGCGCTGATGGCGGAAATCCAGCGACGCTGACATGCCACGACTGGATCACCACCGGATCGACTCCGTGGAACCAGTCACACGTCCGAATGGCTCAGAATTCCAAAGCCGTCACCGGATTCTGGAATGTGAAGGTCGTCGCCGATGGAAACTACGAAGTTCGCATCCGGCGGTGGCCTGTCGAAACCGGAGCAGCCATCGACCAGGAACTTCCCCCGGGTGCCGACGTGCCCGGCCAGACGCCCTACCGTGCCAAACTTGGGAAACCCGTTCCAGCCGTCAGAGCAACGCTGACAATCGGCGGCAAAACCTGGAAGTCTGAAAAAATTTCTTCAGGAGATCATGAAACGGTGTTCAACGTCTCGCTGAAAGCGGGCAAGACCCGCCTGAGCAGCCTGTTCATCACAGCCGACGGAACCGAATACGGCGGCTACTACGCCTACATCAAACGGCTGAACTAAGGAATTGTCCCGAAATAAGTTCCTTGTTTGACCGGAAGCCGAAGGCGTCCGCGTTTCAGACGCTGGCACGCATTCAAAACACCATCGCCTGCGGCTTCGGGTCAAACAAGGCAACGGAAATCGGGAAGTTATTTCGGGACTGATCC